>OAUZ01000008.1_pt1 | contig 372680 bp, 303 predicted proteins | sample 1476341 | NCBI WGS metagenome assembly OAUZ01 (sample SAMEA2580071, study PRJEB22360) | human gut metagenome | biome: human gut; feature: human-associated habitat; material: faeces | place: Denmark | collected 2008/2010 | reverse complement strand
TTGAAAACCGTTGTACTGCGAGGTACCCGGGGTTCGAATCCCTGTCTCTCCGCTGGAAACAAAAAAACAAAGTTATAAGTCCTTGAATTTCAATAATTCAAGGACTTTCTTTTTTTAGTATATAACATATCAGCCTGCATAATAAAGAACGAGGAGCAACGTAGATCAATGATAACCCTTGGGGACTTACCTAGTGGGAAAATCGATTTTATTTGTTCCGCTACTTGAGCAGATGTCATTACCACACCGCCTTCATTATAGGTGTCTAGTTGTAAATGCAATAGTTGAGGCCTCTTATATAGACCGTTGGCTTGAACGTTACTTTTTAAGGAGCGACACACATTATCAAAGTTTATCAATCAAAGCAAGGTTCTATTTTTTGTATTCCTTTTGTAAGATATATAGTCGGGCTATTCCTTTATTTCAGTGTTTTGCTATCCTCTAATTCATTATACTACATTCTTTTTTACTTTTTTCTATATATCAGTAATTGACCTGAGGTCGACATTATTTAAAAGATTTTCAGTTGCCGTCATTTGTGAAATTTACACCAATGACTGGTTGTTTTTTAAAGAGACAATAAACGGTAATGGCTGATAGCGTGTTGGATATGAAATGAATACTAACTTTATCTTCGGTGATTATAGTGGTAAATTGTTAAATCTTATGATTAAATATTCTAACTTAAATGATTTTATTGCTGTATTCCTATTTTTTTAAGATAACAGATTGATGAATTATATCGTATTCACGTTAAATTAAATAATTTATGAGTGATCAAAATCAAAGCTTTTGTCTATCTTTGTAAATAGACTTAATTCTAAAATAAATAGTATGGCAAAAGAGTTGAATTTTACATTGGAAGGTGTACAAGGTGATTTAAAGTTGAAATACGGTCCTTTTAATCAACGTTTATACCAAGACGGAAGAGAGATCAAAAAACAAGGACGATTCAATCCGAAATATTATGTGATTAACACCAATGGGGAAAAAGAAGAAATAAAGGTTGTCTATGGTTTTGATTTTGTCCATGTCGCTGTGTTCCGCGGACAGAAAATCGATCTGGAGGAACGGCTATCTATCCGCGAATACATAGTGGGCGGTCTGCCTGTGTTACTTGTCTTTCTAGGTGGGTTGATTGGAGCCTTGTTCGGCATCATGGGTGCTACGTTCAATTATAATCATATGCGGCAGGAAAAGTCTTTTATGAAACAACTGCTTGTTTCCCTGGGCGTTTCCATACTCTGCTATGTAGCTTATTTTATATTTGCTATTGGTGTCCAGTTGATAGTGGCTAGATAGGCTGGAAAGTAAAAGAAAGGTGGCTTCGCGGTTATTCCGTATGCCACCTTTTTTAGTAAACTTCTGAATGTCCTCCCCACGGATGATGGCAACTATCCATATTGGGAAAAGTAAAAACAGGCGAAAGGAAAAATGAAAACTGTATTTTCTCTGTATTCTTTCGGGAGATTCCCGTTTTTTATCAATTCCCGTAGGTACCGATTAATCCATTCGTTGTGATAGTTTCTGCACTTATTTTCAGTTTCCGGCATCTACTGTTATTATAGAACCGGATATGTGCTTTTCCCTCCTTATCCGGAGTGACAGACGGATTCCAGTATAATGTACGACGATAGTCGGGGACAGGAGGGAGCACAGAATAATTGGGGTGATAGAATTCTTTAACCTGGCTGTAACCGTCGAGCCATGTTTTTCGGACACCTTTCCCTGCTTCTGTCGGTATCTTACCTTCCGGATATGTTTCGATCAGTACGGCACAACTATATAAGTCGGATACATCGAACGGAGTCAATCGCGGATCTGCATACTGGCAAATCGTAGATAGATTTTCAGTGATATAAATCGATTTAATGGCTTCGAGTCTTATATATTTGTACTTATTATAATCCATTTCTGTATGCCGGGTGCGTTCATAGTTGATTACAAAAAGCGGCATTTTACTTTTATAATACAGGTAATTTCGTCCTGAAACAGGACTGAAATTTTTATTCATGTTCATCATAAGTTCGTGTATGTCGTCACCAATAAATTTTCCACTGTCTTTTATGTCGTCCAGTTCGGAATGTACATCATAATAAGCAATCGATTTCGAACGGCTTTCATATATCTCTTTTTCTTTGGTTCTCTTTTTGGCCTTGATGGTTACCTCTTTTAAACGGTAGTTCTTTTCATGGTTACCTGCCTTTTCCAGCGAATCTGCGTAAGCGGCAAAGAAGGCTTCGATATCCTCTTCAGGTAGGGGAGTGGTTTCCACTTCGGGCATAAGTTCTTTCTCTTTTTCTGCATTGGCAATGCTTACCTGCATATCCGCATAATGATATTTTCGGGGGGCAGGACTGAATAGCCTATCCAATAAAATACGGTAATCTTTCTTTTTTCTATTGACTGTAACTGCCAATATCAAGTCCCATTTTCCGTATATATCGGATATTAGTGAGAAGTGTCCTAAACTATCTGTAGTGATGGCTTCGATGAAACTGCTGTTTTCCTCATTCTCCCCGCGTTTCTTCAGGAAGCAGGACACTTCTACGTTAGGCTTGGGAAGTTGCCGGACGAAAGAGACAACCTGCCCTCGCGTTTCGATACCTTGCTCCGGTCCGTATTTAAGGTCAAGAGACTCAATTCCTGTCATTTGTTTCCAAGAGTAGCGGCGCCATCCCTGCACTCTTAATAAGAGATCGATTGCCTTGCGGTGTGTATCGTCCCGGGATTCGAAATAATATTGGGGATTGTTGACATATCCTTTTATTTCGGACATTAATAAAAGATCGGTCAACATATTGTGCCCTGATTCTACTTCATTCATGCCGTCTCTCACAGATAGGGCAAATGGGGTTTGTACCGGAATCTTTTCTTTTCCGGTCAGGGTGAATTCAAGGTTTACCAATTCGTAAGGGTCGTATGTCTCTTTGTCTGCCTGTACCTGAACGGATAATTGCTCTTTGGGATAGGTAAATATCAAACGATCCGATAGGACCTCTCCGTTACTGTTGAATAACGCGATTCGGGAAACTCCGGGTACTAATTTACTTTTATCTATTTTGAAGCGAATCGTTTCATTACCTTCGACATCGATCAGGCAGAATTTGTATAGTTTGCCTCCGCTGATGACTGCCAGTCCCAATACGTCGGAGGGGGTATTGGAATTCTTTTGCACTGCTATTTCAATGCTGTCTGTGTATGATAAATTGTCGGCATGTAATGTATATCCTTCCGGTAAGGCTTCCGGCATATTGAACTGGTGCTTTTTGCCATTAAATTCGACTATTGCTTTTTGTTTCTCTCCCGTGGGCGTGTAATTGAAAATTCCCCGTCCATCATGTGTGACATTGAAACGGGCTGTTTCTTGTTTTTCTTCGTTAATAACAATACCGGTGAGGGTAATGGGGTTTCCATAGGTATCTGTCGCTTCAAAAGCCACTTCGGATTCTATCCCCCGAACCAGATTTCCACCTTCGGGGAAGAACTTTAAATTTACTTTTTTACTTTTTGTCGGTTTGGGACGCTCCAGCGGGTAGTTTTCTGTCGCATATTTCCGCATCTCTTTTTCCGTAAAGTCGCCTTCTGCCTTAGGTTTGTCGAAAACCGGCAACAGTCTTGAGAAAATGATATCTCCTCCAAAATTCAGCATATATTTTGTGTAGGCACGAATTTCATAAAATCCTGAATAAAACGGGATTTGGCCTAGTGTGAAATCTCCGTGGCATTGCCCGTTTTCTATTTTTAATGTCCGTTTGTCGATAACTTCACCACCGGGATTTAATAATTCGACATATAAAGTCTTGCTCAGGTCAGTGGCTGGATGCAGGTCGGAAGTGACCAGGAAACATTTAAACCAGATATTATCACCTTGGTAATAACTGGTATTGTCAAATAGCAGGTAAACCTTCTCTTGAGGGATATATTTGGAAAAATTATCGATCAGGTAGGCGCATTGGCTTAGTTTTTGGACAATACTGTCCGTGGTTTGTGCAGATACACTCAGGCAAAACAGGTATAATAGCAAATGTACCTTTAATATTTTAGGTGTTTTCATTTCGTATCTTGGGTTAGATGGGAGATTGGTTTTTCCGTTGTGAGTCCTGTCTTAAATAAAGTTCTTTACTCTTACATCAGGATTCGTCTTTTGCAGGGCTTTTATCAGTTCCCGGGGTGATTGGGGATCTATCATGACAAACCCGGTGGCGTGTCTGATCTTTATTTTCTGCATGCCCAAGGCATGGCGAGTATACGTAACATCAGTGATATGACTGAATGTTCGTTTTTGGCGGAAGAAGTCATTTACTATTTGTAAATCTCCGTTTTTCTTGACAATGTATTTGCAGGATGTTTGTGAAAAATAGATGGTTGCACTGGGACCTATACATGCGGTACCTATCCAGATTGCTTGTATAGTTATGAAACTGATCGCAATGCATGCTATTATACCTATGGCGAACAACCAAACTCCTAATTGGGGATTTCGCGCTTTAAATGTTTGTTCCATCTTTTTTTAGATTGTATGTGTAACTGTCTGATAAAGATAGAAAAAAATATAATGAAAGAATCTTTTTTCTATTCTTTTCTGAATTGTGACTGCGAAAATAATTATTTAGGGCCTGTTGGATTCCGAAAGTTCCGGTGAAAAAGATAAAAGCTTCTCTAAACCACCGTGGCTGCGGTCGATGAAAAATAGGCAAGGGAGATTTGAACAGGTGCTTGTAATGTGCAAAATTCGGACAAGAATTTGGAATCGGAAAATTTAGATTCTGTTTTTATGCGGGAAGCTACGGTCCGGAAATAATAATTCTTTGCCGATAGATGATCTGTTCTTTCTTTTTTATCTATTTTTGCCCCTTGAGAATTTTAATTATTAATCTAACTATCATGAAACGAAAAGCGACTTTACTATTTCTCGTGACATTCGTGCTGCTGCTCGGTGCAGTCGCACAGGAAAAATTGAAAACAGTGATCGAACCCCTGCAAAATGAAAGATGGTGGGGTGGATTCGTGGCTTTAGGAAATCAAATGCCATTCAATGATCACTTGCGGATGCAAGACATGTCACGCAATAATATGAACAACCAAGTAGTGCCGTTCATGCTTTCTTCGGAGGGCAGGTATATCTGGGCCGAAAATCCGTTTTGTTTTGAAGTAAAGGATGGGCAGCTGATTATTTATTCAGACTCGGAAAAGATAGAGCCGGTGAAAGCCGGAACTACGCTGAAAGAGGCTTTGCTGGCTGCATCGGCTAAACATTTTCCATCTTCGGGAAAGATTCCGGAACCTACTTTCTTTTCTCTTCCGCAATATAATACCTGGATTGAGCTGATGTATGATCAAAATCAGGAAGACATTATGAATTATGCCCATAAAGCTGTGGAGAACGGATTTCCTCAGGGGGTGTTTATGGTAGATGATAACTGGCAGAGATATTATGGTAACTTTGACTTCAAAACCGAGAGGTTTCCGGATCCGAAAGGGATGACTGACGAGTTGCACCGGATGGGATTCAAGGTGATGTTGTGGGTGGCTCCCTATGTTTCGCCCGATAGTCCCGAATTCCGTGAATTGGAAGCAAAAGGATATTTGTTGAAAGATAAAAACGGGCGCACGGCCATTATTCATTGGTGGAATGGTTACAGTGCCTGTTATGATACCACAAATCCGGAAGCTATGAATTATCTGAAGGAACAGTTAAAAGCCAATCAAGAAAAATATGGTATCGACGGATTTAAGTTTGATGGTGGAGACGTAGCTTATATGACAGGAGAGTATACTTTTCATGATAAGAATGCCAATGTGAATACTTTTATGGAAAAATGGGCTGAGATAGGTTTGAGTTTTCCTTACAATGAATTGCGTGCATCTTGGAAGTTGGGTGGCCAGGCATTGGTACAGCGGCTGGGTGATAAAGATTATTCTTGGCGTGCGACTCAGTTATTGATTCCCGATATGACTGCTGCCGGATTGTTGGGGCATTATTATACTTGTCCCGATATGGTAGGCGGAGGACAATTCGGAGCTTTTCTGAATGTGAAGAAATTTGATGAAGAACTTATTGTACGTTCGTGCCAGGTGCATGCCCTGATGCCAATGATGCAATTCTCGGTAGCTCCTTGGCGTATTCTCAGTAAAGAGAATGTGGCTATTTGTGCGAAGTATGCCCATCTTCACCAGCAAATGGGAGATTATATTTTGGAGTTGGCAAAACATGCGTCAAAGACCGGTGAACCCATTGTTCGCCACATGGAATATCAGTATCCTCACCAGGGATTCATCAATTGCAAAGACCAGTTTATGCTGGGGGATAAATATCTGGTAGCTCCGATGCTGACATCCGGAACAAGCCGTACCGTAATGTTGCCAAAGGGTAGATGGAAAGATGATCGGGGCAAGGTGTTTAAAGGGCCGCGGACAATGACAATAGATGTTCCCCTTGAACGTTTGCCATATTTTGAGAAACTGACGAAATAATTTCTGGGCCGATAAAACAAGAAAAGCCACACTGTCAATATGTACAGCGTGGCTTTTGTTTTTGTAAGTTTAAGCTAATTCGGCGTTACTTTACACGGATAATGTTGTAATTCAGATCGCTTTCCGATACTTCCAGGCTGTCATCAGCCAGTGTCAGGGTAGTATCATTGGCAATTACGAAATAAACAGGTTCACTTCCGTCACTCGGATTCAGTTTGATGGCCGTTTTCTTTTTATCTTTGACGGTTTTCTCCACTTTTACCGGCTTTCCTTTAGAAGTAAAAGTCTTGTCTTTGCCTTTACCTTCAGCATCCAGATAAGTGACGTCCAGTGTATACGTTGTATCGGTTGCGTTCGCCAGTGTGTTCAAAGTTAACACGTAACGGATGCCCGGACCGTCAGCAGCAGGAAGCACACCTTCATATACCTGGGTTTCTTCCATTGTGGGTTCCATAGCTACTGCCAGACTGTCTGCGACTGCTTCTTCAGCTTTCGTTCCTTTTGATTGGCAGGATACCAATGCAGCAACGACGGCTGCTAACATAATTACTTTTTTCATTGTTAAGTGCTTTAAATTAATATAAAAAGTGAGTTGCTATTCCTCCTCTTCTCTCTTAATAACCAACAGCTTATCGACTCTTCCACGGTCCATATCCACTACTTCGAACTGAAGGTTTTTGTAAGTGAATATATCTCCGGCTTTGGGAATACGTCCTATCAGGAACATAGCCAATCCGCCTAAAGTTGTAAAGTCTTCCGATTCGATATCATCATAAGAGAGTATTCCCATCTCTTCCATAAAATCTCCGATATTCATTGAAGCCTCTACCAACAAGGAGCCGTCCTGTCGGCGAACGATTTCCTCTTCTTCCGTATCGTCCTCTTCCAGAATGTCTCCAAAGATACTTTCGGTCAAGTCATGCAGGGTAATGATTCCCTCTGTGCTGCCATACTCGTTTACAACAACTCCGAACTTATTTTTGTTCTTCTTAAATAGCTCTAAAACTTTTTTAGCGTATAAACTTTCGGGTATAAACAAGGCGGGACGTGCGATTTCTCTAAGGTTGAATTCCTGTTCGCTACCTATCATCAGTATGATATCTTTCACAGAAACCACACCTGCTATTTCGTCGGTGTCGTCATCAATCAGGAGGTATTTACTGAAATGCTCGTTGTCGATGATCTGAAGCACTTTCTCTTTGCTGTCAGTCGTATGTAGCACCACCAGATCACGTCGGTGAGTCATCAGTTCGTTGGCACGTTTATCCGAAAAGCGAAAGACATCACGTAGCATTTCGGTTTCTTCTTTGTCAATCACACCCTGCTCCGAGCTTTGGTGAAGAATCATTTTCAGTTCTTCCTGAGTCATCAGGCGTTCTTCGCTTTTCAGACCGATCAGTTTGTTGAGCAGGCGGGTGGAAATGCTGAGCAACCAGACAAAAGGGAATGAAATCTTGGTCAGCAGAATCATGACGGGACTCAGCAAGGTTGCATAGCGCTCGGGATTGCTGAGAGCGATGGATTTGGGTACAAGCTCACCGATAATCAGTGACAGGTAGGTAATGACGATTACGGTTGTGATCATGGCCAGGTCCTTTGCATAGACTTCGGCTCCCGGTATCATGGCAAAGAGCGGAGTCACATCATCGGCAATGGCTACTCCACCGAAAGCACCCGATACGATACCGATCAGCGTGATACCAATCTGAATGGTAGAAAGAAATTTTTCGGGTTCTTCCAATTGTTTCAATACTCCCCGGGCAGATTTGTTCCCTTTGCTGACCAGGGTTTCCAGACGTGCTTTACTTGAGGATACTAAGGCAATCTCGTACATGGCAAAAATGCCATTCAGTACGAGTAAAAGAATAATTACTAAGAATTCCATATAAGTTTGAATAGTTTCATGACCGCAAATTACACCAAAGTACGGACTCACGCAAAAACTATCGGAATTATTAATGAATTTTTTCAAAAATACCGAGGCCGGACCTCATATATTGGGATCCGGCCTCGGTTAAACTCAGTTTTGTGGTTCTCGAACTTACTTGTTCTTAGTATAGTTGTCTGCTTTTTCTTTGGCGCGTGCTACACGTTTGGCTGTATCGGGGTGTGAAGAGAACATTTTCTGGAATTTAGACTCTTTGGGGGCCTCGGCCGAGAGTTCCAGTAGTTTGTTCAGAGCATTGTACATTGCATACGGATCAATGTTATGTTTGATGCTGAATTCGAAACCATAATCATCGGCTTCGCTCTCTTGCTTCTGAGAATATTGGGCACCGGCTAATGCTTCTGCCATAGCTCCCAGTTCCGAATCAGTCAGTTTGGAAACGGTAGAGCTGGCTGCTCCTGCAGCATTCTTTACTGCCGAACGAAGATATGCACTCTTCATGGCATCTTTAGAGTCTGTATGAATCACGTGACCGATCTCATGTCCGACAACTGCCATCACTTCATCGTCCGTCATAATATCCATCAATCCGGCACAGATGCGGACACTGCCGTCACCACAGGCAAAAGCATTCACGTCGACAACCTCATATACTCCGAAATTCACTTTCAGTCCGTCTACTTCTTTGATATGTCCGGTCAGTTTTTCCAGGCGTTTGCCGTATTCGCTGTCGGCTGCGGTCAGCGGATTGTGGGTGTCCATCCATTGCATGTATTCTTTGCTCATGGCTGCGATGTCCGAGTCGGACAAGGTGATGGCTTTCGCTGCGTCGCTACCGGCTTGTACCACTTTGCCTACATTGATTTTCTTTCCACCGATTTTGAACTGTGCGGATGCTGTCGTGAAGCACATTCCGCATAAAAGTGCCGCAATAAAAACAATTCTTTTTTTCATTTTGTGAGTTTTTATAGTTAATAATATAGTTGTTTCGAGATTTAATATTCAAATGTGATACCCAAGGTTGGCATTAATGTTCCGCTTTTCTGGGTTATGTATTTCATTTTGTAGCGCTGTTCTGCCATGGGGGCGGATGGATTTTCGATAACGCCTGTACTCATCAGGATATCCGGTTGCTTGAATTTGCTGTTTGTCACATTCTGCAAATCGATGTAGAATCCCAACATACAGCGTTTCAGATAAAATGTTTTGTCCACTCGTACATCCAGTTGGCCGAAGGCGGGCAAGCGTCCGGTATTGTACTTTGTGTAGTCATAGTATGGACGTCCCTGTGCATTCCATGCCGTAACAAGAGATGATTTTTCCACATCATAAGGGGTATAGGGTGCTCCTCCTATACAGCTGATTTTCATGCCCAGGCTCCAGTTGTGTGGAAAGTTATAAGTTCCACTCATATTGAAAATGTACCGGTTGTCCCAAGCGGAAGCGATGTACTCCGATTGTTTGTTGTTGCGGTATTCGCTTTTGAACAGGGTGAACGAGGATGCCAGATTCAGTTTTTTAGCTATCAGCCATTTCATTAATATTTCTATGCCGTATGCACGTCCTTGGGCGGTAGAGGACAAGGCTTCGTTTCCGATGACTCCGTAGTCATTGCCTTTGCAAGCCAGGGGGATGCCGTCTGCGATGGAGAACGGTATTTTATCATATTGTTTGTAAAAACCTTCGGCAGACAGTTCGAATGTATTTCCCGGATGCCAACTCAGGCCGAGACTTTCTTGACTGACGCTCATGTAACGGAGGTATTTGTTGACCCATGCTCCATTGTTATCTTTAAATCCCAATCCGGTATAAGGCGGGAGCTGATAATATAGTCCTGCATTTCCACTTAAATATAATCCGTCTGTCAGCCGGTATGATAGTGACAGGCGGGGTGAGAGTTGGTCGCCCATCCCTTTCATGCCGGAAGAAAAGTTGTTGGCATCGGTTCGTACGCCGAGTGAGGCAGTGAATCGTTCATCGGTAGTTGCATAGTTGATGGTTCCGAATATGCCCCAACGCCACATACCCAGATATGTGTGATAATCAAACGTCCTGCCTTCATCAATATACACTCGTTGAAAGGTGGTGTTGGTGTATTGGGAATAATCCAGATTGGCTCCGAAATTAATTTTCCAATTACCGAGAGTCGAGGTGTTCTCTATCCGGAATTTGGTCTCTTGTTCCACTGAGCGCAACTTCAGGGATAAGTTGTCCGCACTGCTTTCGTCATTATTCAGATATTTGGTATTGCGGTTGTTCAGGTAACTGTGGCTGACGACTACAGATTGTACATGTATGCCTGCATAGTGACGGTATACGGCTCCCAGTGTAAAAGTCTCCTGCTGTATCTTGGGCAGGTAACTCAATATGTATTCCGCTTTTTCTCCATCCAGCTTGGTATTCAGTTTCATGTTATCGATTCCTCCGAGCCCCAGTATTGTCAACTCGTTGTTGGCATTGAAGCGAGTTTTCAGTTTAAATTGTGCGTCGGTGAAAGTTGGCAGGAAAGGTAACCCCAACATGTCAAATAAAAACTGGAGGTATGACTGACGCACCGAAACCAGATAAGATGTCTTCTTTCCTATATGTCCGTTCGATGCTAACGAGACTTCCGAGGCTCCTAAAGTTGCTTTTAATGAATTGCGTTCCATATCTCCGTCCCGAAGCTTAAAGTCGAGTACCGAACTCATGGCATTCCCCCTGTCGGTCGGAAAAGCTCCCGTATAGAAATTGACTTCACGAATCAAGTCTGCGTTGATGATGCCCACCGGTCCTCCCGAGGCCCCTTGAGTGCTGAAATGATTAATATTGGGAATTTCTACTCCATCCAGATAGAAACGGTTTTCGGAAGGAGATCCTCCGCGTACGATCAGGTCATTTCGATATCCGGCAGGGGAGAAGGCAACGCCCGGATAAGATTGGACAATACGTGAGATATCCCGGTTGTCTCCGGGGCTTTTCTCGATTTCCTGCAATCCGATGATACGTAGCCCTACAGGACTCTCCGGGTCTCTTCGGAAAGGAGAAGCAGTAACTGTGACTCCTTCTAATTCGGTCAGGTTTTCTTCTGTTTCTATTTGGATGGTGAGATCTTTAGTAGAGACGATATATTCGGGGGTGAGTATGGTTTTGTATCCTACAGCAGACGCCTGTAGACGATAAATGCCCGGAGGGACTTCTCCGATGTTGAAGTGCCCTTCGGCATCTGTCACTCCTCCGCGTCCCAACCCTAAGACCAGTACATTGATAAATTCCAGCGGTTGACGACTGGCTTTGTCAATCACAGTTCCCTTTATTCGGTGTGTCGGTTGCGCACTGACTGTGGTGAGCAGGCCGAGTAGCAACAGGAACAAAACATTTTTTTTCATTGGCCCGGTTCGATATACTTTGTGAATTCTGTGCAAAGTTATATAAAAATGGTTTCGTCTCTCGTTTTTATCTGCTATTTTTGTGGGAAAGTTTTAAATAGAAAAGATGAAAACCGTAAAACTGATTACTTGCGATGATGCCTTTCAAGCTCATATTATACAGGGAGCACTTGCTAATGAAGGTATTGATTCTCTATTACATAATGAAAATATGTCGACCTTGTTGCGGGGTTTTGTCCATGACATCTCAGGAGTGGATGTCTTGGTGGCGGATTGCGATTATGAAGCAGCCATGCAGTTGCTGAGGCAGAATCAGATGATACCCGAAGAACAGAAGTTTTGTCCTTTCTGCGGTTCGGACCGGATTAAGTTTGTTCTTAAAAAGGAGCATCGTGTGAGGGCTGTCAGCGCTGCCATTGTTTCTATGCTGGCTACTGTCCCGCCCGGAGGCAATCATTGGGAATATATCTGCGACCATTGTGGGAAAGCTTTCGAAAAGCCGGTTACGGAATTCAACCCTTCTGCTTTGGAAGAGAAAGATTGAAAAGACAAACTCTAAAAAACATAGATTAAAAATGAAAAGAAGAAATTTATTTTTGGCTTGTCTGCTTTTATTTGTATTGCCGCTTAGTGCCGCAAGGGTAGATACGCTGATGGTGAAGAGTCCCTCTATGAATAAGGAGGTGCAGGTGTTGGTAGTGACCCCTGATGTTGCTTTGGGAAAAAATGCAGCGGCTTGTCCGGTACTTTACTTGTTGCATGGGTATGGCGGTCATGCTAAGACCTGGATTCAGATAAAACCGAACTTGCCGGAAATAGCAGATGAAAAAGGGATCATTTTTGTGTGTCCCGACGGCAAAGACAGTTGGTACTGGGACAGCCCCAAGAATCCGGCGTACCGATATGAAACGTTTGTTTCTTCAGAGTTAGTGAACTACATTGACCGTAATTATAAAACGATTGCTGATCGGAAGGGACGTGCCATTACCGGTCTCAGCATGGGAGGACATGGGGCAATGTGGTTAGGTATTCGCCATAAAGACGTGTTTGGAGCGGCAGGAAGCACCAGCGGAGGTGTCGATATCCGTCCTTTCCCCAAAAACTGGAGCATGAACAAGCAGTTGGGTGAACTGGCCTCAAATAAAAGAATATGGGACGAACATACGGTAGTCAATCAACTCGATAAGATTCAGAATGGTGATCTTGCTTTAATTATAGATTGCGGTGAGGATGATTTTTTTCTGAATGTGAACAAAGACTTTCACGATCGGTTGTTGGGCCGCAAGATAGATCATGATTTTATTACCCGTCCCGGTGAACACAATGGAAAATACTGGAATAATTCCATTGATTATCAGATTCTTTTCTTCAGCAAGTTCTTTGCCGGAGAGTAAAGAGTGAGTGATAAGGAGCATCATGGGATTATACGTCCCGTTCCTCCCTCGGCGTATGGAATCCGGAGAGGTGCCGGTGAGTCCGGGGAGGAATTGTTTGTAAGGAAAATGCCAATATATGTAATGCCCCATAACAATATATGTAATCGAAATAACATATATTGTTATGGGGCATTACATTACTACTTCGTGGAGGCAGGATTGAAGTCATTCCCCTTATTCGATGGTGATGCCGATGGTTCTCGTGTCTGTTTTTGTTTCATCGTATGCATTACCGTTTATGTCGATCACAGTACCTGTAGAAGTGGTCTTAGCGATGATTCCGGTTGGCTTTTCGTTTTCATCCAGTTCATAAGTGTATTTTGTATACTCCTCTTTGTTTTCTTCCGGAGTGTTACCGATAATCAGGTGTTTGGACTGACGGCCCAACAGTCCGGCATAAATAGCGTCGTTGTGGAAAGACAGGGGGTAAGTTTCACAAACTTGCAGGCAAGGGAGCTGATACAGGTTCTCCGTATTTCCCGCCTGATAATTGGTTTGCAAGCCATTGGCAATGATATGGCTTAAATTCCCGTTGTCGTCGTATGCCAACTCTACGGAAGAATAAGGCGTACTGTTTATTTCTTCATCGATCCGGGTAAGATATTCACCGGAATAGGTGAAGGTGTACTTTCTGACCTGGTCGGACAATTTGTAAGTACATTCGGTGGCATATCCCACACTTCCTAAGATATAAATGGCGGTATTTCCGTTTTCATCTGCTAATGTCACTTCATTACCGGAGTAGGAGAGAGTCGTTTCGTGGGTCAGGCTCTGCCCGTAGAACTCCTGTAATGTGGTATGGGTCGTTAGTTTATTGTTATCGTATACATAAGTATCGGTGCGTAATACGTCGCCTCCGTCACTGTGCAGATTCTCTTTCAGGATCATCAGGCTGAAATCGGGGGCCGGAGGAAGTTCCCGTTCTTCCTTATCATCGGTACATGCCGAGGTAGCCATGACAGAAAATGATAAAAAGAAACAGTATAGAAGTTTATTCATATCAATAATGTTTTATTTGCCTGCAAATGTAGTTAATAACCTGCTCTATCTACCACGATTGTGGTATAAAAATGCCTTCAATGTGCGATTTCTTCCCATACCGGATTCCTCTATCTTTGCCACATATAAAGATTGGACACTGACAATGAACTCTAAATATAGATAGCAAATGGAAACGAAAAAATTACATTTTGAGACTTTACAACTCCATGTTGGACAGGAGACTCCCGACCCGGCAACCGATGCGCGTGCCGTACCTATTTATCAGACAACTTCCTATGTGTTCCGGGATTCGGCCCATGCCGCCGCACGATTTGGATTGCAAGACCCTGGGAATATTTATGGACGTCTGACCAATTCCACTCAGGGAGTATTGGAGGAACGCATCGCAGCACTTGAAGGGGGAGTAGGTGGTCTTGCCGTGGCTTCCGGAGCTGCTGCCGTGACCTATGCTATTGAGAATATCACCCGTTCCGGTGATCATATTGTGGCTGCCAAGACCATTTATGGGGGCACATACAACTTGCTGGCGCATACTCTGCCTGCTTATGGAGTAACGACCACTTTTGTAGATCCGTCCGATCTTTTTAATTTCGAACGGGCGATTCGTGAAAATACAAAGGCGATATTCATTGAAACTCTGGGAAACCCCAATTCCAATATTATCGATATGGATGCCGTAGCCGCTATTGCCCATAAATATCGGATTCCGCTGATTGTGGATAATACTTTCGGTACGCCTTACCTTATCCGTCCCATTGAGCACGGGGCAGACATTGTGGTACATTCTGCCACAAAATTCATTGGCGGACACGGCAGTTCGTTGGGAGGAGTTATTGTCGATTCCGGTAAATTTGACTGGGTTGCTTCCGGTAAATTCCCGCAACTGACCGAGCCGGATGCAAGTTATCATGGGGTACGGTTTGTCGATGCTGCCGGGGCTGCTGCCTACATTGTCCGTATACGTGCCGTGTTGCTGCGCGATACGGGTGCTGCCATCAGCCCGTTCAATGCTTTTATCTTGCTGCAAGGGTTGGAGACTTTGTCTTTGCGTGTAGAACGGCATGTGGCCAATGCTTTGAAGGTTATTGATTTTCTGGTGAACCATCCGAAGGTAGCGGCTGTTAATCATCCATCATTGCCCGGTCATCCGGATCATGCCATCTATCAACGTTATTTTCCTGGCGGGGCAGGTTCTATCTTCACTTTCGAGGTAAAGGGAGGAACGGAGGAAGCGCAGAAGTTTATCGATAGTCTGCAGATATTCTCTTTGCTGGCCAATGTGGCCGATGTGAAGTCGCTGGTGATTCATCCGGCCACTACCACACACTCGCAGTTGAATGCGCAGGAGCTGGAGGAACAGGGGATTAAACCCGGAACGGTCAGACTTTCGATAGGTACGGAGCATATTGAGGACATTATTGATGACTTACGTCAGGCATTAGAGAAAATTTAAAAAAATGGATATAGCAGCATTATTATCGGGAGGAGTGGACAGTTCGGTTGTTGTACATCTGCTTTGTGAGCAGGGCTACAAGCCTACACTGTTTTACATCAAAATAGGTATGGATGGGGCGGAATACATGGACTGTTCTGCCGAAGAGGATATAGAACTGTCTACTGCCATAGCCCGACGCTACGGTTTGGCACTGGAGGTTGTCGATTTACATCGGGAATACTGGGATAATGTGGCTGCTTATGCCATAGAAAAGATACGGAAGGGGCAGACTCCGAATCCGGATGTGATGTGTAACAAGCTGATTAAGTTTGGCTGTTTCGAGCAGCAGGTCGGAAAAGATTTCGATCTTACGGCAACCGGACATTATGCTACGACCTTGCAACTAGGCGGGAAAACCTGGCTGGGTACAGCCAAGGACCCGATAAAAGATCAGACTGATTTCCTGGCCCAGATTGACTATTTGCAGGTTTCGAAATTGTTGTTTCCGATAGGTGGGCTGATGAAGCATGAAGTGCGTGAGATAGCGTTGCAGGCCGGATTGCCCAGTGCCCGTCGGAAGGATAGTCAGGGAATTTGCTTTTTGGGCAAGATAAATTATAACGATTTTGTCCGTCGCTTTCTGGGAGAAAAAGAGGGGGCGGTGATCGAATTTGAAACAGGTAAGAAGATTGGTACTCATCGCGGCTATTGGTTTCATACCATTGGCCAGCGAAAAGGATTGGGATTGGGAGGAGGACCCTGGTTCGTTGTGAAGAAGGATATTCAGGATAACATTATTTACGTCTCCCACGGTTATGATGCCGAGCAGCAGTATGGTTATGAATTCAGGATGAAAGACTTCAATTTTATTACAGATAACCCGTGGGAAGGCTCGACAGGCGAGGAGGAAGTAACATTTAAGATCCGGCATACACCTGAGTTTATCAAAGGCCGTTTGCTACATGACGAAGAGGGATACCGGATTATTTCTTCCGAAAAATTACAGGGAATTGCACCGGGACAGTTTGGCGTGATTTATGACGCCGAATCCCGGGTTTGTTTCGGGAGTGGAGAAATAGGATAAGAATATAACGAAAGCTCCTTCAGATGACACCGGTTTGTACAGAGATGCGGCTTAATAATCGGTCGCTGCTCGAGGTCTGTATGAATCGGTGTATTTGGGTTGATTTTCGGTACGCTCTTCTGCTTTAGATATAATATTCCGCCAGATCCACAATGCCTGCCCGCATGGCATATTTGGTAGCCTCGTGCACATTGTTCACTCCCAGTTTGCGGAATATATTTTTTCGGTGACTGTTGATGGTATGAAAACTCAGATGCTTCTCTGCCGCTATCTCTTTGGTCGTTTTGCCGGAAGCTATTTCTTTTAAGATTATTTTTTCCGTCGGTGTGAGCAGACGGTCTTCCTGCGGTACGAAAGTGTGCACGGCTGAAGCAGTGTTTACATTTCCACTTCCCGATAATAACAGATTGCTTACATGATTGCAGATAAAGCGCTCTTTTCGTGATGCGCATTGCAGGGCCGACATTATCTCTTCTTTGGAGTTGTCTTTCAGCACGACTCCGAAAGCATTGCTGCTGAACAATACCTGCCTCAGAAATCCGATGCTCAATTCATCCGAAAACAATAACCAGTCTGATTCTTTGAATCGTTCCTGAAGGATGATCAATTCATCTGCACCGGAAAAATCAAATAGTGTATAGTCTAAAATAACCACCGCTTGCGGATGAATGCGCAACAACTGGACCAACTCCATCTTATTGTCGGCTTCCAGCAACAAGCTTACCTCTTTTTGCTTGCTTAACAGAAACATCATTCCTGCTTTCGTGATGTCCTGATTATCTGCGATGATATATTCTCTCATAATCTATCCATAAAAAAACTCCGTTGCAAATGTACACTTTTTGTGCGATTTGCAGCGGAGTTATGTGAATTAGTTACGAGCTTAAATAGAGTCTCGTCACTCTTATTACCATGAACGGCCTTTAAATACATCCGACTGGTTCAGCGGAACAAGGTTGCCGCTCAACGTTAATGTATTGGAGTTGAAGTTCGGATTAATGGTCACAGTGGCGTTGTTGCCTCCGTTTGTCAATGTGATAAAGACTTGTGCCGAGATACCGATACCTTGTACGCTGAAGTTGCAGTTCACATTGCCTCGTTTGTCGGTAGTCACTTTTACATCCGAAGTGGTTCCGTCCACTGTTACACCGCCAATTCCGTTAGGGCCGGGATACGGAGTATTGAACGCTACCTGTACGGTTGCTCTCTGTCCGTTCAACATTACAAAGTTAGTGTTGGACGATACGAAAGCTGTCTGGCCGCGTTTGAAGATTACCTGATCGGCTTCCAGTACAAACTGTTTGTCTTTGATAGCCTGTACGGCTTGCTGATAGGCCACTTGGTCGGCAGCTTGTTCCTCAGCTTTCAGTCTGGCTCTTTCTGCGTCTCTTTGTGCTTTACGGTCAGCGCGGCGTATGTCTCTCTGTGACTCTTGTGCATACATTAAAGTCGATGCACTTACTAATACTAATGCTACTAATGCAATAAACTTTTTCATAACTTTTTTTTGTTTAGGTTTAAAACTGTTGTTCGTTTATTCCAAGAACAACTCCCTTTTCAGATTGTTCACTTGCGTCTCACAATTTTATATCCGATGGCAGCAATCGTAATGCTCATTAACGGACTGATAATGTTGAAGAAGCAATAGGGAAGATAAACCAGTGTAGGAACACTCAGTATCGTGGCTTGCGTCATTCCGCAGGTGTTCCATGGTATTAATACGGAGGTCACTGTAACAGAATCTTCCGTGGTTCGACTGAGCAAACAGCTTTCATAACCTTTCTTTTCATAAATATCCCGGAACATGTTTCCGGTCAGGATAATGCTAATATACTGATCGGCTGTGGCGAGGTTCAGGAAAATACCGGAGCAAACCGTAGAGACCACCATGCTGACTGTATTTTTCATGAAGCGGACAAATACGGAAGTGATACTTCCTAACATGCCGCCGGCAGTCATAGCCCCGCCGAAACACATCGCACAGATAATAAGCCATACCGTATTCATCATGCCTGCCATACCCCGGGTAGCCACCAGTTCGGTGAGTGCTTCATTGCTTGTCTGTAGACTGGTCCCTCCATAAAGAGTCATCATCAGTCCTTTGAAGATGGACTGTGTGCCTTCGGAATTTTGCAAACCGGATATTTCCTGTAACAGGTCGGGTTGGAAGAATACGGCGAATGCCCCTGCCAGTGCCGCCGACAGAAATAAGGTGATGACGGAAGGTACCCGCCGAGCAATCAGTACACCTGTAACTACCGGTACAATCAGCAGCCATGGTGTAATGTGGAACTTTCCTGCCAGTGCGGCCGAGAATTCGGCTATATGTTCTGTGCTTCCGGCATTGTGTGACAATCCGGCTACTGTAAAGATAACCAAGGTAATGATTAGTGAAGGTACGGTAGTTATCAACATATAGCGGATATGTCTGAAGAGGGGAGTATCGGTAACTGAGGCTGCTAATATTGTCGTATCCGATAATGGAGAGATTTTATCTCCGAAGTATGCGCCCGAAATAATGGCTCCGGCTATCCAGCCTTCTTCGAATCCCTGTGCCTTGCCAATGCCCATTAAAGCGATTCCGATGGTAGCAATCGTAGTCCAGGAGCTTCCGGTCATAACCGATACCAAGGCACAGATAATGCAGGTAGAGGTCAGGAAAAAACTGGGATGTATGATTTGCACTCCGTAATAAATCAATGTGGGGACCACACCGCTTATCATCCATGCACCGCTCAATGCGCCGATAATCAGCAGAATGATTAGGGCGGTAGATACGCCTGTAATGTTGTTTGTGATGGCCAGTTCAAAGTCTTTCCAGCCTATTTTGTAGAATCCCATACCGATCAGTATGCAAACGGCTGTTGTAGTCAGCAGGGACACTTGGCTACCTCCGCTGAGTGCATCGCTACCAAAGGTACGTATGGTGGCAAACAGCATGATAACCAATACGACCAGAGGGATCAGAGAAACAAGAGGTGAGGGGGCTTTTTTCATGATTCTTCTTTTCCTTTTTTATGTTTAAGCGTCTATTCCTGTAAATGTTTTCAGTGCATAGCCTATCAGAAAGCTAATGCCGGCTACGCTGAAACTAAGTACTGCCATCTCGGTGAATCTTTTGCGGAAACTTTCTCCGCGTGCTACCGAATAGTAATAATTAAATAATGCAATGATTACCAAAGCCATGGCCAGCATTACTCCCAAAGCTATCAGTACGTTTTCGATCAATATGAAGGGAGCAACCAGCGCCACTACCGTGATGATATAAGCAATACCCGTATAGATGGCGGCCTTTATGGGATGTTTCGTTTCTCCTCCTTCCGATTTGGTCGAGAGATATTCGGAAGAAGCCATTGATAAAGCTGCGGCAATCCCCGTGATGCTTCCCGTCAGGGCTATCAGCCTGGAGTCACTCAAGGCCAGAGTGAATCCCGCCAATGCCCCGGTAAATTCCACCAAAGCATCATTCAGACCGAGCACTACCGAACCCATATATTCAAGTCGTTCTTCATTGATCAGCCCGATTAATTTCTGTTCATGAACTTCTTCTTCATTGGCCAATTGCCGGAGGTCCGGATAATCTGTATATTTGGCATAATCATGATGTGCATTCTCTTCACTTGACTCCATCAGTTTAATGGCAAATGTAATACCCAGGATTCTTGCCAGCCAGTAATATTTGGCTATACGCAACTTGTCTGGTGCAACGTCGGTTTCCGTATATTTCTTCAGTGTGGCATAGTGCGCTTTTTCTTCTGCTGAGATCAGACGTAATACTTTGCGGTTCGATTCGTCTTTTTCAATAGAGGCCAGTCGTTCGTATACGATACTTTCGGTTTTCTCATTTCGTTGGAAACGGATAAACTCTTCCTTCACTTCTTTCTTCAAGTCCATCTTCATCACTTTTAATTTTGCAAAGATACAATAAATGGCGCAAATGTCATTTATTTCATGAAGTTGAGTCGGGATATTTAAAAGTTCTTTAGCCACATTAAGAATAGGCAATGCTCCTTTTTTCTGAGAGCCTGTTGATTTCAGCCGTTCAGAAATACGTGGTAATTGGCGGTATGGAGTTTAATAACTGTCCGGAAATACTAACTGATATTTGAGCTTTCTCTATAGGGAGGGTAGTTTATGTGGCATTAGGTCTTTTATTCCCTTCGGCTTTCCCTGCTGTTCTGGGGGCGACCTCTGTGAAAAACGAGCGGAGAGAGCTCTTGCATGGGTACTAAGTATGTGGTCTTCTGCGCCACCAGTAGCGTATAAATAATGTGCCTGTGAACATAAGTGCCAGTGAGAGTCCGGTGTAAAATACCGAAATGAAAGTGTCGGGCAACAGGTGTAATGTCCGGATGGTGATTCCCATTGCTATCATGAAACACATGACGATCCATCCCTTTGCATCGAAGAAAGAAAAGGGGCAATTTTTCTCTTTTTTCTTTTGCTCAATCCGGCGAGTGTGTTTGTAGTAGAGCTTTCGGAAGACAAGGACAAAAAAGAGCAGGAAAACAACTGTGGCTTCGCCTACCTTAAAAAGCCAATATTGTGAGTCATTAAGCCAGGTGACAATACCAATCCGGAGAATATTAGCTCCCGCCACTATCCAGACGATGCCGGCTGTGATTAATAACACTTGTCTGTTTACTCCGTACTTCATGATTTATATAACAACTTTTGTTACTATTCGGATTATCGTTTTGAAAAAAAAGTAATCAGCAGTGAGCCGGTAGTCAAGGCCACTCCTGTGCCTATGACTCCATGCCAACCGAATGCCTGCCAGAAAGTTCCTGCCAGAAATGTCCCGGTGGAGGCTCCTATGAAGTAAGTTGTCATAAAAATAGTATTAATGCGGTTCGAAGCACTCGGACAGAGTTCGAAGATACGGGTCTGATTGCTCAATTGGATACATTGCATGCCGATATCGATGATGATGATACCGGCAACGATTCCCCAATAGGAGTTCTCTCCGATAAAGAGAAGCAACCAAGCTGATAAGATCAGTCCGCATCCGATGAAATTGAATCGTCTGACTCCCACTTTCCGTACATACTTACCTACAAGAGAGGCTGATAAGGCGCCGGCAATGCCGCACAATCCTAACATACCGATGATGTGGCTGTCAGCGTAGAAGGGGGCACTTCCCATTTTAAATGCCAGACATGACCACATGGCTAGAAATGAACCGAAAGCAAGTGCGGCGCGGACTGAAAAGATGCGGAGCTCGGGATACTGCTTCAGCAGTGAAAGCAAAGACTTCATTAAGTCGCTGTATTTGCCCTGAAAGTTCGGGCGTATGTCCGGTAATACCCGCATGACTACCATACCACATATCAACATCATGCCGGCAGCGATGTAATACATCTCACGCCAACCAAACAGTTCTCCTATAAACCCGCTGACTACACGTGAGGCCAAAATGCCAGTCAGTAGTCCCGATACGACGATTCCTACATTTCTCCCTTTGTTTTCCGGACGTGAGAACTGGGAAGCTATCGGGATAAATATCTGTGGCATCACCGAACAGATGCCGGTGAGGAGCGAGGCACACAGGATGACGTGGATGTTGGGGGCCATCGCGATCACCAGCAACGAAACGATTAATATGGAGAAGCTGGTGAGAATGATCCGCTTTCGCTGATATAAATCGCCTAAGGGGACGATAAACAATAGTCCGAGGGCATATCCGATCTGCGTTACCATGGCAATCAGGTTTGTTTCGAACTCCGAAACACCCAATTCATGGCGGATCATGTTCAGTAAAGGCTGGTTATAGTACAGATTGGCTACCGATATACCTGCAACAATAGCAAGTGTCCAAAGAATCGAAGCCGGTAGTCCGCCGTTTTCTTTCAAAATCTGTTTCATGGCACAAAGTTATCATTTTAGAGGCTATTCCACAAAGAACGTTGTCGAAATTGTATTTCCCTCGTCATCCACTGCCGTCAGGGAGTGTTTGCCGGGGGACGGACGGAGAGAAAGTTTGTGGAAGTCCTGCGTTTGCGTCAGGTATGTCTCGTCCAGATGCCAGTAGATGGTTGTATTCGGATGACTGTGAACCAGTTCGACAGTCAACTGCCCTTTGCTGCCATCCATCTGTTTGGGCAGATGGATACGGGCTCCCATTGGCGGATAAATAAATTGCATCGGTTGGAATCGGTCTTCTCCACATCCTGATTTAAAGGGAGGGAGAGGACGATATTCCGGGTGATGTTGCTTATAATACCATTCCCATACGGGAGGAAGGGTAAACCAGTTACGGCGGACAACCGGTTCGCTATTGGCACAATTCTCGTATATTCGGAACCGTTCATTTGCCGATAAGGTGACCGGGTGATGATAAGGGCAAGCTTCTGTTTTGAGACCTGCCGGAAGGATCAGCAAAGTATCTGTTTCTTCACAGAATCGTCCTTTCAGATGGCCGGACTGCCGACAAATTTCTGCTTCAACCAGTTCGCCCTGAGGACGTTCGAACCAGGGAGAAGAAGGGAGCAGGTTGAATACATCGAACAGGACAGGGCCTGCCGTACGGGCACCAACCAACCCGGGTTTTCCCTCACCCGTAGCATTCCCTACCCATACACCCACTGCATATTTAGGAGTTACACCCACTGCCCAGGCATCCCGGAAACCATAACTGGTACCGGTTTTCCAGGCAATGGTTTGCATGGAAGGAATGGTACGCCAGTCTATTTCTTCCGGTCGGTTCACTTCTTTTATTGCATCAAAAGTCTGCCAGACGGCTCCGGATTGAAACGATGGGCGATGAACGGAGATGGAATCCGACAGGAGGAGTGTACACGGGAATTGAGGTAACCGGTTGAGGCTGCGTCCCATGTTGGCATAGGCCGAAGTGATATCCCATAACGTGGCTTCTGCACCTCCCAGAATCAGAGAAAGTCCGTAATGGCTTGAGGGACGGTTCAGGGTAGTCAGTCCGATTTGTTTCAGGAAACTGTGGAACTTAGGTACCCCGTAACGTTGCAGCATTGTTACCGAAGGTATGTTAAGAGAGCGTGCAATGGCTTCCGAGGCCGGTACGGCTCCTTCAAATTGCAGATTAAAATTTTGTGGAGTGAACCCATTGATGTTGACGGGAATATCCGGCAACAAAGTATTTGGGAGAATTTCTCCTTCTTGTAGCATGGCATAATAAAGAAAAGGCTTGAGAATGCTGCCGGTGCTCCGTGGCGACCGGATGACATCTACTTGATTGCCGCTCTGCTCTTTGTCGAAATGTACATTGCCACAATAGGCTATCGCCTGATTCGTCCGGATGTCAATCACAAGAATCGCCAGATTACGGATGTCACTCCGTTTGAATTCACTGTTCCATCGTTCTACCAAACTTTCAATTTGAGTCTGTATACCTCTGTCGATGGTCGATACGGAGTATTTTCCATTTCGGGTTTGATAGAAATAGTCTGTCAGGTGAGGCGCTATGTGTGGAAGAGGTAAAGGTTCCTGCGGAAGTGGTTCACTGATGGCCAGTTCATATGTCGAAGTATCCAAAATTCCTTTTTTATGCAGGTGTGTCAATAGTCGGTTCCGTTTATCGAGGAGTGCTTGCCGACTTTTCGAAAGATGGATCATGGCGGGTGAGTTGGGGAGTACAGCCAACATGGCCGATTCTGCCCATGATAGTTCTTCAGCCGAATGTCCGAAGTATCGCCAGGCGGCCGCATCCAGTCCTACTACGTTTCCTCCGAAGGGGGCATGTGAAATGTAAAGTGACAGTATCTCTTTCTTAGATTTACGAAATTCCAAACGGGTGGCCCATACCATTTCAATCAGCTTTTCCTTGAATGTACGCGGCTTGTTCCGAGCCAACCGAATGGTCTGCATGGTAAGGGTACTTCCTCCGCTGACGATACGTTTGTGCTTGAGGTTTTGAACTACGGCTCTGCCTATTGCCAAAGGATTGACTCCCCAATGATGGTAGAACTGGCGATCCTCGAATTCAATCAGGCAAGTGGCAACTTTCTCGGGAATATTGTCGCGCGGGGGAAAACGCCATTGTCCATCCGTGGCGATACGGGCACCGAGAAGTTCACCGTTCCGGTCTGTTACGACGGTAGAATAAGGGGAGGTGAATAATTGGCTGGGAAGGCAAAATATATACAGGACAAGAAGGAGGAAAAGGGCAGGTTTCCACCAACTTTTGATACTTATCTTCCACCCCCTCCCTTGAAAGGAGGGGGGAAGATTGTGTGGCTTAAGAATCTGATTCATCAGTTTTTTTATTCGATGCTTTGTCTGACAACTTTAGTTCTGCCTGCCTGTGTCCTTGCCTGTACATTGGCATCATACATCGCTTCACACTGGATGGCCGGCATGACAAAGTCACCGGAATACGTTGCCTGCAACCGGACGGTAAATGTTTTGGCTTGTCCCTGTTGCAAATTAAAGTAAGTCAGTATCCGGTCATCGCGGATATCCTGATAGCTATAAGGAGCAGAAGTGGTAATCTGTCCTGCCATTCGTTCATTGAAAATCTCCCATCCGGCAGGGATGATGTGTGTTAATGCCAGATTTGTATAATCGGTTGTACCGCTGATATTGGCAACAGTTACCACTGCCATAAAATCTGTCCCTTGATGCAGAGAATGCGTATCTATCGGTGAACCGTTATTATCAACGTACTTTACACTTATCCGCAGGTTATTGGCTATCGGAGGCAGTGTGTCGTTCAGTAATTGGGTCCGTGTGATCAGGTCTGCATTCAAAGCTCCTTTTCCATTGTTTTTCAGAATTACCTTTCCTTCACGTGATGAAGTGGAAATAAGTGTCTCGTATACTGCTTTTGCTGATTTTACTGCCGGTTGCTGTTTTCCGTTCAGTGTCCAACTGAAATCCAATGTGCCGGACAACTTTTCTGCCAGACGTCCCATTGCCATCAGTGAGAAAGCGGTGGACTGTGTACTGAACCACGTCTCTCTTGTCAGATTATGTGAAACGATTTTAGCTTGTTCCATGGCCTCGCGCTGACGATTCATTAGCAATAGCGTTTCAAGTATCATTGCTTCGTCCCGGTCGGATGAACCATATACATAATTATTCGATGAATAGGGTTCTACAGTCGTTTTTGCACTGAATACCAGTTCGCCGGCTGCTTTTTCTTTACCGTTGAGTGCATAAGCGGCTGCCAAACGCCATTTGGCTTGTTGCGAAAGTGTAGGCAGTTCTTTCATGCGGTTCATTGCTCCATGTTCTGGTGCTCCGGCCATGGCCAATGTATAGAGGCGGAAGGCCTGCTGGAAATCTGCCTGCCAATACCACCAGCTCTGTTCTTGGGCAACGGGTTGCCAGTTTTGGGCTGCTGCCCGTTGGAAACGTTTCCATTTGTTCAGTACATTACTGTTTACTGCATAACCCTTTTCTTGTGCCAGTATCAGGAACATACCGGCATAGGAGGTGATCCACTCGTCTGCCGAGGCATTTCCGGGCCAATAAACGAAACCTCCGTTCGGTAGCTGGCGTCCGTATAGCTGACGGATAGCTTCCTGTACATTGACTTTTATCTTTTCCAATTCTTCGTTGTCTACTGTTTTGAACTGGCTGATAAATAGCAAAGGAAGAGCTTTAGAGGTTAATTGTTCCGTACAGTTGTGCTGATAATTGTAGAGAAAGTCAAAACGGCGGCTGATGTCGACAGACGGAATACGTGAGACTTCGAGCTGTATACTGTTTCCTTCCGAGCCACTGCTTAACTGATAATTGAGTTCTTCGCTCTTTCCGGTTTCCACCCATTGGCTTTCACGCAGGGTGACCACCGGATTCGGATTACGAACCTCTATCTCAATGGTCTCTTTGGTGTTTTGTCCGTTTCCGTTGGCAGTAAGATGAATGGTGGCTTTTCCGGTTTTCGTACCTGTCTTTAACTTGAAAAAGATCAGGCGGTCACCCGTTTGAGTGAAGGTAAGCGTTTGTTGCTTGTTACCTGTCACTTGTATTCCTGCACCGGAAGCTTGTATGGATACGTTGACGTTCTTTACATTGTTTTCCAATGCAAATACGTTGACTGGTACTTCAATCTCTTCATTGGTGCTCAAAACTCGTGGCAATGTTGAAAGAATCATCAAAGGGGTACGTACCGGAACTGTCTTTTCGGCATTTCCGTATGCTCCGTCCTGACCTGCTACTATCATAGCACGGACAGAACCTACATACATGGGTAAAGTGATTTGGTGCGTACGGCTTTTCCCCTTACCGATACTGAAAGGACCGATAAATTTCACAACAGGTTTGAAGCGATTCGCTTTTTGGTCCGATGGCTTCAGTGTCTCGTCACCACCTGTGCTGAACATTGATCCATAGCTTCCTGCCGTGGCTCCTAATACATCGTCGTACATATCCCACGTACGGATTCCCAATGCTTCGCGGGCATAAAAATTATTCCAGGGATCCGGTGTCTTGAAATTGGTCAAGTCTAATAGACCGTCATCTACAATGGCAAGTGTATATGTCATCGGCCTGCCATGCTTCTCGTTTATGGTAAGGTTGAATGCCTGTTCGGGACGAAGTACTTCCGGCATCTTGATTTGCGGTTCAAGAACGGTTTGCTTGTCGGTCACGAATACCGGCATAATGCCGTACATCCGGATAGGAAGATCGTTCACCGTCTGTGCATGGGGCTGTAGCAAGCTGATATGGAGATAAACATTCGGAGCCATTTCAGGGGTTACCTTAAATTGATATTTAGTGTCTTCTTTCCCTGATACCTCGATCCATTCCCGTTGAATTACAGACGAACCGTTTTCGAGCGTAACCAGGGCCCTTCCACCGGCAGATGCCGGTAATATGGCTGTTACGGTTTCTCCCGGTTCGTAAGAGTCTTTGTCAATGGAAAAAGATAACATTTTGATGCCACTCGGGTCACTCTTATTAGAACGCCCTCGCCAGTCAGGCCAGTCCACGTAGATGGTACCTCCTGTAGCATGTCCGCTTTCACGGTCTTTGACGTAAACCAAATAGCGTCCCCAATCCGGATAATTCACTTTGAAACTGAATTGTCCTTTGCCACCTGTTGTGTTGAGTCTTCCCGTAGCTACGGGGGTGATGGAACTGCTGTTGATGTATGTTTCAAATGATTCGTTGTCGTTTTCCCACCACCAACTCCAACTGATGCGGTATATTTTGTATTCCAGACCGGAACGATTTACCGGCTTTCCGTCGGAGTTGACCGTTACGATATCAAAAATATGCTCTTTGTCTGTTTCGATATATCTGCCTTGTGGCTGGTTCAGATTGATACCCACGTATGACGGGAAAGGAGAGTAGGGAACTGACAGAGTCTGGATACTGGCATCTCCGCCCGGTTCGAATACCTGAGTCGTGATATTGGCACGAAGCATTCCCGGAGCATTCTCAGAGGTCGGAAGTTTCAGCATGAACCCGGTATTACCATTTTCATCCAGGGTACCGTTGAAAATATCGGTTCTTATTGATGTGAATTCTGTTGCCGGATTATTAAAGATGTATGTCTCGTAGTTCTTGAATTGTGTATTGACTTTCGACAGAGACATTTCGACTTTTGCTTTCAGACGCGATGCCGTTGCTCCGGTCAGCCAAGCTGATGAAAGATGTGCTTGTACTTCTTTATCCGCAACTTTCAGAATCTCTCCGGGCAGTTTCAGGTTTATTTTCAGACGGTTCGGCTTTATGGTCTCCACACGGAGTGATTTGTGGAAAGCGGTACCTCCTACTTTTACATAAGCGTTCCATAATCCGGTGGGATCTTCCGGTTGTGTCGGGACCTTGAATGCATAGAAACCATTCAGCCCATTGGTTGAAATTTGTTTACTGTAAAATTGTCCTCTTGGATTGTAAAGCTCCAAAGTTACGGGATGTTTATCCGGAATACGTTTGTTACGGTCCTCCAGAACAAACGAGATATGCAAGGTGTCTCCTGGTCGCCATACACCTCTTTCACCGTATACAAATCCTTTCAAGCCTTTTTGGATGTCTTTGCCGCCTACATCAAAACGACTGGTAGACTGCTCTTCTCCATCGGCTACTTTTACATAAGCTTTCTGTTTTTCCGATTCTGCCACTACAATAAAAGGTGTTCCTTTCGTTTCTATTATTGCAAAACCTTCCGCATCTGTCAATGCTTCTCCGATAGGCTGTAACTGGAAATTGTAGACAATGACTTTAGCTTTTTCTACCGGTTTGGTGTCCAGAATATTGCTTACGGCTATCCAAAGTTTGTTCATCGAATTACGTTTTACGATCATACCTATATTGGAAGCCAGTACGTTACAAGCTGCTATCCGGTCGGACGTCATATAATAGGACGGATGGCAGGGATTATCCCGTTCATCCCATCGATATTGGCTCCAGTCGGCATTTTCATTCCCGCTGAAGTAATAATATGTTTCCGGTTTGTCCCAGACGGCTTCATCTTCTTCCGAAAGGATATCAGATTTGACCTTGGTCAGAGATTCGGTTTCTTCGGAAAATTGCATTTTCGGATTCTCACCACTGCCGCAGGGATAAGCCGAATATTCCTGCTTGAAGGATAGGATAACACGATAAATAGCACCCGGTTCCTGATGAATCAGGCCTGCCAGGTCGATGGAATAGTTTTCCCATTTATGGAGATCTTTTGAAGGATCTTTACCCAAAAACAGTGTCTTTTTATAAACCAGTCTTCCCGATCGTCTTAGTTCGTTGGCCGAGGACAGTGAGTTATTTTGCATAAACATTAGCACATTGTTCTCAAAAATGCGGATAACCCGTAGGTCTACAGCATACAGACTGACAGCCCGGAAAGGAATTACAAGATTTTTTGAATCGGGAATGATGGCACCTGCAGAAGATATTTCGACTTGAGGTTTCAGGTTCAGTTCGCTGAAAGAGATAGAATGGGAACCGCCCAATGCTTTGCCTTGATTGTTTTTCACTCCTTCATGTATTTTCAGGGTCAGTTTACTGAGATGACCGGCTTCAAAATAAACATTTACCTTATTATCCGTAATCTGGAAAATATAGGATGGAATCTCGGGTATTTCGATTAGACCTTTTAAATCCTGAGTATCAGAAACCGGATCAGAGAAGACGATTTGTATCCCGTTCTCAGGCTGACTGATACGTTCGGCGGAAAGGAAACGGAAGCTGTCTTTGGCAGGAATCGTAATGGACTCACTTTGTTTCCTGTCCATTCCGACAGGTTCCCCGTCTGCTGTAATTTTAAGATCGTAATCCTGTTCTTTTCTTTGGATATTACTGATAATGAAACTATATTCTAATGGATTAGATGTGGATCCTATGGTGATTGTAGAGGTACCGTTAGTGGAAAGTATTTTTTCAACTTGTTCTTTAGTCATTTTATCACTAAAACGGATTTCTCCCTTTACGGTTACCTTATCGGGTGAAGAAGAGGCTATTTCCAATGGAGCGGTATGCAGTGTGAAATTACTTTCTTGTACCCGGAAAGAGAAATCGAAAACTTTCAATTTGCTATCCACTTCGACAAAATCGCCTAGTTGGAACGAGCCTTGATATAACTTGCCCGGCTTTAGTTCTCCTTCTTCCGGAAGAAATTCGATGGTGTTATTACTCACCCAATAAGCTTTGCCTTTTAACGATGGAGTAAAACTGAACGGACAGTCTTTCAGTTCATTGTTAAGGTCTACCATTGGTTGATCTTGAGTCAGTTCGATTCGTATGGGAGAAGATTGAGAAATGACTCCACCTGTATAAGCATTGACATAAGGAGCATATTCCGATGACGGAATAATTTCTTTTGCGCTGCGTGTGCAAGCGAACAGTCCTGCGATAATTACTGTAAGAACACAGGAGAATAGAATTAAAAGATTCTTTTTTCCTTTCATAGCAAATAAGCGTTTAGTTTATTATTATTTTGTCAACCAATGATTTATATTTCTTTACTCTGTACTGAATTTCACTCCAGGCTTTAACCAGCTTCCATCTGTCAGTCAAATCGCAGATATTATTACATCTGTATCTCTATCGGAAGTTTACAGGCCAGATCAATCATATATTTTCAAGGTTTATATTCACAAAGATACAATTTATCCTATAAAGAGTTTACTATTTGCACCCTCAAATTTATGCTTCGTATCTTTAGGTTATTCCTCAATAAAATCTGAATGTTCGGAAACGATTCGGACTATTATTACCCGCTTTGTGTTCTCGTTTACCTTAAATCGGTTATCCGTACGTTCTCCTATCAGCCAGGCTATTTGTTCTCCAAAGCATAATATCCATTGCTTTTCTTTTTCACTCAAAGAGAATTTTTTATCCGTCAGGTAGTCACTGACATGTTTTTTACCGGTCATTCCGAAAGGTATAAAAACATCTCCTGGTTTCCACTTGCGTATCTCCCATGTTTTATTTATTTTGTCAGCATCGAAGCAAGCCGTGTTTTTATCTTTTGGAATTATAAATTCAGAAGTATAATCGTACTCTTCCATAACTAATCGGAAAGGTGGTTGGGACTCTTCTGCAGTTGTATCTTCTTCGATTAATAACAGGTCACGGTCTTTTATGACTCTCCATCCTTTACCAAGGAAGACTTTTCCTGGTTGTCCGTCGAGCGTTTGCCTTATATTATCTATTTGGGTCGTGTTGAATCCTAGCGGGTGTAATACTTCGAATAAAATGGCTTCGGGTACCGGTTCTTGCAGCAAGGCTTCTATCCGGATGCCTTCGGGGGTCAATATACGTTTACGCGCCTCCCCTATACTTTGATTGTATAAAGTTGCTGCGTCATTCAGATAGTTGGTAGTGCGGATGATACTCTCTTTCACCGATGGATTGATCTCTTTCATCAGGGGCAATAAGTTTAAACGAATCTTATTCCGGGTATATTCATCCAAAAGATTGGTGCTGTCCGTTACGTAATCTTGGTCGATATATTGCAGATAGGCTATTATTTCTTCGCGACTCAGGCAAAGTAAAGGGCGAACAATGTTACCGTTTCGTGGACGAATTCCGAGTAATCCGTTGATACCCGTACCGCGAATCAGGTTCAACAATACGGTTTCTACACTGTCATCTTTATGATGCGCTGTTGCGATAACACTGGCTTCACGTTGTCTCCTAAGCGTTTCGAACCATTCATAACGTAATTCCCGGGCAGCCATCTCAATAGAAATATGTTTCTTTGCGGCGTATTGGGTTGTATCGAAATGTTCTATGTGTAAAAGAACCCCTGATTCATGGCATAATCGGCGCACAAAAGCTTCGTCTCTGTCCGATTCTTTATCCCGCAAATGGAAATTGCAGTGAGCAGCTTCGCAGGTATACCCCATTGATAGCAGGAGACGTAGCAATGCCACAGAGTCGGCCCCTCCGCTTAATGTCACCAATACCTTGTCATTCAGACAAAACAGCTTCTCTTTTTCGATGTATTGTGCTACTCTATTTTGTATCATATTGCAAAGATAATAGTTTTGCTAATAATGATAAGAAATCTTCCTTATTTAAAAACAATCTAAATAATTTGCATGCCCCAAAGTTATGAATTATCTTTGCGGAAAATTTTGAGGTACACACACTATGCGATTGTCCGAATTAAAAACAGGTGAGAAAGGAGTCATTGTAAAAGTTTTGGGACACGGTGGCTTCCGTAAACGAATTGTGGAGATGGGCTTTATCAAAGGTAAAACCGTAGAAGTATTGCTTAATGCTCCATTGAAAGACCCGATCAAATACAAAATAATGGGTTATGAAATCTCTCTGCGACGACAGGAGGCTGATATGATTGAGATTATCAGCGAGCAGGAGGCAAAGTCACAAACACAGGAGGCTGCTTATCATCAGGGGCTTACTGAAGATATCGATGTGAAGGAGGAAGACTTGAAACGGGTTGCTCTTGGAAAGCGACGCACGATTAATGTGGCGTTGGTCGGTAACCCGAATTGCGGTAAAACGTCTCTCTTCAATCTGGCTTCAGGTGCTCACGAACATGTGGGTAATTATAGTGGTGTGACGGTAGATGCTAAAGAAGGGTATTTTGATTTCCAGGGTTATCACTTCAAAATAGTTGATTTGCCGGGTACTTATTCTTTGTCTGCCTATACTCCCGAAGAAATTTATGTGCGCCGTCATATTATCGACGAGACACCTGATGTGATTATCAATGTGGTTGATTCTTCAAATCTGGAGCGTAACCTCTATCTCACTACCCAGCTTATTGATATGAATGTACGTATGGTAGTGGCTCTTAACATGTATGATGAACTGGAAGCCAGTGGTAATACGCTTGACTATCTCCTGTTAGGAAAGTTGTTCGGAGTTCCGATGGTGCCTACTGTCTGTAAAAGGAATATCGGTGTGGACCGTCTTTTTCATGTAGTCATCAACCTTTATGAAGGTGCCGACTTTATTGATAAAAAAGGGCATATACATCCGGAGGTGGCAAAGGAAATTATGGATTGGCACCAGTCCTTACCCAATTTTAAAGACCATGGTGAACATCCGGCTGATTATACCCATGGCAAAGAACCGGTGGGTAAAGTGTTCCGCCATATTCATATCAATCATGGACCCGATTTGGAGAAAGCCATTGATGCAGTGAAAGAGGAGATTTCGAAGAACGAGTTTATCCGTCACAAGTATTCTACTCGTTATCTTGCTATCAAGTTATTGGAGAATGATCCGGAAATAGAACGTTTTATTCATACTCTGCCCAATGCTGTGGAAGTAGAAAAGAAGCGGGATAAAGCAGCCCGTCGCATTCAGGAGACGATGAATGAAGATAGTGAGTCGGCTTTGACTGATGCCAAATATGGTTTTATCAGTGGTGCTCTGAAAGAGACTTTTACCGATAACCACCTGGAGCAGGAACAGACAACCAAGGTGCTCGACTCTATTGTAACCCATCGCATTTGGGGATATCCCATCTTCTTTCTTTTTATGTATCTGATGTTCGAAGGTACCTTTGTGATCGGTGAATATCCGATGATGGGTATCGAATGGCTCGTTGAGGCACTGGGGAATCTGATCAGGGATAATATGTCTGAAGGTCCGCTGAAGGATCTGATGATTGATGGTATTATTGGTGGAGTAGGAGGAGTTATCGTCTTTTTGCCTAATATCCTGATATTATATTTTTGTATTTCTTTGATGGAGGATTCGGGCTATATGGCTCGTGCAGCTTTTATTATGGATAAGATCATGCACAAGATGGGGTTGCATGGCAAGTCGTTCATTCCTTTGATTATGGGTTTCGGTTGTAATGTACCTGCTATTATGGCTTCGCGTACTATTGAAAACCGAAAGAGCCGTTTGATTACCATGCTTGTTAATCCATTGATGTCATGTAGTGCCCGTTTGCCTATCTATTTGTTATTGGTCGGTGCTTTTTTCCCAAAGAATGGTAGCTTGGTCCTATTGGCTATTTATGCTATCGGCATTGCATTGGCAGTTATCATGGCGCGTCTGTTCAGTCGTTTTCTGGTCAAAGGGGATGATACTCCGTTTGTGATGGAGCTCCCTCCTTATCGCATGCCGACCATGAAATCCATCTTCCGCCATACATGGGAGAAAGGTGCGCAATACCTCAAAAAGATGGGAGGAATCATCATGATTGCTTCTATCATTATCTGGTTCTTGGGGTATTATCCCGATCACGATGCTTACCCTACCCAGGCAGAACAGCAGGAAAACTCTTATATTGGTCAAATCGGTCAGGCAGTGGAGCCTGTGCTCAAACCTTTGGGCTTCGACTGGAAGCTGAGTATCGGTTTGCTCTCCGGTGTCGGTGCCAAAGAATTGGTGGTAAGTACACTTGGCGTACTCTATACAAATGATGCCGATGCCGATGTAGTCAGTTTGGCCGAACGAATTCCGATTACACCGCTTGCGGCATTTAGCTATATGCTGTTTGTGTTAATCTACTTCCCGTGCATTGCCACGTTGGTAGCCATCAAGCAGGAATCCGGTAGTTGGAAGTGGGCTATCTTCACGGCAGGATATACCACGGCGTTGGCATGGCTTGTTTCATTTGCCGTCTATCAGATAGGAGGAATGTTTTTATGAATTGGCAGGAATGGGTAGTCGGGCTACTGATTGTATTGTGCGTAGCCCGTATTCTTTATGGTATTTATCTTTTTTTTCGTCGTGTGAAGGAAAATGATAACCCTTGTGCGAGTTGTGCAAGTGGCTGTGAATTAAAGGATATGATGGAAAAGAAGCAGAAGGAGTGCTCGTCCAAGAAAAAGAATACAAAGAAAAATTGTTGCAGATAGTTTGGTAGTTTCAAAATTTGTACTACCTTTGCAACCGCAAACGAGAAACAAGGTTCCTTGGATGAGTGGCTTAGTCAGCGGTCTGCAAAACCGTGTACGGCGGTTCGAATCCGCCAGGAACCTCTTAAAAAACTCTTGTAACTAACTGAATTTCAGTATATGTTACAAGAGCTTTTTCTTTTTAGGATTAGAAGGGGCTCACCGTAAAAATCTTGACTATGTTCCTCCCTTCAGGCATACTCGCTTACTTTGATTTAGTCAATCATGTCTCCTGAGCAACTTGCTTCATCCTCTTCCTTGAGGATACTCTTAGGCAATTGTTGGCTAGAAGCCGGTATCTGCTGTTCAAGGCACCGGGCAAGTGGACGGACAGCCAAAAACGGAGGGCTGGAATTCTGTTCAAGCAATTCCCGGATATAAAGGCCGTGTGTTATTATGCGTTAAGATGGGGAAAGATTTTTACTGATTATATAGACAAGGATGTGGCGTGTGCCAAAAACTTAGAGGTGGGTGTTAAGAATAGAACTTTTATAATGGAAGTGTGCTGTATCTAAGTACTTTTTAGTAGTTTTGCATAATAATGAAATCGAGAAATAAAATCTCTCTTTTAAGCAATAGATAGGATATATGAAACATATCTTCAATAAGGAACAATGCCAAAAAGCAACATTCATTCTTGAAAGCCCTTTGGCTAAACTGTCGGAACTTTACTCAAGCGAGATAAAAGACTTGGCTGTTGTATGGTGCTATTATTCGGGGAGAATAGAGGGTAATACCTATACCTATGTTGAAACAGAAGCATTGCTTAAGGACGGCATCACTTCCGAAAAAAAATATGAAGATGCTAAAATGCTGAAAAATCTATATAATACATTCATTTCCGAACTGGAATATATTCATCAAGAGAAAAATAAGGAGATTATAGATGAATGTACTCTTTTCAGACTTCATCAATCTATTTCCACAGGTTTGGTTTCTAATGAGGAATCAGGCTTTTTAAGGACACGTGCAGTTAGGATCAGCGGCACTGATTATGCTCCTCCAAAAGATTTGCAAGAAATAAAAAGTAAATTGGGAGAGATATTATATGAGCAAGACGTTTATACTAATCCATTGGAAAAGGTAGTTTTCTTACATTGTAATATTGCACGGCTGCAACCTTTTATAGATGGGAATAAAAGAACTTCTCGCATGATAGAAAGTGTTGTCATGATGAATGCTGATATTATTCCTGTATATTCAGCAAAAGATGCTGATATTTTGAATTACAGGAAAGGGTTGATTCGATTTTATGAAACGGGGGATTACACTAAGTATTCTGACTACTTTCTAAATAGGCAGTTGGAACGCATTAAAGAAATAGATATATAATTTAAATCAAGACTAATTTAGTCGAATGTAAGAACTGTATTTGCTAATTTCCTTGATAATCAATGATATTAGGGAAATTTTAAAAAAAACGCCAGGAACCTCTTAAAGAAAAGGGAGTAAAGGATCATATCTGAATTCGGGATCGTCCCTAAATTTTGAGGGATTATTTTATTATGCATGAGTCATAGCTACAATTCACTTTACAATTACCTCTGCTTACTCTATTCACAACCTACTTATGAAGATAAGAAGGATAAACAAAAGATATTTCGACTGTATAACGATTTGTTTTCTGAGCAAAAAGAATATCCGAATGCTTATCCGTGTGCTATAATGGGTGACGGATAATACCAATGCGGTCTTGTTACCTGATGAAGAAGACTCTACACGTTATATCGTTTATGCAGAGCCGAAAAAATAATATTTTTTTTACCATCCACTTTATCTATATAGGTACCAGTTCTTATTTCAGCTTTTCCAAGAAAAAAAACTCTATTTATGCTTATGCTATTTGCATGTGCTGATTGTTTTCTTATTGCCAAACGTTACTTGCAGATTGTTTTAGTATTCACTCTGGAGTGGATGTCCCGATATGTACTGATTTTAGTGGTATAGATGCTTGATTTTTGATGTGCGAATTGGGGTACTTTATAAGTTCTTACCGTTTAAGTCCATATAAATTTAGGTTTTTCCCTATAAGTAATTATAGAATTCACAGATCAGGTATGATTTTCCTGCTTTACTTTTGTTGCAAACCTAAAAAAAACATCATGAAAAAGATTTTATTTATTCTATTTACAGTTCAGTTTATTCTGATCCCTCGGATAACAGGAAGTTATGGTGCAAATTCTATCGGAAATAATCATGGACATTCGGTAACTAATCAAGGAAAGAAAACCATCAAGAAAGACATCTTTGGAGATACTGTCATTGAGGACAATCACGGTAATAGGAAAACCATTAAGAAAGATATCTTTGGAGATACTGTCATTGAGGACAATCGCGGTAATAGGAAAACTATCAAGAAAGACATTTTTGGAGATACTGTCATTGAGGACAATCGCGGTAATAGGAAAACTATCAAGAAAGACATCTTTGGAGATACTGTCATTGAGAACAATTGCGGTAATAGGAAAACCATTAAGAAAGACATCTTTGGAGATACTGTCATTGAGGACAATCGCGGTAATAGGAAAAGCATCAAAAAAGATATCTTTGGAAATACTGTCATTGAAAATAATAAAGGTTATAAAAAGACCATTAAGACAGATATATTCGGTAATAAAATAATCGAAGATAATCATGGGAAAAAGCAAATTATTAAAAAAGATATATTCGGGAATGTTATTATTGAGAATTACTAAGACATCTATCTAAGTATGATAAAGAGCAGGACTTGCAGTGTGGACTTATGCTCAGAATCAAAAACATTTTTTATATAATATAAACAACAATAGACTGATAATGACACGGACTATGGAGTATTACTGTTAACTGCTTCTCAGCGTGAGGATGACGAGGAAAAGAAAGAAAATCCGATACCGGAAAATTTTGTTTTTTACAATTGAACCTGAGGCCGTAGCATTGGCTGCAAGTGAATTTTGTCAATCTTGTGGATTCTCCTAATATGTCTGTTTTTTTATATATTAGCTTCGAAAATTAGACTGAGTCAGTTTAAAAATGGAGGTGTGCCGGGATGTACTTTCCCGCCTGGTCAGCATTTTCGGCACGCCCCCATTCATGTATCTACTTTTATTCCAGAATAAAGATGAATCCTTTGTCTTTGGGAAGTTTTATTTTATCTTTTGGCGACAGGCTGAATCCTTCCTGGAAACCTTTGATGTCAGGAGCCGTCAGCCTGGCTTTATCAGCATCAATGCCCAGTTTCTCCCAATCTATCTGCAGTTTTATATCACTGTCTTTTTTTGCCCAACTGGCAATGGAAATCATTACTTTGCCATCTTTCACAAACGAGGTTGCCAGAACGTCATTGCGTCCTGTCTTCACTGGATTGTAGGATACCCAATAGCCCATCATGCGGCTGTCTTTTATGCCGAATGCATCCCACACCTTCCAGAGTTGTGAGGGGACGGATTCCATCGGTTCGCGTGCGGTCATCCCGTACAGCATGCCCCGGTAAGGATTGCCGCCATCCTGCAACATTTCGCTCATCATGCCGAAGGGGATGCCCGATACATCTGTCAGCCAGTATTCCGGTGACTTTTCGTATTTAAAGTATTCTCCAAACCAAAGGCGGTCCAGGTAAGGCATGTGTTCCATGTAAAGGAATATGCTGTTGATGTAACCGTCGGCCGGATTGAACTGATTGGCTGAATGGACATCGATGCGCGGATCGGGACGGTTACTTTCCAGTACCCGGCGGATGCGTTTCATCGTGTTACGATCGAAAGCCAAGTCATCGATATAGACTCCGTCGATGCCGACATTTTTTGTCAGCCAGTTCAGTCCTTCCACATAGAAGTTGTGCCAGCGCGAAATGCCGGTGTTCACGATTGCCGCATCCTTGTAAGCATCTACAAACCAGGCTCCGATGTAGTCGCCGTCCAGATGTTCCTGTAGCCAGGCATAGCCTCCTCCCTTGCCCGGTGAGAAGATTTCGTGTCCAAGGCTCTTCAGGGCAAACAGCTCCGGTGCATGGTTCGTCAGTTCGCGTACCGTATAGTATATTTTCACTTTATATCCTTTGGCATGCGATTCGTCTACGTACTGCTTCATGAAGGCAGGGCGGAAGAAAGGATAGTTGATATGCGGATTCACCGCATTGCCGTGATGCAGGTTGATAACGTTTGCTCCTGTTTCTCCCACAACGTCTACAGCCTGGTAGGCGTGTGCGTCGCCCTCTTTCAGTTTCTCGGCAGGCTGGTATCCGTGGTAGTAGCGGTCGGTCCATTGCTTCATCGTGTCGATGGGCTTGAAGGGAGTTACCAGTACCAAGAAGTCGAAGTTCAGCTCTTCGCCCTTTTGGAGGGTACGGCTGCCACTGTATGTCTTGATGTCTACCTGGTTTCCTTTCTCTTTATAGCTGATGCCGCCTTTACCGTCGTTAAACCAGGATGGAGGCATGTTCAACGGTTGCATTTTGTAGAAGTTTGTGTTTAGCGGACGGCGATAGTTCTCTGCACGGAACAGGCATTGCATGCCGGCGTTTACATCGCCAAACCAGAAACCTTCCTGATTCCGTTCCACATTCCATTTCCATTGGTCGCTTTTCGGGCGCAATGAGCCTTCATAACCCATTCCCAAACGATATTTGGCCGTTGTTGCCGGCATGGAAGTTAACAGGGCTATATCGTCTACCGATGTATTTTCGGCAGCCTTTACTTTGATCTGATAATTCATGAAACCATCGAATTCCATACTTGCAAGTACTGTTAAGTCCAGTGCCCCTGCTTTTCCGGTAGCGGTCCAGCTTACCGTTCCGTCTTCCTTCTTGCCGAACTTTAGCGGTGAAGTGATGGTGACGGGCAGTGGCTTTCCATTCTGGCGAATGACAAATTCCATCGGTTGTGACAGAATGTCTTTGGGTTCTTTGCCTATGGAAGTCATCTCTTCGGTGAAGTAACTCCGGATGGAAGCCGGCAGTCCCAGTTCGCCGGCAGTGACGCTGCGTCCCAGCACGCTGATTGTACGGTCTGCCACCTTTATCGGAATGAATGGCTTCACCGGCCGGTTATTGACTGCATACTGTGAATTCAGCCAGCGCAAACGTGACAAACGCCACAAGTCTCCGTCTCCTTTGTCTACCAGTACGTTGTCCGACAGGTTAATGGCTATGTTCACTTCCTGTGAAGCACCGCTCAGGTCGCTCACGGTGACCGTGCCCCGGTAGATCCCTCTGCCGGCATGTTCCGGCATCTGGATGCCGATCCATAAAGGTTGTACACGGCCTTTACCGACGTTTACCTCCGGATGTATCGGGCGTCCCAGCCAGTCGGTTCCTTCCGTGTTGAAACACGTAAGAGCCGATGCAGGTATACTTTCGTTCTTTCCTTTCAGGTCGGTAAAGGTTACTTTGACTCCGTTCACCGGATTCTTGAATGCCCACAGTCCCAGTTGCAGCACATAGTATTCGTTCAGATCCGCTTCACCGAAAAACTCGCCTGTGGCTCCTTGCGTCACCTGGCGGTATGACAGATCATCGAACATGCGGATGGGATATTTACGGTCTTCGGGCAACAGCAGGAAAGGCTTGTTGCTGTTAGCATCGATCAATGCCTGCTTCTCCTGTGCTGTGGCGATGATTTCCATCGGATAGAAGCTGTTGAAACTGCCCAGCGATTCGAAACGTACCAGCTTGGCTTGTACCGCCTTTCCGGCCGGAGTGGCTTTACAGGTTGCTTTCCATTGCGGATCCGCCTTATCCGGTTGCTGAGGATAGTTTACTTTCGGATAGGGCCCTCCCGAGGTGTGGTAGGGGAGGTAGTACACATAATAATCTCCGGCATTTCCGCTTGCGTCAAATCGGATGCGTCCGTATTCACGGTTGATTTCCACCGGAAGTACATTGTCTACCGCTTTGCCGGTAGATGCATTGATCACAATAATCCCTTTTTGTTCGGGATTGGCGTCACGTCTGCGCCAGGGGATATAAGCTTCCGCTACGGAGGCGGGAGTGTTCACGGAAACAATGGCGCGATGGTTACCCAGTGTGTCGGGTGTCCAGTAGTTTTCGCCGTAAAACGAGGCTTCGGGGACGAAGTCTTGAGTCGCTGCCGGAAGGGTTAACAAAGCTGACAGTGCCCATAAAAAGAGTTTCTTCATAATGTTTATCTAATAACTATGTGCAAATTTACAAAGAATCATTTATGGATTTGGCAGATCGGCCGTTTTTTTATTATAAACCGTTTCTGCCCAAAAGCCTGTGTGGTAATCGGGTATGCGATTAGCGATGTTTCGCTCCGATTATCAGGAAGAATCTTTTTGTGGGAAAAATATTTTTTATATTATCTTTGCGCCCTCAAAATGAATAAACCCTACACTATGAACAGAAAGCAAATTCTGTGTATCTCGCTTCTGGCATTCTCGCTGTGTGCCTGTCAGGATGATGATACAGCCGATATTCTCGATGCTTTTGGCACTCCGCCTGCTTTGACGAAGATGACGGCACAAGAGTTTCTCGATCAGGGAGAACAGATGTTTGAAGATGGCGAAAGCGTGGACGAGATTGTTTCCGCCGATCGTGCCTTCTATGTGAATAACCCCTTTAATGTTTCGATGGCGGATGGAAAGCTCCGGCTGTTCAACGGCATGGCGCACGATTTCAAGGAAGTCTCCCTTTGGCTGACGATGCCCCATTTGCGTGACACCATCCAATTGATGCAATTTGAGGAAGTCCCCGGTTTTTATAACATCAAACTTGATTCTCCATTGAAAATGGGAGAGGTCGTCTATGCTTCGAAGAGTGGAAAGCCTGTCCGTGTGAATAATCTGGCACTACTGTCGCCCGACCAGTATGAATTGCTGCTTTCGTGCAACGACTCCGTATTCGATATGCTGAAGACCATCAAGATGAAAACCCGTATCCAGATGGGAAAGTACGGCAGTGGAAACTGGGGAGTCATGACAGCAAATGCAGCCCGCTACTATGCCACATCGGCGGTGAATATGGCTGTCATGTTCAGTTCCGAAATTTTTCGTGATTCATTGATGAACTACAAAGGTAGCATTCACAATGATGCAGGAAAGGAGATCGACCGTGAAGGGCTACTGAATTCGATTCTCAATAAACAAAGTCTTGTGTTCGGAGTGGTTACCGGTTCCGGTATCGCCGGGCTCGGTGGAGGAAATGCTTTGGGATTGCGTGAAGAATATCTGGCCGGATTCTTCTACCAGAACCGGGTGGCAATCGATTGCAACTGGGTGCTTCATGTCTGGATTCACGAGCTAGGGCACTGTCTGGGCTATGGTCATTCCAGCAGCCTGTGTTACGGGTCGGTGCCCGATGAAATAGTACCGAAAGTGTATCGCTACATGATGAAGCACCGCATGCTGCCTTATATCATCAATCCCTTTAAGAGTTACAATGATTATAATCCCGGCATCAATGATGCCGACAATCCCGACATAGAGCTATGATGAAGAGACATAATATACTGACGGTACTGGCAGTCCTGCTGCTCACCTTTGCCGCATGCGATAAAAATAGTGCCCCCGGATTCAGTTTCACGACTGACTCCATCCTTACATTGACTTTCGATAAAGAGCTGGATGCCGCCTTTGTCGGAGTGGGGACCCAAAATTACAATCCGGTGGGAATGCGGCGTTCGGGCGATACTCTTTTCATTGCCAACCGTGCCGAAGGTTCTGACGGTGTGTGGGTGGTACGCGCTTCGACCGGGGAGTTGCTTTATTCGCTGACCGGCTGGACCTACAACGGGAAAAACGAGAAGTTCGACAATCAGGTGATGGATGTGGCGGTCAGCAGCGATTACATCTTTGTGGTGAACCGTTCGTCCCGGATCGACCTGTTCCGACGGAACGATTATTCGTATGTGACCACCATCGGGCGTACCGGATGGCAGTCGAGTTCTCTGTTGCAATGCGAAGCGGCCGAAGTGGCTGGTGATAAATTGTTCATCCGTGACAAACAGAAGATTAAAGTGGTGCAGATTTCAGATTGTACGCCTGAAAATCGTTTTAAGGTTCCTGTCTTTGCTCAGAATACGGACAGTACGTCTTCTAATAACGGTTTTAATCTTGAGTCCGTTGCGCGGCATGAAGGCTTGATCTATGTGTCCGACTACGAAACCTCACGCATCCTGGTGATCGATCCCGCCACCGTGGCGGTCAAGGGAGAGCCGGTACGCTTTTTGCGCTCTTACCGCATGCCGAACAAACCGCTCAGTATGGGATTCTTTCAGAACGAAATGTATGTTGTCTGCGCAAATAACCGCATCGTGAGAGTAGACCTCCGTACCGGGAAAGAGCTCGGCTCTTATTCATCCTTTGCCGGAGGAGTGGGGCTGGGAACTCCCGGACGCCTCTTTTTCCATAATGATACATTCTATCTTGCAGGGCGCAATGCCAATGCTCCCCGGCTGATACAGGGGAAAGTTATGTTTGTTGAAATATCCGAGCTGGACTAAAAAAATGAATAATTACGATTCGCTGCAGATTATGCAGGTTTGTATACTCCTCTATATCCGGATGACGGTTTAAGAGAAGAAAACTTTCTGTGTCGTCTGTGGTGAGAAAACAATCAAGCATGAATTTGAAATTTTTATATCTGTTATTATTGATATCTGCCCTGTGTATATCCTGTTCCAAGGACGAAGAACCTTCGGATAAGGGCAGTACTTCTCCCCAAGAGCCGGTTTACACCACCTTTACAGATGCCGGCGAAGTGGTTGTTCCCGGAGTGCTTCCGGCCAATTTCACTCCCCGGTCCGTACGGGTCAAGGGGGACACTTTGTTTGTTGCCAATACCAATGCCGCCGACCGTTCCGTGCTATTGCTGAACCTGACGACAGGCGAACTGATCGGACGTATCGATTCATGGGTACGGAAAGGTGTCAAAGAGACCTTTAATGCCGAGATAGGCGACATGGCTGTTTCTGACCGTTATATCTTTGTGGGTATGTACAACTCCCGTATTAATATTTTTGACCGTCGCACCCTTCAGTTTGTCAATGCCATCGGGCGTTCAGACGGAAAGTGGGGAGACGATATTTATAGCATGACCCATTGCTACGGACTTCGTGAGTGTGGCGAGAGACTGATGGTGCGTGATAAAAATACCATTCGCGGTTATTGGATTTATGAAGCCGTTACCGAACCTGCGTTCCGGGTTCCCTGGATCGGAAAGGTGAAAGTGCCCGAAGGAGTCGGATATGACTATCAGGCCCGTATCCATGGTATGGCAGAGTATGACGGGCGTATGTATCTGACCGACTGGTACAACAAGAGTGTGCAAGTGTTCACTCCGTCGAAAATGGAGATCGTGTTCGGTGAAGAGACACATATCACTTCCGATGCCGTGTTTAAGTACGATGATATTCAACCGCTCGGACTGCTTGCCTACGGAGGCGAATTACTGATGTCGGTACAGAAGAGTGGGAAAATACAGCGTTATGATCCGGAGACAGGAGACCTGCTCGGAGTGCTGGCCGAGTTTCCGGGTAAGGAGATCGGGCGCATGGAGATAGCCCGGGGAATGCTTTACTACATTGACCTCAAAGCCGGGAAACTGATGAAGGCAAAAGGAGAATAAAGAACGACGAGAGTGTGTCATGACTCACCACAGAGTAATCTGTGGTGAATACGAGTTTCGACACACCCTCGTTCTTTCATCTGCATGTCCTATCCGAAGCAGAAGTAATACTCAGAACCGTCGCTGACATAAAAAGAATCTGCTTTCTTTTCGATAAAAAGAACTGTTCTCTTTTGCCAACCATCCGACAGCAAGCATTACATCGTCTATATTCAGGCAGGTCAAGCTGCAAAGTTCTTTCACAGAGACTTTTCTTGCATGTATAAGTATTCGTCATACTTTTCTGGAGTTTTCTCCGATTTTCACTTTTTCCATATTACTATTTATAGCCTATTTAAATCAAATTTGGTGGTAAATTCTTTATCTCCAAGTTGATAATTGTCCTTTTTGCTTGCTTTGATAAGAAAAAACAGACACCGGCTGAATAAGATAACTCAAGTTTAGGAAGTGAATTTACGCCGTCTGAACCGGTATCTTCATCCTTATACCTTTCTTCAATTAACATTGTTAACGTCTTTTGCAGGTTGTCAGGTTCTTGTGCGCAAATAACAAGTCTTTTGCATTTAAAGAACTTCTTATTCACATCCAAAGAACAAGCTTTAACTCTGTGTTAAAACAAAGCTTTTGAAGACAGAAATCTTACTTTTTAAAGATGTTGATTTTCAGATGGTTTAGTCTAAAATTCGCTTCTTCACCTCACGAATGGACACTTCGGGCGAAAGCCGGGATACTTGCTTTTTTGTCAACTATAAACGAGGGCTTGCATTTCCGAAAACTGAATTAGATTCCATGAGTAAAAGAAAACTTACCACCAAACTTGACGAAGAACCTGTTTTCTAAAGTAGGTGTCGTCTCGCGCGTAAGGAGAAATTTTTTTGTGTAAATGATAGGAGGCTAGGGTACTTACCTATTGGACTACAAACAGATACGTAATATAAAGTAGATGGAAGAAAAGGGAAGGGGTGTTTCAAAAAACGTTCGTTTATAAATACAAAGGTAAGGCACATTTTTATAACAACAAAATATTTTTATAAATAAATTGAGTTTTTCTTTCTTTATCTATTTTAGTATACTGATTATAAGAGTATTATATACATGAAATAGAATCTTTATATATGTGTTTTTTCTATAAGAACATGATTTTTAGAAAAGGTCGAAAAAAGGTGTTCCAAAAGACGAACGTTTTTTGAAACAATTTCATTCGTTTTACCACTAAAAATAGTTTCGGAAATTCTTACGGTTTGAATGGGAAAAGATGTCTCGTCCAAACCGCGTAGCGCACCCGAAAGTAACCTCTCGACTTTTAATATCCACTAATAAATGTCTGAACAACAGGAGTATTGGTTTGCCGCTCGGACAAAGAAGGATCAGGAGTTTTCTGTTCGCAATGCTTTAGAAAAGCTTGGAATAGAATACTTTCTTCCAACACAATTTGTCATCCGTCAACTGAAATATCGTCGTCGTAGGGTAGAAGTTCCTGTTATCAAGAATCTTATTTTTGTCCGGACCACGAAAGACCGTGCCTGGTCTATCACGAAGGATGATCATGTTCCTCTTTATTATATGAAGGATCTCTATACCCATACTTTGTTGATCGTTCCCAACAAACAGATGGAAGATTTCAAGTTTGTGATGGATTTAGCTCCGGAAAATGTAACTTTTGATGATCTTCCCCTTACCGTTGGTACAAAAGTGCAGGTCGTCAAAGGAGAGTTTTGTGGCATTGAGGGCGAATTGTCCAGCCTTGCCAACCGTACTTACGTAGTGATTCGTATCCACGGAGTTCTTTCTGCCAGTGTCAAAGTACCTAAAAGTTACCTTCGTATTCTTTCAGCGTAATTCGTAATTTCAAAATTATATGAATCAAGTCCAAAATCTGCAACACATTGCCCGTGAGTTGCTTTATTTGGGTATGGATGGTTCTCCCATCTATACCGATCATTTCCGTCAACTGAACACCGAAGTTTTTCGCTTGTCCGAAGCCCTTTTCTCTATGAAAGGTGCCACATCCGAGGAAGAAGCAGCGATTTGTCTGTCCCTGTTAATGGGCTATAATGCTACCATTTACAATGATGGCGACAAAGAATCTAAGATACAAAGCATTTTAGATCGCTCTTTTGCCGTATTGGACCATCTTCCCGCTTCTCTATTGAAATGCCAATTGCTGACTTATTGCTATGGCGAGGTATTCGAGGAGGATTTAGCACAAGAAGCACATCAAATAATGGATAGCTGGAAAAATAGGGCACTTTCAGAAGAAGAATTGGAAGTGATGGAGACATTGCAGACAATGGAAGATAATCGGTATCCGTGTAGCGAGGTAGAAGATTGTATGCATTGAATATTTATTTGTCTGACTTTTATAATATTATTGGGCGATATTATGACTGAAGTTTTATTTACTTCTTCCGTTTATAGGGGGTAATGGTCATAATTAAAAATGCGATTAAAATCAGAGTTTATTATATGAAAAAGAAAGTAATGTTAGTCTTTGGTACTCGACCCGAAGCAATAAAAATGAGCCCTCTGGTAAAGGAAATTCAGAAACGTAGCGATGAGTTTGATGTTGTTGTGTGCGTAACAGGACAGCATCGTGAAATGCTTGATCAAGTACTGAGAATTTTTGAAATTACGCCTGATTATGATCTTAACATCATGGAACAAGGTCAGGATCTCACAGATGTAACTGTTCGTGTACTTACTGGTATGAGGGATGTGTTTAAAAGTGTACATCCTGATGTTGTTTTGGTTCATGGTGATACCACAACTTCAACAGCTGCAGCAATGGCTGCATTCTATGCTCAGATACCAGTAGCCCATGTAGAGGCAGGGCTGCGTACACATAATGTGTATAGTCCATGGCCAGAGGAAATGAACCGTCAAATTACAGGCCGTATTGCTACTTATAATTTCTCTCCAACTCTTCTCTCTGAATCTAATTTGAAAGCGGAGGTTGCTTTTGGTCAGATTTATGTAACTGGTAATACAGTTATTGATGCTCTTCGCATGGTAGTGGATAAGTTACAGAACAATGAAGCGTTAGCTGCAGAACAAGAAAAAATCCTTACCGAAGCCGGTTATAATATGAGTCGTCTTGCTGATGGCAGAAAGCTGGTTTTGATTACAGGTCATAGAAGAGAAAATTTTGGAGATGGCTTCATTCACATGTGTACTGCCATCCGTGATCTCACGAACAAATATCCAAAGGTTGACTTTGTCTATCCAATGCATCTTAACCCGAACGTACGCAAGCCCATTCACGAGGTATTTGGTGAGAATCTAAAAGCACTTGATAATATGTTCTTTATCGAACCACTCCAGTATCTGGAATTTATTTACCTCATGTATAAAGCTACTATCGTCCTCACTGACTCAGGTGGTATTCAGGAGGAAGCTCCAGGCCTTGGTAAGCCAGTTCTTGTGATGCGCGATACTACTGAGCGTCCGGAAGCACTCTCTAGCGGTACTGTCCATCTTGTTGGCACTGACTACAATAAAATAATGAATGAAGTCAGTATGCTCCTTGATGATGCTGAAGCCTACACTAAAATGTCCCATGCTGTCAACCCTTATGGCGACGGACAGGCTTGTCGCCGTATTGCTGATGTTCTTGCAGGCAAAGAGACTGATAAATATGAAGTGTAATAATCGAAGGCATTAGATAACAAATCAATATTTTAATTCTTTCGATATACTTTTCTTCGTTAAGAGGATAGAGGGACTAAATAAATGGTTTGCCTAATTTATCTGAAACTCATCAGAAGAATCAAAGAGTGATTTGTAAAAATTCTTGATTTTGGAAAATTGTTTTCTGCGGTCTAAGAAGTATTAATAATAAAAAGAATATGTAATATGGGTAAGCCCAGAATCATTGAGTTGCCTAAGTTCTTGGATAATAGGGGAAATCTTTCATTTGCTGAGAATAATAATCACATCCCATTTACTATCAAGCGTACATATTGGCTATACGATGTTCCAGGTGGCGTAAACCGTGGTGGACATGCAGAGAAGAACAATGAAGAGCTTATTATCGCTATGTCTGGTTCTTTTGATATCACTGTGGATGATGGAATAGAAGTGTATACTTTCACTCTCAATCGTTCATATTATGGACTTTATATTCCAAAGGGATTTTGGAGAGAAATTAAGAATTTTTCCACAAATGCAATTGCGTTGGAGTTTGGTAGTATCCCATATGATGAGAAAGATTATATACGTGATTATGAGGAGTTTCTTGCATATGCAAAGTCAGAGCATAATACCAGTTATATATCCACAGGAGCTAAGAAAGAGGCAATCGTAACAAAGACTAAAAAATATAATGTCTTCGACTGCTCTATGCTTGAGCTTGATAAGCACCATAGTAATCGCAAAGGGAATCTTACAGTTGTAGAGAATGGAAAGACACTTCCATTCGACGTGAAACGTGTCTATTACCTTTATGATGTGCCAGGTGGAGAGTCCCGTGGTTCTCATGCCCATCGTAATTTGGAACAGTTGATGGTAGCAGTATCAGGCTCTTTCACCGTTACCTTGAATGATGGTAACTGTAAACGTTCATTTACCCTTAATCGTCCCTATCAAGGCCTCTATATAAAACCGGGTCTTTGGCGTGATCTTGATGACTTTTCTTCAGGTTCAGTTTGTATGGTTCTTGCCAGTGAAGTCTATCAAACTGAAGATTATATTCGTGATTACGATGAGTTTATCAAGTTCCGTAATGAAGAATAATTCTTAAACCATTAAACTATTACGATATATGATACATCCACTAGCTGACTGCCAATGTTCTAACATTCCTGAAAATACATGTGTTTGGCAGTTTTGTGTTATCTTTCCTAAAGCAACCATTGGTGAAAACTGCAATATTTGTTCCCATTGTATTGTTGAGAACGGAGCTATTATTGGTAATAATTGCACTATCAAGTGTGGAGTCCAGCTGTGGGATGGTATTGAACTCGAAGATAATGTTTTCATTGGAGCCAATGTCACCTTCACCAATGATATGTATCCACGTTCACACAATACCAATTGGGTACTTCAAAAAACCCTTGTTTGCAAAGGGGCTAGCATTGGAGCCGGTTCAACACTTTTACCTGGTCTCACCATTGGCGAGAATGCAATGATAGGTGCCGGTTCTATGGTTACCAAAAATATACCAGCAGGCGAAGTATGGGTAGGTAATCCTGCTCACTTCGTGAAGAAGGTCGGTGATGTGTAAAATTAGAATATTAAAAACATAAGATATGAAAATTCCATTTCTTTCACTTAAGGATATAACAGATCTTCATAGAGAAGAAATCAATGAAGCAGTTTTACGAGTAGTCAATAATGGCTGGTATCTGCAAGGTAAGGAGAACGAGCTGTTTGAGGAACACTATTCTAAATACATCGGCTGTAAATACACAATCGGTTGTGCAAATGGTTTGGACGCTCTCATCTGGATTTTCCGTGCATATATGGAGATGGGGGTGATGAAACCAGGTGATGAGATCATAGTACCTGCCAATACCTATATTGCAACTATTCTGGCCATTACTGAGAACAACCTTATACCTGTACTCGTAGAACCAAAGGCCAACACACTTGAGATTGATGACAGCCTTATTGAGGCCCACATCACTCCAAAGACTAAGGCCATTGCAGTAGTGCATCTATATGGTCGTGTTGCTATAACACCTAAATTACTTGAACTTTGTAAGAACTATAACTTGAAGTTGGTTGAGGATAATGCACAAGCACATGGTTGTGTGTATGCTCCAACTGGTCAGCGTACTGGGTCAATAGGTGATGCAGCTGGGCATTCATTTTACCCAGGTAAGAACCTTGGTGCACTGGGGGATGGTGGCGCAGTAACTACTAACGATTCGGGACTTTCAGCCGTTGTTCGTGCGTTAGCCAACTATGGTTCACAGACAAAGTATGTGTTTAAATACACTGGTCGCAACTCTCGTCTAGATGAAATTCAGGCAGCTGTTCTTGACGTTAAGCTTAAGTATTTGGAGAAAGATAACCGATATCGTAAAGGTGTAGCTGCATACTACATTGAACACCTCAACAACAAGTATGTAACCCTTCCTGATACTCTTCCAATGGAGCAGAATGTTTTTCATCTCTTCCCAATTTTTGTTGGCGAGGGTAAACGCGATGCTTTGCGCGACTATTTGGAACGAAATGGCGTGGGTACTGTGATTCATTATCCTATTCCCCCCCACAAGCAGGAATGCTATGCTAATGAAGTTTGGAACAAACCACAACTGTCATTGCCAATTACTGAAAAGATAGCCAATGAAGAATTGAGTTTACCTATTGGACCTTCAATTTCTCTAAAAGATGTGGCTGAGGTTGTTAGATTGATTAATAACTTTAAATAATGCTTTGTTAGCAGAGCATGGTAATAAATGAGTACAGGACAGATTTCGACAGACAATAGGAGAATTGCAAGGAATTCAGTCTACCTATATTTGAGATTGGGGGTGATGACTCTCATTACTCTCATATCTTCTCGTCTGTTGCTTCAGAACTTGGGTATCTCAGATTACGGTGTATATAACGTCGTTTGCGGAATTGTACTTTTCTTCAGTTTCATCAATGGAACTTTAACAGGAGGAACACAACGTTATTTGAATTTTTCAATAGGGAAAAATCATATGAGTTATACTAATGCTATTTTTAGAGTTGCATTAACAAATCATTTGGTTATAGCTTGTATAGCTTTTGTAATTATTGAAATAATAGGTAACATTTTATTATTTACTGTAATCAATGTACCCACTGAACGATTTATGCAGTCAATATGGGTATTTCAAGCATCTGCTCTTTCTCTAGTTATGATTCTTATAACAGTACCTTATCAAGCAACTGTTATTGCTTATGAAAGAATGAATATATATGCAGTGATGGGTGTTTTTGATGCGATTCTAAAACTTTTGGCTGCTGCGATATTGATTGTATTTAATTCTGATAATAGATTGATATATTATGGCTTTGCTTTATTGGCAATATCGATAATAAATTTCTATTTATATAAATTATTATGCATCCACAAGTTTTATATCTGTAAATTCAAGTTACTGTGGAAATGGAGATTGAATAAAGAATTGCTATCTTTTAGTGGATGGGATTCTATCGCATGGGTATCAGGCTCTGCTAGTTTTAATATAATAAATATACTTTTAAATATATTCTTAGGTACGATTGTTAATGCTGCTTATGGTATAGCAACACAAATAAGTGGACTTATTTCTCAACTCATTAATAGTTTTCAGAATGCAATTAATCCACAGATTGTAAAACTATACGCTAAAAATGAAAATGTGAATTTATATAAATTAATGTGTAATAGTTGTAAGTATTCCTGCGTGCTTGTCTCTTTTTTTGCCATCCCTATATATTTGCGAGTAGAATATTTTCTTTCAATATGGTTAGGGGATTACCCCAATCTGACTCCTGAGTTTGCCAGAATTATGATAGTACAATCTTTAATTATTGGATTCACAAGACCAATTGTAAACTCAGTACATGCGACAGCAAAGTTAAAATATCCCTGTATATTTTCAAGTTTAATATTTCTTTTCATTATTCCGTTGGCAGCGTTACTCCTATATTTGAAAGTTGAACCAACTATTGTTATGTCTATTAATGTGCTTCCGTGGTTTTTAGAAGGCATGGTAAATATGTATTTTGTGCGAAAGTATCTAGGAGTTGATATTTCAACCTTTCCAAATAAGGTGATATTGATTACTCTAATGATAATAGCCGTAACATGGAGTTTGACATACTTTATGTCCTGTATATTACCTGAAGGTTTGATATATAGTATTATTTTAATTGTTTTTTCGATCATAATAGGAGCGACTTCTACATATGTAATAGGGTTTGATAGTGATACAAAAAGAATGATAAAAAATAGGCTAATAGCATTTAGTTCTAAATAGGAATATACTATGTCTTCGTGTCATGATAGTTTGATGCTAATCCTTACGGTTGACTGCGTAAAACTCAAAAAAAACATTTATCGAAAAATTTGGATAAATACATTATGCTAAATAGCTTACTTACATCATATAAAAAAATAACTATATTCTATTTTTTTATTGTATTAGCTAACATCGTTTTATTTGGTAGCAATTTAAATTTAATAATTTCTTTATTACAATATTATGTGGTTATTTATTGTTTACTCAAGAAGAAACTTAATGAAGCAATTTTCTTCCATTTGACGTTTGTATGCACAAGTCTTGCTCCTACGACGGCTTTTGATTTACAAGAGGGTGCTTCTGCTATATGTAGTTATGCTCGTATTAAGATTGGGCCCGTTTGTATTTTTTATCTTATTAGCATATATATATACTTAGTTTCATTAGGTAAAAAGAATAGATTAGAACGTAGTACACTTTTTTATAAACTTTATAAGGTGCTGTTATTTTTAGCAATTACAGGATTCTTGTTAGGTGGTTATGGCTTTCTATTTCTTGAACATTATGAAATTACTGCTGTATTGTTGTATGGAACATATATATTTATTGTAGTACTCAATATGAGAATTCTTATTAACAATAACAATACTTTCTTATTGACTTTATTTTATAAAAATTTACCCCCAATTATTGGAGCATCAATTTTAGCTACTTTCTTTTCATACTATGTGGTAGGAATATCAAGTGCATATGGAGTTTTGGATATGATACTCCAACCTGATATGGTTTATTTCGGTATTATATTTTTAATGGGATTTTATAAATCAGAATATAAGCAATATGTGCTTATAGTTAGCATCCTATATATCTTGATGAATCTTGTCTCTGCCACGGGGCATAATATTATTATTATTGCAATAGGATTGTTCTATTTTTTATATTATACATATTTTTCACAAGAACTTTATGAGAAGGATCGCCGGTCAGTTCGGCGATTTAGGAAGGTTTTCATTTTACTTCTTCCATTAGTGGTTATTTGTATACTTGCTTTTGCAGATATGGGAACACTTTTCTTAGTTAAACTACAAAATGTTTTTAGTCTCTTTTCTTCAGATGTTAATGAAATCGACACCTCACCTTATGTGCGTATTGCAACGACAATGAATATTGTTGATAATAATAAAAGAAATTTTATAGGGCTATTATTGGGTCAGGGGTTTGGTGGTTACTTTACGGATAGCTTGAATATGTTCGCTGGATTAAACTTGTCAGATGGAGGATGGCCTGATTTAGATGTAAGAACAGGACGTTATACTAGAGGTCATGATACATTTGCCACAGTGCCATTACTTAATGGCTTTTTAGGACTTGGTATTTTGTTATATATGTGTTATAAGTATGCGATTTTTGCTAAAAGATCATATATGGCATATGCTATTTTCCCATGGATAGTTTTTACTTTTTATTTTAATATCATATATGGAATAATTGGTATTTGTTTTTTGTATGCAGCAGAGCATGAAAATTTAAGTAATTAAATATTGTTGGTAAATATTGAAAAATTCATCTTGACTTCTTTCTTTTTTACTTTATTGTTGTGATATATCTTAAAATAAATTTATTGTATAAATGTTAATTAAAGTTTAGTAAACTATAGTCAGAATAATAATGAAAATTTTATTTTGTGATCTTTTGTTTGAAACAGGAAATATACATGTAGATAACTGTATGATTGATATTATGACTCGAGATCATGATGTTTTCTTGCTAACAGATGAATCGTTTGTGTCGGAAAAAAATAGAAAAAATCCGAGATTGAAGGTACTAGGTAATCAATATGTAGAGAATTATGTAAATAATGCTTTCTTGTATTACTGGTATTTGTTGAAGAGGATGTGGTTAGTTGGAAAATATATAAGAAGCATAAAGCCAGACCTAGTCTACATTTCAGTTTATGAAACCAAATTCTTTCCTTTCAGCAGATTCCTTTTCGGGAACTTGAAGAAAGTAGCTATTGTTGAAAATGTAAATATTGATTTTTTGCAATCAAAACTTCATAGCTTAATGTATAGGATATTTGCTAAAAAAGTGCATCATATTGTTTATGAACCACTGTTTGGAGGATATATTCAGGCTAAATATGCTATTCCTGAAGATTTGATACATGTAATTCCTCATATTCAATATGCTAATGAATATCAGGAAGACACAGTGAAATGTGATGTAAGAGGGGACGTGTATGATTGTATTGCCATTAGTGGATCAAATGACGAGAGTCTCATAAATGAAATAGTTTGTTTGGAAAAGGAATTTCATTATTTTGAGAATCATAAAATAAAGTGTTTGATAAAGTGTAAAAATATTCAATATGAATCAGGATATTTAAAGATTACAAATTCTTTTATTCCTACAAAAGAATACGAGCGTCTGTATCGAGAATGTAAAGTTGTATTAATTCCTTTCCCTCTTTCCTATAAGTATAGAATGAGCGGATGTATAGTAGATGCGTTTTCATGTCACAAACCTATAGTTTCGTCAAATATAGAACTAGCCAAATTTTACAATAAACAATATGGTAATATTATCAAGCCATATTCAAACATGCAAGATGCAATAAATGAGATTATAAATATTTGTAGTAATTCAAAAGAGAATTACTCGTTCAAGGGTTTTGAACACGATCATAGTGAAGTTGAAGTTGAACGTTCGTTTAACGATTTTATTAGTAAATTGTAAAATCCGTACATTTTGATAATAACTAAGACACCTTTTCGTATGTCCTTCTTTGGAGGTGGAACAGATATGCCTTCATTCTTTAATGATTATGGAGGGTCTGTAATCTCTACTACATTTGATAAGTTTTGCTATGTGAATGTAAGACATCTACCACCTTTTATGCCTTATATGAGCGAGTTGGTACATAGTAAAATAGAGCGAGTGAATGACATTGAAGATATAGAGCATCCATTGATTAGAGAGGCAATGCGTTTTCATGACATTCATGAGATTCGATTAACTTATGAGGGAGATCTCCCCGCTCGTACGGGTTTAGGTACTAGTAGTACTTTTGCTGTAGGTATGATAAATGCATTTTGTGCGCTTAAGGGAAAGTATATGAGTAAACGCATGCTTGCTGAAGAAGCCATAAAATTGGAGCGTGAGATATTAAAAGAACATGGTGGTTGGCAAGATCAAATTGCTGCTGCTTATGGAGGGTTTAATCGAATTGACTTTAAAGATAATCAATTCTCGGTAAGGCCAATTGTCATAAATCCCGATAGAAAAAAACAACTGGAAGAAAACTTGATGCTATTTTATACCGGTATACAAAGATTTTCTTCGGATATTCAGAAAAATACATTTTCAAATCCTCAGGATAAGGTTAAGCAACTTCTTGATATATTAAGTTTAGTAGACGAGGCAGAATCAATCTTGTCAGATAAAAATGTTAGTCTGAATGAGTTTGGAAAATTGCTTGATTTAACGTGGAAGTTGAAGAAAGGAACTGGTACAAAGGTAACTTTGTCGTCTATAGATGATATTTATAATAAAGCACTCCAAGCAGGAGTTATTGGAGGAAAGTTGCTTGGTGCAGGTGGTGGAGGTTTTCTGTTGTTTTATGTAGAAAAAGACAAACAGGAATATGTAAAGAAAGCATTAAGCGAATTGATGGCAGTTCCATTTAATTTCGAAGACGAAGGTGCTTCGATTGTATATTATAAACCGATTGTATATATTCCACGTAAGGAGATTATTTTAAAATAATATAATGGTATACATAGTAACAGGTGGAGCTGGATTTGTAGGCTCTAATATGGTTAAGAAACTGAATGACAAAGGTATTAATGATGTCATAATCATTGATACTTACAGTGATGATAAAATGAAGAATCTTATTGGTCTTAAATTTATAGATTTTGTAGACTATCAAGATGGTATCAAAACTGTGGTTGATTACCTAAAGGCTATTAAGAATCCTCAAGCTGTATTTCATATAGGTGCAAATGCAGACGTGCTCGTTTATGATGTGAAAAAAATGATGAACGAGAACTATGAGTTTTCAAAAATGTACTGCGAATTTGCAAATCACCGTAATATCCCATTCATTTATGCATCCTCATCTGCTGTTTATGGAAATGGCGGTAAACAAGAAGTTGGTGCTGGAAACGAAGAGCCACATAATACATATGCATGGTCGAAATGGCTATTTGATCAATATGTAATGGCAAATAGCTCAAAATTTTTAAATAAGGTCATGGGGTTTCGTTTTTTTAATGTGTTTGGTTGGGGCGAGTTTCATAAAGGAAAGAATGCAAATATCGTTTATCGATTTTACAGATTCATAAAAGAGAAAAACTTTATAGATTTATTCAATGAAGAAATTGTGCGCGATCATATCTGGGTTGAAGATGTAGCTGAAGTAATGTATCAAGCTATGATTCGTAAAGAATTGGAAACAGGTATTTATAATCTTGGGGGTATGCATCCAATTTCGCACCGCCAAGTTGCTGATATAGTCATAAATACTATGATTGAGGAAGGTATTATTCCTCAAGATATAACGGATAGATATATTACATTGATAGATATGCCTGAAGAATTAAGAAGTAAATTCCAGTTCTATACGCATGCAGATAATCAACTTACATTTATTTCAGAAATAGCCAAAGGAAATGATCTGAAGATGGTAGAATATGTAAAGAGATTAATTAGAGAGAATAAATAACCATAGAAGAGAATCTATATTTAATATATCTATTGGCTTATAGAGCATTATCTCGCTCTTGATATACGCAAAAAGATACTATAAAAGGATACTAATCGTTTGAAATTTCATATATCAACGATTGCAAGCTCCTTGTTTGTAGTAATGGCGGTAGTATACATATTAGGCTATGAACATATTGTGTGTGAGTTTAAGCAAAGAAGGGTAAAGCAATAGACTAGACGAGTTAGTAGAATCAATTGTTGTGCTTTACTATCTGCTGCCATCATTGATAAATGCCTCAAGTAGCAACACTAAATCAGTGGAAGAAACATACCGAATCAAATAGGGGAATGTTGACATGAAGTTTACAATCCTGAAGGAGGATATAAATTCTCTTCTATACAGGATTTTAGTTGAGAGACCAGGCAAAAATGTTATCGAAGTATTAAAGTTTCTCTATGGCTTTATTATACCATTTGACTCTATTGCGAGTTATTTGTGGTAAGAAAATTATGCAAAAAAGGGTTGTCTAGTAACTTTAAAGTATAGATGAGATTAGCGGATATTGACATAGCTGGTTACGACACTTTACTATTAGATCGTGACGGAACTATTAACGTACATATCATTGGAGATTACGTATGCAAATGGGAGGACTTTGAATTCATACCTGGTGTGCTTGAAGCTATGCCTAGATTTGCGAAACATTTTAGGCATATTTTCATTGTGAGCAATCAGAGAGGAATCAGCAAAGGTAAATATACTGAAGAGGATCTTACGAATATTCACGCCCATATGCTCTCTGAAATAGAAAGGGTCGGGGGACGCATTGACAAGATTTACTATAGTGTGGCACTCAATGATACCGACATCTCACGTAAGCCGAATATAGGAATGTTACTCGACATTATGCATGATTATCCTGATGTGGTATTGAATCACATCCTAATGGTAGGAGATAGTGACGTAGATATGGAGTTTGCCAGAAATAGTTTTATTGATGGTGTACAGATTGACTCTTTGAAAAAAAAGAACGGTGAATACTATTGGATTCACAATGGTCATATACAGAAAACAATAAAAGGCTAAGAATATGGAAGAAAAATTGATTAAACATATTGATACACTTATCAATCGATATCCGAATCTCATTGTCTGCAAAGATAGTGTAATAAAAGCTTACGAAATTCTTGAAGAGTCTTATTCTAAAGGAGGAAAACTATTGGTTTGTGGTAATGGAGGTAGTGCATCTGACTCTGAGCATATCGTGGGTGAGCTTATGAAGGAGTTTAAGCTTAAACGTAAGGTGTATGCTGCTCAGGCAGAGATCATGAAAACTATTGATTTGGAGTTAGGAACTACACTAGCTGAACATCTTCAGGGTGCTCTTCCCGCTATAACTCTTACCGCACATTCTTCACTTATCACAGCCTTTATGAATGATAGTGAGCCAGTGCTTGTTTTTGCTCAACAAGTAAATGGTTATGGTAATCCTGAGGATGTGTTCATGGGGATTTCTACGTCTGGTAATTCTGCAAACGTGCTTTATGCTGCCATTACTGCAAAAGCCCGTGGATTGAAAGTTATAGGTCTTACTGGAGCAAAAGAGAACAGGCTCATGAAGTTCGCTGATGTTTGTATTTGTGTGCCTGAAACACAAACATATAAGATTCAAGAGTTACACTTGCCTGTATATCACTGTTTATGTTTGATGCTTGAAGATAAATTTTTTGGTTAATATGGAAGTAATTATACTCGCAGGGGGACTTGGAACCCGTCTTCGTTCTGAAATCAAGAACATTCCTAAATGCATGGCTCCCGTGAATGGAAAGCCATTCTTGTGGTATTTGCTGAAGGACTTGGAGGGATATAATGAAGTAAAACGCGTGATACTATCAGTTGGGTATTTGCGTGAAATAATCTTAGATTGGATTGCAACAGTCAAGAATGAATTTCCATTTGAGTTTGATTATGTCATTGAAAAAGAACCTTTGGGTACAGGTGGTGGTATCCGTTTGGCAATGAAGAAGGTGACAGAGGAAGATGCTATTATTTTGAATGGTGATAGCTATTTTGATGTGGACTTCAACGAACTAGTGCTTGTTCATCGGACTCAGAAAGCGGCAAAGCTGACTATTGCTTTGAAGCCAATGACGAATTTTAATCGTTATGGTACTGTAACAATGGATGGAATTAACAGAATACTCAAATTCAAAGAGAAGCAAGTTTGTAAAGAGGGAGTCATTAATGGAGGAGTTTATGTCCTCTCAAAAGATGATAGCATCTTCGATGGACAACCTGAAAAATTTTCGTTTGAGATCGATGTTATGCAGAAAATGTGTGGAGAAACTGGTTGTTTGTATGGTGTAGTTCAGAATGGTTACTTTATTGATATTGGTATACCAGACGACTACCATAAAGCAAAAAAAGATTTTTTTAAAATGTTTATTTAAGATATTCTATTTCGTAAATGACAAGTATATAAATTAATATCTATGCCAATATCGGTTTGTTACTTTACAAGTAAGGATGATAATGATATCCGTGTTTTTCACAAAGAATGTGTTTCGCTAGTAAAAGCTGGTTATGATGTTACCATGGTTTGCCCGAATGCAAAATGTAGAATTCATCAGGGTGTTAGAATAATTGGAGTTGAATATAATGGTAAAACAGAGCGGGAACGTTTTATAGTTCTTCCTAAACTTCTTTTTAAGAAAGCATTGGAGGTGAATGCTGATATTTATCAATTCAATGATCCTGCTTCGATTAGTTACGGATCAAAGTTAAAGCGCATGGGCAAAAAGGTAATCTTCGATGCATTCGAAGATCATCCATCTATGTGGATGAATCGAGGAACAGGGCTTAAGAGACTCGTTTATAAGTTTGTTGGTTTTGTATATAAGCAGTATGAGATGATTAAATGCAAAGAATTCGATGCTGCTATTGTATGTTACCATTGGACACGAGATCGATTTAAGAAAGTCAATGATAACGTGGAGCTTGTTTTGAACTTTCCACTCATCGATCGTGATAAAGTAAAAGAACGTCCTTTGCGTACAACCAATGACATAAAAATATGCTACGCAGGAACCATCTCAGACGCATGGAATATACCTACGCTTATCAATGCTATCGAAAATCTTAATGATGTCAAGTTCAATCTTGCAGGATGGACTGACGATGAGCTTATGGGTCGAATGAAATCACTCATAGGATGGGAAAAGGTAAACTACTTTGGTAAATTGCCTAAACAAGAGGTGAATGAAAAAGTATATAGCCACTCTGACATAGGTGTAGCACTTTATCATTATTCACCTCTTTGCAAGGGGAAGATTGGTAACATGTCTAACAATAAACTATTTGAATACCTTCTGATGGGAATGCCTGTAATCTGCACAGACTTTGATCTTTGGAAAGAAGTTGTTGAAAAGAACCATTGTGGTATTTGTGTAAATCCAAGTGATGCAAATGCTATTATGGAAGCAATCGTATACATACAGAAAAATCAGAAGGAAGCATATCAGATGGGACTGAATGGACAGAAGGCTGTATTGGCAGAATACAATTGGGATTCACAGGAACGTATATTGTTTAGCGTGTATGAAAAAATAGTAAATAAATAATTAGAAAATTATGACTCAGGAATTCAACAAAAGAGTTGCTTATGTAGTACTCTCATGTGATCCTTATTGTGATATATGGGATACATATGGAGAGCTGTTTAACCGTCATTGGCCAGATTGTCCTTATGATTTTTATCTGGCTTCACATCAAAAACCATTTGAAAAGTATGGTTTTAAACCTATTCTGATAGGTGAAGACAAGAGCTGGAGCCATGGCCTTTTGACTGTTTTGCATTATGTTCAGGAAAAAGGCTACTCGTATGTAATGATTGCTTTTGACGATTTTTTAATTTCGAAAAAAGTTGATACTGAATATGTGTCTTCGGCTATAAATACATTTGTTAGGGAGGGTGGTGAGTGCTTGCGTTTTGATCCGATTCGCACAGCTCGCTGTTTTAAATATAATAAGTATTATGGAAAAATGCACGTTAAAGTACCTTACCGTGTAACTCTCGGATTTACACTTTGGAATATTGAAGTCCTTAAAAAGTTAACTGTTGATGGCGAATCTGCATGGCAATTTGAGAAAAATGCGACTGAGAGGAGCTTTGAATATAAGGATTTTTTCTGTACTTGGAAGCACCCTTTTAACTTTATAAATCTTATTAACAAAAGGAAACTTGATATTGCGGAGTATCATAAACTGAAGAAGCTTATACCTAATGCTAAATACGACAGAGAACAGGTGTTTGTTGTAAAAGAACGTTTAAAAGGTTATCTTCTTTGTACCTTTCTTCGATTTTATCCTGTTAAACATCAATATATATTTCATAAGTTTTTTACAAAACCTATAAATATTTAATATAACTAATATGAGTAAAATTCTTGTTACTGGTGGTTGCGGTATGATTGGTAGCAACCTGGTGAAGCGACTTGTTAAGGAGGGTCATGAAGTTAATGTTATTGATAACCTTTGGAGGGGGAAGAAGGAGTATCTAAATGATGAGAATGGTATGCCTGTCATCGATATGGATACTCATTTTTTTAACATAGACCTCTCAATCAATGAGGGAATCGATGAAATTGTGGAACAGAATGAATATGTAATTCATCTCGCAGATATTGTAGCTGGTATCGATTATGTATTTAGTAACCAAGGTGATTTATTCCGCCTGAACAACTTAATCAACACCAACCTATTCCACAGCGTACGCAAGGTTGGCAAGGGCAAAATCAAGGGGCTTATATATGTAGGTACTGCTTGCTCTTATCCTCTTACCCGTCAGAATTCTCTTGATGTAATACCTTTGAAGGAAGAAGAGCTTTTCCCTGCATTTCCTGAGTCTGCATACGGTTGGAGCAAGTTGATGGGACAGTTGGAAATTGGCTTTCTTGAGAGGGAGACTGGCATTCCTTGCTGTACTCTTCAGTTCCATAATGTATATGGTTCACCTTGCGATTTCGGTGAAAGGAGCCAAGTTATTCCTGCTCTTATTCGCAAAGCCATCAATTATCCTAATGAGGAATTTAACGTATGGGGTTCGGGTAAACAGGGGCGTGCATTTATTCATGTAAACGACATTGTTGACGCTCTCGTTCTCGCCCTTGAAAAGGGATGGGGGCATGGTTGGATCCAAATAGGTCCTTCTGTCTGCACTTCTATTCGCGAAATTGCAGAAGCTGTGATAAAAATTAGTGGAAAAGATATCACTCCATTTTACGACACAACCAAACCTGAAGGTGATAAGGCTCGTTCAGCTGACTACAGTAAGGCTAAAAAAGTTCTCGGTTGGGAGCCAAAAGTAAACCTTGAAGAGGGGTTGAAGCGTCAATATGATTGGGTGAAGGCCCAGATTCAAAAGAATGCATAATATTATACGAGAGTTATCGGAAATCACAGCAATGCCTACGGTTCATGGCATTGGGCTAAAAAGGGTGTTGCTGTATTCAAACGAAACGGTATCAGCAATAACACAGATAGCAGTTGCTCAACTCCGAAGTGGAGAAAGTGTAGAAATGCATATCCACAAGACAATGGATGAACATTATATCTTTCTTGAGGGGGAAGCAATAATGTTTTTAAATGACGAAAAGCATATTTGTAAAAATGGAACATACATCCTTGTATGTTCAGGCACAGAACATTCACTTGAAGCGCTAACTGACATCAAGTTTATTACAATAGGAGTTGCATATTAAGTGAAGAGTATAGAATAGTTGGTAAAAGAAACTGACTGCTTGCTTAAGGTAAAATGGATAGCTGTAAAAAAGAATATTGTTATTATGCTGACAAGAAAGGAAGTGGCGAATTTTCATATACTTGTATATCTTAAGTGGCTTAATGTAATAGCTATTAATGATCGTTTTGTTATAGAACGAGTATATACACGGCATTCAGATGGCGAGTTATGAGATTTGTGTAGGGAGGATGGGAAAAGATGAATCTATTTTACTTGCTACTTAACGAATATTCTTGGAAAAGATTGGCAATGGAGATGGTGAATGGGAGTTATATATAACAACGTAGACAAAATCCAGCCGCCATGGCTAATCTTATTCATTCTGGAAATTGTGAATTATACGGAAAATAAAACATCGCATTAATTGGAGGTGTTACTTGATTGTACAGTAGCTACAATTAGAATAAATGGATATGACAGAAAAACAGATAAAAAATGTTTGGTTAGTGAATAAGTATGCCATGCCACCAAAATATGAATCACGTTTACGAACAATTAAGTTTGCCCACTACTTGCAGCAGATGGGTTATAATGTGACTGTTTTTGGTTGTAGCATCATGCACAATATGAATATAGATCTTATTAATGATGGGGCGTTGTATATTGAGCGTAGGTATGATGATTTGCGCTTTGTACACGTTCGCAGTTTGTCTTATCAAGAAACGGCTGGTGTAAAACGTATATTTAGTGAAATCCAGTTTCACTATAATTTAGTGAAGGTGATGAAGAAGATGCCGAAAGCGGATTTGATAGTGGCAACAACGGATGCACTTATCTCAAATCCTATTCTCAACTTCGCTCATAAAAATGGTATAAAGTATGTGAAAGAAGTTCTAGATATGTGGCCGGATATCTTTGTTGACATGGGATTGATTAGTGCAAAGAGTGCGGTTATGAAATATCTATGGCATAGAGCTAAGAAAAATTATGCTGAGTCAGACGCTTCTGTATTCTCACTCACCGGTTGCTTTGACTATATACGTGCAAAAAGCTGGGATAAAGAGCATGGTGGTCCTGTGGATATGCGCAGAATTTACTATATAAACAATGGTGTTGATTTGAAGGATTTTGAGAAGTGGAAGACAGAAAATACAATTGATGATGAAGATTTGAAATCTGATAAAAAGAAAGTCATCTATCTAGGCAGTATCCGGCTGGTGAACAATGTGGCCCAATTGGTTCGTGCCGCTGAAAAAATGAAGGATTTGGAGGATACCATATTTTTGATTTATGGTGATGGTGATGACCGTGAATCACTGATCCAATACTGTAAGGAGCACAATCTTTGGAATGTGAAGTTTAAAGCAAAATGGACAGATCCAAAATATGTACCATTTATTCTTTCAAAGAGTTACTTAAATATACTGAATTATATTTCATCAGATTTTGCCAAGTATGGAATTAGTTCAAGCAAGATGTTTCAGTATATGGCAAGTGGACGTCCAATGGTTTGTAATATCAATCTTCCTCAGTGCCCAATTACCAACAATAAAATAGGTATAGCTCATGAAATGAAAGATGAAAACGATTATGCAGCTGCTATTCGTTCGTTACTGGAATTACCGTCTGAAGAATATAATGCTATGTGTAAACGGGCCCAAGAAACTGCTAAAATTTATGATTATGAATACCTTACAAAACAGATGGTACAGGTAATAAAGAAGATCGAGGATCAGTAAATGGTAAAGAATTGTTTTGAAAATTACTATGTAATCGAATGTAAATAATATTGTTTGAATCTAACTAATGTACGAAAGTTATATTGTTGGAAAACGATGGGTAGGCATTTATATTATAAATATAAAACTAAGAAGCATTTTTTAGTTCACTTTATAATAATAGAAATAGTGGTTATGAGATTCATAGCTCTATTCTAAGTAGTTGGATTAGTATATGGCGGAGTAGTTTATTTGCTGAGTATTCTCATGCAGAAAAATCGGTATGGAGATGGTGTATTATATTCAAGGAGTAGGAAATGGTGACGAGTAAATTGTACCTGTTTACACTTATATGGAGATTGCGGTGAAATATGTGGATATCTATACAATAGGTCCTGGCGGATATACAAAAAGATTATTTTTTTAATATACAAAATAGATTATAAAAATGAAGGGTATTGTTTTAGCAGGTGGTTCGGGTACTAGGTTATATCCTATCACTAAAGGTGTCAGTAAACAACTTCTTCCTGTTTTTGATAAACCAATGATTTATTATCCAATATCAGTTTTAATGTTGGCTGGAATTCAGGATATATTACTTATTTCAACTCCTTCTGATTTGCCTAGCTTTAAACGTTTATTGGGTAATGGATCAGATTATGGGATTCATCTAGAATACGCAGAACAACCCTCTCCCGATGGCTTGGCACAAGCTTTTATCATTGGAGAAGAGTTTATACAAAAAGATTCTGTCTGTTTGATTCTCGGCGATAATATATTTTATGGTCAGGGGTTGACACCAATGTTGAAGGAAGCTATAGAAAATGCAGAACAGAGAAATTTAGCTACAGTATTTGGCTATTGGGTGAGCGATCCTGAAAGATATGGAGTAGCTGAACTTGATACCTCTGGCATAGTTTTGAGTCTTGTAGAGAAACCGAAAAGCCCCAAATCTAATTATGCGGTGGTCGGTCTTTATTTTTATCCCAATAGTGTAGTTGAAATGGCAAAAGAGATAAAGCCCTCTGCACGTGGTGAACTAGAAATAACAAGTCTGAATCAAGAGTACCTAAGGCATAGTAATTTGAAAATGCAGATATTAGGTCGTGGATTTGCGTGGTTAGATACAGGTACTCATGATTCTTTAAGTGAAGCGAGTACTTTTATTGAAGTTATAGAAAAACGACAAGGTTTGAAAGTTGCTTGTTTGGAAAGTATTGCCTTTCGAAAAGGGTGGATCAGTTATCAAAAGATGGAAGCATTGGCTAAGTCGATGCAAAATAATCAATATGGACAATATTTACTTAAAGTCTTAAAAGAGAAAATATAATGAAATATAGAATTGCTAAACGATGTGACTTAGATCATATTGTTGATTTACATTTAAAAGTAAGAGAAGTATATGATATTGGTTTTTTTTCAAAGATGGGACGGTCTTTCTTGAAAAAATATTATCAAATAAATATAGATGATCCTAATGAAATTATATTGTGTGCAGAATCAGATAATGGAACAATTTGTGGGTTTTGTAGTGGGTCGCTAGATGTTGCTAAACAAACTGCTAATTTTAAAAGACATAAAATTCTTTTGGCATTCTCTGCCATTCCCTCTATTATTTGCCATCCCTCTTTAATTCAAGAGTTGTGGAGGCGATATCGTTTTTCTTTAGGGCAAACAGATGAACAGTATATTATTACTGAAGGAGCGAGGAGTGAGTATTGGACTTGGGATAAAACAATAAATGATCCGATTGCTTCGGTAGAACTACTTAATACTTTATATAAGTTATTTTATATTCTTGGAGTTAAAGAAGTTTTTTTCGAAGTTGATGTAATAAATAAAAGGATTGTAAAATTTCATAAATGGAATGGGGCCGAATTGATCAATGAAATTATATTACCTGATGGCAGGCGTCGGTTAATAATGAAATACAATTTAGAAAATAAATTTAATTAATGAAATTATGGAAATGGATATGTTTTTGAATCATTTTGCTGATCTGTTTGATGAAACAGATGCATCAATAATTACTGAAAATACTAATTTAAAAGATTTAGAAGAGTGGAGTTCCATGATAATCATGGGTATTATAGCAATGGCGGATGAAGAGTATGCTGTTCGGTTAAAAGGAGAGGATATTAGAAAGGTAAGCACAGTGAAGGATTTATATGATTTGATACAAAGTCAGCGTGGATAATGAAAACTTATAACCCTTTTTCTTTGGAAGATAAACATATCCTTGTTACAGGAGCTTCTTCTGGAATTGGACGTTCTATTGCTATTGAATGTGCTCGTATGGGAGCGCATTTATATTTAACAGGGCGAGATGAGCGGCGTTTATTAGAGACATTAACATTTTTGGATAATTGTAACAATCATACTATTTTAATTGCTGATTTGTCTCGTATAGAGCAAATTGATGTATTGGTTGATTCTATTATAGATAAACTTGATGGGGTTGTTCAGTGTGCTGGCTTTACAATTCTTAAACCTTTTCAGTTTATAATGTCTGAGCATATTGATGCCATTATGGATGTCAATTATAAGGCGCCTATAATTTTATCTCAAAGGCTAGTCAGGAGAAAAAAGATGAAAAAGAATGCTTCAATTGTTTTTGTTTCTTCTATTTCTGGGATTTGGATTTCTTCTGTTGGGGGCTGTTTATATTCAGGTTCTAAGGGAGCCATTAATGGATTTTTGAAGGGAATGGCTATTGAATTAGCTTCTAAATCAATTCGAGTAAATAGTGTTAATCCAGGAATGATTGATACTAATATTTATAGTGATGGTACCCTTACAAAAGAGCAATTGGTAGAAGATGCTAAGCGCTATCCTTTAAGACGATATGGTAGACCTGAAGAAGTAGCTTATGCTGTAATTTATTTATTGTCAGATGCTAGTTCTTGGGTAACTGGTAGCAATCTTTTGATAGATGGGGGATATACCCTATTGTGAATCTTAAAATATTATCAATTAGCTTTATTTAAACGTGGGAAAATTATTTTACAAATATAATCGTTTGGTATAGAAGATATCTATTGATCAAATAGAAATTGATATATTTTATTGGTAGTTGGATTGATTTTTTAATTAGTAAAAATATAGCTGTAAATTATGTATGAAAGCATATATAAAAGCAATTGATTATTATTTACCAGAGACGATTTTGACTAATGAAGATCTGGTTAAAGAGTTTCCTGAGTGGAGTGTGGATAAAATAGCTACTAAAATAGGTATAGAGCAACGTTGTATTTCTGAGCAACATGAGACTTCGTTAGATATGGCAGTAGAAGCAGCTGAGATGCTATTCAAAAATAACTCAGAAATACAAAAAAATGATATAGATTTCGTATTATTTTGTACGCAGAGTCCAGATTATGTATTACCTACTTCTGCTTGTATTATACAGTCTCGCTTGAATTTGCCTACAACTTGTGGGGCTCTAGATTTTAATTTAGGCTGTTCAGGATATGTATACGGTTTAGCAATGGCCAAGGGATTAATCTGTAGTGGAATTGCAAAAAATGTTCTTTTATTGACCGGTGAAACATATTCCAAATATTTACATGTTCAAGATAAAAGTAACAGAACAATATTTGGAGATGCTGCTTCGGCAACTATAATAAGTACTACAGGATCAGCTGAGATTAAAAAATTTAGTTTAGGAACAGATGGAAACGGAGCTAATAATTTAATAGTGAAAACCGGTGGTGCAAGAATTAAAAGAACTTTAAATGATTTAGAGTATGATGAAAACTCTAATCCAATATCTTCTGATCATTTATATATGAATGGAAGTGAAATTTTTAATTTTACCATAGATGTAGTTCCCGGACTGGTTAAGAATATATTGGAAAATAATGACCTGAGTAAAGAAGATATTAACTTGTTTGTCTTTCATCAGGCTAATCAATATATGTTGAATTTTCTCCGAAAGAAGATGAAAATAGACGAAGCATCGTTTTATTATTATATGAAGAACGTTGGAAATACCGTATCTTCTACTATTCCAATTGCATTAACAGAAGCTTTTAGGGAAGGACTATTGCGTGGAAATGTGATGCTTGCTGGTTTTGGAGTAGGTTATTCTTGGGGAGGATGTATATTGGAGTATGATTGACTTTATTAAGAATTATATTTTGTTTTGCAAAAACATAAACTCATGAAAATACCTTTTTCACCACCTTATATTGACGAGGCGGTCATCAACGAAGTCGTTGATTCGTTACGTTCCGGTTGGATCACATCCGGTCCGAAAGTGAAGGCTTTGGAGGAAGAAATTAAATCTTTCTCAGGAGCAAAAGAAGTGCTTTGTGTCAATTCCTGGACATCAGGAGCTATTATGATGTTGCGTTGGCTGGGAGTGAAGGAGGGCGATGAAGTGATTGTTCCTGCCTATACTTACAGTGCAACGGCATTGGCTGTGCTCCATGCCGGAGCCAAACCGGTAATGGTGGATTCCGGAACTGATTTTAATATTTCGGTGGAGGCTGTTCGTAAAGCTATTACTCCTAAAACAAAGGCGATTATACCCGTAGATATTGCTGGTTTTCCTTGCGATTATGAAAGAATCATGGCACTGGTGCAGGAACCAGAAATGGTAAAACTGTTCCGTTCGGAATCTCCTGTGCAAGAAAAATTGGGACGCATCTTGGTGATGAATGATGCTGCCCACTCTTTGGGAGCACGTTACAGTAACCGTCAGCGTACCGGTTGTGAAACTGATGTGGCTATCTTTTCACTTCATGCCGTGAAAAATGTGACTACTGCCGAAGGTGGGGCCATTTGCCTGAATCTGCCTAAGCCGTTCGATAATACGGAGTTGTATAAAGAACTCCGGATGACAAGCTTGAACTGCCAGACCAAGGATGCTTTTTCGAAATCTAAAGCCGGAGGATGGCGTTATGATATTGTCGGTTTCGGGATGAAAATCAATATGGCCGATGTAAATGCCGCCATAGGACTGGCACAGATACGAGAATATCCGGAATTGCTGAAAGAACGAAAGCGGGTGTTTAATGCTTATAGCGATGCTTTTTCGGCTTGTGACTGGGCCATCGTTCCGCCTTCTGTGGATGGGGAAAAGGAAAGCTCTTATCACATTTATGCTTTGCGTATTAAGGACTTTACCGAAGAACAACGAGACCGGATGATTGATGAAATCGCTAAAAGTGAAGTGGCTGTCAATGTGCACTTTATACCGATGCCGATGTTGTCGTTCTTCAAATCGATGGGATATGATATAAAGGATTATCCACAGGCTTATCAGAACTTTAAGAGCGAAATATCATTGCCGATATATCCCCAATTGGATAGTGAAAAATTGAATTTCATTATTGAAACTGTAAAGGCGGCCTATGCGACCGTAATTGCAGAAAACCGATAGTATATTTACAAACACTAAATAGATAAGTTTCTTGATCCGTTTTTTTGATATCGTTTTTTCCCTTTTGGGAATTCTTCTGCTTTCTCCCGTTTTTCTTCTTCTTTATATAGCCATTTGTCTCGAAAGTAAAGGAGGTGGTTTCTATAAACAGCTCCGTGTGGGAAGGTACGGAGGGGATTTTTATGTTTATAAATTTCGTTCGATGCGTGTAGGGGCTGATAAAAAGGGGTTGATAACGGTAGGAGGGAGAGATCCGAGAATAACTCGTACCGGATACCTGATCCGGAAGTATAAATTGGATGAATTGCCTCAGTTGTTTAACGTACTGAAAGGAGATATGAGTCTGGTAGGGCCTCGTCCTGAGGTTCGTAAGTATGTGGATTTATATACCGATGAACAAAAGAAAGTATTGAGTGTACGTCCGGGGATTACGGATTATGCTTCTATTGAGTATGTAGATGAAAATATGATTCTTGGAAAGGCTTCGGATCCTGACAGAGCATATATAGAACAGATTATGCCCGATAAGATACGGTATAATATGAAATATATCTGTAATCGTTCGGTGAAGGAATATTTTAAAATTATATTTCTGACATTTTGGAGCATCATTCGTTAGGTATGTTTTTAAGGAAACTGGGGGAAGTTCTTCTTTTTGTTTTCGTACCCTATTATGTGAGAAAGAATAAGGAGTAGACGGAAGTTCCGAAGAGAAGTTAATTCAATAAAAAAGAAAGGATCGGCAATTGCCGATCCTTTCTTTTTTATTGAGCCTCTTGTCGGATTCGAACCAACGACCCCGAGATTACAAATCACGTGCTCTGGCCAACTGAGCTAAAGAGGCGTCATTTCTGTTTTGCGGGTGCAAAGGTAGGAAAAACTTTTAAACTTGCAAATACTTTGAAAAAAAATGCTTCATAAAAATAGTGTTTGATAAGTCGGATTCTTTGTTTACTTTTGCAAATCAATTAATTATAGGAAAGTATGAAGAAAAACTTTTTTTATGCAGGTGGTCTGTCATTGCTTCTTTGGGGTATGGCAGCATGTTCCGGACAAGGAAAAGCGGATAAAGCAGCTGTTGTTGCGGATAGTGTAGTGGTGAAAACGGATAGTGTTGCGGCAGACAGCACAGGATATATTGTGAAAGTGGGAGAGTCAGCTCCCGATTTTACCATTACTCTGACCGACGGAAAGCAGATGAAACTCTCTGAACTTCGCGGTAAAGTGGTGATGTTGCAGTTCACAGCCAGCTGGTGCGGAGTATGCCGTAAAGAGATGCCTTTTATAGAGAAAGATATCTGGCTGAAGCATAAAAACAATCCTGAGTTTGCTTTGATAGGCATTGACCGTGACGAACCTCTCGATAAGGTGATCGCATTTGGAAAGTCGGTAGGGGTGACGTATCCGTTGGGATTGGATCCGGGAGCGGATATCTTTGCGAAGTATGCATTGCGTGAATCGGGCATCACCCGGAATGTCCTGATAGACCGGGAGGGTAAGATTGTGAAGCTGACTCGTTTATATAACGAAGAGGAGTTTGCCTCACTGGTGGATCAAATAGATGAAATGCTGAAAAAATAAGTTGAACAAGCAGGGGTGATTTTCTGTTTTTAACATAGATCACCCCATCTTTTTATTTTATGGCTATAACGATTATCATTCTCGTACTGTCGGCTGTCTTTTTTATGAGTGGAAAGGTACGTTCCGACTTAGTGGCGTTGTGTGCGCTGGTATTATTAATCCTTTTCAATATCCTCACTCCGGAGGAGGCGCTTTCAGGATTTTCTAATTCTGTTGTTATTATGATGGTCGGCCTGTTTGTTGTAGGTGGTGCCATCTTTCAGACGGGGCTGGCAAAGATGATCAGCAGCCGTATCCTGAAATTTGCCGGAACAAGCGAACTGAAACTTTTTATCCTGATTATATTGGTGACGGCTGCCATCGGCGCTTTTGTCAGCAATACGGGAACGGTGGCGTTGATGCTGCCTATTGTGGTCAGTATGGCCATGAGTGCCAATATCAATGTAAGCCGTTTGCTGATGCCTCTTGCTTTTGCCAGTAGTATGGGTGGGATGATGACATTGATTGGTACACCGCCCAACCTTGTGATACAAAATGCCTTGATTGAAGCCGGCTATGAACGTCTCTCTTTCTTCACTTTTACTCCTGTAGGCTTGGTGTGTGTCACTGTCGGGCTGATTGTGCTGATTCCGCTGAGTAAGATCTTCCTGACGAAGAAAAGTGATAAAGAGGCACGGGGAAAGCGCAAGAATAAGTCGCTTCAGGAGTTGGCGGGTGAATACCAGTTATCACAGAACCTTTATCGGGTGGAGGTTGAAGAGTCTTCCGGTTTTGTAGGTAAGACCATACAGGAGCTAGGGATTCCGCAGAGGTATCATGTGACGATTTTGGAGGTTCGCCGCCGTTCGGTTTCGTCCCGGCACTTCTTCAAGACAAAAAAGCAGGAGATGGCAGAAGCCGGAACTCTGATTGAGGCGGAAGATATTCTTTATGTATTAGGAGAATTTGAAAATGTAAAACGCTTTGCAGGTGAGAACCGTCTGTCTTTATTGGATACACATAAGACCGAGGGGAGTCTGCATGATACGGACGAGGGATTCGATTTTCAGGAGATAGGCATTGCTGAAATTCTGTTACTGCCTACCGCCAATCTGATAAACAAACCGGTGAAAGCTTCCGGATTCAGGGAGAATTATAGCATCAATATATTGGGTATTCAGCGTAAGCGTGACTATCTGCTGAAGAATCTGAAGGATGAAAAGATGCATTCGGGAGATATCTTGCTGGTGCAGGGAAGTTGGGCAAACATAGCCAGGCTTGGTGAGGATCAGTCACAGTGGGTCGTTCTGGGGCAGCCGTTGGCTGAAGCGGCCAAAGTAACCCTGAATCATAAAGCACCGGTAGCGGCACTGATCATGTTGGGTATGATTGTAACCATGATGTTTGACTTTATTCCGGTGGCTCCTGTGACGGCCGTAATTATAGCGGCACTGCTGATGGTACTGACCGGATGTTTCCGCAATGTGGAAGAAGCTTATAAAACAATCAACTGGGAGAGTATTGTGCTGATAGCAGGTATGCTGCCCATGTCATTGGCATTGGAGAAAACCGGAGCTTCGGAGGTGGTGTCGCAATCGTTGGTGAATGGGCTGGGGGCCTATGGGCCTTTTGCTTTGTTGGCAGGTATTTACTTCACAACTTCGCTGATGACAATGTTTATCAGCAATACGGCCACTGCTGTGCTGCTTGCTCCTATCGCTCTTCACTCGGCCGTACAGTTGGGGCTGAGCCCTTATCCGTTCCTGTTTGCCGTGACAGTGGCGGCAAGTATGTGTTTTGCTTCACCTTTCTCCACGCCGCCTAATGCGTTGGTGATGCCGGCAGGACGCTATACGTTTATGGATTACGTAAAAGTAGGTCTGCCGCTTCAGATCATTATGGGCGTGGTAATGGTGTTCGTATTGCCGCTACTGTTTCCGTTTTAGTCTTTTAGGGAGGGACGGTTTGTTGGAAACATTCCCTCCTGTTTATAAGGCAACAGTCAGCCGGGCCAGATAGTCATAGTGCTTACCCTCTTTTATCATTTCGGCCTTGAAGCCATTGTCGGCAGCATAGGCGCTGAGGGTCTGGAAGTCGATATACAGCCAGTCGAAAGGATCGCCTTGAATATCTTTATATTGCATGCGGAAGTCAATTTCTCCATAATAATCTCCTGCCAGGTCGATCAGGAAGCTGCCGTCTTCATCTTCGAACAGATAGCGGAGGTCACTCGAATCCATCAGGATGCAACCATCCGGGCGGAGTAATTGTTTCATCTTGCGGAAGAAGAGAGGCATATTCTCCAAACGTCCGATAATGCCGGAACCGTTCATCAACATAAGGATGGTATCGAAAGTCGCGGCAAAGCGTTCGTCGAACAGATTGACTTGGCGGGCATCTTTCACTCCCCGCAGTTTCATCACTTCGACGGATAAAGGGGAGATGTCGATGGCGGAAACTTCTTTACCGCTCTCTTGAAGGGCAAGAGCGTGGCAACCGCTTCCGGCACCTACGTCGAGTATTGTTCCGGTAGCCATTGCGAGGGCTGTGCGTTCGAGTAGAGGCATTTGTCCGGCTTTGCGGAAAAGTTGTTTGACGGGTATTTCGTCTTCATCGAACTGAGAAGAAAATACGCGTAATCTGTCTGCTTTTTGGCGATGATAAAAATCGGCTATGGCAGCACCCATGGGGTCTTTTTCTGCCGGGAGCAGGGATGTATTCATTGATTGGTTTTTAGTTGTTACAGCGGGCAAAGATAGGGAATTCACAGAAAAAGAGTATCTTTGTCCACGGAAAATATAGAATAAGAAAGGAAAGATTATGAGCTTAGAAGATGCGATTATGGGTGGGATTGTCTTTAAAGGAAAGAAAGAAGGCCCGAAGAAAGATGAAAATAAAGTGAAAACAAAAGCGAAGAAAACAACCTATATAAAGGGAACTCACGGTTCCGGAGCTGCCAAGATGAAAGCTGAGATCCGGAGAAAGAGGGCGAACAGACATAAACGGTAAATAACGAATAACGATGAACGATAAACTCACTGCGATATCAACGCACAGCCTGTTTATCGTTCATCGTTATTCGTTTTAAAGTCGTTCCGGTAATATTTCAATCCAGTAGTCATCCGGATCATTGATGAAATAGAGCCCCATGGAAGTATTCTCAAAGCATACGCAGTCCATTTCTTTGTGATATTGGCGTACGGCATCATAATCTCCCGCTACACGGAAGCAAAGATGACTTTCGTTCTCTCCCAATTCATAGGCTTCGGTATGGTCTCGCAGCCAGGTGAGTTCCAATAAAAAACCGGTGGTGTTATCTGTGAGATATACCAGGATAAAAGAGCCGTCGGCTGCCTCTTTCCGGTGATGTTCTTTCAATCCCAATGCTTTTTCGTAGAAAGCAATGCTACGTTCCAGATCAGTCACATTGATATTGAAGTGGTCAAATCTACTTTTTATTTCCATTGTTTCTAAGTTTGTTTTTTAGATTAAAATAGAGCTTATAAAGTTTACACCACAGGTTACACGGATGATTTATGGCAATGATCCGGTCAAAACTCAATCTGTGTAACCTGTGGTGACTGATTTATTTCATAAATGCTTTGGTTATTTTACCTGCATAAGTTCTGGGCTGTCCTTCCATAGGTGTCGGGGCCGGTAGTTTCTGACATTCCAGTATGACGGACGGTTCTTTTTGTCCGGTAGGATAGAAGCGTATGCTGTATGTTTCTGCTTTCTCCAACTGTTCGTAAGGCTGGTCGGGAGAAAGGATACTGAATACAACAGGACTTCCCGAAATTTTTCCTATGGATCCTCCGGCGTTGGCTGTCATCATGGTCATATTGAAAGGATCGGAACCGATAGCAATCACCAGTCGGCCTGCACCCATCTGAATGGCATTGGCAGGAACCTGGTCGGGGGCTACTTCTTTATAACCCGGCATCGTGCTTGGAGAGGTAACGGGAATTGCAGGGGTAAGTTCTGCTGCTTTTTCTACTTTTCCAGTCTCTTGATTATCACCGATAATCACGACTTTCGGAGCGGTTACCACGGCAGGCTTTTTCGGAGTGGCTTCTGCTTTTGCTTCCATAGGTTTCTGACTCAGTGCCTTTGCAGCTTCTTCAAAGAGGTTGTCGGCAAAGTTGACTGTCTTTCTGCGCCATTTGGCTAGGCCACGTACCATTTTCGTTTTCGCTTTGTTTAGAGCGTATTTATCGGTGATCCATTCTTCGGCCGCATATTTTTCTTTTTCACGATAGGTGTACCGGATTTTCTCTACCTCCATTGTACACTTTTGGGGCTGGCAGTTTACGGTGACTTGGTATGTCAGCCAGGTGCGGTCCAGAGAAAGGGCGGTAGAACTGAATACCAACCACTCTTCACCGGCTGCGGCGATGACTCCTTTTTCTTTATATACCACCCGGCTATTGTTTTTGTTCTGGGCCATGCGTCCGTCAAGCCACTTGAGCATCCGTTCATAGATTTCGTCTTGCGACATACCGGGGATACTGAATTCGCGGCTGAAAACTACCCGTCCGTCAACTTCGGGCACGGCGCCTGCAAGGTATCTGCTGTCATCATCATCTTTGTCATTGTCTGCCCAAAGTGTCACGGGCAGGCAAATCATAAATAACACGAGGAAAATTTGTGTCAGTTTGTTCATAATTGTATGTTTTATTTAGTTATATATCAAAGCTTTCGCCCCGGTGGGTGATGGTTATGAAACGGCATCCGCCGGCTTCGGCTATAGATCGGAAGGCATTGCCTCCTTCGTAGTCTTCGCTAAAGTGCATGGGTACAAATATAGTAGTTTTTATTCGTTCGATGAATTGTTGGGCTCCTTTCATGTAATCTTTTCCCATTCGGCGGTCTACGGGAAACATTACCAGGTCGATGGTCGGAACTGCTGCCTGAAGATATTTTATCTCTGCCAGGAAGTCTCCTTCTGCTTTGCGTATCTCTTGTTCGGTAGATTCTTCGCTCCAATGCCAGTTGTTCAGGTCACCGGCATGAAAAATGCTCTTGCCTTGCAGATGGATCAGAAAGGAGATGCCCACATCCGTAGAACCGAATGCCTGAATACGTAGCATATCATCTTCGTATTCCTCACCTTTATTAATATAGATCGCATCTTCTTTCTGTGCCCGATGGTGTTTCAGAATGTCTTTTGAGAAGATATAGATGATATCCGGACGTTGCTCTTTCCATGTCAGCACTTCCCGGTTGAAGTGGTCGGGATGGAAATGTGAGGCAAGCACATACAGTTTTCCGGGACGTTGGAGCAGACGGTCGTGCACGATTCCTTTATTCAGTTCCGTTTCTGAAGAGTCTTTGTAATAATCAATGATAAGGGTTACACCTTCTGCTTCGATGGCGAACCCACTGTGGTATATATAATCCAGAATCATAGGCGGATGTATTTTATGGATGCAATATTACGTATTATTTGTTGGTTGCGCAAGTACAATAACCGGAAATATCAGGGAGCAAGCCTCTCTTTCTGCCAGCTTCCGTCCGGTTGAAGGGAATATAGAAAGCGATCGTGAAGCCGGTTTGCCCTACCTTGCCAGAACTCGATCCGATGCGGAGTGACGGCATATCCTCCCCAGTGTGCGGGGCGCTCTACTTCTCTGCCTACCCATCGGGCTGCTTCTGCAACGAAATTGCGAATCAGTTGCATCCGGCTTTTCAACGGACGGCTTTGAGGAGAGATGCGTGCTCCTATACGGCTTTTGTAGGGACGTTGGCGGAAATAGGTATCAGACTCTCCGGCAGGAACTTTTGAGGCAATGCCTTCAATGTGTACCTGCCTTTCCAGCGCGTGCCAAACGAAAGAGAGGGAAATATACGGATTCTTTGCCAGATGGGTACCTTTCCGGCTTTCGTAATTGGTATAAAAGATAAACTTTCCATCATGCAAATCCTTTAGCAGTACGGTACGGGTCGATGGTTGCCCTTCGGGAGATACGGTGCCTACCAGCATGGCAGTAGGTTCGTCTACCTGTGCATCGATAGCTTCGTGGAGCCATCGGTTGAAAAGAGAAAGCGGGTTGTCGGGAAGATCTCCTTCCTTCAGCCCGCCTTTGGTGTACTCCTGCCGGATGGCAGCGAGGTTGATAGCCTCACTCCCGATCCCGTTTCCGTGAAGAGGGGAGTCGGGATGTGTGGATACATGATCGGTTGACATAAGCGATTACTTTAAATTTACATCGGTACTTCTATCAGTAGTATTTTAGAGTCTTTCAGAGTTTCTATCTCAAAATTCTTGATTTCGGATATTCCCAATCCGTCGCGGCGAGTCAGGATCACATCATCTATCTTTACTTCTCCTTCGATCAGGAAAACGTAGACTCCCATATCCGTCCCATGCAGTGTATATTCAACTGTCTTTCCGGCTCCTATCTCACCCATCGAGAACCAGGTGTCCTGCAATAGTTTGGCAGGTGTACTTCCGTCAGGTGATAGTATGAAGGCCAGTTCGTCTTTTTTCAGTAATCCCCGGATGTCATAATCCTGATAGAGGGGATGAGTGTTCCGTTCTTTCGGTATGATCCATATTTGCAGAAATTCCACCGGTTCCGATTTGCTGCCGTTCATCTCGCTATGATAAATGCCTGTACCGGCACTCATCACCTGAATATCGCCTACAGTAATGGTACGACTGTTCTTTTTACTGTCGCCATGTGCCAGAAGACCCTTTAAAGGTATGGAGACGATTTCCATATTTTTATGGGGATGGGTCTGAAAACCTTCACCCGGGGCTACCCGGTCATCGTTCAGTACCCTCAGAGCACCGAAATGAACCCGTTCGGGATTGTAATATTCGTCAAAGCTGAAACTGTGATGGCTGTCGAGCCAGTCATATACGGATCGTCCGCGGGTATCTGAGCGGTGAACTACTTTTTTCATGATGTATATCCTTTCTTTTATAAATAGATTTTATAAACCAAACAATCGGGGGATGTAAATGGTTTGAGACGTTCACTTTTTATAGGAATCAGAAGCTATAATAAGGAAATAGAAAAGAAATGGACAACTCTCTGAAAGCCGGCAAACAGAAAAGAGTTGAATACGTTCGGTAAATAAGAGATAGGAAAAATTTTGTTGTCAATATCATTGTCTTATTTTTGTGCTTCTAAAATTAGCCAATAGATAAGAGATATGAGAAAGTTATTGTATGTTATTCTGTTACTACTTTTCCGTTTATTGATGTTTCCGGGGGCTGTTTGTGCCGAAATACTCTCTTTGCCGGACAGCTTGATAACGGATGATAACGTATATAAATATACTTTCTCCGATTTTGATAAGGCACAGCAGGTTATGGAACAATTGAGAAAGCGGAAATCTCTTTCCATGTTCCGGATGGATGTGGTGGAAGGTGATTTATATTTCAATGTCGGCCAATATTATAAGGCGTTGAAGTTCTATAAGCGTGCTTTGGACAGTGACTCGGTGCGCAATAATGATAAGAACTATATGGAACAGGTGCATCGCATGATCTCTTGTTACGACTGTTTGCATAATGAAAATAAAAAATCGCTGTATGTCTATTTACTTTTAAAAAGGGCAGAGCAGTGCGGGGATAAAGCCATGCAGTCCGTTGCTTTGTTCAATATGGGTAAAATGCTGTATTATCAGGGTAATAAGGAGAAGGGATATGAATATCTGGAACAGGCGATTGAAATGATGTCAAAGACGGACTATCGGTATAAATACGATAATCTGCGTTATGATTACAACACTTTACTGATATTCCAGAAGTCGGACAGGCGTAATGAGGAGGCTCTCAGGACACTGGCTGCGTTGGAAAAGGTGGTGACCGAAGAGACCGGCAGTGAAACTCCGATGGAGGGGTTGAGTGCAAAGGAGAAAAAAGCAATGTATGCCCATTATGCTGTCGTTCTTTTTCGGTTGGGGCAGGCGGAAGAGGCCGAACGTTACTACCGGAAATTCCTGGCGGCAAGTGAGGAATATGACCGTGACGATTACCTGATTATGCCTTATTTGTTCGACAGGAAGATGTATGACCAAGTGATCCGGATGAATGCCGCCCGTGAGAAGATGTATATCATGCGGGGGGATACGGTGAACTATTACATGACTACGATCAAGAGATCTCTTGGATGGGCTTATCGTGATAAGGGCGATTACCGTACTGCTGCAAGATATTTTGAGCAGTTGGCTGTGTTGCGCGACAGCATTAAGAATCGTGAACAAAAAAGTGCGGCATTGGAATTGGCAGCTGTTTATGAAACGAACGAAAAGGATTTGTTCATCCAACAGCAGGCGGCTGATATGCAAAAGAGGAATCTCTTATTGGTATTTACCCTCTGTATCGTTTTTCTGTTAGGTGTGCTTTTGTGGCGGACGATACGGCATAACCGGATTATACGTCGCAAAAATAAGGCGATGGTAGGCACTATCGAAGATTTGCTGATACATAAAGAAGAATTGTATCGGAAAAAGGAGGAGAATCTTATTCTGAAAGAGCAATTGGAGAGGGAGCAGAATTTAAGGATGTCCGCAGGTGGGGGATCGCTATCAACCGATAAGGACGGGAAAGCGGAAACAACTGTTGTTCCGGCACCTGAAGCCGGAGATGGAAATGACATACACGATAGGATATTGTTCGACAAGTTGGAACATGAGATCATTAGCCGTCAGCTCTATCTTCAGCCGGACTTTTCGAGGGAGGAACTGATCAAGACAATCTATATTCCCAAAAATAAATTTGCTCCTCTTTTCAAGCAGTATGCGGGAATGAGCTTTTCGAAGTATATTAATAATCTTCGTTTGGAGTATGCGGCTAAGATGTTAAAGAACCACCCCGATTATACAGTAGATACGATAGCCCAGGAGTGTGGCATGTCGACTCAATCTCTTTATCGCCTCTTTTCGGGAAAGTATGGAGTGACTCCGACAGATTTTCAGGTGGGGGTACAACATATTAATAATAAGAATATTACTGAGGATAAGTGAAAAAATGAGAGACTCAAAGTGAAAAAATGAGAGAATAACCTACTCGAAATGTTTTGATTTGAAAATCCTTCCTTCTACCTTTGAACCACATCAACGAAACTGGTTTAGGTGATGTACAGTACCCAATCTGCCGGGAGGTCTCTCTCGGCAGATTATTCTCGATAAGGCTGATCGGCATATCAGACCATTAGAAAACCTTTCTTAATGAATTAATCTTTCAAAAAACACGTATTGTTATGATTGAAAAAGTATTCAAAGTGGGTGATACAATCACCATCAAACGTACCTCACAAGCAGGTACTGGTTATCGTTACGCTTTAGTACGCCTGACCGGCGGAGTTGCCCTTGTAGAGGAATTGTCAGAAGATGCCGATACTCCGGGAGGAACGTCTGTACAGTCTTTTATCTTCCGGTTTTTACAGCAGGGGCAGGTAGAGATTCAGTTTGCCTATTACCGTGACTCTGAAGAAGTGCTTTACGAAGATATATTCTCTTATGGGGTGGTTACTTCGGAGAAAGCGAACCCGATAATAGGGGGCTTTAGAGAATTCAGACCGTTGACGGATCAGGAGAAAGAGATATTCCGTACTTGCATGACATTGAAGGGTGTGGACTATACTCCGCTTCTGGTTGCCGAGCAATTGGTAAGCGGATATAACTACCGCTTCATCTGTATGACTGAATCACTAATCCGTGAGCCCAAGTATGGTTTTGCCAAAGTCACTATTTATGCTCCGCTGAGAGGAGAACCCATATTAGAGAGTATTATAGAGTGTTGACTCTGAACAGAGGAACCGAAAATTCATAATAGAGTAGGAACTTGATTTAAAAAGAAATAGTTATGAGTCAATTATATTTTTCGTCTAAGAAAAGGAATGATTGATGAACAGCCATCCCGGACATTATACGTTAAAGTCCGGGCAAACCTAATAAGGTCTGCCGCTTCTTTCGCAGGAAGCGGTGGCACTATTGCAACCGAAGCTTCTTTTTGATGCCTTTAGGCATTGCTCAACTTGACTTCGTTCACCAAAGGCTTCTGATTTTTGAAATCCCGTATATTCTCCAGAGTCGTTGCTGCGATGTTGGCCAGCGCTTCACGGGTAAAGAAAGCCTGATGGGAGGTTACGATTACATTATTGAACGACAGCAAGCGTGCCAGTACATCGTCGTCGATGATACGGTCCGATTTGTCTTCATAGAAGTACTCGCTCTCCTCTTCATATACATCCAGTCCGGCCGAACCGATCTTTTTATTTTTCAGTCCCTCGATCAGTGCATTGGTGTGGATCAGTTGTCCACGGCCGGTGTTGATGATCATCACGCCGTCTTTCATCTTACTGATGGAGTAGTCGTTGATCAGATACTTGGTCTGCTCCGTGAGGGGGCAGTGTAGTGAGATGATGTCCGAACTGTGATACAACTCGTCGAGTGTGGTGTATACTATTTGATTCTCTCTGGCAAAGTTGTAATCCGGATAAAGGTCATACGCCAGTATGTTCATGCCGAACCCTTTTAATATATGTATCAGTATTTTGGCTATCTTTCCCGTACCGATGATACCGGCTGTCTTTCCATGCATATCGAAGCCTAACAGTCCGTGCAGTGAAAAGTTTCCATCCCGGGTGCGCCATGATGCCCGTGGAATTTTCCGGTTGAGCGAGAGCATCAGTGCCACTGTATATTCGGCTACTGCGTATGGAGAATAGGCAGGAACACGAACAACGGTTACACCGTTGTCGGCTGCAGCTTTCAAGTCTACATTATTATAACCAGCACAACGAAGGGCGAGTAGTTTTACTCCGTTGGCAGCCATTGTTCTGATTACTTCGGCATCTGCGGTATCGTTGACAAAGATGCAGACGGCATCCACTCCCTGAGTCAGCAATACGTTGTGTCGGTTCAGATGACCTTTGAAAAATCGGAGTTCGAATCCGAATTCCTTGTTTTTCTCGTTGAAGGAAGCTTCATCATAAGGTTTGGTACCAAAAAATGCGATTGTATATGCCATAATTTTCTTATTTACATTCTATAATAATAGAACGTTTATGGGGGGAGTAATGTTTGTGTCCGGGGGCGGCATTTCTTTCTCCGGATTCTTATTCGTTTCAGTAGAAACAGTTTGTGTTTTCAATTAATTTGTTTGTGAAATGGAAATTAGGTGCACAAAAATATTCGTCATGTGCAATATTATTGTACCTTTGCGCCCGAAATAACTTAAAAAAGATTTAGATGAGAAAATTATTCTTGATTAGCATCGGGTTGCTAATCGTTTCAACTTCAACTTTTGCGGGAGGTCTCCTGACGAATACCAATCAGCACGTATTGTTTTTGAGAATGTTGGCTCGTGATGCTTCTACACAAATTGACGCAGTATATTCCAATCCGGCGGGTGTGGCTTTCATGGAAAACGGCTTCCACTTGTCACTCAACGGACAGAGTGCGTTCCAGACAAGAACTATCACTTCTACTTTCGCTCCGTTTGCAGGGTTTGGAGGAAACGCTACCAAAGTATATAAAGGAGAAGCTTCGGCTCCGTTCATTCCCAGTGTATTTGCAGTATATAAGAAGGATAAGTGGGCATTTTCGGGGAATTTTGCGGTAACCGGTGGTGGCGGTAAGGCTACTTTTAATGAAGGGCTGGGTTCATTTGAGTCATTGGTATCTGTAGTACCCGGCATGTTGGTAGCTGCGGGCAATGAAATGGTGGATAAAGGTGTTCTGCCGATTAACATTTTTAATGGAACCAATAAATACTCTGTTGACAGCTACATGCGTGGTAAGCAAATGATTTTTGGCCTTCAGCTGGGTGCCACATATAGAATCACAGATTACTTGTCTGCATTTGCCGGTGTGCGTATGAACTACGTAAGCAATGGTTACGAAGGACACATTCGTAACATTGAGGCTAACATCGGTGGTGGAGAAATGGTAAACGTGAATAAGTATTTCAGTGATTATGCCAAGCAGGCCAGAACAGCCGCAGATGCTTATCTGGCTGCAAATGATCTGGCTAATTATGCAAAATATGATGCCATTGCAAAAGAAGCAACCAAGGTTGCCGGACTGACGGCCGATAAAGAACTGGATTGTGACCAAACCGGTTGGGGAGTAACTCCTATTCTGGGTCTGGACTTTAAGATGAATAAATGGAACATCGGTGTGAAATACGAGTTTAACACCAAATTGAATGTAGAGAACAAGACCCGTATAGATAATACAGGACTGTTTGCGAATGGGGTAAATACTCCGCATGACATTCCGGCTCTGCTGACAGTAGGTGTTTCTTATGAAATTCTTCCTGTACTTCGTGCTTCAGTTGGCTATCATCATTTCTTCGATACCAATGCACGTATGGCCGATGCTAAAGATCCTGTAACCGGTCAGACTATGGGCAAACAGCATTTCATCAAACAGGGTACCAACGAGTATCTGGGAGGTATCGAATGGGATGTGTGTAAATGGGCTCAGGTAAGTGCCGGTATGCAACGTACCAAATATGGTGTGGGTGATAATTATCAGAGTGATATGAGTTTTGCAGTCAGCTCTTATTCATACGGTTTCGGTGCCGGATTCGATATTGCGAAGAACCTGAAATTGAATGTCGCTTATTTCTGGACCGATTACGATAAATATACAAAAGAGACTCCTAACTATGGGGGTACCGGAATCGCCGGAAAAGATGTCTTCACCCGTACCAACAAAGTGTTCGGTATCGGTCTCGACTATAAGTTCTGATGCAACCCTTATAGGCTAATCTTTATTTATATAAACCTCAAAAAGGGATCGGATAGACTAAATTATCCGGTCCCTTTTTTTGATATACTGCTTAATTAAATTTATCTTTGTTTTTCTAATCCCGCAAGATATGAAAAACACATTTATTCTTTTCCTCGTTGCTCTGAGCTTTGTTTGCAGCTCTTGTAATCGGACTCCCTCTGTGGAAGAGCCCGATGTTCTGAAAGTAGAGTTGAAGGAAACTCCTGTTTCTGTTTCCGATTTCTTTTCTAAAGTTGAAGTGATTCCGTTGGAAACTTCGGACAGTTGTCTGCTGGCCAGAATCTTGAGAGTACGGGTTTCTGGGGATACTACTTATATATTGACTCAGGATTATCCCACCTTCCGGCATATCACGTTGATGGCTTTTGACAAGAAGGGGAACTACCTTCGTTCTATCGGGCGAGTAGGACAGGGCCCCGGTGAATATTCACAGGTTTATGATGCCGTTATCAGTGAGCAGCGGAACTGGGTATATATGTTATCTCCTTTCGGATCGATGTATACCTATCGTTTGGATGGTTCGTTTATAGACAGAAAGATATTGCCGCAGAAAATGAACTTCCAGGAGATTGGACTGACTCCGGATGGCGATCTGCTGACGTGGTCGGCGCAGAACAAGGATGACGGGGCTTGTATCATGCGGTTGGATGCCGATTCGGCGAAGTTGATCAATGAGTTCTGGTCCGATGATTTCTGGTTGAACTGGGCTTGTAGGGATATGTTCTATTCCTATCAGGGCAAAGCTTACTTTGCTCCCGCTTTTTATGAAGAGGTCTACGAACTTACGAGCGATAGCTTCCGTGTAGCCTATCGCTGGGATATGGGAGAACAGAATATAAATATAGCACAATATCATTTCAATTCGAATCCGGACACACGCAGGGAGGAGGACAGGCGGCTGAACGAATATCGTGAAACCGGTAAAATAGCCTTTAATTTCACCAATCAGTACCAAAACGGAAAGTACTATTATGCTCAATTGCTCAGCTTGGCATCCAAACCCAAATGGAAATACACAAATCTTTTTTATCGCAAAAAGGATGGAGCTGTCTTCTATTTTGAGAAGACACGAGAGGGTATCCGAATCGATCCGGAAGTGTTAACCGAGGATTTTATGCTTTGCATCGTTCCGACAGAAGAGCTGGAGAATTATAAGAGTATCCTTCCCGAGGAAGAATATCGGGTGCTGAGTAAAAGGGTGGAAGATGATAATCCCTGTGTGGTGAAATTTTATTTTTAGCCCCATCTCCGTAGGGTAACAACAGAGACGGGGCAGGGTTCGTCCTTAGACTTTTTTTACGTTAGAGTTCGGAGAGATTTATAAAAAGTTAGAACGAATATTGTACCAATGCATTCATACGGTTGGCATGGCGGGTATTGCTGCTGAAGTCTGTGCGCCAGCCCCTTAGATATTCGGCACCTACCTGCAAGTTGCTGGTTACATTCCAGAACAGGTTGGCTACCAGGTATTGGCCTTTCCGGTACATATCGGGCTCGTCGCTCGGATAGGTATGTTCCGAGTAAAGACGTGACAGACTGTAAGTGCCCGATACAAAGACGTTTTTGCTGATGTTATATTGCAGCCCGGCGAACCATCCCAACATGGGGAGCGTCTGCATACGCCCTTCTTTCTCCGGGTTGGGAACGATATCCACATTCAGGTTACTCAAATCATTCAGATATTGTCCGATTCCTTTTCCGTAATTCACCTGTCCGTATACCTGCCATTTCGGAGTTACGTTGAAGGAAGTCGAAGCCTGAAGGCCGTATCCGGCTTTTGAATGTGCCTTGTTGTCCACAGAACTCGAGTAAGTCATGCTGCGTACGATGGCGGCCAGTTTCAGGTGGCTGTTGGCATTCCAGTTATACTGTGCTGAAGCGGTAAAGTCCGGCATACGCTGGGTGTTGATGGTAAGATACTGGTTCGTGGTACCGTCTACCGAAGGCATTTCGACACCGACGCCGAATTTCCAATTTTTCAGTTTGTCACACATGTAGCTCAATTGGGTGGTACGATAGAAAGCTGAGCCGTTAGGGCCGGCGAAGTCGATGGTGGGCGGTAGGGCGGCCAGGTCCATAAAGTTACCATAACTGTATCCCAGGGTAAAGCCGAGGAAGGTGGCATAAGCATTTTGCAGTTCGAAGGTTTTTCCGTCTCCACGGAAGTTTGCAGCGGTGTAAACAACGAAATCCCCTAAACGTTTGGTATGTCCCACCAGCTTCAGGAAGAGGGTGGAAGTGCTGATATCCATCTGGAACTGGTTGCGGGCACGGTCGGCAGAACCTTTGTTGGGGATCAGTGCCGGATAGAAATCCACATCCTTCACAATACCTCCGAAGTCATATTCGGCAGTTGCCCGGACATATCCACCAATACCCAGTGCGAATTTTCCTTGTCGGTCGGTCAGTACAAAGCGTGGAGCCTTCGGTTCGTGGAAACGCGGGAGGCGTGTTTCGTTCATTATCCGGATAATCTCGTCTCCGGCTTTGTTTGTCGATACAAACATCACGGAGTTCGGTTCTTCATCTTCGATGATTACTTTTTTCTGGGCATGTGCCGCTACAGGCAAGAGTCCCAGTCCGAGTAGCATAGCTACAGATCTAAAAAATGTTTTCATTATAAGTTAAGTTTTAGGTGAATTGCCCTATTGAACAACTTAAATGGGAAATGGTTGAGGGGGCGAGGGAAAAATCGCCAAATTATGCGGAAGAATTGCTATAGCATAGACCGTTTAAAATGCGAATCTTTGCATATTCGATAATTAGAAAGGAAAAAGAGCAATGGAAAAGATGAATATTACCCATAAGATAGTGGCTATGCAGCCCGAACTGGAGCATTTTGCGTATAAATTGACTGCCGACAGGGAGTCGGCCAATGATCTGGTACAGGATTGTCTGTTGAAGGCATTGGACAACAAAGAGAAATTTGTGCATACCCAGAATTTCAAGGGATGGATGTACACCATCATGCGCAATATCTTTATCAATAATTACCGTAAGTCATTGCGCGAAGTAGACATGACCGACTCTACTTATAATCTCTATGCGCAAACCATGACGGAAGGCGAGGAGGGGAACCGGTTTGAGACGATCTACGACCTGAAGGAGCTCTACAAAGTGATCAATGCCGTTCCCGAAGACCTGAAGAAGCCTTTTATGATGTTCGTGGCCGGGTTCAAGTATCGTGAGATAGCCGAGAAGATGGATTTACCGGTAGGGACTATCAAGAGCCGTCTGTTCCTGATCCGTAAAAGATTGCAGCAGGATTTGAAAGATTTCTCGTAAAGGATAACGGTTTAGGCACGTTAAGTGATCATTGTATGATGTCCTATTCTGACGGGGCATTACATTATATGTTATTCCGATAACAATATATGTAATGCCCCGTTACATATATTGTTATTTTGTCGATTAAAAAAGAATTGTTACCTTTGCCGCCCGAAAACGTATGATGCCGTGAATAACGGTCGTGTATTCTAGAACACCACGTAAAAAACAGGAATTATGAAAGAAAAAGTATCCGTACCCTTCATGTTGCTCGGCATTCTGTTCAATGTTTGCCTGATTGCAGCCAATCTTCTTGAAACCAAAGTTATTCAGGTAGGCAGTATCACTGTTACTGCCGGATTATTGGTATTTCCCATCTCTTACATTATCAACGACTGTATAGCCGAAGTATGGGGGTTCAAAAAAGCCCGTTTGATTATCTGGAGTGGCTTTGCCATGAACTTCTTTGTAGTAGCCCTCGGACTGATCGCCGTGGCATTGCCGGCGGCCCCTTTCTGGGAAGGCGAACAGCATTTTGATTTTGTATTCGGCATGGCCCCCCGTATCGTAGTAGCCAGTCTGCTGGCTTTTCTGGTCGGTTCGTTCCTCAATGCCTACGTCATGAGTAAAATGAAAGTGGCCAGTGGCGGACGTAACTTTTCCGCCCGTGCCATTTGGTCGACGGTGGTGGGAGAAACTGCCGACTCACTGATTTTCTTCCCCATAGCATTCGGAGGGCTGATTGCCTGGCCGGAACTGCTGGTGATGATGGGTACTCAAATCGTACTGAAGTCTCTCTACGAAGTGATTATTCTTCCGATTACCATCCGTGTCGTGAAAGCCGTTAAGCGAATTGACGGAAGCGATGTCTACGATACGGACATCTCCTACAATGTACTGAAGGTAAAGGATATCTGATAGGAGAATTTAAAACAACATTTTCAAGAATATAAATGATGAAAAATGATTCAGCAGTAGTCCTGTTCAGTGGTGGACAGGATTCGACAACGTGTCTCTTCTGGGCGAAGAAACACTTTAAGAAAGTATATGCGCTCAGTTTCCTGTACGGGCAGAAGCATGCACACGAAGTGGAGTTGGCCCGGGGAATAGCCGAAAGGGCAGGAGTGGAATTTCATGTAATGGATACCTCTTTTATCGGAAGCCTTGGCAGCAATTCATTGACAGATACCAGTATCTCGATGGACGAAGACAAGCCCAAAGATTCATTTCCGAATACTTTTGTGCCGGGACGCAACCTGTTTTTCCTGAGCATTGCCGCTGTCTTTGCCCGTGAGCAGGGAGCTTTCCATCTGGTTACGGGAGTTTCACAGACCGATTATAGCGGTTATCCCGATTGCCGGGATTCGTTCATCAAGTCGCTGAATGTCACCTTGAACCTGGCGATGGATGAACAGTTCGTCATTCACACTCCGTTGATGTGGATCGATAAAGCCGAAACCTGGGCGCTGGCGGACGAACTCGGTGTGTTCGATCTTGTGCGGAACGAGACACTGACCTGTTACAACGGGATTCCCGCCGATGGATGCGGACATTGTCCGGCATGTAAGTTACGCAAGCAGGGACTGGAAGAGTATTTAAGTAAAAGAAACCGTTAATTATTAATAGATTATGACCGAATTGAAAGAGCAGCTTTCTTTGTTGGGAAGAAAGACCGAATATAAGCAGGATTATGCTCCCGAGGTATTGGAAGCCTTCGATAACAAACATCCTGAGAATGATTACTGGGTACGTTTCAACTGTCCGGAGTTTACCAGCCTATGCCCCATAACCGGACAGCCGGATTTTGCGGAAATACGTATCAGCTACCTGCCCGATGTGAAGATGGTGGAGAGTAAGAGCCTCAAACTTTATCTGTTCAGTTTCCGCAATCACGGTGCCTTTCACGAAGACTGCGTAAACATAATCATGAAAGATCTGATCCGCCTGATGGATCCTAAATACATTGAAGTGACCGGCATCTTCACCCCTCGTGGCGGCATTTCGATTTATCCGTATGCCAATTACGGTCGTCCGGGGACGAAATACGAAGAGATGGCAACCCACCGGTTGATGAATCATGAATAGGGGATGACCCTATTCATGGTGATAGGGTCCGCCGTTCAGTATGGTCATGGCCCTGTATATCTGTTCTACAAAGATCAGGCGGATCATCTGGTGCGAAAAAGTCATTTTCGACATGGATATCTTTTCGTGTGCCGCGTCATATACCTTTTGTGAAAAGCCATAAGGTCCTCCTATAATAAATACCAGGCGTTTGTTGACGTTTACCAACTTTTTCTCCATCCAGCGGGCAAACTCCACCGACCGCATCTCTTTTCCGTGTTCGTCCAGCAACACAACCACGTCTCCCGGCTGAAGGGCTTTGGCTATCAGTTCGCCTTCCTTCTCTTTCTGTTGCTCGGGTGTCAGGCTTTTCGTATTTTTCAATTCTGGAATCACCTCCATATCGAAAGAAATGAAGTGTTTGGTACGCTCTATGTAATCGTTGATTGCAGTGATATAATGCTGCTCTACAGTCCGTCCTACGACGATAAGGGTTGTTTTCATTCAAGTGCAAACTCTTGTTTATTGCACAAAAATAAGAAAAAAATATTGTTTTTAGCATTAAATACTTACCTTTGCGTATCGATAATACTTGTGATTATGAAAAAACGGGTACTTTTATGGATGGCCGGACTCGTATTCGCTGTAACTTCGCTCTTCGCACAGGACATACCGGTGGGCGTGGTCGTTGCGTTTAAGAAAGGAAACTCCCAAGAGCTGAACAGGTATTTGGGAGAGAAAGTGAATCTGGTGATTCAGAATCGCTCGGAGAGTGTAGACAGGCAGGCAGCTGAAGGAACACTTGCCGCTTTTTTCAGTAGCAATAAGGTCAGTGGTTTTAATGTAAACCATGAAGGTAAGCGGGATGAATCGAGTTTTATTATCGGTACCCTGACCACTGCCAACGGCAATTTCCGGATAAACTGCTTCTTCCGCAGAGTACAGAACAAATATTTAATAAATCAAATAAGAATAGATAAAACCAATGAATGAGTTAATAGACAGACTGATCGATCTGGCCTTTGCCGAAGACATAGGTGATGGCGACCACACAACACTTTCCTGTATTCCCGCCACTGCAATGGGAAAATCGAAACTTTTAATCAAAGAAGCAGGCGTGTTGGCCGGCATCGAAATTGCCAAAGAAATATTCCACCGTTTCGACCCGACGATGAAAGTCGAGGTATTTATTAACGATGGTGCCGAAGTGAAACCGGGTGATGTGGCAATGATTGTGGAAGGTAAGATTCAGTCTCTGCTCCAGACAGAACGTCTGATGCTGAACGTGATGCAGCGCATGAGCGGTATTGCCACTATGACACGCAAATACGTGAAGCAGTTGGAAGGCACGAAAACACGTGTGCTGGATACCCGCAAGACTACTCCCGGACTCCGTATGCTTGAAAAAGCGGCGGTAAAGATTGGCGGCGGCGTGAATCACCGTATCGGACTTTTCGATATGATTCTCCTGAAAGACAATCATGTGGACTTTGCCGGTGGCATTGATAAAGCTATCAACCGTGCCAAGGAGTATTGCAAGGAGAAAGGAAAAGATCTCAAGATCGAAATCGAGGTGCGCAACTTCGATGAACTCCGGCAAGTATTGAGCATCGGCGGAGTAGACCGCATCATGCTCGATAACTTTACTCCCGAAAATACAAAGAAGGCTGTTGAGATGATCGGCGGAAAGTATGAAACCGAATCGTCGGGCGGCATCACGTTCGATACGCTTCGCGACTATGCCGAGTGTGGTGTAGACTTTATTTCAGTTGGTGCCCTTACCCATTCGGTGAAAGGACTCGATATGAGTTTCAAGGCATGCTGATTTCCAAACGATGAATGATCTTTAACAAGTAATGATGAACGGTGGACAAATTGTGCGTTGAGGCTGCAAGTTGTTCATCGTTTATTGTTTGAAAAAAACACTTCATCGCAGATCACATTCATCGTTCACGGTCGATCGTTTGAGGACCTTGATCGTTAAAACGATTATTTTAACTTCTTTTTTCATTTTCGTTTGCAGCATTCGCTGCATCCTTGCGTCTAATAGACAAACGACGCAGACATACGTTCGATTTTAAAAAGGCAATTGACATTGGAAAACGAGATAGAACTGATAAAGGGCTGTCGGGCAGGAAAGGATTCGGCTCGGAAGGAACTTTATACCCTATACTCGAGGCAAATGCTGGCGGTATGTTTCCGCTATACGGGCGATATGGAAGCGGCGCACGATGTACTGCATGACGGTTTCATCAAAATATTCACCAACTTTTCGTTTCGTGGCGAGGCTTCGCTCGGAACGTGGGTGACCCGGGTGATGGTGACTCAGGCACTGGATTACCTGCGAAGGCAAAAGCGGGTTAGTCAGTTGGAGGTACACGAGGAACAGCTACCTGACATCCCCGACCTTCCGGAAGGAGGGGAGGCAGGGCGAATTTCCGAAGAACAGTTGATGAAGTTCGTCGCAGATCTGCCCGATGGGTGCCGGACGGTTTTCAACCTTTATGTGTTTGAAGAGAAGTCGCACAAAGAGATAGCCGATATGCTGGGTATCAAAGAGCATTCATCCACTTCGCAGTTGCACCGGGCCAAGTTTTTATTAGCAAAAAGGATTAAAGAATATAGAAACCATGAAGAAAGAAAATGATGAAATAACCGATCTGTTCCGTTCCCGTCTGGGAAATGCCGAAATGACCGTGCGGGACGGTTTCTGGGAAGAACTGAATTCTGAGATGATGGTGCGCAGCCATCACCGGAAAGTAGTTTTCTTTCGTGTAGCGGCAGCAGCTTCCGTACTGCTGGTATTGGCTGCTTCGTCGGCTGCTTTCTGGTTCTTCTCTCCGAAAGCGGAGATAGAAGAAGCTTTTACCCAAGTGGCGGTTGTCAGCGGAAATACAACACATCTGGATGGAGACGTGGTGAAACAGGATTTTACCCCTATGCGCTCCGAACCGGTTTTGGGTAAACCGGCTCCCAAGCGTTCCGGTGTTTTGGCACAATCATCGGGAGAGGAAGATGATTCGGTATCGGTTACAGTCTCCATGTCATTCAGTTTCTCTTCTACGACTACACGCAGGAGACAAAATAATCATCCGGACAAAAGTTATTGGCAAGCTGGTGGAGAAGGTGGGGCTTTGGCAAGTTCTGCTGATGGACCCCGGCCGGACGATCACACAGTTGTGGCGGACAAATCGAGGACATGGGCTGTGAAAGCTGCTGTGGGTACCGCTTTGCCTGCCGCTAACGGTAAGTACAAGATGCCCGTAACTGCCGGACTGACGGTAGAGAAAAAAATAAATAAACATTTAGCTGTCGAAACCGGTTTATTGTATTCAAACCTGCGTGCCGAACAGAATCTGCATTATCTGGGAATTCCCGTAAAACTGAATGTGACGCTGGCGGAAACTCCCAAATTTGATCTATATGCTTCGGTAGGCGGAGTTGCAGATAAGTGCATAGCGGGAGCGCCGGATAACAGTTTTAAGAATGAACCTGTGCAGCTGGCTCTGACTGCGGGCGTAGGAATGAATTATAAGATTAATGATAAACTGGCTTTATTTGCCGAACCGGGAGTAACGCACCATTTCAAGACAGACTCCAAACTGGAAACAGTACGTTCGGCGAGGCCTACGAATTTTAACCTGATTTGCGGTCTGCGTATGACCTATTAACCATTTAGTACGGATGTTATGAAAAAAACATTTTTAATGCTGCTCACACTTGTTCTGTCATTGCTTACTTGCGTAAGTTGCAGCGAAGAGACATTAGATTACAACAACCCCGATGTAGACCTTTTCGTAAGGCAACTCAAAGCGGGAAATTATAATACCAAGAGTCCGAAGGGCTTTGTAGAAGTACCTAAATTTACGGAGAAGGATATTCCGACATTGCTCAATTATGCCGAAGATCTGACTTTGATCACTTCTTTTCCGCTGCCGCCGGTGTCTGCTTATTATAGTGGCAAGGTCCGCTTGGGTGAATGTATGTTGTGGATTGTGGAAACCATCCGGTTAGGTCATTATGCTTCGTTTGGCTGCAAAATGGTGAGAGCCAATGCCGAGAACTATGAAGGTATCTATTTCCTGACTGATGAAGAGTTGCTCGATGCTGCTGCCCGATACCGTCGCTGGTGGGAAAACAGACAGTATCCTCGTACGGCATGGACCATCGACGCATGCTTTGACGAGCCCCTTTGCGGAAGCGGATACCGTTGGTGGTAAAAAATTAAATCAGATGAAACGTATTGTCTTTCTGATGCTGTCTTTAGGGATGGCAGTGACCCTTCATGCCCAATGGACCGCGAAAGATTCGGTGAATCTGCAGCGCATCCTGAATGGCAAAGAGGATATTAAGCTGAATATGGATGCTGTGAAACAGATTGATTTCAACAGTTCGCCGACTGTTCCTAAAATGTCGAAGGAACGGCCCGGTCTGAGATTGGATGAAACGCTTCCGCAGGTACTTGAAAAGAAGAAGGTGGTGCTGACCCTCCGTCCCTATACGGCCAATACCAAATATAATTGGGATCCTATTTATCAAAAGAAGATTCGGGTAGATGCCGATACATGGAGGGGAGATCCGTTTGTCGAGTTGTATCAGACGGTTCCTTCCAACTGGGCTAAGAATGTATATGATAAAGGTATACGCAGTTCATACGAAGAGATACGTTCCAGTGGATTGAGGCATAATCTGTTTGGCGAACGTGCCAATGGAATGATGGTGCCTACGCAGAGCATGGTACATACCTCTGCCATGAAACTTGGAAAAAGCGGCGTGACCGTGAATGGAGGTACGATTGGCGGACTTGATTTAATGACCATTTTTACAAAGGACTTCTGGGACAAGAAGGGACGCAACCGGAGATCGCGCACGTTGGAGGTGCTGAAGGCTTATGGCGATTCAACAACAGTGCTGCTTCCTGAACCGATTGTGCACTGAATTTGTTAAAAGATAAACAAAGGCATCCTTGTTCCTTTTTCAAAAAACGATATAACTATGAACAGAATTTCTTCTCTTTTCGGTATTCAGTATCCCATTATTCAGGGAGGTATGGTGTGGTGTAGCGGCTGGAAGCTTGCTTCGGCTGTCAGTAATGCCGGTGGTCTGGGACTGATAGGCTCCGGTTCGATGTATCCCGACGTTTTGCGTGAACATATTCGTAAATGCCGGGCGGCTACCGGCAAACCTTTCGGGGTAAATATTCCGTTGATGTACCCACAGATAGAGGAAATCATGAACATCGTGGTGGAGGAAGGCGTCAAAATCGTATTTACCTCCGCCGGAAATCCGAAAACGTGGACCGGATGGTTGAAAGAGCGCGGCATCACAGTGGCACATGTCGTTTCTTCCTCCAAATTTGCCATGAAATGTGAAGAGGCGGGAGTCGATGCCATAGTGGCTGAAGGATTTGAAGCCGGCGGACATAACGGGCGGGAAGAGACTACAACTCTTTGCCTGATTCCGGCAGTGCGTGAAGCCACCACTTTACCTTTGATTGCAGCCGGAGGCATTGGTACGGGAGAGGCGATTTTTGCCCTGATGGCGTTGGGAGCCGAAGGAGTTCAGATGGGCACCCGTTTTGCTTTGACGGATGAAAGTTCGGCAAGCGACATTTTTAAAGAGTATTGCTTGCGGCTGAACGAAGGCGATACCAAATTATTGCTCAAAAAACTCGCACCGACCCGGCTTGTGACCAATTCGTTTCGTGATAGGGTAGAGGCCGCTGAAGGACGGGGGGCTTCTGCCGAGGAACTTCGTGAACTGTTGGGTAGAGGTCGTGCCAAGAAAGGAATCTTTGAAGGAGACCTGGAGGAAGGAGAACTCGAGATAGGACAGGTTGCTGCCCTGTTCCGCCGTAGACAAAGTGTGGACGAAGTGATGAAAGAACTTTTAGAAGGATACCGGAGGGCTTCGGACAAGATACGTTCTGCCGGGTTATAAACAGTGCCGGGAGAAGCACTGCGGATTTCACCACGGGGTAATCACAGGGTAGAATAATGACGCTTAACCCTCTGTTACTCCGTGGTGAAACTCTTTTATTCTAAGTTCAATTGCTCGTATTTCAGGCCGAATACATCGGCTATCGCTCGATATACCACTTTCCCTTCTACCACATTCAGACCTAAAGCCAGCGCCGGATCTTCCTTGCATGCCTTTCTCCATCCTTTGTTTGCCAATGCTATGACATAGGGCAGAGTGGCGTTGGTCAATGCCAATGTAGAGGTGTAAGGCACTGCCCCCGGAATATTGGCTACAGCATAATGTACGATTCCATCGACTACATACGTCGGTTCACTATGAGTTGTGGGATGCGAAGTCTCGAAACATCCTCCCTGGTCGATGGCTACATCTACCAATACCGTACCCGGTTGCATCATTTTCAGCATATCACGGGTGATCAGGTGCGGAGCCTTGTCTCCCGGAATCAGTACCGAACCTACTACAAGATCCACGTCCGGCAACTCTTTTTTCAGCCTCACTTCCGAGGCATATAGTGTTTTTACATTTTTCGGTAACGTCTCGCTCAGGTAGCGAAGACGGCTCAGGTTGATGTCTGCAATTGTGACATCGGCTCCCAATCCGGCTGCCATCTGGGCCGCATTACTACCTACGATCCCTCCACCCAGGATTAACACTTTTGCCGGCTTTACCCCCGGTACACCACCCGGCAAAATGCCTTTTCCACCTTGTGGCTTTTCCAGAAAACGGGCACCTTCCTGTATGGCCATGCGTCCTGCTACTTCACTCATAGGTATCAGCAGCGGGAGAGAATGGTCGGCTTTTTCCACTGTTTCGTAAGCCAGGCAGACCGAGCCGTTCTCTATCATGGCAAGAGTCAACTCTCTATCGGAAGCGAAATGAAAATAAGTGAACAACAACTGTCCTTTGCGGATCAGTCTGTACTCCGGTGCGATAGGTTCTTTTACTTTTACTATCATCTGGGCCATAGCGTATGTCTCTTCCATGGTGGGCAGTATTTGTGCTCCTACGGCTGTATATGCCTCGTCCTGAAAACCACTGTTCTCTCCTGCGGTGTGCTGTATGTATACAGTATGCCCGCGTTTCACTAACTCGGCGACTCCCGAGGGCGTCATGCCCACACGGTTCTCGTTGTTCTTAATCTCCTTAGGTACTCCGATAATCATAACGTTACTCTATTAAGGGTTAAACATGGCACAATGTAGGAAAATTCTGCTTACGTTGTTATCCATGTAGGGATGTTTTACAGCAGAATGATAGTAGGGTGGCGGATAGGAATAAAATCCACCCTTCTGTTTTCTAATATGGCAGGAATGATGTATTTTTGCAAAGATTCCATTTTTAAGCAAACTACATGAAACAGTATATAGTTGCCTTGATGCTTGCCTGCAGCATTCAGGGACATTCACAAGATGTGAAGCAGGCTACTTTTGTTCCTCCATTTGACTTTACACTGACTCTGAGCGGCAACTTCGGAGAAATCCGGGCTAACCATTTTCATGGAGGGCTCGATTTCAAGACTCAGGGTGTCATTGGCAAACCGGTACGTGCGCTCGCCGACGGATATATTTCCCGTATTCGCGTCACCAATGGGTCGGGACATGTACTCGATGTGGTGTATAACAACGGTTATACGACAATCAACCGGCACTTGAGCGGTTTCATGCCCGATATTGCCCGGAGAGTGGAGAAACTGCAATATGAAAAAGAAGATTGGGAAGTCGAGATTGTTCCTGAGCCGGGTGAATATCCGGTGAAGGCTGGACAGCAAATAGCCTGGAGCGGTAATACCGGTTATTCATTCGGTCCGCATCTGCATCTGGATGTGATGGAGACCGCTACCGGTGAATCGATTGATCCGATGCCCTTTTTCAAGTCGAAAATAAAAGATAACACCGCTCCCCGGGCAGAAGGAATCATGCTGTTTCCACAGCCGGGAAGTGGGGTAGTGGGAGGGAGCCCGGAACGGCAGAGCTTCCCGATAAACACAGCGCGTCCCATCGAGGCATGGGGAGTGATCGGGTCGGGCATCAAGGCCTACGATTATATGGATGGTGTGCACAACCGTTATGGAGTGCATACCGTTGTGCTTAGAGTGGACGGTACGGAAGTGTTCCGCAGTGTGGTCGACCGTTTTTCACAGGATGAAAACCGGATGATAAACTCTTGGACCTGCGGACAATATATGAAGTCGTTTATTGATCCGGGCAATACGCTCCGCATGCTTCGGGCTTCGAACGACAACCGGGGACTGGTCACCATTGATGAAGAGCGGGACTATAAGTTCGAATACGAATTGAAGGATGCTTTCGGCAATACTTCCCGCTACCGTTTTACGGTGCGTGGAAAGAGACAGCCGATTCAGCCGCTTGGGCATCGGGAGAAATATTTCTTTGCCTGGGATAAGACGAACTTTCTGCAAGAACCCGGATTGACCCTTACCGTTCCCCGGGGAATGTTATACGATAATGTGCCTCTCAACTACGAAGTGCATTCCGACAGTGGGGCGATAGCCTATACTTATCAGCTGAATGACGAGAAAGTGCCGTTGCACGGGGGATGTGAGTTGCGTATCGGTCTCCGACGTCAGCCGGTTGCCGACAGCACCAAGTATTATGTGGCACGTGTCACTCCCAAAGGAAGTATGTACAGTGCCGGAGGTACTTACGAGGATGGATTTATGAAGACCCGAATCCGTGAATTGGGAACTTATACGGTTGCTGTAGACACAGTGCCCCCCGAAATTACCCCGGTAGGTAAGAATACCTGGGGCCGTAATGGGAAGGTCGTTTACAGGTTGAAGGACAAAGAAACCGGCATCCGTGCCTATCGTGGAACTATCGATGGAAAATTTGCCTTGTTCGGACGTCCCAACTTGACCAAATCCCATTGGGAGTGTAAGCTCGATCCTAAGCATGTCAAGAAGGGGGTACGTCACACCGTAGTAATGACTGCGACAGACGATTGCGGAAACGAAACAACGGTTCGAGACACCTTTGTCTGGTAGCTTTCCGGATAAAGACAGAATAAAGACAATGTATTAATAATTTATTATATGAAAAGAATCTTTCTCTTTGCCGCTCTTCTGACTGCGGCAGTGGCGGAAACCTTCGCCTGTACTAACTTAATTGTCGGCAAGAATGCGTCTACTGACGGTTCAACCATCGTTTCCTATTCGGCCGACTCGTACGGACTCTTTGGCGAGCTGTATCACTATCCGGCAGCCACATATCCCAAAGGCACCATGATGGATATTCACGAATGGGATACCGGCAAATATCTGGGACAGATCGAACAGGCACGCCAGACTTATAATGTAATCGGTAATATGAACGAGTTTCAGGTAACCATCGGTGAGACGACTTTTGGAGGCCGTCCCGAATTGGTGGATACGTTGGGAATTATCGACTACGGAAGCCTGATTTACGTGGGTTTGCAACGTTCGCGTACTGCCCGTGAAGCCATCAAGGTGATGACTGAACTGGTGCAGGAATACGGATATTACAGCAGTGGCGAGTCGTTCACCATTGCCGATCCCAATGAAATATGGATTATGGAGATGATAGGTAAAGGTCCCGGCATCCGGGGAGCCGTATGGGTAGCTGTCCGAGTGCCGGACGACTGCATTTCGGCACATGCCAACCAGTCGCGCATCCATCAGTTCGATATGGCTGACAAGGCCAACTGCATGTATTCTAATGACGTTATTTCTTTTGCCCGCGAAAAAGGATATTTCAGCGGTGTGAACAAAGACTTCAGCTTTGCCGATGCTTATGCACCGCTCGATTTCGGTGCCCGCCGTTTCTGTGAAGCCCGTGTGTGGAGCTACTTCAATATGTTTACCGACCAAGGTGAAGCCTATCTGCCTTATATCCAAGGAAAGACCAATGACCCTATGCCTCTGTTCGTAAAGCCGAAACGCAAACTCTCCGTTCAGGATGTAAAGAATGCCATGCGCGACCATTATGAAGGAACCGCCCTCGACATCAGCAATGATTTTGGTGCCGGACCTTATAAAACACCTTACCGCCTCTCTCCGCTGACTTTCAAGGTAGGCGACCAGGAGTATTTCAATGAGCGTCCCATCTCTACACAACAGAGCGGTTTCGTTTTTGTGGCTCAGATGCGTGCCAATCTTCCCGATGCTGTAGGCGGTGTGCTTTGGTTTGGTACGGATGATGCCAACATGACTGTTTTCACTCCCGTATATTGTTGTACTACCAAAGCTCCGGTATGCTATACGCGTGTAGACGGTGCCGATTACATCACCTTCTCTTGGAACTCCGCTTTTTGGATTTTCAACTGGGTGGCCAACATGGTATATCCCCGCTACGATTTGATGATCGGCGATGTACGTGCTACGCAGAACGAACTTGAAACCACCTTCAACGAGGCACAGGAAGGTATTGAAGCAGCTGCTGTTAAGTTGTACGAGAAGAGTCCGGAAACGGCTGTGAAGTTTCTGACCAACTATACTGACATGACAGCGCAAAGCACTTTCGATACTTGGAAACGTTTGGGTGAATTTATCATTGTGAAGTACAATGATGGTGTCATCCGTAAGATGAAGGACGGTAAGTTCGAGCGTAATGCCATTGGTCAACCCGCAGGCGTGGTACGTCCGGGCTATTCAAAGGAATTCCTCGAAGAGTATGTGAAGCAAACAGGAGAACGCTATAAGGTAACCGAATAATCGCTTCCAAAGAGTTTTCTGACTAAAAGATAGGAATTTCAAACTTATTCTTTTACATTTGTATTTTAAATAAACTAATTATTAATCTCTAAAATATAGATAGAACCATGGGGAATGAAGAACTAATCAAACAGGTGACTGAGAAAGCCGAAAAGTGGCTGACCCCGGCGTATGATGCCGAAACTCAGGCTGAAGTGAAACGCATGCTGGAGAACGAAGATAAGACAGAATTGATCGAGGCCTTTTACAAAGATCTCGAGTTTGGTACGGGCGGACTCCGTGGGATCATGGGCGTAGGTACCAATCGTATGAACATCTATACTGTCGGAGCTGCTACCCAGGGACTCTCTAACTATCTGAACGCAAACTTTAAAGATATGAAACAGATTTCGGTTGTAGTCGGATACGATTGCCGTAACAACAGTTCTCTGTTTGCCAAGATCTCTGCGGATATTTTCTCGGCCAATGGCATTAAGGTATATTTGTTCGAAGAGATGCGTCCCACTCCGGAGATGTCTTTTGCCATCCGTCATCTCGGTTGCCAGAGCGGCATTATCCTGACTGCTTCACACAACCCGAAAGAATACAACGGTTATAAGGCTTATTGGGACGACGGTGCGCAAGTACTGGCTCCGCACGATAAGGGCATTATCGATGAAGTGAATAAGATTGCTTCTGCTGCCGATATCAAGTTCCAGGGTAACCCGGATCTGATTCAGATCATCGGAGAAGATGTCGATAAGATATATCTGGATATGGTGAAGACTGTTTCTATCGATCCTGAAGCGATCGCCCGCCATAAAGATATGAAGATTGTATACACTCCGATCCACGGTACAGGCATGATGCTGATTCCGCGTGCACTGAAGATGTGGGGATTCGAGAACGTATATACCGTGCCCGAGCAGATGATTAAGGACGGTAACTTCCCGACAGTTGTCTCTCCGAATCCGGAGAATGCGGAAGCTTTGACGATGGCTCTTAATCTGGCTAAAGAAATTGATGCCGACCTTGTAATGGCTTCCGACCCAGATGCCGACCGCGTAGGTATCGCTTGTAAGAACGATAAAGGCGAATGGGTATTGATTAACGGTAACCAGACTTGTCTGATGTATCTTTATTACATCATCACTCAATATAACAAACTGGGCAAAATGACCGGTAATGAATTTTGTGTGAAAACTATCGTTACTACCGAACTGATCAAAAAGATTGCCGATAAGAATCACATTGAGATGCTCGATTGCTACACCGGTTTCAAATGGATTGCCCGTGAAATTCGTTTGCGTGAAGGCAAGAAGAAATACATCGGCGGTGGTGAAGAAAGCTATGGCTTCCTGGCTGAGGACTTTGTTCGTGATAAAGACGCTGTTTCTGCTTGCTGCCTGATTGCCGAAGTGGCTGCTTGGGCCAAGGATAACGGAAAGACTCTGTATCAGTTGCTGATGGACATCTACGTTGAATATGGATTCTCTAAGGAATTTACTGTAAACGTTGTGAAACCGGGTAAGAGCGGTGCGGAAGAGATTAAAGCCATGATGGAGAATTTCCGTGCTAACCCTCCGAAAGAGTTGGGTGGTTCGAAAGTGGTTCTGTCGAAAGATTACAAGACTCTGAAACAAACCGACGCAGCGGGCCATGTGACTGACATCGATATGCCGGAATCATCGAATGTACTGCAATATTTCACAGAAGACGGTGGAAAAGTATCTGTTCGTCCGTCAGGAACGGAGCCGAAGATCAAATTCTATATCGAAGTGAAAGGTGAGATGGGATGCCGCAACTGTTTTGCTACTGCCGATGCAGAAGCTACTGAAAAAGTAGAAGCAGTGAAGAAGTCACTGGGTATTTAAAGGAGCTATTTTAAATACTCTTTTGACGGATACTTAGCATCGTATAAATGTATCCATAATATTATTGGAATGCCTTGTTCTTCATTGGATGGGGCATTTCTTTTGGGGCTATTCTCTAAAAAGCCGAGGACTTGTGCAGTGCCTTCCACTCGGACAATGTCTCCTATCCGCGTGATGATTTTTCCCGTTTCTACAATGATAGGGAGAGTGACAGGGAAACGATCACTGTCGTTTTCCTGGATAAATAGTTCTCAGGACCTGGCGAGAACTTATTTTTTCCATCGAATGCAAACCGACAGTCAATTACTTGGGTACTGTCATAGAGGGATGTGCTGTGAATTGTTTTTTAATTATACTTTCTTCTTTGTATTTTATTTATTTGGCTGAAGTTCTATTTCTATATTTTTACGGTACTTTTAGTCGTAGTCCAAAGGTCTTTAACTTAGAGATATTGCCTGAGACACTTATATAACTTTGCGACTTGAGGTGCTGATATATTCATAACATTACTTTAGAATATGAACTCTTATTTGCACTTTATCCTTGATGCTGAATCAGTCTAGGTTCAGAAGATCTATTAGAATATAACTAATAGAAGTATGGCCTTCTCCGTCAGTGAGTATAAATCTGTTTTTTCACGAGTATGTATCCTCCATCCTAAAAAAGTGGTTAATGTGTTGATAGTGTATAAGTAAAGTTTTTTGCAAATTATAAATGATAATTAGCCATTTTACTATCATAATATATAATATTATATATTAAAATCTTTTTAAATGTTCTTTGTTTAATAATTAATTTGTGACCTTCGCACGTCAAAGATACACAATGAAATGAAGGAGTCTTGTGCGATGTTTATGAAAATATTTTTAGAACCTTTTAATCCTATGTAATGCATATTAAGACTAATCCGAAAGATAAAATGTCTTTTAATCAGCTATATAATGATTATCAGACACGTTTTTTGAATTTTGCTAATACCTATGTCAGAGATTGGGATGTAGCGGAAGATATAACAACAGAGGCGTTAATTTATTATTGGGAAAACAGAAATACTTTATCTGAAGTATCCAATATTCCTGCATATATACTTACCATCATAAAAAACAAAAGTCTTAATTATCTTCGTCATTTGCAGATACGGGAAGAACATTCTGAAAATATTAGAAAATATATTGAGTGGGAACTCAATGCACGTATCGTTTCTTTAGATGCTTGCGAACCTTATGAACTTTTAGTCAAAGAGATGCAAGAGCTGATTCAGCAAACTTTGGATAAACTGCCGGAACGTACACGCAAAATATTTATTTTAAGCCGTTATGAAAACAAATCGTATAAGGAGATTGCTGCTTTAATGAATATGACAACCAAAGGTGTAGACTTTCATATTTGTAAAGCTTTAAAGGCATTACAGATTAACCTAAAAGATTATTTTCCATTATTTCTTTATTTTTTGATGAAATTTCACTAGGATACCTTTCCCATGAAGTGCCTTATACATAAAGGGACATTAATACATTGTCATGGACAAAGATTTACTATATAATTTTTATAAAGGAAAGGTTTCCATAGAAGAAGGACAAAGGGTCAAGGCTTGGGTAGAAGCATCAGACGAAAACGAGCGCGCCTTCTATAGGGAACGTAAAATTTTTGATGCCTTGATGCTTAATAATCCGCTTCCGGTAAAGAAAACCTCTTTTTTCAATTTTACACATTATAAAAAAATAGAGTGGCTGAAAATTGCCATGACTGTAATATTGACATTTCTGCTTAGTTATTTCTATCAGGAGTATAAAGCCGGTCTGGATTCAGTGGCAATGAGTACGATTTCTGTTCCTGAAGGACAAAGAACCAATGTCACATTACCCGATGGTAGTAATGTTTGGTTAAATGCATGTACAACGATACAATATCCGACTTCTTTTAACAGCCGGGAGCGTTTCGTTATACTAAAAGGAGAAGCTTATTTTGATGTGAAAAAGAATAAAAGCAGACCGTTTATAGTGCACACAGACGCTTATAGCATCGAAGTATTAGGTACGAAGTTTAATGTGGATGCATATCCGGAAACAGAAAAATTTGAAACTACATTGATGCATGGCAGTGTTAAGGTCACTTTGAAAGCAGATTCATCGCAAACAGTAATATTAAAGCCTGATCATAAATTGTCATTAGAAAAAGGACGGTTTGTAATGACTAAAGTGGAAGATTATAATCCTTATCGATGGAAAGAAGGGCTTATCTGTTTCTCTGACGAATCTTTTCCTAATATTATGAAAGACTTTGAAAAGTATTACGGAGTGAAAATAGTGATAGAGAATAAAAATGTATTGCAGATTAATTTTACGGGGAAATTCAGACAAACCGACGGAATAGATTATGCGCTTCGTATCTTACAGAAAAATATAGATTTCCAATATGAGAAAGATAATGAAAAACAAATTATCTATATAAAATAAAGTATTAATTCTTAAAAGCGAAATGCCTATGAAAAATGATCTAAGTTAACCTATTGAGAATGCCGATAGGTGTTCCCGCACCTACCGGCATAAGAAATCAACACAATTTTTTATTAAAAATGTATCAATTTAAAATCTATACAAAGGTATGAAAAATAACACTTTGTCGGGGGCATATTACCCTAAAAATCCCCAAATAAAACATTTTTTTAGAATTATGAGAATTACATTGTTCCTATTGATGGCATGTGTTTTTTCTTTATATGCCGGAAATTCCTATTCTCAAAATACAAGAGTTAGTTTTGCCATGGATAATGTAGGACTCAATAAGGTCCTAGAGGAGATAGAGAGTCAGACGGATTATCTTTTTATTTATAATAGTCAGATAAATGTAAATAAGCTAGTTACTATTAAGGCAAATAAGCAGACGGTTTCAAAGGTATTGGATCAAATATTACAGAACACTGGTATTGAATATAAATTGGAAGGTTCGCATATTATATTAGAAAAAAAAGTAGAAGAAGTTCACAATAGCTCGTCCGCCGTTCAGCAACAGCAAACTAAAAAGATAACCGGAAAAGTTGTCGATAAGACAGGAGAGGCTATTATTGGAGCGAATGTCAAAATACAAGGTACAGATAAAGGAACTATTACTGATCTCGATGGTAATTTTATCTTGGAGGTTGCTCCAAAGGATGTGCTTGCTATCAGTTACATAGGCTATTTGGATACGAAAGTTCCCATAGCTGGGCAAAAACAGATCCATGTGGTGTTGTCTGAGGATAATAAAATGTTGGACGAAGTCGTTGTAATTGGTTATGGTACTACTTCTACACGCAAGATGGCGTCTGCTGTTACAGCCGTGAAAGGTGAGAAACTACAGGACTTGCCATTTAATAGTGTAGCAGCTTCACTGGCCGGACGTGCAACAGGTGTTATTGTACAATCATCAGGTGGTGAACCGGGATCTGCCCCTTCTATCTCGATCCGTGGCGGTGGCGCACCTGTCTATGTCATAGATGGTGTTATTTCCGATGCTTGGGATTTCAATACGTTGAATCCGAATGATATCGAAAGCCTTTCAATTCTAAAGGATGCAGCATCTCTGGCTGTTTACGGTTCACGGGCTGCCAATGGTATTGTGATGGTGAAAACCAAACAGGGAGGTAAGGGAAAGACAGCGGTGAATTATACGTTTAATGCTGAATTCAGCCAACCTACCAAATTACTGAAAAAGACTCGTGGTTATGACTATGCTTACAACCAAATGCTTGCCGGTATCAATGATGGTTTGGACGAGGCAGATTTACCTTTTAATCAGGAAGTATTGGATATCATTAAAAATCAGTCAGATCCTTATACATCCGGACACGCCGATACAGATTGGCTGGGAGAAGGATTGAAAACTGTTGCTCCTCAATACAAGCATACGGTATCATTGAGTGGAAGCGGCAATAAGGTGAATTACTATATTTCTCTGGGTATGCTCAATCAAGGTAGTATCTATACTTCGAATGCATTGAACTATGACCGCTATACAGTTCGCAGTAATGTTAACACGACTTTTGATAAGATTGGTCTGAAGGTCAGCCTGAATCTGAACGGAGCTTATGAAAAAAAGGAATACCCCTCTTTCTCAGCGGCAAAGATCTGGGAAGATCTTTATAACCAGTCTCCACTGAATCCGGCTTACAATAAGGATGGTACTTATGCCGCAGTTACCGACCATCCGTTGGCGGAAATGGACAAGCGTTCGGGATATAACAGGAACTATGGCAAATTCATAAATACCCAAGTAGCTGCGGACTGGACATTGCCTTGGTTAAAGGAGTTAACCTTGGGTGCTATGTTCAACTATCGTCTGAACGACTCACATGTGAAGAAATTCAGTACTAAGGCTCCTCAGTATTACGCAGATGGAGCTGTATATCCAATAGGTAAACCGACATTGAATGAAGAAGGCTATTGGGGAGAGTCCTACAATTTCGAAGTAAGTGCCGCTTATGTGAAAACTTTTGCCGAAAAGCATACGATTGATGCTAAATTCGTTTATAATGTTGCAGAAAATACTGGATGGAATTTTAATGCATATCGTGGGGAATACTTATCTACGGTTGTGGACCAGCTATTTGCCGGTGCAGCAGATACGCAGCAGAATGGCGGCAATTCGGATGAAGGAGGACGTATGGGATTGGTAGGCCGTTTGAAATATGACTTTATGAATCGGTATATCGTGGAAGGTAGTTTCCGTTACGATGGATCGGATAACTTCACTCCAGGACATCGTTGGGGATTCTTCCCCTCCGGAGCGGTGGCGTGGGCCATCAGTGAAGAACCTTTCTTCAAAGAGTGGGATCAACATGTATTCGATTTGCTCAAGCTACGCGCTTCTTATGGACAGACCGGTACGGAAAATGGAGTAAATCGTTTCGGCTATCTTTCTACCTATAGTCTGGATGAGAAAAAAATAGTGATCGGGGGAAAACTGCAATCAGGATTTAGTGAAGGGGCTTTGGTGTCTCCGGAACTGCTGAGCTGGTATCAGGTGAATTCCTTTAACCTGGGATTGGATATGGCTTTCTTCAACAATCGCTTGAAAGGTACCTTTGATTATTTCTATTACGTAACCAAAGGTGGTTTGATGAGTCCGGGAGATCGTTATACAACTCCTTTGGGTAAACCTTTACCACAAATAAAATCGAATAGCGAACAACGTCGCGAAGGTGTGGAGTTGACAATGCGCTGGTCAGATATGACTCCGCGTAAATTCACTTATGAAGTAGGGTTCAATATGACCTACTTTAATAGCCTGTGGAAAGTGAAAGCGGATGAAGCATTATCTGACTTGATGAATCCTTACAAACGTCAAACACATCAGACCGATTACTATGGGTTGGGATACATAGATACAGGACTTTATCAAAACAAAGAGGATATCCTGAACTCTCCCCGAAGATTGGGATCTACCCAAACTAAGCTCGGAGACATTGGTTATACGGATGTGAACGGTGATGGTAAAATAGACGGTGAAGACCAGGTACGTATCGGAAAGCCGACAATGCCTCACTTTACTTATGCCTTTGATTTTTCTTTGGGTTATGAAGGATTCACTTTGTCCGGTTTACTTTATGGGACAGGTGAACGCTACATGACTTTTGGCAATCGTTATCAGTCAGGTGAAGGAAAATACCTGTATTATGAAAACCAGTTGAATTATTGGAGACCGGACAATACAGGTGCGGATTTTCCTAGAATTTCGATCAGTTCCGGTGTAAACGGAAATAATAATAAGGCAGGATCGACTTTCTGGATGCGGAATGCATCATATCTTCGTCTGAAGGATTTGCAGTTGAGCTATGACTTTAAATATAAATACCTGAAAAGATGTGACTGGTTACAGACGTGTCGTGTGAATCTGAGTGGTAGTAATCTTTTCACTATTTCAGGTGTTAGCAAATTTTTCGATCCGGAAACATCAAGTACCAGCGGCGACGGCTATCCTGTACAAAGAGTTTATTCAATTGGTGTAACAATAGGTTTTTAATAGGGAGGAATACATATGAATAAGATAAAGAATTTATTTGTAATTATACTATTTGCCTTGGTCGCCTTTTCCTGCAGTGATATATTGGACAAGGGACCGCTTGACAAATATTCGGAAAATGATGTGTGGAAAAGTACTGACCTGACACAAGCATTCATTTATACTGCGTTGGCAAATGCTACGAATATGATGGTTTGGAAAGACAATTGGACGGATAATGAAGCTATCATGGAAGATGGGCGGGATGTGAATGCAGAATTGATAGACCGTTATTATGATGCCGGATGGAATAAGTATGAAGATATCCGTCGTTGCAATATGGTGTTGGCACGTGTTCCGGAAGCACCCTTTACGAATGCGGAAAAGGCTAATTTTATAGCACAGGCTAAGACGATACGTGCTATGATTTATTTTACGCGTGCCCGCTTGTTCGGTAAACTAATGTTAGTAAAAGAACTTATTGATCCGGAAGCGGATATGAAATTCCCTCGTACGGCTACAGTGAAAGAAACTTATGATTTCATACTGAACGACCTCAGGGAGGCTGCTCCTGATCTGCCTGTAGATGCTCCGTCCGGTGCATTGTCACGCGGTGTTGCCTACGCATTGTTGGGAGAAGCAGCTTTGCATGGGGCTGCATATATTGAGAATGGACAGGAGGAGTATTACCGGATAGCGGCAAAGGCCTGTGAAGATCTGTTTGCACTGGACAAATACTCACTGGATGGTAACTACGCCGGTATGTTCAATGATTACGATCATTCATTGGCTTCGAGCGAGATAATCCTGGCACAATGGAGAAGTGCTGAAAATACGAACTTTTCAGATACGTGGATGCAGAGACTGGTACCTAATATTGATCCCTCTAAATTGATTGCCGATGTGCAGGCAAAGTATCCCTTGGTAGAGGAGATGGCAGGTTGGCCGCAAAGATTTCCTTCTGTTGATTTGGTAAATGATTATCTTGTAGTTGATGAGGATGGAAAAGCCAAAGAGTGGGACCAGACTTCTTATTATAAGAAATTCCTGGTTGACGGAGGGACGGTTGAAGATGCTATTTACAAGAATCGTGATAAACGATTCAAAGCTTCTATCGTTTACGACGGATGTTCTTATTTCGCTAATAGGGTGTGGCTTCGTGAGGGAGGTAATCTTTATTATACTTCTAAAACGACAGAATTCTGGGGAATGCCGGTATCAGGATATGTTTATCGGAAATGCGTTTATGAAGCCAAACGTTTGCTGAACTCGGAAAAAACGGATTATCATTATACTTTGTTACGTTTGGGACGCTCTTATCTGAATTATGCGGAAATAAAGTTGCGCCAAGGTGATAAGGAAACGGCTATTGACTATATCAATAGGACGAGGGTAACTCATGGCGGTTTGCCGGAATTGCAAAAATCCTTATCACTGGAAGATACCTGGAAAGAGTATAAACGTGAACGCCGTATAGAACTGGTCAGTGAAGGCGACCGATACTGGAGTGTACTTCGTTGGGGTAAGGCTGACGGTCTGGAGGTTGTTCCGGAACTGATAGTTGAACAGAAGTTCATGAAAATAGCTCCTGATGGAAAATCTTTTGAGATAATTCCGATACCCATTTACCAAAGTGATAATGAGCGTACTTTTACCAAGAAACATTATTTATTCCCTGTACCGCAAGGACAACGTGATCTGAATCCAAATCTGGACCAGAACGAGGGGTGGTAGTAGAAAAATGCTGGACGTCTAATAATTAAAGTATTACGAATATGAAGAAACTTATAAATACTGTTTTGTTACTATTTCTAATAGGTACCGTTTCATCGTGCCTGAAATCAGGATTGGATGATTTAGAGGCCTATAATGAGGCTGAAATTACTAATTTGAACTTTGAATACCGTTGGTGGGATGAGGCTAAGGATCAGATGGCTGTTAAAACACTCAACATTGAAAAACAAATTTCGAAAGACGACAATCTGATTACCTGTAAGCTGACGGTTCCAACGGCCAGTGGCAGTTTTACAGATGCTGTCAGGCAAAATGTATCATTAAGTAATCTTATTGCTTATATAGATCTTTCTACTGCTGCTAGAATTATGCCCTTAAACGGAGCGCCTAAGTTGGGTAGTCCTGGCGATTTTTCAGCTAAGGAGTTTAAATATCAGGTGACTGCTGCCGACGGTACGAAAAGAGAGTGGACAATAAAGATTACGGATTTTGTGAAATAAGAATAACGATTGAGGTTATTCGGATTACTGATTGAAATGATGAAGGAAGATATGTGAGAATATTTTCCTTCATCTGTTATTATATTATTTAGTGAAATTAATAAAAGAAGAACTATGAACAAACCCTATTTCATTGCATTTTTACTCTCTTTAGCTTTATGGACAGTCATTCCTTCTGTTTTTGCCGGAGATGTTGTTTTAAAAGTATTTGAAGGGAAACCACGTATCAATTCTCCTCATAACATAGGTAATTATCCTTCAACTCCATTTATCTTTTATATTCCGACTTCCGGTCAGCGACCGATGCAGTGGAGTGCGGAAAAACTCCCCGAAGGACTGGAACTGGATTCCAAGACTGGCATTATTAGTGGAGTCATGACTTCCAAAGGAGATTATACCGTAACCCTGAAGGCTGAGAATGCATTAGGTGTAAGTGTGAAACAATTGGTCATCCGCATTGGTGATGAATTATTATTAACTCCTCCAATGGGCTGGAACAGTTGGAATACTTTCGGACAGCATCTGACTGAAGAATTGGTCTTGCAGACGGCGGATGCGATGATAACGAACGGAATGCGTGATTTAGGATATTCCTATATCAATATAGATGACTTCTGGCAGTTGCCGGAACGAGGAGCTGACGGACATCTGCAGATTGATAAAACTAAGTTTCCACGTGGGATAAAATATGTAGCTGATTATCTGCACGAGCGTGGGTTTAAATTGGGAATTTATTCGGATGCCGCCGAAAAAACTTGTGGCGGCGTTTGCGGTAGCTACGGATATGAAGAAACAGATGCAAAAGATTTTGCCTCTTGGGGAGTTGACTTGTTGAAATATGACTATTGCAATGCTCCTGTAGATCGGGTAGAAGCCATGGAGCGATATGCGAAAATGGGAAGGGCACTACGGGCTACCAATCGTTCGATTGTCTATTCAGTGTGTGAGTGGGGACAGCGTGAACCTTGGAAATGGGCGAAGCAAGTGGGGGGACATTTATGGAGAGTATCAGGAGATATCGGTGACATTTGGTATCGAGATGGAAATCGTGTTGGTGGATTACATGGTATATTGAATATCCTTGAAATCAATGCTCCTCTGAGTGAATATGCCGGTCCATCCGGTTGGAATGATCCGGATATGTTAGTGGTCGGAATAGATGGAAAGAGTATGAGTATTGGTTATGAGTCGGAAGGATGTACTCAGGAACAATATAAATCCCATTTTAGCCTGTGGTGTATGATGGCTTCTCCTTTACTTTCCGGAAACGATGTACGGAATATGAATGATAGTACATTAAAAATCTTGTTGGATCCTGATTTAATAGCCATTAATCAGGATGTGTTAGGTAGGCAGGCAGAACGCAGCATTCGTTCGGATCATTATGATATTTGGGTAAAGCCGTTGGCAGATGGATGTAAAGCTGTGGCTTGCTTTAACCGGACAAGCTCTCCGCAAACTGTGATATTGAATGAAAATACGATTGCCGATTTATCATTCGAGCAGATATACTGTTTGGACAGCCATTTGACAAAGAGTGGTAGTGATTCAAAGGAACTGATAGTAAAACTGGCCCCATATCAATGTAAGGTCTATATTTTCGGTAAAACAGATTGAAATTATCCTGGTTCATTAAATATTTAACAGGCACTTATGCCGCAAATTTAATTCTGTCTTTCCATTGCTTTCGATTTATTTCCTAAACAGGGCTGAATGTCCAATACGGAAATAAATCGTTGCAGGAGAAAGCAGTTGCGCTAAAGTTCTTTCACAGAAACTTTTTAATTCCGTGTCGGTTGAGAAATACAACTTGCGCATTTTTCTCTTTTTACCTTTCCCTGATCCATAATGATAAAGAACGATTTGAACCGGATGGTCCCGATTTGTTTGCTTTTTAATTAGCTTCAATCTTAATGTGATATTATCTATAGGACAAACTATCGGTTTTTAAGCTGATCATTGCGTGGAACGTACTCTTTGAATAATAGACAGGTTAATGGGATATCTGTTTGCACTTGCCCAATTGGTAACCTCACCTCTTTTAACATTTTATCTTCTTCGTCTTCTTTTGCTTTCTTTAGGGAGTAGGGGTCAATCATTCTTGAGGATATATTGTTCTTACTGCAACATCTAAACTTAAAAACGTATGAAAGATCTTGTGTCCGGCATCCGGTATGATGCCTCTAATGTGATTAGTCAGGCTATAGGGCCAAGTAAAGAATTTTGCATGGGATATTTAAATCCCGGCGTTGTGGGTGGTGAAGGATATATTTCGACTATGAAATTGTCAGTCGGCACAGTCGACGTGAAAGACCTCGATGCAATAACCGAAAGGATTGTAGCGAAGGATCGTTGTGAGAAGAACGATGCGTATCTCGGGCAAGTCAACCTGATGAAAGCCTCGTCTTTTTGCGGACAGAATGGAGCCATCTGGGGATTTGACCTGGCGATGCACGATGACATTGCCAAAAGGAAAGAGATGCCTATCTACATGCAGGCGCAACCCGAAGGAGCGGACATCCCTGTTTATAATATCCGTCCGTTGCTGGAGGCAACCGAACGTCTGTTCGGCCGTGCCAAGGAGCGCCGTTTCCCTGTACTTCCGGGAGCTTACGTACCGGGAGGTAGCAGAAAAGTTGTGGCATGCGGTCCTGTATGGGTATGGTCTGTAATCGGTCTGGCCATTCTGAAAGACCGTAGTAAAGGAGCTTGCCTGTTTGTAAAGGATGCAGGTACTTATGGAGACGATTCGACAACAGAAGGTGAAGCCATCGGTTTTCTGGAAGGTATACTTCGCAAAGCGACCAACAGTATTGCCCTTTGCGGTGAAGATCAGGATGTGATCTACGACCGTATTTACATCGGTTATAAATATACATTTGTAGAACCCGGTCAGGTAGGTTGTGCCCTGTCGTGCACTCCTGCCGTTTATATGGCGCAAAATGCTATTCCTGCCGATATGAAACCGGCCGATCTTTGCCAGATGACTATCAGTGACTGGGAAGAGAAGCTGGGGCTGGAAGAGTTGACGATCTTCGAATAGAAGTTTTGTAATCAAATACAAGCTACGGACAGGTACACAGGTTTATGATCCTGAGGACGGGTTTCTTTTCGATTCGTCCCTGGTTGTTCGTTTGTGGTAGGTGTACCTTCCGTAGCTTGTTCTGTTTTTACTGTTGTGCGATCCACCAGTCGATCATCTTACGTGCCAGGCTGAGTTTGCGGGGAAGTTCCGGCAAGTGATCCCTGGTATAGAAGTTCCCGGAGCTGAGCTCGTCATCTTGCAGGTGGATGTCACCACCGGCGTAGTCGGCGATAAATCCCACCATCAGTCCGCTCGGATAAGGCCAGGGCTGACTGCCGAAATAACGGATGTTTTTCACATCGAGCCCGGTTTCTTCTTTTACTTCCCTTGCCACACACTCTTCCAATGTCTCGCCTGTTTCGAGGAATCCGGCTACCAGGCTATTGAAAGTACCTTTAAAGTTGCGGGCATGTACCAATAACAGGGAGTCCTCTTTGCGCACCAATACCAGGATGGCTGTTGAGATGACCGGATAGATTTCTCTGCCACAATTCGGGCATTTCTTCATAATGGGTTCTTTCTGTACCAGCGGAGTTCCACAAGTGGGGCAGAAACGGTTGCTGCGGTCCCAGTAGAGAATTTCGTGAACCTTGCCTGCGGCCTGATAGTGTTCCGGCGACAAGTAATCATAAGAAGCGCGCAATCCTATCTGCACGTATTCCGGAGTTTCGGCTATCGGAGAGTCTGTGTAGAAAGCTTTGCATACCATGCCCGTTGCCGTGGTGATGGTGTGTACGGTTATTCCTTCCGGAATGGTGACAGGGGCATTCTTGCCCGTGGGGATGGAAAAAGCATTGTCGTTCTTTTCCAACAGTAACTGATCTTGGTAAAAGATGAACCACCGGTAGTTGGTTTCTGTATTTATCATTTTGGGATTATTCTTTTTAAACGGTGCAAAATTATAAAAAGATACTCTTTCTGATGCCGGTTTCCTTTGCAAAATATTCATCATGTGATACAAGCAGTACACTGCCCGTATAGTTCCGAACGGTAGCTGTGATGATTTCGATACTTTGTATATCCAGATTGTTGGTAGGCTCGTCCAGGATAAAGAGGTCGGGCGTGTTGTTACTAATCATCAGGCAGCAGAAAGCGAGTCGCATTTTTTCGCCTCCACTGAGTTGGATGCAAGGTTGATCCCAGCTCGTTGCCGGGAAGAGAAAACGATTCAACCTGATTTTTATTTCGTGCTCCGGCAGGGCACGTACATTGAATGATTCTGCTTGTTGAAGCACCGTCAGCTGATTGCAGATGATGGAATATTCCTGATTCAGATAGACATAACTGAACCCGGCGCGTTCCAGTGTACCCGATGTTGGCAATAGGTCACCCGTAACCAATTTCAATAAAGTAGTTTTGCCGCTTCCATTGTCTCCTTCAATTCGTATCCGGTCGCCACTCTTCAGTTGAAAGCAGAGTGGAACCTCCCATAAAGGCGAATTTCCATAAGAAAAGTTTATTTCATGGGCAGCCAGCAATGTTTTTCCCGTATGTAAGGCGGAAGCATGAAAGTCGGTTTTAAGCAAAGCGTTTTCGGCCAGCCTGTTGCGTATCAGGCTACGTTCGCTGGTCAGTTTCTCTGACTTATTCTGATGGATGTCCGCCAGTTTGGTGGTGCTTTTTTCTGCCCGGTCCTTCAGGATGTGAACCGCCATGCGGGAGATGCCTTTTTTAGGCACTGATTTTTCGCTCCGTATATTCTGCTTTTCTTTTCGTTCGGCTACTTCGCGTGCCAGTTTCCGTATTTGGCGGAGTTCTTTTTCTTTCTCGTCCAGTTGTTGTTGCAGGGCGTTCTGTTGCAGTTCTTTCTGCTGCTTGTAGAATTCGTAATTGCCTCCGTAACACACAAGTGCGTTCCGGCTCAGTTCACAGGTTTCGGGAAGCCTGTTGAGCAGAGTGCGGTCGTGACTGACAACGATCAGGGTGGAACGGCATTTCTTTACCCATTCGTACAGTCGGTTGCGTCCTTGGTTGTCAAGGTGATTGGTCGGTTCGTCCATCAATACGGCGGAAGGCGTTTGCAGTTCCAGACCAGCCAGGAAGACCCGCGTCTTTTCTCCACCGCTCAGTGTGTGCATGGATTCGGAAAGGGATCTGTTTCCGAGTCCCCAGCCGTTGAGGGCGGCTAAGGCTTTTTCTTCGATATTCCAGTCGTCATCGAGGATGTTGAAATGATCGATGGAGGCATTTCCGTTCAAAATTTCATGAAGTGCTTTCTGCTTCCGGTCTATTCCGAGGGCTTGGGCAATGCTCATTTCATCATATTGCCCGAAGTGTTGAGGCACATAATAGAGGTCGTCGGGGCGGAGCACGTTCCCCGAAGACGGTTGTAATTTTCCGGCCATGATTTGCAGCAATGTCGATTTGCCGCACCCATTGTTGCCGATCAGGGCCAATTGCCGGCCTTTGCCGACGGTGAAACTGAGATTCCGGAAGAGAACTTCTTTGTCTGGATGGATATAGGTGATTTGTTGTACTTGAATACACATGGCGGTCTATTGTTTTGAAAGTAAATACTTGCTGTTGATTTTGTGGGAAGCAGGGAGGGGACAGACAAACACAATAGAGGCTGAACAACACGGATTCGTGATGCTTAACAGTGAATGAAAAGAAGCATATTGAGAAAAGTGATGTTTACCGGAAGTGTTGTCTTACTTAGATATTCTCATGGGTATAAGTATGAAATTAGGTCGCAAAGATAGAGGATATTCCGGTAACTGCAAAAAAGAGAGGGAAGAAATCGGATATTTCTCCCCTCTCCAAATGAAAAGGTTGTCCTGAATCGTGTAAAACAGAGGTTTTAAACTAATCTATTGAAAACAAATCGTTCAGTCCCTCGCCCATACTCGGATGGGTAAAGATGAAATCGCGAAGGAAAGTATAATGCTGTCCTGTCTTCATTGCCATGTTTACCACATTGATGACTTCGGAAGATTCGGCACAGAACAGTGTACAACCCATAATACGTCCCGAATGGCTGTCGACGATGGCTTTCAGTATGCCGTCAGTCTGTTGCAGCGTGCGTGCACGCGGCAGTGCGGAGGCCGGAAGGCGTGACACCTTGAAGGAATATCCCCGTTTGATGGCTTCTTCCTCAGTCAGTCCGACGTGTGAGAGAGGCGGGGCTATAAATACCGAGTATGCCACCGGATTGCGGTCGTCGGCCGTGCGTTCTTTGTTGCCGAAAAGGTCATCCCGGATAATCCGGTAATCATCCAGCGAAATATAAGTAAACTGCAATCCGCCTTTTACATCACCCATTGCCCAGATGTTCGGGGCAGTGGTATGCAGATAACCGTTTACGACGATAGCTCCGTGACTGTCTACTTCGACTCCGGCCGCCTGAAGATTCAGACCTTCGGTCATCGGTTTACGTCCTGTGGCTACCAGGATGGCGTCGCCTTCTATAGTGACGGGGTTTCCGTCGGCTGTATCCGTGTAAGTCAGCGTCACGCCGTCGGCTGTGTCTTGTATGGATTGGGCACGGGCATTGAGGCGGATTTCTATCCCTTTCTTTTCGAGTGTCTCCTTAACGGCATCCGCTATATCACGGTCTTCGCGGGCAATAAACTTATTGCCTCCTTCGAGTACGGTCACTTTACTGCCGAAGCTTGCGTACATCGAGGCAAACTCCAGGCCGATGTAGCCGCCGCCCACAATGATCAGATGGCGTGGCAATACGTCCAGTTCCATCAGTGAGGTGCTGGTATATACCCGCTTGCTGTCTTTCAGCCCGTCAATGGCCGGTATAATGCTGGTAGAGCCGGTATTAATGAAAATCTTCTTTCCCTGAAGTTCGATCACTTCGTCGGGGAGGGTTACTTTCACTACATCCTTTGAAACGAACGATGCCATTCCGGTATAGATGGTCACGTTGGGAAGGCTGCTCAGTTTATTGAACATATTGGCCCTTGAAGCTGCTGTCATCTCGTTCTTGCGTGCTATGGCAGCTTTGTAAGCCTCAGCCTGCTTCTCGTAATCGGTAGGATAGAGCCAACTCACCTTTTCGGCTTCGTGGATAAGCCGCTTGGTGGGTACGCAAGCTATATTGGGACAGGTACCTCCATACATCATGGCGGAACGTTCAATCAGTGCGACCTTCCAGCCGCGTTTGGCTAATTCGGCAGTCAGCGTTTTGCCTCCTTTGCCGAAACCGATAATAATGGCATCATATTGTTTCATAATTCTTATTACTTTTAGGATGTATCTTTATGTAAGTTTATAACATTCCGCAACCCTTATTTGTTTCGCTTTTCCCTGTCGGCTTTCTTCAATGAATTCAGTACACGCTGTGAGGAGTCGGAGAGTAGGGTAACGGCGCTCGCCAGAATTACGATATCTTTAATAACCAGACGTCCGGCACCGGACAGCAAGGGGAAGCCGTATTCTCCGCTTCCCAGGTTCGGAACCCAGACTTCGGGAGTAGTCACCAGGAAGGAGAGAGTGCCAAGCGTCATGATGATGGCCAGTGTGTCGCCTACAAGTGCCACTTTGGGGAAGAAGATGCCTAAGAAAACCAGAATGCCGATGGACATAATCAGAGCTCCCAGTCCGTAAGAGAACGTGTAGGTCCTGTTCGCTTCGTGCCATTCACGGTTGGCGGGGACATAGGCGCCTTCGGGGTTTTTGTGCTCTTTATACTCGGGTGCGTCTTTGGCATAGAAGAAACTCATAAACGGACTGTTGGCTACGAACGGAACAATGCCGTCGGCTTCGTAATGAAAATACTTCAAACCGCCGATCCATACGAAAACAACGAGGATGGCTACGCGGATAAACTTTAGTCCGAAACCTTTCAGACCGGATGCTACTGTGAGCAGAGTGATAAATTTCTCTTTCATGCTATTTCTTTTTATGGGTTTAACTTTCTGATGCAAAGATCAGGGTTTTCCCATCGGTGCGAAATAGCAATATCGCCGTATGAATTGTCAATTCTTCCCTTCTACCGAATTTCGGTATTGTACGGGGCTTTCTCCGGTCATATTTTTAAAGAAACGGCTGAAGGAAGATTGGTCTTCGAATCCCAGGATGTCGGCAATCTCCTTCGAACTCTTATTACTATATAAAAGGAGTCGCTTGGCTTCCGCTTCCACCCGTTCGTGGATGACTCGCAGAGGTGACGGCAATTTGCAGGAAGAAAAGATGTTTGAAAGGGTTTTGGGCGATTTGTGCAACAAGTCGGCATAGTCCTGTACCTGTTTCTTGGTCCGGAAGTGTTCGTCCACCAGGTTATAATACTGGCGGATGATTTCGAAGCTGTATTCTTTTTCCTGGGTAATGTTCAGCCGTTGGCGGGCAATACGCGTGCTTTGGATAATGAAACGTTTGAGCAGGATGCGGAGCATTTCTTCCTGAAGGTTGTCCGACACGGTGAACTCACGGTCCAGCAATCCCACTACGTCTTCCATCGACCTCCGTTCCGATTCGTTGAGCATGAAACGAACGACATGCGAAGAACCGTTGAACAGGAATCCGCTGCATGACACTTCGTGGTCATTGCCGTAAATGCAATAGAAGTTACTGTTGAACAGAACCGTCAGGTACTCTCCGTCGATCGAAAGAAATTCCAGGTGCTGGAGGTTGGAAAGGGAGATGACCTCGTTCTCGGCCAGTATCACTTCCTGATGGTCTATCTCGAGGGTGATGCTTCCTTTGCGTACCCAGATGAATTTATATAAACTCTTTTCTTTCTGCAGGCTCTTTTCGGTGTGATAGCTGGTAGTCAGTGCCAGCATACCTTTCAGTTTGGTCTGGTAAGTTCTTATCATAATCAATCCTCCATGGCTGATGCGTCAAATGACAGGGGTAATAAATGTCCGATGCTTTGTACTTCGTAGATACACTTCTTGCCATAAAGCAATATACGGATGGGCTGTTTATATCGTTTCTCTGTTTCCAGAATCACCTGGCGACAAGCACCGCAGGGCGGGATAGGAGTGTCGATAAAGTCCTTCTCGGTACGTGCAGCGATGGCAAGTGTCACCACAGCTTGGTCGGGATACTGCGAGTTGGCATAAAATAGCGTGGTGCGTTCGGCACAGAGTCCGGACGGATAGGCCGCATTCTCCTGATTGGTTCCTGTCACTACCACACCGTTGGCCAGCAGTGCTGCCGCTCCTACCGAAAAGTGCGAGTAAGGTGCATAGCTGCGCCGGGTTGCCTCGATGGCGTCATCCAATAAGGCACGGTCTGTATCATTGAGTTCATCATATTCATATACTTTGATTACAGAGGTAATAGTCAGGTCTTTCATGTGCGTAGGTGGTTTATAGTTCTACAAATCATGTTACAAAGTTAGAAAAGAGATTGATAATCCCAATTATTTTTATGATTTTTGTGCCGCATAACTTAAGATACACAAATAATAGATGAATAGCAAACTCCTCAGGCTGATTGCCATAGTTACAGTCCTTGCTTTTGCTGCAGGTGCCCAGGCGCAGCGCAGGAATTCCCGTTACGTAGATTATATAAATAAGTATAGTGCCCTGGCCGTGCAGCAAATGAAAGAGCATAAGATACCTGCCAGTATCACACTGGCTCAGGGATTGCTTGAGAGTGGTGCGGGCATGAGTACGTTGGCTCGTAAAAGTAATAATCACTTCGGCATCAAGTGTGGCAGCAATTGGAATGGGCGTACCGTTCGTCATGACGACGATGCCCGTAACGAGTGTTTTCGTGCGTACCGCAATCCCCGCGACTCGTACGAGGACCATTCTGCATTCCTGAAGCGCGGAGCCCGCTATGCATTCCTTTTTAAACTGAAGATAACCGATTATAAGGGGTGGGCGCGTGGTTTGAAAAAGGCCGGATATGCCACCGATCCTTCGTATGCCAACCGTCTGATAACGATCATTGAAGATTACGACCTCTATAAATATGACCGTAAGGGGGGATGGAGTTCGTCGAAGAGTGAACCGACGGTGCTCAATCCGCATCAGGTTTACATAGCAAACGGCATCGCTTATATCGTAGCCCGTGACGGGGATACCTTTAAGTCGCTGGCCAAAGAGTTCGATATCCGCTGGAAGAAGCTGGTGAAGTACAACGATCTGCAGCGTGACTATACTTTGATGAGCGGTGACATCATCTATCTGAAAGAGAAGAAAAAGCGGGCATCCAAACCTTATACGGTCTATATCGTAAAAGACGGAGACTCCATGCATACCATTTCGCAGAAATTTGCCATCCGGCTGAAGAACCTGTACAAGATGAACCGCAAGGACGGAGATTATATTCCTGAAGTGGGAGACAGGCTGAGGCTGAGATAGGCTTCACTTCCGGCTGCGGAGCATATCAGAAATACGTTGACAATAAAAGGGTGTAGCCTTCCCTCACGGATGGTTACACCCTTTTGCCGTCGGGGCTACACCCTTTCCGTCGGATGGCTACACCCGGATCATGGTCTTTTCTTGCCGGACTTACAATCGGTTATCGGAAAAAGGGAGTACTGCTTTGTTACGAAACTGTACAGGGTGTTCATTATCGGACACCCTCTTTCTTTTTTTTCCCTTGAAACTCAATGCTTTCCTTTTTTGGCACAAGGTTTGAATATAGAGGCATAAAGAACAGTGCAAATTTATAATTAACTATATATGGACAGAGAAATTCCTAAAGAGGTGCGCAATAAAGAGCGTAATAAAAAGATTATCCGTTTTTCGGCTATCGGTATCGTCGGGATAATAGGTATCAGCGTACTGATTTCGTTGTTGCGTACAGGCGTGCAGAAAAAGGACCTTGTGTTTTCTACCGTCGATAAGGGTACGATTGAAGTCAGTGTCAGTGCTTCGGGCAAAGTGGTGCCTGCTTTTGAAGAGATCATCAATTCACCGATCAATACCCGCATCGTGGAGGTGTATAGAAAAGGCGGTGATAGTGTAGATGTAGGTACGCCCATCTTGAAACTCGACTTGCAGAGTACGGAAACCGACTATAAAAAGCTGCTGGACGAAGAAGAAATGAAACGTTATAAGCTCGATCAGGCAAAAGTGAACAGCCAGACCAAACTGAGCGATATGGCGATGCAGATCAAAGTGTCGGAAATGAAACTTGCCCGGATGAAAGTGGAACTTCGCAATGAACAGTATCTGGACAGCCTTGGAGCCGGTACGACCGACAAGGTGCGCCAGGCCGAACTGAGCTACAATACTTCCCGCCTTGAACTGGAACAGCTTAAACAGCAATATGCCAACGAAAAGCAAATAGCAGCCGCTGACCTGAAGGTTCTTGAACTCGATCTCAATATGTTCCGTAAAGGACTTGCCGAAATGAAGCGTACCCTGGACGATGCCCAGATTCGTTCGCCGCGCAAAGCCATCCTTACTTACATCAACAACCAGATCGGAGCCCAGATTCCGCAAGGCGGACAGGTAGCCATTATTTCCGACCTGAGCCATTTCAAAGTGGATGGTGAAATAGCCGATACTTATGGTGACCGTGTGGCAGCCGGTGGCAAAGCCATTGTAAAGATAGGCAGCGAGAAACTCGAGGGAATCGTGAGCAGTGTCACCCCGCTTTCGAAGAATGGGGTTATTTCATTCTCCGTGCAATTGAAAGAGGACAACAACAAGCGGTTGCGTTCGGGACTTAAGACCGATGTATACGTGATGAATGCCGTGAAGGAAGATGTGCTGCGCATAGCCAATGCTTCTTATTACGTAGGCCGGGGCGAGTACGACCTGTTTGTGATGACTTCGGATGATGAAATCGTAAAACGTAAAGTCCAGTTGGGCGACTCCAACTTTGAATTTGTAGAAGTGGTGAGCGGATTGAACCCGGGCGACAAGGTAGTGGTCAGCGACATGACGAACTACAAAAATAAGAATAAACTGAAAGTGAAATAATACTCCTGAAATATCTTTTGAATGAAGCCCCCTTAGATTTTAAACTAAAGGCCTGTTGGTTTTAAACCAACGAGGTCTTGGTTTAAAAGGTAAGCCGTGTGCCTTTTAATATGCAAAATTATGATAACAATTTATCTCAAACAATCCTATAACTTGCTGAAGGAGAACCGTTTCGTAAATGGTATCTCTATTGCGGGTACAGCTTTGTCGGTGGCGGCCGTGATGCTTATTTATCTTGTCTACCAAGTAAATTTTTCTGCGTATGCACCCGAGTCTAACCGATATCGGATTCTGTTTGTGAGCAGTCTGCAGGCATGTGGGAGTGACGGTCATCCCATCAACAACGGTGGTATGAGCCATAAGGTTGTGCGCGAATGCCTTTATCCTTTGCAGACTCCCGAGGCAGTGACTGCTTTTACTTCCGGAGATCTTCCGGTCAACGTACACGGACAGCAGTTTTACGATAAATATGCTATCAAGTTTACCGATGACGGTTTTTGGAAGGTTTTCGATTTTACTTTCTTGGCCGGCGGTCCTTTTACACATACCGATTGGGAGTCGGGCATACGCAAGGCAGTCATTTCTGACAAGCTGGCGCGCAGACTGTTCGGTACTGTTGAGGCAGTGGGACAAACTTTGCGTATGAATTATGCCGATTACCGGATATGTGGTGTGGTGAAAGAGGTCAGTCGGGCTGCCGAAAGTTCCTATGGTGATGTGTGGATACCCTATACCGCCAACGCTTCTTTATTGAAAGACAATATCTCTTATTGTGAAGGTACTACCGGAGAGTTTCAGGCTTGCATTCTATCGCGTTCCCGGTCCGACTTTGAGGCCATCCGCCGTGAGATGTTGAAGTTACAGTCAACTTTCAATGCTTCGCTCACCGGTACGAAGCTGGATTATATGCATTCTCCTTTCACTCAATGGCAGGCTGTATTGGGCACGAATGGCTTCAGTGAGGGAACCGTGGGCGAATGGTTGAAATCGACCGGTGCGGTGATCCTTTTTCTTTTGTTGTTGCCAGCCCTTAATATAATAGGTATAACCCTGACACAGTTTCGCAAACGCCGTAGCGAGATTGGAGTTCGTAAAGCGTTTGGCGCATGTTCGTTCTCGTTGGTGGAACAAGTGGTGATCGAAAATTTACTGACCTCTTGCATGGGTGGCCTGATCGGGTTGCTGCTGTCATTCGGCTTGCTGTCACTCTGCAAATCGCTTTTCTTTTCGGGGGATGTTTCGCTGACGCACGACATGCTGATACAGCCTCTCACTTTTGTGGCAGCTTTCTTTTTTACGTTGATATTGAATCTGCTGAGTGCTGCGATTCCTGCCTGGCGAGCTTCGCGGATGCCTATTACGGAAGCGTTGCATGATATGGAATAATTTTTAAAAGCAAAGACCCATGATGATAAAGCAAATATTTAAAATGATATGGAACCAACGTCGCTTGAACGGCTGGATATGGATGGAACTTCTGGTCGTATTCGTGGCACTGTGGTACCTGGTAGATATGTTTGTGGTACAGTTGTATTCTTATACCCGTCCGATGGGATATGATATTACAAACTGCTGGAAACTTTCGTTCGATGTGTATCCCGAGGATGCCGACGAGTATGTCAATGACACCACCCAGACTCAAACCGAAGGGGAGGCATTGGCCAAAATCCTTGAACGCCTGCGTCGTGCACCGGAGGTGGATAATGCTTGCGTTGCTTTCTACTCTTCACCCTATTCCGGTGGCAACTCCTGGACACAGATCATGCCCTGTACAGCCGACAGCAGCAAGTTCAAAGAGCAATCTTATCATCAATATATCGTTTCTGCCGAATTCTATGATGTATTCCGCATCAAGAGCCGTGAGGGGAAACCGCTTAGCGAACTGCTGACTCAGAAACAGTTGTCGTATTTTATAACTCCTGCGTTGGAGAAAGATTTTTTCGGCTCACAATCGGCAGTAGGACAGAAGGTGCGTTATCCGGGCAGTACGCGGGAGATTCATATTGCGGCGGTAACAGCTCCGGTGCGTATTACAGAATTTGTAAAGCCGGAACCCGAACTTTTCTTTACGATGTGGCCCAAGGAACTGGAACGCCAGGTAAATGCTACCGGAGCATCTAATATGGAGGTTACTGTCCGAATGAAAGAAGAACTGACATCGGAACAGATGGGACATTTTCTCAACCGTATGAAGAATCAGTTGACGGAAAACAATCTCTACATAACCGGCATGGAAGATATGAAGCAACAGCGCAGTGATCGTCTGCAATACGAATGGCGAAAGATCAGTATCAACCTCCTGCTGTCTGTCTTCATCCTGCTCAATGTACTTTTCGGTATAACGGGAACATTCTGGCTGCGCATCGAGCAACGGCGCTGCGAGACCGGCCTGCGGATGGCACTCGGCAGTACGCGCCGGCGGGTAGGGGGGGGCTTTACTGCCGAGGGGTGGCTATTGCTCACCACGGTGGTTCCGTTGGTATTGGTTGTCATATTCAATATGGTACACATGGAGATTCCCGATTTATACAATCTCTCTTTCACTTGGTGGCGCTTTGCGGTCAGTTTTGGTGGGGTGCTGCTGCTTATGGGACTGATCATTGCACTGGGCACCTGGTTGCCTGCCCGCCGGGCCATGAAGTTGCAGCCGGCCGAAGCGTTGCATTATGAATAATTATTAAAATTACATATTATGATAAAACTTTATTTAAAACAATCGTGGATGCTGATCCGGCAGAACAAACTGTTCAGTAGCCTCTATGTGCTGGGCACGGGGCTTGCCATTGCCATGACAATGATCATTGCCATCGTGTATTATATTAAAATAGCTCCTATCTATCCGGAAGTGAACCGTTCGCTGACGATGCGGATGAAAGGGGTAAGCGCCATGCATGTCAAAGGAGGGGGAAATTCATATTCCTGTTCTTATGAAATGCTGAAAGACTGGTTCTATCCATTGCAATCGGCGGAGCTGGTTACCGCTGTAAACGAACACTTTCTGACCCGGAAGGGATCTTATATACAACCGGCCGGGGGAGGCGAGCAAATACCGGCTCTGGTAAAGTATACCGATCCTAATTTTTTTCGGTTGTTCGAGTTTGAATTTCTGGATGGGAAGCCTTTCTCGGAGGCCGATTTAGCCAGTGGGATTCGTAATGTAGTACTTTCTGACCGGATGGCCCGCCGCATTTTCGGCAGGACCGATGTGGTAGGGCAGACGTTTAAGCAAGACTTTAAGGAATCCAAAGTGGTCGGTGTGGTACGTGAGGGTAGTTATCTGTTGCCGGCATCTTACGGACAAATCTATATGCCGTATTCTTGTTTGCCGGGATACGACAAAAACAATGATGGAAGTCATAAGGTCGGTACTTATGTCGTTTACTTCAAGGTTCGTCAGAAAGAAGATATGCCGAAACTTTATGCGGAAGTCAACGAACTGGTGCGTAAATACAATACTTCCCAGAAAGAGTATACAGTAGATATCTTTCATCAACCGGATCCGTATTGGCAGACATGGTTCAGAGAGGGCAATACGAACGAGATTGACTGGGCATCGGTCATTAAACTGTATGGAGGGGCGCTTTTGGCGTTGTTGCTGGTGCCTGCCATCAACCTGAGTGGCATGATATCCAGCCGTATGGACGATCGCCTGACGGAAATGGGGATACGAAAAGCGTTTGGAGCCAACCGGAAACAATTGTTGAACCAGGTGTTATGGGAGAATCTGCTTCTTACCTGTATCGGTGGATTGATGGGACTTATTGTTTCGTGGGGACTGCTTGTGCTGGGGCGCAATTGGGTGTTTAGTCTGTTTGACAAATATCCGACAGTCATATCCGACGGAGTCGATGTGGCTATCAATCCGCAAATGCTGTTCAGTCCTTTGATGTTTTGCGTAACGTTTGCTTTTTGTTTGATACTGAACCTGCTTTCCGCATGGTGGCCCACATGGCGTTCGTTACACAAAGATATTATTGATTCACTAAACGAAAAGAAATAAAACATGATACGACTAATAATGAAAAACCTCTGGGCCCGCCGCCGGAAGAACGGATGGTTGCTGGCCGAATTAATATTGGTATCGATTGTCACATGGGTGATTGTTGATCCGTTGGTGGTGCTGACACACGACCGGAATTTGCCGGAAGGCTATCGTCCCGATCACCTTTTCCTGCTTCAGTTGGCTTCATACCCTGCCGGGTCGGAGCAATTTCGTGCCGAAGAGAATGATACATTGGCGCGTAAAGCCAATTTCGAACGGTTGCTCAATAAACTCAAACACTACGAGGGAGTCAAGTATACTACTTTCATCTTGAACGAACAGTATCCTTCGGCACTTTCCATAAGCAACGGCAACACGATGTTCGATACCATTCCGGTCCGCACTCTCCGTCTTGCCTTTATACCTCATACCGATTATTTCCGGACCATGGGGATGGAGGGAGCCGAGGGTATGACGGCCGAACAATTGGATAACCGTGATTTCCTGTGGACCGAATCGGTGCTGACAGCGGATATCTCACAACGGCTGAAAGACGGAAAACCGCTTTACGGACGCCGCCTTGGAAACGGGGACGAGGAAGACTACCGGGTGGGGGGAGTGATAGCTCCTGTTCGCTACCGGAGTTATATGCAGCCCATGCCCATAGAGTTATATGTGTATGAAGAGTTTCCTGATTATATGTACTATTATATTCCGCTGATAGCTTTGCGTATAGACGATCATTTGTCGGAGAAGGTTTTCTTGCATCACTTCCGTGAGTGGATGAATAAGGAGTTGACAGTCGGTAACTATTATGTGAAGTCAGTGCAGTCGTTTAGTGACATTCAGGAGCAGCATGAATTTTCCGAGGGTATCACCAATCAGTATCGTCTGAACCTGGCTTTGGGTATCTTCTTTTTAGTGAACCTTTGCCTGGGAGTAGCAGGAACTTTCTGGATGCAGACCCGTTCACGCCGTGAAGAGGTGGGCATTATGCTTTCTTTCGGCGGTACTCCTTCACACATCACCCGCCTGCTGTTATACGAGGGTTGGATACTGACCACATTGGGTACGTTGACCGGCTGCTTACTCTATTTGCAATACGCATTGAGGGACGGACTTTATACTACCTGTAACAGTGCGGAAGAGGCAATGCCTGCTTACTGGATCAACCACTTCGGCCTGCATTTTACGGCAGTTACTCTGATCGTATATCTCTTGCTGCTGATTGTAGTTTCCATCGGAATCTGGATGCCGGCACATAAACTTAGCCGTATCAGTCCGGTAGATGCGCTGCGTGACGAATGATCACTCGTTAAACCCATAGACAGTATGATTAAACTTTATTTCAAACAAGCCTGGCAACTGCTGAAACAAAATCCTTTGTTCAGCAGTGTGTACGTGCTTGGTACAGGATTAGGCATTGCCATGACCATGAGCTTGGTGATCATTTATTACATCAAGATGGCACCGGTCTACCCCGAAGAGAACCGGAACCGAATCCTGGTGAGTAAAGGGATGACTGCGATAGAGCAAGGCAATGAAAATAACTGGTTCAGTTCGAATGTATCTTTTCAGACGGTGAAACGCTTCTATTATCCGCTGAAGAGTGCCGAGGCTGTGGGGTGTTCTTTGGACGGGCATACTACATCGCTGCTTGAACTGCCGGAGAGTAAAGATCTGAAAGAGGTACAGGTGAAACTGGTAGATGCCGGATTCTGGAAAGTTTTCAGCTTCGCTTTTGTAGACGGTAAGCCGTTCACCCGGGCTGATTTTGATTCCGGATTGCGCAAAGCCGTTATTTCCGTAACGTTGGCTCGCCGGCTTTACGGAGATAATGCTCCGGTGGGCCGTACCTTTGTTCTCGACTCGGACGAATATCAAGTGTGTGGCGTGGTTAAAGATGTGTCCTTCATTACTCCTGCTACGTATGCCGACATCTGGTTGCCGCTGACGGTAGATGCTGAGGTCGTAGAGGAGAAAGAGGGCAGTTATGAGTTGATTGGAAATCTGAGTGTTTATATGTTGGCACCCTCTGTCGGTTCGAAAGATAAGGTTGCCGGGGAAGTGCGGGATGCGTTCCGTAAATACAATTTCTCTCAAAAAAAATACAAGGTCGATTTATATGGACAGCCCGTATCTTATTGGAAAAGCACTTTTTATGAATATTGTAATTCGGCACCCGATTGGGGAAAACTGATACGGACGTATGGGACTATCCTGCTGGCTTTGCTTTTTGTTCCTGCACTGAATCTGGCAGGAATGATCGCTTCGCGGATGAAACGTCAGCTTTCTGAAATGGGTATACGTAAGGCTTTCGGGGCCTCCAAAGCTTCGCTCCTGATGCAGGTCTTTTGGGAGAATCTGTTTCTTACGGGGCTTGGAGGGTTGTTGGGCTTATTACTTTCGTATCTGATTGTCTATTGCGGGCGTAATTGGTTACCCGACCTGCTAAGTGCATATTCGGATGTGATACCCGAGGGAGTTGACAGTTTCTTAACTCCCGGTATGTTGCTGAATCCTGTGGTGATAGGCATTACATTTCTGGTCAGTTTGATACTGAATGTGCTGTCGGCTTTGATTCCGGCCCTGCATGCTTTGAAGAAAGATATTGTATATTCGCTTAACGATAAAAGATAAATAGCTATGAACCTGATGATGATACTCCGCCAACTGTGGAACCAGCGTGCTGCCAACGGATGGATCCTGGGCGAACTGGTGGTTGTGACTTATTTCTTATGGGGAGTAGTCGACCCTGTGTACGTATTATTGTCCGACAAGGCATTGCCTGACAATTACGACCTCACTGATACTTACTTGCTGAGCATAGGTGCATACTCTGCCAATCATACCAGATATAATCCGGAGTTGGATTCGGACTCATTGAAACAGGTTGATTTTATGCGTATTGTAGATCAGGTACGCCGCTATCCGGGAGTCTCTGATGTGACTGTCAGCTTTTTCAATTCATATCCGCAAAGCGGTACCTGGAATGGAGGACAGCTTTTCAATGATACGATCTTTGCAAATATACAGCAGATGACATTTCTGTCCGGCACCGACTATTTTGGAGTCTTCCGGATACATGATGCCCGGACGGGAGAAATACCTCCGGTGCTTGCGGAAGGAGAACAGGGAATCTATCTGACTCCTGACGTTGCCGAAAAACTGTTCGGTGAAAAGTATCCGCAGAACAAATGGATACATTGGGGAGACAGTACCCGTAAATCTCCGTTGACTGCTGTAATCGATCCCTTGCAAATCAGGAGTATCAGTCAGCCCGGTCCGTTGGTATTCAAAGCTACTTCTGAATTAATCCATCTTCCGGGAGCGGCCCGCATCTGCTTCCGCGTACGTGACGGACTGGCATCACCAGCTTTCACCGAGACTTTTAAGCGTGAGATGCGTCCGCGGATGCAGATCGGAAACTATTATCTGGTGTCACTCACGGATTTTAAAACGGTGAGTAAACACTTTGAGTATTATATGGGAACTACGGGCACTATCCGTTTGCAGATCATCCTTGCTGCATTTTTTCTACTCTGTGTGTTCTTGGGGATGGGCGGCACTTTTTGGTTACGTTGCAACTCACGGCGGGAGGAAATGGGAATTTACATGACGATGGGGTCTACTCGCCATCGGTTGATCCGGCAATTTCTTCTGGAGGCCTGGTGGATGGTTACTATTGCATTTGTAATAGGAGCCTTGGCGCAATTCCAAATTGTATATCTCAATGGTTTTGCATTTGCGCCGGATGATCCGAATCCGGATTATATACAGAATCGTCCGGTGTTACACTTCCTTATTGTATCAGCCATTTCATATATTTTGATCCTGGCTGTTTCGTTTGTGGCTACTTACATCCCGGTGTCGAAAGCTGCCCGGATGAATCCTGCGGATGCTTTGCGGGACGAGTAATCAAACTTAAAATTCACCACGTTTTCGGTATATTTAGAAATACGTTTCATAGCCCGGTGGAGTTGTCATACCTGAATGACCCTATATTCTGTCGGTGTACAGCCGACCACCTTTTTAAATATCCGTGTGAAATGTTGCGGATATTGGAATCCCAGTTCATAAGCGATTTCACTGACAGTTTTTTCCGAAGCCAATATCCTTTCTTTGGCTATATTGATTATTTTTCCCTGAATGTATTCCTGAGCGGTCTTTCCGGTTTCCTTTTTAATCAGATCGCCGAAATAGTTGGATGACAGGTTTACCTTGTCTGCGAAATATTTAACTGTGGGCAATTTTTCGTTTGGCGATTGTTCACTTTGGAAATAGACATCGAGTAGGTCTTCGAACTTCATCAATACATCTTTGTTCACTTTCGAACGTGTCACGAACTGACGTTCGTAGAAACGCATGCAATAATCCAATAACAATTCGATATTTCTTGCGATCAGGCGTTTGCTATGCTTGTCTATCGGACGGGACAACTCCTGTTGTACCTTGTCAAGGCAATCCTGAAAAATCTTTTTCTCGTCGTCCGAAAGATGCAGGGCTTCATTCGATGCGTATGAAAAGAACGAGTAGTGCTTGATTTCCTGTCCCAAAGATGTGCCGCGGATAAGGTCGGGATGGAAAAGTATCCCGTGTGACATCGGGCGTACACCATCGTTTAGCTTTACTTCGACTACTTGTCCCGGTGCGAAACTTGTCACTGTGCCTTCCTGATAGTCATACATTTGCCGTCCGTAACGCAGATCGCCACACTTTGTCTGTTTCAGGAACAGAGCGTATAATCCATAATTGAGAGTGAAATGTGTGGGAAACACTGTGGCTTTCGACAAGTCGACTACCGTTACCAAAGGGTGCAATGTCTCAAGACCATACATTTTATTATACTGGTCTACCGAGTTGAGCTTGATTACTTCTTCCATAGGACATCTGGTTGTTTATTCTGTGACAAATGTAAGAATTTTCATTATATGTAGTATGGGTGAGGAGATTAAAACAGGAATAGGGGTAAAAATATCCGTAATTAGGGTTGTATCGTCGGCGTTTTTCCTACCAATGTACCCGAGATTAATAGAACTTTTAGTTCACCAACGGGCAGTATGTTCATTTTCGGACACCCAACTCTCCGCTTAATATACGATTTATGAGGAAGTTATCTGTTTGGCATACCATTTGATTCTATCTCGTCTGTGTGGAATCGATATAGAACAAAATGAAACATCTAAATAAACTAAAGTTATGATTACATTAACCTCTCTTTCTAAAATCTATCGTACAAACGAGATTGAAACAGTAGCCCTTGAGAATGTCAACCTGAAAGTTGATCGTGGTGAATTCCTTAGCATTATGGGACCTTCCGGTTGTGGCAAATCGACTTTACTGAACATTATGGGTTTGCTTGATGCCCCTACCGCAGGGACAATAGAGATAAACGGTACACATACAGAGGGTATGAAAGATAAAGAGCTGGCCGCTTTCCGTAATAAAACGCTTGGTTTTGTATTCCAGTCCTTCCATCTGATAAATTCACTTAACGTAATGGATAATGTGGAACTTCCCTTGTTGTATCGCCATATAGCTTCTTCCGAACGTCGTAAACTGGCACAAGAGGTTCTTGAGAAGGTCGGTTTGAGTCATCGCATGCGTCATTTTCCGACACAGCTTTCCGGCGGTCAGTGCCAGCGCGTTGCCATTGCCCGTGCCATTATCGGTAATCCCGAGATCATCCTTGCCGACGAACCTACCGGTAACCTGGACTCTAAGATGGGTGCCGAGGTGATGGAATTGCTTCATCGCCTGAATAAAGAAGACGGACGTACCATCGTAATGGTAACTCACAATGAGGAACAGGCCGGACAGACTTCACGTACCGTCCGGTTTTTCGACGGACGTCAGGTACAGTAAGCAATAAAGGAATGCAAAATACAATCTAATAAAAAGAGCTTATGATTAAGCAATACTTTAAGCAGTCACTTGTTCTTCTTCAGCAGAATAAGTTGCTGAGTGTTATTGCCATTATTGGTACGGCACTGGCCATTGCCATGATAATGTGCATTGTACTTATCTATCAGGCAAGAACAGCCAACTATGAACCGGAGATAAATCGCGACCGTACCTTGTCGATCGAGATGACGATTGCTCAGAAAATAGATGATAAAGGATGGAATATGGGGAATCAGTTATCACTGCGTACCATTAAAGAATGTTTCTATCCAATGACTACGGCGGAAGCGGTGAGCGCCGTGCACTACAGCATGACGTCTTTGGCGGCTACTCCCGACGGAACCCGGGAAGTGAAGTGTGCGGTCAGTTATACGGATGATAATTTTTGGCGTGTATTTGGTTTCCGCTTTCTGCATGGTAAACCTTACGGGCAGGAATTTGTGTCCGGCGAGAAGAAACTGGTAGTGACCCGCTCGTTGGCTCGTCGTCTGTTTGGCATCGACAATGCGGTGGGACGTATCATTTCATTAGGATTTGTCGATTATACCGTCTGTGGAGTAGTGGCCGATGTGTCGGTACTGGCCGAGGCTGCTTATGCCGAGGCTTGGGCTCCTTATACGGCATTGCCGGATTATGAACGTAGTGTCAGCGAGGGTCTGCAAGGAGGATATTCATGTTATATCCTGGTACCCAAGGGGGCCGATCCGGATGTAGTTCGAGCCGAGGCACAACAGAATGTAGACCGTATGAACGCCAATCAGAAAGAACTGAAATTGTTGCTTGGAGGTGCGCCCGACACCCGCCTGATGTCTTTGGCCCGTGATAATCCGTTTGATGATCCGGATACATCGCGGTTGGTTCTGATTTATATCGTAGTGATTACCATCCTGTTGTTGGTGCCTGCCATTAACCTGAGCGGTATCACACTTTCGCGTATGCGCCGGCGGATGGAAGAGATCGGTGTGCGACGTGCTTTCGGTGCCACTCGTGGAGAACTTCTCCGGCAGGTGCTCGCCGAGAATCTGGTTGTTACATTGATGGGAGGTGTATTGGGACTGATCTTGTCGTACATAGCCGTGTTGTGTATGCGTGACTGGTTACTCAATACTTCTATGTCGGGGTATTATGGAGTGGACACTCAGGTATCCGCAGGTATGGTCATTCAACCGTTTGTCTTTGTTTGTGCGTTATTGTTCTGCTTGTTGATGAATCTGCTGAGTGCGGGAATTCCAGCCATTCGTGTATCGCGCTCCAACATTGTCAATGCCATTAAATAGAAGAAATCATGATAAAACATTTATTGAAACAGATATGGGCCCAGCGCTCTGTCAACGCCTGGTTGTGGTTTGAACTGATGATTGTCTCAGTCTGCCTGTTCTATGTAATGGACTATCTGTACGTAACCGGAAGATTATATGCCACTCCGCTCGGTTTTGATACCGAACACGTTTATCGGGTAAAACTAGCTTCGATACCTCCCGGAGGAAAGGAATATAAACCCGGTGATACTGATAGCTTGAAGATAGAACAATGGTTCTCCATCCTTTCGCGCCTCAGGGCTTATCCGGGAGTAGAGGCCGTATCGCTGAGTATTGGTTCGCATCCTTACAATCAAAGCAGTTCCAGTGGTTCAAGGGGGATAGATACCACTTGGGTACACGGATATGTATATAATGTATCACCCGATTATTTCCGGGTATTCCGCATCACTGACAAGCAGGGAAAAACCGAGTCACTTGTACAGGCGGCTACTCAGGAAAACACATGGATCATTTCTGCCGAAACCGAACGTGAGTTTTCCGCTAAGGGAACCGATGCACTGGGTAAAGGAGTGAAGAATTGGGGCGAGACAGAACCGACACATACCATTCGCGGTATATGCAATACCATCCGCTTTGATGATTTTTATCCGCTTTACCCTACTTATATCGAATGTCATTCGGAGGCTGCTTTGTTAGGGTGGAGGGGGAATAATGCGGAGTTTTGTGTGCGTGTCCGTCCGGATGCGGATGGTGTGGACTTTCCGTCCCGTTTCCGTAAAGATATGAAGGTACAGCTTCGGGTCGGTAATTTTTATCTTCTGGATATTACCTCTTTTGACGATCTTCGTGAGAACTATTACCGCAGCAACGGGAAGATAAATGATGTGAAAACCCGGATTGCCGCTTTAGGCTTCTTCTTGTTGAACATTCTGATGGGAGTGATCGGTACATTTTGGATACGGACACAGCAACGGCGTTCGGAGATGGGACTCCGGCTGGCTTTGGGATCTACCCGTGCGAACCTCAGAAGTTTGCTGATCGGTGAAGGGGTTTTATTATTAATACTGGCCACGGTGCCGGCTGCTGTCATAAGTCTGAATCTTGCCTTTATGGATTTGCTGACCGATACGATGCCGGTTGTTACCGTCACCCGTTTCCTGATTGTGCAGGCTATGACGTTTGTGTCGATAGTTGTCATGATCGTCATCGGGATTTGTATACCTGCCCGTCAGGTCATGCGCATTCAGCCTGCAGAAGCATTGCACGAAGAATAAGCATGTCTGTTGGGGGACACTCCCGAGTTCATTTACGGGCAGAGTGTTCATTATCGGACACTTTGTTGGGAACATAAGCGGTTGTATTTAAAGGAATTAATTTTTTGGCATATCATTTGAACAAGAATCTAATAAAAGAAATATTTAAAACTATAAATGATGATTACATTAACTTCTCTTTCTAAAATCTATCGTACAAACGAGATTGAAACAGTAGCGCTCGAAAACGTGAATCTGACAGTCAACCGTGGTGAGTTTCTGAGTATCATGGGACCTTCGGGTTGTGGTAAATCTACTTTGTTGAACATCATGGGATTGCTGGATGCTCCTACGACGGGTACGATCGAAATAAACGGTACACATACAGAAGGCATGAAAGATAAAGAATTGGCTGCTTTCCGTAATAAGACACTGGGTTTCGTTTTCCAGTCTTTCCACCTGATCAACTCACTCAACGTACTGGATAATGTGGAGCTTCCGTTACTCTACCGTCGTGTCAGTTCGTCCGAGCGTAGAAAGTTGGCGCAGGAGGTTCTCGAGAAGGTGGGGTTGAGCCATCGTATGCGTCATTTCCCGACACAGCTTTCCGGTGGTCAGTGCCAGCGTGTTGCCATTGCCCGTGCCATCATCGGTAATCCCGAGATTATCCTTGCCGACGAACCTACCGGTAACCTGGATTCTAAGATGGGTGCCGAAGTAATGGAACTGCTTCATCGCCTGAATAAGGAAGACGGACGTACCATCGTAATGGTTACTCACAATGAAGAACAGGCCAAACAAACCTCTCGCACCATCCGCTTCTTCGACGGACGTCAAGTGCAATAAATAATACAAAGTACAATGAAAGCAAAAATTATACTCGTAGCTTTGGCTCTTTTCCTGGGAGCCATCGGTTATACGGTGCAAGCTCAATGCAGTGCCGATTGCCAATGTGGTAAAACTACCGAAGATAAAACCTTGGCTGTCGGTAACCGTAAAGTTGCCGATTTCTCCATGATCCGGCTGGAGGCTGTCGGAGATATTTTTTTCACTCAGTCCGACCGTTGTTCCGTCCGGATAGAGGGGCCGCAAGAATACGTATCCCAAACTACTACAGTTGTGAAAAATGGTGTTTTAGTGATCGGATATCAAAAAAACAACAATAATTCCAAACACATAAAATTGTATATTACGGCTCCCAATCTGGACAATGTGAAGTTGCAAGGCGTGGGTAGCTTTAATTGCCGGAAACCACTTCGGTCAAGGCGCTTCGACCTGATCCTTTCAGGAGTGGGAGATGTTAATATCGACAATTTGAAGTGTAAGGATTTCACGGTGAAACTGGATGGAGTGGGCTGTGTAAATGTCAAGGTTGATTGTGACGCATTGGAAGCCCAAGCCAATGGAGTGGGAAGCATGACCCTGAATGGTAAAGCCGGTACCGCAAAAATATCAAGAAACGGGGTTGGCGGTGTCAATACCGGTGGACTGAAAATAGGAAAATAGTAACAAGCACAAAATGATTAAACAATATTTCAAGCAGGCCCTTGCACAACTCAGACAGCAGCCCTTGCTGACTACGATTAGTGTGTTGGGCACTGCTTTGACCATTTGCCTGATTATGGTAGTGGTCATGCAACAGCAAATAAAAACCACCCCTTTTGCTCCGGAGAGTAACCGTAACCGGCTATTGCATGTCAAACAGATGAGCACGAGCAACAAAAACTGGAGTGATGACGGATCGAGTAACGGTCCGATGGGGCTGCAGACAGCAAAAGGATGTTTTGAAGGATTAACGACGGCCGAGGAAGTCAGTATCTATACGATACCCGAAACTATGCAGGTAGCTTTGCCCCGTGGTGTACGTACGGGGATCGATGCCCTCGAGACCGACGGAGCTTTCTGGAGGATATTCGACTTTTCGTTTATAGACGGTAAGCCTTATTCGGATGCGGAAGTAAAATCCGGGCTTCCGGTAGCTGTTATAACAGAGAGTGTCGCACGTCTTCTTTTCGGTACGTCCCATCAGGTGTCCGGTAAGGAGATCTTGGTGAATGATGCGGTCTACCGGATAAGCGGAGTGGTGAAAGATGTGTCTTCAATGGCTTCGACAGCCTATGCACAGATTTGGGTTCCATATTCATCGACCCATATTACGGGAGGAGACAATACCTGGTGTGACGGGATTATGGGAGTGATGCGGGTTGTGATCCTGGCCCGCAGTTCTTCCGACTTCGAAGCTATCCGTGCAGAGTGCGAACGTCGCCGCTTGGCTTATAACGCCGGGTTGGGTGATTATTTTGTTTTCTACCGTGGGCAGCCGGATGACCAACTGACGATGTCGCAGCATAAGTGGGCAAATGTGCAGCCGGATATGGCAGCCTATTTTCGTCAGCAAGTCATTATATTTTTGATTCTGTTACTGGTACCTGCCATCAATCTGAGCTCGATGACCCATAGCCGTTTGAGACAACGCGTTGCCGAGATCGGTGTACGGCGTTCGTTCGGAGCTACCCGTGGGGGAGTGATGGGGCAGATTGTTGCCGAGAATCTGGTACTGACTTTGATGGCCGGAGTGGTCGGACTGTTGTTCTGTCTGATCATATCTTATTGTTGGGGAGGTACGCTTTTTGCCGATAGCAGATTGATGTACCTTAACACGGCTCCGGTTATCGAGTGGAAAATGCTTTTTAAATTTTCTACTTTTATTTATGCATTACTTTTCTGTTTGGCACTGAATCTGCTGAGTAGTGGATGGCCGGCCTGGAGGGCATCGCGGATGTCTATTATAAATGCTCTTAGCGGAAAGCTTAACTAAACACTACACAAACGATGAATAAGAAACTGTTGAAACAAATAGTAAACGAACGGCGCTCTAACTCCTGGCTGTTCATAGAACTACTGCTGGTAAGCATTGTACTTTGGTACGTAGTCGATTATATGTTTGTCACCCTTTATACCTATTTTGAACCTCGCGGGTTCGATATTGAGAATACCTACCGGGTGGAGTTCGATTACCTGACAGAGAAAAGTCCCGACTACATAGCCAACCGTACGGATGAGGAAGCACATGCAGATATGCGTGAGTTACTGGATCGCCTTCGTCGTCGTCCCGGAGTCGAGGCGGTGAGTATGTCGCAAAATTCTTTCCCGTACAACGGAAGTAACAGTGGAATGGACGTACGCCTGGATACCATGGAGAGCAAGTACAACATCCGTCGTTGGGTGACGCCCGACTTCTTCCGTGTTTTCCGTTATCAGGGAGCCAACGGAGAAACTCCGGAACAATTGGCTGCTCTGTTGAAGGAAGGTACTTTTATGGTATCGCGTAATGTGTTCGAGTCACGTTATAAGATCGATTTGAAAGACTATGTAGGCAAAGAGTTTTGTCTGGATCAGGATACTGCCCATTTATCCAAATTGGTGGCAGCGCTCCAAGTGGTCCGTTATGATGATTTTTCCTCCGGTGCTTATAGCCGGTCCGCAGTCATCTTGTTACCGGAGAATCGGTTGGCTTCGGGCAATGAAATCTGTTTGCGTACGAACAAAAACGAATCTGCCGCCTTTGCCGAACAATTGATGAAGGATGCCCCCTCCCAGTATCGGGTGGGCAATCTTTTTCTGACTAAGGTAAGTTCATTCCGGGACATACGGCATACGTTCCAGTTGGACGATATGAATACTTTACGTAACTATCTGGTAGGTATGGGCTTTTTGCTGCTCAATATTTTTCTGGGGCTATTGGGAACATTCTGGTTCCGCACCCAGCAGCGTAAAGGTGAGATGGCGCTGATGATGGCAGTAGGAGGGAGTAAGCAAAGCGTATTCTTTCGTTTGCTGAGCGAAGGTTGGTTTATGCTTCTTCTGGTTACTCCGTTGGCTATTGGTGTCGATTTCTATATCGCAAAGAGTGAACTGACACCTTCGTGGTACTTTTCTACTTTCTCTGTCGGTCGCTTTATGTTGTGCGAAGGCATCACGTTACTGTTGATGGCACTGATGATCTTGGCAGGTATCTGGTTCCCGGCCCGTCAGTCTATGAAAATCCAGCCGGCGGAGGCATTGCACGAAGAATAAAAGCTTATCGCAATATTTTATCATCTATCTGCGTTGTTTTCAAGATTATAACGTATATTTGCGTTCACAATCCTGATACAACGCAGATTTTTGCTATGAACAAACGATTATATACTATATTTCTTATATCTGTCTTCTTATTACTCCCGGGATTTTCCACTGCTGCGGAACGTATTTATAATGTTCTCTTCGTTCAGTCGTATGCTCCGGAGACACCTTGGCATAATGACTTGGTCCGGGGGTTGAAAGACGGTTTCGGTGAATCGGGATTGAAAGTGAATATTACAACCGAATTTCTGGATGCCAATTTCTGGACTTATCAATCCGAAAAGCTGATTATGCGTCGTTTTTGCGAACGGGCCCGTGAAAGGGGAACAGACTTGATTGTTACCGTCAGTGATGAGGCTTTTCATACTTTGCTGACATGCGGAGACTCGTTAGCCTTGCAGTTGCCCGTTGTCTTTTTTAATATAAAATATCCGGAAGGCAGCCTGATCGATTCGTTACCCAATGTGTGTGGATATACGGCGAATCCCGATTTCGGAGAATTACTGAGGCAGGCGAGTCGCCTTTTTCCTACCCGGACGGAGGTGGTCTGTATCTCCGACAACAGTCTGCTGAGTTCGAAAGGGAAAGATGATTTTATGAACGAATGGGAAGGTTTTGTGGAGGAGCATCCGGAATATACGGTGACCTTTTATAATTCGCAGACCGATACAACCAATAAAATTATTGCTTCTACCTGCTATCCCCGCAATACACATAAGACATTGATCATCGCTCCTAAGTGGTCGTCTTTTATGTCCTTTATCGGTCGTAACTCAAAAGCGCCTTTCTTTTCGTGCGAGAACCTTGCGTTGACTAATGGTGCCTTTGGCGCGTATGATGCCGATTCGTATGCTTCGGCGCATGAAGTAGGGCGGACGGCTGCCGATGTGCTGCGTGGCAAATCTCCCTCGGAAGTGGGAATCATTGAATCTCCTTTGAAGTTTATGTACGATTTCAAGCAGCTTGTGTTTTTTAAGGTAGATCCCAAGCAGGCGAGTGCTATCGGCGGAACCATTATTAACGAGCCATACATGGAGAAATATCGTATGCTGTACATCTTGTTGTATAGTTCGATATTGGCTTTACTGGTGTTCCTGATAGTGTGGCTGTATCGTATAAACCGTCGTGAATCCCGCCGTCGCATCCATGCCCAGACCCGCCTGCTGATACAAAACCGGTTGGTGGCCCAACGTGATGAATTTGATAATGTGTTTCATTCCATCCGTGATGGTGTGATCACTTACGACACCGATTTCCGTATTCATTTTACCAATCGTTCTTTATTGAAGATGCTGCATTTGCCCAAAGATGAAGCCGCTCGACCTTACGAAGGCTTGCCGGCAGGCAGTATTTTTAAGATCTACAATAATGGTAAAGAGATTCTCCGTCCTATGCTCAAGCAGGTGGTGACTGAAGAAAGCAGCGTAGTCATTCCGGAAAATTCATTCATGCAAGAGGTGCACAGTGGGAGTTATTTTCCGGTTTCAGGAGAGGTTGTTCCTATCCGTGCACATGGAAAAATTACGGGGATGGCCCTCTCTGCCCGTAATATATCGGATGAAGAGATGCAGAAGCGTTTTTTCAGAATGGCGGTAGACGAGAGTTCTATCTACCCTTGGCAATATAATATCCGCACCGGTCTGTTTACTTTCCCTGCGGGCTTTCTGACACGTTTTGGTTTTGCGGAAAATAAGACTACCATTTCACGTGACGAGATGGACCGGATGGTTCATCCGGACGATCAGGAATCGGCATACGAGGTTTTCAACCGGGCACTGGCGGGCCTCAGTCAGAGTACGCGTATGAGTTTCCGTCAGCTTAGTGGTGACGGTAATTATGAGTGGTGGGAATATCGGACGTCGGTGCTTTCAGGATTGACAACAGACACGCCCTACAGTATTTTGGGAGTATGCCAGAGTATACAACGCTATAAGACGACCGAAGAGGAATTAACCGCAGCGCGTGATAAAGCACTTCAGGCGGATAAATTGAAATCGGCTTTCCTTGCCAATATGAGCCATGAGATACGTACGCCGCTGAATGCGATTGTAGGTTTCTCTGATTTGTTGAGCGATACCAGCGGGTTTACCGAAGAAGAGGTTAAGCTATTTATAGAGACTATCAATAAGAATTGCGGACTGTTGCTGGCACTTATCAATGATATTCTCGATTTGTCCCGTATAGAATCCGGCACAATGGATTTTCAGTTTGCCGGTCACAATCTTCCGTTATTGATGAAGAATGTATACGATTCACAGCGTTTGAATATGCCTCCGGGAGTGCAGTTGGTGCTGAAGTTGCCGGAGAATAGCAAAAAGTATCTGGTGACGGATAATGTCCGCCTCCAACAAGTGGTAAACAACTTGATCAACAATGCCGTTAAGTTTACGACTCAAGGTTCGATTACATTCGGATATACCGAAGAAGAACCCGGCTACACTTCTCTTTTTGTCGAAGACACCGGAAAAGGTATTTCGGAAGATGGATTGAGGCATATCTTTGAACGTTTCTATAAGGTAGATAGCTTTACCCAGGGTGCGGGGCTCGGACTGAGTATTTGCCAGACTATCGTAGGACGTCTGAACGGGACGATTACCGTCACTTCAGAAGAAGGGCACGGAACCCGTTTCACTGTCCGCCTTCCGGATATTTGCGAATAATGATACCGGAGGACGTCCGTCTCCGAACAAACTGTTCATTTTCGGACAGCAGAAAGAACGATGGACGATAAGCGGTGAACGATAAACAGTGAATGATGAGTGGTGAACGATAAGCGATGAACGATGAATGAAGAGCGGTGAACGGAGGGAACGGACGGTGGATGTTCCTGATACTAAAAGATCAGTAGCCGCTACCTTTCACCGGAGGGTGTATCCCTCTCTTTTCTGTTCATTTACAGCGTGGTTACCCGTCCGAAAGAGGCTGCTCCATTATCGTTTTTCCTATTTTGCATCCATCGTTTCTTTCCCTATACCCTTTCTCTTTTCCCGTTTATTTTCCCTTTTACTCCCTCAACCTCCCTTACTCATTGCTCTTTGTTTCGTGTTCCCGTTTCCCCGGTATTCACTTTTGGCACGGGGTTTGCTTTTCAGCCGGTAAATAAACGAATATTATATGAAACGATACTTTCTACTTTCTGCTTTTGCATTTTGCTCGTTGGCGCTGAGTGCGCAGGAAACGCAGGAAATCACCTTGAATGAAGCCATTGCACTGGCACGAACACAGTCTGTAGATGCAGCAGTAGCTCTGAATGAGCTGAAGACAGCTTATTGGGAGTACCGCACGTTTCGCGCCGATCTTCTTCCGGAAGTAAACTTCAGCGGTACATTGCCCAGTTACAGCAAGCAGTATAACAGTTATCAGAATGAAGACGGCTCTTACTCGTTTGTCCGCAGTAATAAGTTAGGATTGAACGGTGCTTTGTCTATCGACCAGAACATCTGGTTTACGGGAGGTAAAGTTTCATTGTCCTCTTCACTCGACTTTATGAAACAGTTAGGTTCCGGAGGAAGCCGGCAGTTCATGTCTGTCCCTATCGCCCTTCAACTGACTCAGCCCATTTTCGGAGTAAACAACCTGAAGTGGAACCGCCGTATCGAACCGGTGCGTTACGAAGAGGCGAAAGCCGCTTTTATTACTGCGACGGAGACGGTGACCATGAATGCGATCACTTACTTCTTCAATTTGCTGTCGGCAAAGGAGACACTGGGCACTGCCCGACAGAATCAGGTGAATGCCGACCGTTTGTACGAGGTGGCCGGAGCTAAACGAAAAATGGGTCAAATCTCAGAAAATGAACTTCTGCAACTGAAGCTTGCCGCCCTGAAAGCCCGGGCTGCCGTGACGGATGCAGAAAGCAACCTCAATGCCCATATGTTCCGTTTGCGTTCTTTCCTGGCCATAGGAAACGACCTGATACTGGAACCTGTGGTACCGGAATCGGCTCCCAACCTAAAGATGGAATACAACCAAGTGCTGAATAAAGCACTGGAACGCAATTCGTTTGCCCACAATATTCGTCGTCGTCAGTTAGAGGCCGAATATGAAGTTGCAACAGCCCGGGGAAATCTCAGGAGCGTCGATCTTTTTGCCAATGTAGGTTATACGGGACTGAATAAAGACTTATCTCCTGCCTATCACAATTTGCTAGACAATCAGGTGGTTGAGGTCGGTGTTAAAATTCCAATCCTCGACTGGGGCAAACGCCGTGGAAAAGTGAGGGTAGCCAAGAGTAACCGGGACGTTACCCTGTCCAAGATAAAGAAGGAACAGATGGATTTCGATCAGGACATCTTCCTGCTAGTCGAGCATTTCAACAATCAGGCACAGCAGCTTTCCATAGCCAATGAGGCCGATAAGATTGCGCAACAGCGCTATAAGACGAGTGTCGAAACATTCCTGATCGGTAAGATCAATACACTCGATCTGAACGACGCCCAGAACTCGAAAGACGATGCCCGCCAAAAACATATCAACGAACTGTACTGGTATTGGTATTACTATTATCAACTCCGTAGCCTGACGTTGTGGGATTTCCAAAACAATACTCCCCTGGAAGCTGATTTTGAAGATATTGTAAAAAAATAATCGTGTGTTTGTTCTTTTTAAACAGGAGGGCTGTTGGTTTCAGACCAACGCCTCTTTGGTTTTAAACCAAGAGGTCTTACCTTTTAAACCAACGTACCTTTGGTTTTAAACCAAAAAAGAGTAGTTTTGCAACTCAAAAATTGATGCCTATGCTTTTAATTATAGATGATGATAGCGGGGTCCGCTCTTCCCTGAGTTTTATGCTGAAACGCGCCGGTTATCAGGTAATTGCAGTGACCGGCCCGCGTGAGGCGATGGAAGTAGTTCGTTCGGAAGCTCCTTCTCTGATCCTGATGGATATGAATTTTACACTTTCCACTTCCGGTGAAGAAGGATTGACGCTTTTAAAACAAGTAAAGGTTTTTCGTCCCGATGTCCCGGTCATTCTGATGACTGCCTGGGGCAGTATACAGTTGGCTGTACAAGGGATGCAGGCCGGTGCATTCGACTTTATCACGAAACCCTGGAATAACGCTGCTCTGTTGCAGCGCATCGAGACGGCACTCGAACTGACTGCCACTCCCAAAGACACTCCGCAAGAGCAAAGCGGAACACTCAACCGGAGCCATATCATAGGCAAAAGCCGTGGGTTGATGGAGGTATTGAATACGGTAGCACGTATTGCTCCTACCAATGCTTCCGTATTGATCACGGGTGAAAGCGGAACGGGTAAAGAACTGATAGCCGAAGCCATCCATATCAATAGCCAACGTGTCCGCCAGCCTTTTGTAAAAGTCAATCTGGGAGGAATTTCGCAGAGCCTTTTCGAAAGTGAAATGTTCGGTCATAAAAAAGGTGCGTTTACAGATGCCACTGCCGACCGTATGGGGCGTTTTGAAATGGCGAACAAAGGAACTATTTTTTTGGATGAAATCGGGGATCTCGATCCGTCGTGCCAGGTAAAGCTGCTGCGGGTATTGCAGGACCAGACCTTTGAGGTGTTGGGAGACAGTCGCCCGCGTAAGACGGATATCCGGGTGGTTTCGGCTACGAATGCCGACCTGAGTAAGATGGTGAGCGAACACACTTTTCGTGAAGACCTGTTCTATCGTATCAACCTGATAACCGTAAAACTGCCTGCACTGAGAGAACGCAGAGAAGATATACCATTGCTTGCCAGACACTTTGCCGACCGTCAGGCGGAGATTAACAATCTGCCCCGTACAGAATTCTCGTCGGATGCGTTGAACTTCCTGAGCCGTTTACCTTTTCCGGGCAATATCCGTGAATTGAAGAACCTGGTAGAACGTACGATTCTGGTCAGCGGAAAGGAAGTGTTGGATGCAATCGATTTCGAGAACCAATACCAACGTCATGACGAAAGTGTGGCAACCTCTTCTTCATTTGCGGGAATGACTTTGGATGAAATTGAAAAGCAAACGATTCTTCAGGCACTGGAACGCTATAAAGGAAATCTCAGCCAGGTGGCTACCGCATTGGGAATCAGTCGTGCAGCATTGTATCGCCGTTTGGAGAAATATGATATCGGTGATAAGTAACCCGTTGCTTATCATGGTCCGTTAATCGTTAATCATCAATCACATGTCAGTAAAGGGATTCTTCTTCATACTTGTTTTCTTCTTGGTCGCTATCATGGGTTTTCTGATTTATATATCCGAAACCGTTGTCGTGAAGTATCTCTATATTGCCGAAGCATTGATGCTGCTCCTGATGCTGTATCTTATTTTGTTTTACCGGAAAATCGTGAAACCGATGAACACCATCGGCAGTGGTATGGAACTTCTCAGAGAACAGGACTTCAGTAGCCGGTTAAGCCATGTGGGGCAGCAGGAGGCCGACCGTGTGGTAAATGTTTTCAATCGCATGATGGAACAACTGAAAAACGAACGGCTGCGCTTGCGAGAACAGAATCATTTTCTCGACCTGATGATTAATGCTTCCCCCATGGGCGTTATTATCATGACGCTGGACGAAGAGGTATCTCAACTCAACCCCATGGCGATGAAGATGATGGGGGTCCGTCCGGAAGAAGCCGAGGGGAGGAAATTGTCGGAAATCGATTCTCCGCTTGCCCTGGAATTGGCCGCCATTCCGAATGGAGCAACCAGCACCGTCCGGCTGAACGACTCGAGTATCTATAAATGCACCCACTCTTCATTTGTGGACCGCGGCTTCCAGCATCCTTTCTATCTGATGGAAGGATTGACCGATGAAGTGATGAAAGCTGAAAAGAAAGCATACGAGAAAGTGATCCGTATGATTGCGCATGAGGTGAATAATACAACAGCGGGCATCACTTCCACATTGGATACGGTAGAGCAGGCATTGTCCGAGTCGGAAGGTATGGAGGATATTTGCGATGTGATGCGCGTATGTACCGAGCGTTGTTTTTCTATGAGCCATTTCATTACCCGCTTTGCCGATGTGGTGAAGATTCCCGAGCCCCGTTTTACTCCGACCAACCTGAATGACCTTGCATTTACCTGCAAGCGCTTTATGGAAGGGATGTGCAATGACCGGAACATCCGGTTGCAACTGATATGTGACGAATCTCTGGACGATGTGAAGCTGGATGCGTCTCTGTTTGAACAAGTATTGGTAAATATTATTAAGAATGCAGCTGAGAGTATCGGACAGGACGGGCAGATCATCATTCGTACTTCATTGCCTACAGCTATCGAAGTGGTGGATAACGGACCCGGTATATCAAAAGAGACTGAAGCAAAACTCTTCAGTCCCTTCTTTTCTACCAAACCCAACGGACAAGGTATCGGCTTGATTTTTATTCGCGAAGTTCTGAGCCGTCATGGCTGCACGTTTTCATTGCGTACATACGCCGACGGACTGACAAGATTCAGGATTCTATTTCCGTGATTCCTGCCATTTCACGGCATATTCATCCAGTATCCGTTTGATTCCCTGACCTATTTTCACATAATCCTTTTCATTCAGGTTAGCCAGTGATACACGTACGCTCCATTCCGGTCCGGCAAAACCTCCTCCGTTAAGCAATACCAGTGAGGTTTCGTTGGCCAGGCGGAAAACAACATCCAGCGGGCTGTAAGTTTTCTTCAGATAACTGACAAATTCTTCTCCATAGAATATCTTGGCCCATACCAGCATATCTATTTCGCTGTAGTAACCTACACGCAGCGGATCGTCTACGAGTGAGAATCCGGTGTTATCCCACAGGGCTTTCAAGCGACGCCGGATAATCTCCTGCATTTTGTTTTTATACCGGTTTTCCTTATCCAGAATGGCGAAAGAAGCAAACAGGCTCATTTGCGTCTGTTGTGGCAGCGATAATCCGGCGGTGTGGTTCAGAGCTACCTGGCGGCTGTCAGCCACCATGCGGTCGATGAATTTCAGTTTCTCGGGTGTAAGAGTCAGACTGGAGTAACGCTTATTGAGAATTGTCTTCTGCTCTTCCGGCAGGTGGGCTATCATCCGGTCGAAGATATTCTCTTCGTGCAGAGCGATCACGGCATCCCTCCATCCCGTGGCTCCGAAATATTTGGAGAAAGAGTAGACACACAAAGTGTTTTGCGGTAATTCGGCCATCAGTGAGCGGAAATGCGGACTGAATGTTCCGTATACGTCATCTGTAATAATCATCAGGTTCGGATTGTCTTTTTTCACGATATCTACAATCCGTGCGGCAGTCTCGGGACTCAGTGTATAACTGGGCGGGTTACTGGGATTGGTAATGAAGAGTGCCTTGATCTGCGGGTTCCTCAGGCGGTCTATATCTTCGTCTTTGTATTGCCAGGTGTGCAATCCGTCTGTCGTCATCTGATCCGCAGATATTTCCGTAACGTTAAATTCATAGCGTCTCAATTGAGGAATTTCAATATAAGGAGTGAAGACAGGTACCATCAAGGCGATTCCATCCCCTTTATTGAGCAGGAAGTTTTCTTGCAGAGAGTCGAAAACGTAGCACATGGCTGCTGTTCCGCCTTCGGTGGCAAACAAATCGTATTTGCCTTTCGGCGGACGACGGTCGCACATCTCCTGTGCCAGATAGTCTTGCACAATCATTTCGGTAAATTGCAGAATGCGGTCCGGCACCGGATACTGATCGCCTACCACTCCTTCCGCCCATTCGTGGACAAGGGTATCCGGGTCGGCGGCATGTTCCAGCAACATGTATTGATAAGTCCCTTTCAACAGCTCTGCCCCCGGCTGGCTGTGGTTGGTCTTGAGGAAAGTCTCAAAGCGGGCGGCAATTCCGTCTTTTTGCGGAATACCGGCTATTCCTTCCGGCAGGTACATCACACGCCTACACTCTTCCAATCCGAATTTACCTAAAAGGAAGAACGCTTCGCGCGGAGTGGTAGCAATCCAGTTCGGATTTCCACGTCCGGCATTCAGCATGGTGTGGGCTATCTTCTTGATGCTCTCGTCAGCCATTTCAATCAGTTTGTTCTTCAATTCGAAAGGACTGATACTCTCCATCTTTTTAGCAAAACTTTTAGTTACTGCTCCGTTGTTTTCATTACTTTTCATCATTATATCAAGAGTTATGTTTAGTTAATATTAAAAATCTGTTTCTACATAAGTAATACGATCACTACTCCCCAGATAATCAGAAGAGTATTCCCGACAGCATACGTCACAGTATATCCCAAAGCAGGAGTTTCGCTTTCAACGGCTTCCTGGATGGCTCCTAATGCAGCCGTAGTGGTACGTGCGCCGGCTGTGCATCCCAATACCAGTGCCGGATGGAATTTAAAGATATATTTTGCCATCAGTATGCCTGCTATCAGAGGAATGGAAGTGGCCAGTGCGCCTACGATGAACAGGCTTAAACCCACTTCCTTGAACCCTTGCACGAAGCTGGGACCTGCAGCAATGCCCACAACGGCAATAAACATGTTCAGCCCCACGTTATCCAGTATCCAGAGAGCGGGTTCGGGAATACGCCCGAAAGTAGGGTGTTTGCTGCGTAGCCATCCGAAGAATAATCCGCCGATCAAGGCTCCTCCGCTAGTGCTGAGGCTGATGGGGACTCCTCCCATGTGAATGCTGAGTGCGCCGATCAGTCCTCCTATCAAAATACCCAGTCCGACAAAGATCATGTCTGTCTGGTTGGTCGGCCGGTCGGCATATCCCAGCTGCTTAGCTGCCGCATCCACTTCATGTTTGGTACCCACCAGTTCCACCATGTCACCGGCGTCGACCACGGTCTGGGCCAATACCGGTATGTCGATACCTGCCCGTTTGATGCGGCGAATGCTGACACCGTGCATAAATTTCAGGGCCCGGATGGTGCTGACTTTTTCTCCGGCAACCGTTTTGCGGGTGACCATAACGGGTAATACCTCGGCAGGGAAGTCCAGCAACTGCGGGTCCAATACTTCAGGACCGATCCAGTCCTCTTCACCGATCACATACTCGCGCCGGCCGCTCAGCACCACTTCGTCGCCTTTCTTCAGTACAAAAGTCGGACTAACCTCTTTTACGATGACTCCCGCCTGGCGCACTCGTTCCACAAACAGGCGTTTATCGTTTTCCTGAAAATAACTTTCAAGATCTGACACCCGTTTGCCGTCACCAAACCACTCGTTGGCTATTTTATAAGCACGGAAAGTAACGGGGCGGGCGGCTGCCATGAATCCGGGTTGATCCGCTTCGTTATTTCCCATTTTGGCTTCCAGTTCTTTGCAGGCAGCTTTCACTTTATCGAGTCCCCCCAGCAGTCGCGGGCCGAGTGAACCCAATACCCATGCAGAGCCGGCCGTGCCGAAGATGTAAGTTACGGCATACGACACCGGGATAATGTTATTATATGCTTCTTTGGTTTCCGGAGAGATGTTCAGTTCGTTAATCGTGTCTCCGGCCACGCCGATTACGGCAGAGATGGTTTGCGATCCGGCCAGTAATCCGGCAGCCTCACCTACATTATACCCCATAATCTTAGCCAGTATCCAAGGGATGATCAGGCAGAATACACACATGATGGCGGCAAACCCCATTTGAGGGAGTCCGTCCTTTTTCAGTCCGCGGAAAAACTGAGGACCGACCTTATAGCCGATGGCGAAAAGAAAAAGCAGAAAGAAAACAGATTTGATAGGTCCGTCGACGGTGATGTCGAGTTGTCCGACAAGGACTCCTACCAGCAATACGCTTGTTACAACTCCCAGGCTGAACTTTCCGATTTTGATTTTTCCAATCCAAAAGCCCACAAAAAGGGTCAGGAAGATAGCCAGCTCGGGGTGTACCCTAAGTTGATGTACAATCCAATCCATAGTTAATTTGTTTAGGTTTAATTTCTCATTAAAAACAGCCTGTGCAAGAAAGTGTTTTGTTAAACGATCTATTCTTGTATCATTGTATACATTATTAACGTTATCTTTGATGCGTTAAATTGTATATTGTTTTGAAGAATAAATTTCGTAATTTGTTTTTGGCCTTTGGCATCCTGGCCGTCATCATCATGCTGTTCACTTTCGATGTGTCCTATGATGAGCTGCTGGACAACCTGCGGCGTGCCGGATTTTATCTGCCGCTGGTTCTGGTCCTTTGGCTTTTTATTTATCTGATTAATACGCTTTCGTGGTATATCATTCTTCGTAGTAGCGGTCCGGTGAATTCATTGTCGTTCGCCCGGCTCTATAAATTCACGGTTTCCGGTTTTGCGTTGAATTATGTCACTCCTGTGGGACTTATGGGAGGGGAACCTTACCGGATTATGGAGCTTACTTCATATGTCGGAGTGGAGCGTGCCACATCTTCGGTCATCCTGTATGTGATGATGCATATCTTTTCGCATTTCTGTTTCTGGCTCAGCTCGGTGTTGATTTATGTCTTTTTTTATTCGGTCGGTTGGGGGATGGGCATTGTCTTGGGGTTGATCACGCTCTTCTGCCTTTTACTTGTCACTCTTTTTATCAAAGGCTACCGGAACGGTATGGCTGTGGCATGCGTACGTCTGGGTAGTCATATCCCTTTCTTGAAGAAGCGCGCAGTCCGCTTCGCGGAACTTCACAAAGAAAAACTGGAAACCATAGACAGTCAGATAGCACTGCTTCATCAACAGCGCAAAAGTACCTTTTATTCGGCATTGGGGTTAGAGTATACCGCTCGCATTGTGGGGTGTCTTGAAGTCTGGTTGATTCTGAATGTATTGACTACGGATGTCAGTTTTGTCGGTTGCATTCTGATCGTCGCTTTCTCTTCCCTACTGGCCAATCTGCTTTTCTTTCTTCCCATGCAATTAGGGGGCAGGGAAGGAGGCTTTGCCCTGGCGGTAGCCGGTTTGTCTTTATCCGGAGCATATGGGGTATTTGCCGCTCTGATTACGCGGGTGCGGGAGATGGTCTGGATTGTTATCGGGCTGGTGCTGATGAAGATAGGAAATCGGAAATAGAGTAATGATGAAAAGCTGAATTTCTGAGAAATTTCTATCATTAAGGATTATGAATGTATCTAATCACTCTCGTTTGTACGAAACCTACCAACTTCAATCTGTGAGCCCTCGCTGAAACCGGTTGGGAGGAATGCTGCTTGCCTTCAAGAAGTACTGTCAGTTCAGAAGCATTCCAATGGAATACTGTCCAATTCTCTCTTTGTGTATATACATACTTAGAATATGGTTGATGCGTCATTAAGCCATGAATAACGCCACAATATTTGCAACGAAATTAATCATTTATTGTCGTATTACCAAGCAAAATAGTGTAATGTCGCAAAAAATGCGATGATTTTAGGCGCAAAACGTCTGGTGGTTACGATTTACATCCAGTATCACTTATGCCTAAAATATGAATTTGCTTTGGTGAGAGTGAAAGAACTTCTGCCATTGGTTGATGATAATATCCCTGCGAATGATAAGAATGCAGTGGAACTCTCTGTTATGTCCGACATCGTTATTGCATATGGGAAAGAATATTATTCGATAGAAAAACCAACTGTTGCAGAATTAATAGAACTTTATCTTGAAGAAAAAGGAATGAGCCAAAAACAACTTGCCATTGAGATTGGAATAAGTCTTTCACGGGTGAATGATTATATTGCAGGACGTTCAGAACCTACTTTGAAAATAGCCCGTTTGCTTTGTCGGGTATTGAATATTCCTCCCACTGCAATGTTGGGTTTTTAAATTGAGGGTTATGATACATGTAAATGAAAAGGCTGGATTTATGTGGCGTGTTGCTCTGAGAATAATATCGTAACAATTAACATTGTTAACTCCCTTTCTCAGCCATTTTTATTCTTGTGTGCAAATAACAAGCCTTTTGCATTTAAAACACTTGTTATTTGCATCCAAAGAATAAACTTTAACTTTGTGTTAAAACAAAGCTTTTACTGACAGATGTTTTGAACTTTGAATAGTTTGTATTTCAGCTTGTTAAGTTTGATCTTTACTTCTTAGGCTCACTGAAGGTCTCTGCAGGCTGGAACCGATATACTTGCTTTTTTGTCAACTATACACGGGGTATTTGCACTATCCGTTTATTTCCTTTTTGTCCTGTTCAATGCCGCTATCAGATACCTTCCTTTTGCCCCTATGTCACTCCAGCAAGTGTTGGCAATCAGCCGCCACACCGTCGTTCCCTTTCTTCCATAGTCCGATAGCCTGAGAATGGCGTTTACTTCGCCCACTTCGTTAATTCCCAATCTTTGGAGCGTATCCGTCAGTCCCGGATAATTGTGTGTCATTGTATTGAAAGCGTATCCCGGTATCGGGAGAGAAACAGAATCCTCCTTCCTTTCTTCCTCCTTCCCCTCGGGGGGAGCTGAGGGGGGTAATTCTTTATTTTCCTTTGCTCTACTTTTCTTTACTTTACTTTGTCCGGAATTGCATGCATTTTTTGCGTCAACGGCTACATCGTGTACTACATTTCCCGGGCTAACGGCTACATCTCCTGTGCCGACAGCTGCTTTTCCTTCTTTAAGCGGCTTGGGTTGTTCAACTTCCTGTTGTGTGGATGCATTGTCCGGTTTGCCGCTTTCCTTTTCCGGTTTATCGTTTTCCTTTTCCGTTTTCACCATCAGGTAGGGGAGTTCCGACAACTCTCTCTTTCTCCGCTTTGTCGCCTCCATCCATACCTTCTGTATGTTTTCCGAGGTCAGTATTCCGTTTTCCAGATAGCTGTTTTTGTCCATTATCCCTTTGATGAAGAGGATCTCAATGATGCCCTGCACCTCAGCGGCCTGCACTTCCCTTCCCGCCTTGTTGGCAAAGATCAGGCACTGCTCTTCATCCCAACGGATGAAGTATCCCTCCTTGTATATCTTACACAGCAGTTTCAGTACAATTGCCGAGCCCTTTATTCCGTATTTAGCTTCTATCACTTCCATTGCGTTCTCTTCCATGAAGTTTACGCCCACCGGGAAATAGTTGATCCCGTCATATATTGTTGCCATTGCTTTTTAGATTAGTCGTTTGTACTTTCAATAATACATTAATACATTCACCACAAATTACTCCGGATTCCCAAAGACGTTTTCACTTGATTCCTCAAAATAGAAATCATTCATCTGTGAAAATCCGTGTAATCTGTGGTGGAGTCCTATACGATCGGTCTCCACTCCATGAAGTTCTCCACCTGGAATGTCGTCCATCGCTGTTCGTCCACATTCCAGTAGACTACTGCGCCTTCTATTTTTGTGGGTTCATACTTCTTGTGGAATTCCGCTTCATAGTAGATCAGTGTCGCTTTCACCAACCTGAAGTCTCCGTTCTGCTTTTGATAAGCGATGGCTGCGTGCCCGTATTGCAGGTGGTCGGTCAACGCTTCCAGGCGCTCCGCCATCCATTCGGCACACATTTCAGTGTATCCTTTCTCAAAGACAATCCGTTTTTTCCATCTCAGTTTCATGGCTTCACTTTGTGATGCCGGTCTTTTCTTCTGTTTCATACGTATATGATTTAAAGGGTTAATAGATAAATTATCGCCCCAAAGGTAAGTCGGATCGAATGTATTCCGGTTTGATAAAATTCATTGTACGTATTTCAGCGCTTTCCTTCTTGGTTCTTTTTCTTTCTTTCCATCTTATTCCAGATTTCGTTGACGTAATTCCTGATTGTGCTGAAAACTAATGGTTTGAATACTCCATTTCTCATTTTTCCAAAAAGTTCTTTTTCCTCTATGTAGCGTGCCAACGAATCTTTGCATGTTTTGATATTTTGTTCTTTTGCGTCCAATATGTAGGATGTTATCAGCGCTTTTATAACTCCTTCATTGTTGGAGATAATTCCCGGTATCTGCGTTCCTGCTTTTCTGCCTCTTTTTTCTTTAATAGGTTCTGTGATAGGAGGTTGTGTTTTAGTGTTGGCGTTTTTTTACACTTTTGTTCACTGTCTGTAATAATTCATTTTCTTTATTCATGATTTTTTTATTTAATCAATAACTAAATGTTGTTAATATGTTGCAAAGGTAAAAAGGAATCTATCGGTAGGCAAATAAAAGTGGAATTTAAGAGGGAATGAACGCTTTTGATAGGCTAATTATCTGATATATAATGTTGTATTAATGAAAAAAGTGAGTGTTTCAATAGACGTTCGTTTAATTGAACGCAAAGATAGAGGGTATTTTTAGAACTACAAAATGTTTAATAAAAAAAATGATTTTTTGCCTTTGGATATTGTTTTAATATATTGAACCATAGGTGTTTATGAATTAATAAAAAACAGTTTATTATCTGTCTGATTTTGTTTTCTGTTCTCTTCTGATTTATATACAAAAAACATGTGTTTTTAAACGAACGTCTATTGAAACACTTTTTGTTTTCAATGCCCTCGTTTAAAGGCTATTATAATAAATAACTATTTTCTGCCTCTCCTTCTGTGATAGTGGAGGGTCATTAAATAACATGGATGCACTGAATTTTTCATTAAAATCCGCATTACATAACTTGACCGGGAGGTATGCTTCGCTACTCCGGTGTCCCCAAAGAACATCCTGACGTGAACGATATGACAACATCCGCATCTATCGAAGCTTCGATGGAGCGCTCTCAATCTATCTTATCTTCTTCCGCTTTGAACTGGTATGCCTTGCGTATCACTTACGGGCGTGAACTGGCTTTGCAGGAGTACCTCAATTCGGAGGGGATCGAGAATTTCATCCCCATGCACTACGAATATACCATTAAAAACGAGCGTCGGGTTCGTAAGCTTGTTCCCGCAGTTCATAATCTGGTTTTTGTCCGTTCCTCGCGTAGTTGTATCGATGCCATTAAAGAGAGCAGGAGCGCCACGCTTCCTATCCGTTACATTATGGATCGTGAATATCATCGTCCCATCATCGTTCCTGATTCCCAAATGCGTAATTTCATGGCTGTCTCTGCGAATTATGATGAATCCCTGCTTTATTTCGAACCTTCTGAGTTGAACATCCGCAAGGGTACCCGTGTGCGTATCACCGGGGGGCTTTTCGAGGGGGTGGAGGGCGAGTTTGTCCGTGTCCGCAATGACCGTCGTGTCGTAGTCACGATCGAAGGTGTTATGGCTGTCGCCACCACTTTTGTCCATCCTTCATTGGTCGAACCTGTCACCGAAAAATAACATAACAAGATATGAACTATTTAGAATCAGAAATCTCCGCTCTTTATGCTTCTGCTCATGAACTTTGCTATCTGGGCATGGACGGTCGGCCGATCTACAGTGATCAATTCACCCGTCTGAATCGTGATGTTTTTTCTCAGGCTAATGCTTTGTACGACAAGCATGGTGATAGTGATGAAGAAGAGGCCCGGTTGTGTCTGTCGCTCCTGATGGGATATAATGCGACTCTCTATAATAACGGTGACAAGGAGGAGCGTATCCAACATATTCTGGATCGTTGCTGGGATGTACTGGAACATCTGCCTGCCTCTCTGTTGAAAGTCCAACTGCTGGTTTATTGTTACGGAGAGGTTTTCGATGAGGAATTGGCCAGGGAAGCTCAGGCTATCATCGATACGTGGCAGGACAGAGAGTTGTCGGAAGAGGAGCGTGAGGTGATGGAACGCCTGAAGGATGTACAAGAGAATCCGTATCCTTGGAGTGAGGTGGAATGATTTCGATCTAGTAATTTAATTTTAATAAGTATATTGATGAAAGGTATTGTCTTGGCCGGTGGTTCGGGCACTCGCTTATATCCGATCACCAAAGGAGTCAGTAAGCAGTTGCTTCCGATATTTGATAAGCCGATGATCTATTATCCTATCTCTGTACTCATGTTGGCGGGGATTCGTGAAATATTGATTATCTCCACTCCATACGATTTACCCGGCTTTCAACGTTTGCTGGGTGACGGTTCTGACTTTGGAGTACGTTTTGAGTACGCTGAACAACCTTCTCCTGACGGCTTGGCACAGGCATTTATTATAGGAGAGGAATTTATAGGTGATGATTCTGTATGTTTAGTCTTGGGTGATAATATTTTTCATGGTAATGGCTTTTCGGCTATGTTAAAAGAGGCAGTCCGTGTTGCTGATGAAAAGCAAAAGGCAACAGTGTTTGGTTATTGGGTGAATGATCCGGAGCGTTATGGGGTTGCGGAGTTTGATAAAAGAGGTAATTGTCTTTCCATTGAAGAAAAGCCGAAAGTGCCTAAAAGCAATTATGCCGTTGTTGGACTTTATTTTTATCCTAATAAGGTTGTGGAAGTTGCTAAGAACATAAAACCTTCTGCCCGTGGTGAGTTGGAAATTACAACTGTGAATCAGTATTTTCTGAAAAAAGAACAATTGAAAGTGCAGATTTTAGGACGTGGTTTTGCTTGGCTGGATACAGGTACGCACGACTCTTTGAGTGAAGCAAGTACCTTTATCGAAGTGATTGAGAAACGTCAAGGGTTGAAAATAGCATGTCTGGAAGGCATTGCACTTCGTCAAGGGTGGATTAATTCTGATAAAATGAAGAAATTGGCTCAGCCTATGTTGAAAAACCAATATGGGCAGTACCTTTTGAAAGTAATTGATGAATTAGCTGCAGACCAATAATGAATATAATAGAAACTGATATAAAGAGTGTTGTGATTATTGAACCTCGTTTGTTTCGTGATGAACGCGGTTATTTCTTTGAATCTTTTAATCAAAATGTGTTTATAGAGAAAGTTTGTAAAACGATGTTTGTCCAGGATAATGAATCTAAGTCGAGTTATGGAGTGATTCGTGGTCTGCATTTTCAGAAACCACCTTTTGCACAAAGTAAGTTGGTCCGGGTTGTGAAAGGCGCTGTTCTTGATGTAGCTGTCGATATCCGCAAAGGCTCTCCCACATTTGGAAAACATATTTCGGTTGAATTGACAGAGGATAATCATCGTCAGTTTTTTATTCCCCGTGGCTTTGCTCATGGCTTTTCTGTTTTAAGTGAAGAAGTGGTTTTTCAATATAAATGCGATAATTTTTATGCTCCTCAGTGTGAAGGAGCTATTGCTTGGGATGATCCAGATTTAGGTATTGATTGGAAAATACCAATGGAGGAAGTCATTTTGTCAGAGAAGGATTCTTGTCATTCAGCCTTAAAAGATGCCGCCTGGTTATTTGATTATTATGATAAACAAGATATGCTCTAAGGCGGGTATTGACAATAAAAACGTATCGGGACGTCGTGATTATGAGAATCTACTCCAAATGATGATAGAAATTAAAATTAATAAACTTTAAAAAGAATGAGAGTGTGTCGAAACTCACTACAGAGGACACAGAGTAACATAGAATGACTTTTAAGTTATTGATTATCTGTTTTGATGATCTGTGGCTTCTGTGTGGTCTATAGTGAAAAGACTTTTGACAGCTCCCGCTAACAAGATTAGAAAGAATGCAAGCGATTATATTGGCTGCCGGAATGGGTAAACGTCTTGGAGATCTGACCAAGGACAATACTAAGTGTATGGTGAAAGTTAATGGAGTTCCTCTTATAGATCGATTGTTGACTCAACTGTCGAGATTTTCATTGGTGAAAGTAATAATTGTAATAGGTTATGAAGGAAAGAAGCTTCGTGATTATATTGGGCAGGAGTATAAAGGACTGGCTATAGAATATATTGAAAATTCAATATACAATACTACAAATAATATTTATTCACTTTCATTAGCGAAACAGCAACTTCAAGAAGATGATACATTATTGATCGAATCGGATCTTATTTTTGAAGATTCATTATTTGATATGATACTGAATAGTCCTGATCCTAATGTAGCATTGGTTGATAAATATGAAACGTGGATGGACGGGACAATGGTTCATTTGGATGAGGAAAATAATATTGTAAACTTTGTACCTAAAAAAACTTTCAAGTATAGTGATGTAAGTTCATACTATAAAACGGTCAATGTTTACAAATTTAGCAAGGAGTTTTCGAGGAGTAAATATGTTCCTTTTCTTGAGGCTTATTCTATAGCTTGGGGAAATAATGAGTATTATGAGCAAGTGTTGCGTGTGATTACTTTACTTGATAATACGGACTTAAAAGCGTTACCTTTAACTGGTGAAAAATGGTATGAAATAGACGATGTTCAGGATTTGGATATTGCTGAAACTCTTTTTGCTGACTCTTCTGGTAAGTTGTCTCTTTATCAAAAACGTTTTGGAGGTTATTGGCGTTTTCCTGGTTTGCTTGATTTTTGCTATTTAGTAAATCCCTATTTCCCATCTCGGAAAATGCGAGAGGAGATGAAAGCCAATTTTGATACATTATTGACTGAATATCCCTCAGGAATGGGAGTTAATAGCCTATTGGCGAGCAAATATTTTGGTGTAAAAAAGGAATATATTTGTGTTGGAAATGGTGCAGCTGAGCTTATAAAAAGTTTAATGTCATATTTAGATGGCAATTTGGGAGTTATTTATCCTACTTTTGAAGAATATCCAAATAGGCGAGAGAGCCGAACTATAATTTCTTATATTCCTGATAATACTGATTTCTCTTATACAGTAGAGGATATTCAACTCTATTTTGAGCATAAAGATATTTCTTCTTTATTGTTGGTTAATCCGGACAACCCTTCTGGTAATTTTATTTCTAAAACAGATCTTTTGGAATTGGCTTTTTGGGCTAAAAGGAGAAATATCCATTTGATAGTTGATGAGTCTTTTGTCGATTTTGCAATGGATGGTTTAAATAGTAGTCTGCTTTATAATGAGCTGTTAGAATCATATCCTAATCTGATTGTAATGAAAAGCATATCTAAGTCCTATGGAGTTCCAGGACTTCGTTTAGGAGTGCTTGCTACCTCAGATATAGAATTGATTTCTTGGATGAAGACGAATGTAGCAATATGGAATATTAATTCGTTTGCTGAATTCTATATGCAGATATTCGGCAAGTATGAATCAGATTATAAGATGGCTTGTGAAAAGTTTGTAGCAGAACGTTCTCGTTTCTTTAAGTCTTTGCAGAGAATTAGTTTTCTTCGTGTGATTCCTTCTCAAGCAAATTACTTTTTATGTGAAGTTACGAATAAATATACCTCATCTGAATTAACTCGCATCTTACTTTGTGAAAATGATATATTGATAAAGGACTGTAGCACGAAAAAGGCTTTTAATGGTCGAAGCTATGTTCGTATAGCTGTGAGGGGAAAAGAGGAAAATGATAAATTGGTAGGAATTTTGTTGAACTTATAATTATTGATGGGGCAATCTGTTCTAAAAAATTTATTGGCAAAAAGTACGCTTAGCGTATTTAACATACTTATTCCTTTTCTGATATTACCTTATGTTTATCGGGTTTTAGGGCCGGAAAAAGTCGGAGACGTTGAATATGGCACGACTTTGTATACTTATTTTGGATTATTGGGGTTGCTTGGAATATATAATTATGGTTTGAGAGAAATTAGTATAAATAGAAATGATAGAGAAAAAGTTGGAGTAATATGTTCGAACTTATTTTATATAGGTTTTATTAGTAACATACTGTTTTTTGTTCTATATGAAATATTCGTGTTGATTTTTATTAAAGAACCGAATATTCGTTATATAATGTATATTTTGGGCTTTAATCTTATAGCTCAAATCTTTTATATAGAGTGGATGCATGAGGCTTTTGAAGATTTTAGATTTATAACAATAAAGACTGTAATAATAAGGTTGATAAGCGTTGTGTTTATTGTCTTGTTAGTACGTGGGGCTGCCGATTATTTAGTTTATGTTTTGATTATTGTTGGGACTCTTTTTCTTAATAATATAGTTAGTTTTATAAAAGCTCAAAACCGTATTGGTAGAAATATAATTAGTAGCGTAAAAAAAATAGATGTTAGAGTATACGTTATTCCGCTATTATTGATTTTGGTTTTGAATAATACTAATGTATTATACACGATGGCTGATAGAACAATGTTGGGCATATATTCGGAAGCTAAAGATGTAGCTTATTATAGTCTTGGCCAAAAGGTAGCAGAAGCTATTAAAGTCTTATTGTTATCGATTGTGTTTGTGACATTACCTCGTTTATCTTCGTATTTGGAAACTAATAAAGACTTATATATAAGTAGTGTGAGAAAACTAATTCGGCTAATGTTGCTTCTGGTTTTACCTGTTTCCATAGGTATGTTTATGCTTTCAGAACAAATTGTACTTCTTTTTGCAGGTGAACAATATTTAAGTGCTGTGCCTTGTTTTAAAGTTTTTTCTTTGAGAATAATCATTCTGGCTGTAGAGGCAATTCTCTATAATCAAGTAATCTTTTTGCATAGAAAAGAACGGATTTTATTGGTAATGAATCTTTTTTGTGGGGTTCTTAATGTAATATTGAATTTTGTTTTTCTGAAGCATTTTACTCCTTTTATAGCAATCACTACAACTGTATTGTGTGAAATATTGTTTCAGTGTTTTTGTTTGATATATGTTAAAAAGGCATTGCATTTATCATTGCATATCTTTAAAAAGGAAAATTTGTTGTATTTGGGTTTATCACTAATCTTCATTCCGGTGATATGGATTCTTAGCTACTTTGTTAACGTATCTGGATTTATGTTAGTTCTTTTATCTGTAGTTTGTTGTACGATAATCTATATTGGAGGTTTGTATTGGAAAAAAGATGAGCTATTTCTCGAAACAATGAAACGGATATTATAATATTTAATAAATATGAAGATGAATTATTTAGATATCAGGAAGTATTCTCCTATACAAGATTTTAGAACAAGATCTATTGCCGATTTGATTTGCATGTCTGTATCTCCTTTCCTTTCATTATTTTTTATAGCAAAGAAAGTAAGACCTAATTCTATCACTTTGTTAATGATATTGAGTGGGTGTGTGGGTGCTGTTTTGTTTGCGTTACCATGGGGAATAGCTAAGTTAGCTGGAATTTTCTTTTTTTATATGTGGTATATTTTGGATTGCAGTGACGGAGAAGTGGCCAGGGTAACAAAATGTTTTTCAAAATATGGAAAGGAGTTTGATTATTTGGCACATTTAATTTGTCATCCTTTGATGAACCTTGCTTTATGGATTTCTTATATTCAGTTAGACAAGTATGATAGTTTGCTCGTATCTTTCTGTTTTATTACCTTTATTTCGCTGGAGCTTGTTATCAGGAATTATATTTCGTTTGAAACTTATCTTAATGAAGAAGGAAGCGTTCAGGAAGTAAAAAAGAAAAATACGCTTAGATATTTTTTAGTTCAGTTTTGTATATATCCTAATTTTATACTGATATTTCCTATTTTCTTTTGTCTTGATTATTATATGGATATTCCCTCATTTGCAATACTCTGTTTATTCTTGTTTTCTTTTCTTCTGTTGGTTGTAATAGGAAGTTATAAGAATTTGAGAATATTTTATAATAGTTGACTTTTAGATTAAGAAATTTGTTTGTGGCGTTTATAATAAGGATGGTTAGTGATAATTGAGCTACATTAATGGTCGAATGAAGAATCTGTTTTTAATTATATTATTTCTTATTTTAGGTCTAAATCTCTCTACAGCTGTCTGCTATATTTTATTAGCTATAGCTTTTGTGGGATCACTAATATATTTATTTTGTACTAAAAGTAAGATCAGTTATAGAAAAGAAATTGATTTTATACCATTCAGTTTTTTCTTGATATGGATTTATGGTATTGTGATAGGCTTTTTTAATGGAAATAAAAGCGAGTATATCATAGCTAATTTTGCTGGAATGTTTTGCTATATCTTGTATTATTTTCTTGTTTTGTTTAAGGTTTCGGTTTCTAGTTTGGTAAAAATATTATTAGTTGCTACTATATCTACTTCCACCATTGCAAGTGTATATTATATTTTTGACATCATAGGTATTGATAGTTCATTTTTAAATAACTTTCTCGGTGAGATAAATCAAGGGTCTAGTACAGGGCAGTTGAGAGCTTATTTTACAGGATTAACGGTTGGCTTTACTATATGGGTTCTTTCATTTATGTATCTATTAATTGGTAAGTCAGAGAAAAACTTATTTTTGTTTGAAGGCATTAAATCCAGAAATTATATATGGTTGTTCTTGTTGACAACATTTATTTTGTATTTTGCTACAGCATCGAAAGGCTTTATGCTTTCTGGAGTATTTTATTTTTTAGTATTACCGGTCTTGTTGTATGGTAAGAAAATGGTTTCGGGAAAGATGTCGCCAAGTTTTTTTCTTTTTATTGTTTTCATTTTATTAGTCATTGGTGTTTTGGTAGTCTTCGATTATTCTAATATTGTCACAAAGATGTTTGATAGCGAGGATTCATCAAATGCGTTACGTTATTTGCAATTGACATATATAGTAGATGATATTACTATTTTGGGGAAAGGACTTGGTGCTATAATACCTAATTTTTCTCGGAGTGATGAAGCTGAATACGGCTTTGAATTATCTTATATAAATCTTATTCATAAGTTCGGAATTTTTGCTTGCGTACTTTTCTTCAATTGGGCGTATGTATTGTTTAAAGCTAGTTTAAACGTTTATCATAGAAAAAATGTTTTTAATTCTTCACTTTCTTTAGGTTGTATGGGATATTTATTCCCTTCTGCGGGTAATCCTCTTTTAATGCATCCGGCTTGTGTTATTCTCAATTGTATCGCTCTTTATCTATTACGTAAAAAATAGTGATGAAAATATCAGTTTGTCTTGCATCATATAATGGGCAGCTTTTTATAGAGCAACAAATAAAATCAATACTTGCTCAACTTTCGGAATATGATGAATTAATAGTTTCAGATGATTGCTCTACAGATAAAACCTTGGAAATAGTTGAAACACTTAATGATAAGAGAATTAAGATCTTTTCGGGCATTAGGTATGGATCTCCTATTAGAAATTTCGAGAATGCGTTAAAGCATGCAACTGGTGATGTTATTTTTTTGTCAGACCAAGATGATGTATGGCTTCCTAATAAAGTGAAAATAATGACTTCTTATTTTCACCAATATGATGTGGTGGTTAGTAATTGTTCTATTGTAGACAAAGAACTCAATATAATCAAAGATTCTTTTTTTCTATCGGTAAATACTCGAAAAGGTTTTTTTAATAACCTCTATGACAATCATTATTTAGGATGTTGTATGGCTTTTAAGAAAAAAGTATTAGATATCATTTTGCCATTCCCTAAAAAGATTGCGATGCATGATATTTGGATTGGATTATGTGCTGAAGCTTTTTATAAATCCATTTTTGTGGATGATGTTTTGTTGTTGTATAGGCGACACGGAGGTAATGCTTCGCCTACATCGGAGAGAAGCAGTGCTTGTTTGCTTACAAAACTGTGGTATCGGTTTTACTTTTTGATACAAGTTGGTTATCGGATGTTATTATGGAGAAGATGAAAATACAAAAAAGGATTCAAGATCGAGTACTTCTGATAAATCAGTCAGCGGGATATTTGATGGTTGATATTGTGAATGCTTATGCTCAAAAATATTCTGATGTTGTTTTGCTAACAGGAAGTTATAATACGCAAGACAGAGAATTGAACAAATCTGTTAAAATACACAAAATAGCTGTTTATATTCGTTCTTCTTTTTTCATGCGTGCGCTTACATGGTTGATAGCTACATTACAAATTTTTTTCTTGTTACTTTGGAAGTACAGGCATTATAAAATTATTTATGTTACAAATCCTCCTATGTCTTATTTCCCATCACTGATTCTTAAATGTCAGTATTCCATTATTGTTTATGATGTATATCCGAATGCGCTGAATAATATTGGAATATATAAATCTTCTTGGATGTATAAAGTGTGGGTTAAAATTAATAAACGGATATATAGAGCTGCTGATAAAGTGTATACATTGAGTAATGGAATGGCGACTTTGCTTTTAGAATATTGTGATGAAAATAAAATAGAAGTAATTCCTAATTGGGCGGGAATAGAGTCTTTGCAAAGGATTGATAAAGCGAAAAATCCATTTATTAGGGAGCATAATTTATTTAGTAAATTTGTTGTGATGTATTCTGGAAATATAGGATTTACACATAATGTGGAGTCTATTATTGAAATAGCTGAAGTACTTAGAACAGATGAAGATATTGTCTTTCTTATAATTGGAGAGGGCTTGAAAAAGAATGAGTTAATGTTATGTGTAAAGGAAAAAGCGTTGAAAAATTGTTGTTTTTTATCATGGCAAGACTCGAAATGTTTAAAATATTCATTGAGTGCAGCTGATATTTCAATTATAACATTGACTGACGAAACAGCTTTAGCCAGTGTTCCAAGTAAGACTTATAATTTGCTTGGCATAGGTAGTCCTTTATTGTGTATAGCACCCGATGAATCGGAATTGGCACTTTTGGTAAAGGAATATCATTGTGGAAGATGTTTTTCAAAAAATGATGTTTCTTCTATGGCTGATTTTATAAAAAAGTTGAAGGCTGATAGTGAACTTTGGAAAGTTTACTCCAATAACTCCTTGAAAGCCTCATTGAATTATACCTATAAAAATGCAGAACAATATGTATCGTAATTATATTAAACGTTCTATAGATGTTGCTATAGTTATTGTTATTTTATTGATTATTTTGCCTGTTTTATTGGGGGTGATTTTTTTGCTCTATTTTACAAATAAAGGTTCAGGAGTGTTTTTCTTTCAAGAACGTCCAGGAAAGAATGGAAAGATATTCAAAGTTATTAAGTTTAAAACGATGACAGATGAGTTGGATCAACAGGGAAACTTGTTGCCTGATGAAAAAAGATTAACTAAAGTTGGTAAGTTCATTCGTTCTGTTTCTGTAGATGAGTTACCACAATTAATCAATGTGTTAATGGGGGACATGTCGTTAATTGGACCACGACCTTTATTACCTCAATATCTTCCTTTATATAATAAGCAACAAGCTCGGAGGCATTATGTTCGGCCTGGAATTACGGGTTGGGCTCAGGTAAATGGTCGTAATGGCATTTCATGGACAAAGAAATTTGAACTGGATGTGTGGTATGTGGATCATTGCTCTTTTTTACTTGATTTGAAAATTGTTCTATTAACAATAAAAAAGGTTTTTATTCGTGAAGGAATTAGTTCTAATAATTCAATCACGATGGAGCCTTTCACAGGAAATAATTAGTTGTATGAAAGATATTGCAATTTATGGCGCAGGTGGATTTGGAAGAGAAATGGCTTGTGCCATACAGCGGCTTAATTCTCAAGAAACAGTGTGGAATTTTTTGGGCTTTTTTGATGACGGGATAGATAAAGGTGCTCATAACCAATATGGTGAAATCTTAGGGGGGATTGAAGAGTTGAATAGATGGAACTCTCCTATAGCTATTTTAATAGCAATAGCTACTTCTTCTATTAGAAAAATAATTTTGGAAAAAATACATAATAACTTGGTAGACTTTCCAAATTTTGTTTTAGATTTCAGATGTGCTGATCCTAATAATTATTTTCTGGGTAAGGGAAATATTATCTTGGGAACTTTCTTTTCATGTAATGTTCGGATTCAGGATTTTAACATCTTTAATGGAGGTGCTGTGTTGGGACATGATGACGAGATAGGCTCTTACAATACTTTTATGCCTGGTACTCGTATTTCTGGCGAAGTCCATATTGGAGACGAAAATCTTTTTGGTGTAGGTTCTATCGTTTTACAGAAAATATATATTGGAAATAAAGTACGTGTTGGAGCGGGTAGTGTTTTGATGCGTAAGACAAAAGATGGAAATCTGTATATAGGAAATCCAGCTAAATTATTTAAATATTAATTTATAAATATACAATTATGGAATTAATCGATTTTATTGAGAAATTTGCAACACAATTTGATGAAACAGATGTTTCTGTTTTTACTGCAGAGATGGAGTTCAAGAATTTGGATGAATGGTCTTCTTTGATAGCTTTGTCTGTTATAGCTATGGTAGATGAAGAATATGATGTTACATTGAAGGGGGATGATGTTAGAAATGCTGATACTATCGAAGATTTGTTTAATGTGGTAAAAAATAAATTGTAATGGCTTATTTGGAGTTTAGAAATATTAGTATAGCTGGAATAAGTGCAGGCGTCCCTAAACATGTGGAGAAAACAGTCTCCACCACTTCTAAGTATGAAGCAGAGAGTTTCATAGAATCAACAGGGGTAAAAGAAAAAAGATATTCAAACGATTTTACTACTTCTGATTTATGTCAAGCAGCGGCGGAACGTTTATTGGATGACTTAAAATGGAATAAAAATGAAATTGATGCTTTAATTTTTGTGTCTCAAACACCTGATTATATTCTACCTGCAACATCTTGTGTATTACAGGGGAAGATGGGATTTAAAAAAGAGTGTTTTTCTTTGGATATTTCGTTAGGATGCTCGGGATGGGTGTATGGTCTTTCTACATTAATGAGTTTAATGAATGGAGGAAATATAAAGAAAGCACTACTTATGGTTGGCGATGCAAGAAAGCAAGCCTATGAGGAACCAGACCAGTTGTTTGGTTTTGCTGGAACTGTAACGGCATTAGAATACTGTGATTGTGTAGGGAGTTATAGATTTGAACTCGGTACGGATGGAACTGAATATGATGCCATTATAAAGCCTGAGGGAGGAACCCGAAACCAATTAACAGAAAGATCTTTAGATTTGATTGAATGTGAAGATGGACGTAAGAGACATCGTTTACAGACCAGAATGAATGGTTTGGATGTGTTTGCTTTTGGTATAACTACAGCTCCAAAATCAATAAAACGTTTGGGGGAGCATTTTGCCTTTGATTATAAAAAATGTGACTATCTTTTATTGCATCAGGCAAATATAAAGATGAACGAAGCTATAAGGAAAAAATTACAATTGAATAGTGAGCAAGTTCCTTATAGCTTGATAGATTTTGGTAACACATCTTCGGCCTCAATTCCTTTGACTATAGTGACGCAATTAAAAGGTAAGGTTGAGAATAAGTTGACGAAGTTTGTTTGTTGTGGTTTTGGGGTAGGTCTTTCATGGGGAACCGTTGCCTTTGAGACTCGACAATTGATCATATCTGATTTAGTAGAATTGTAAGATGAAAAATCCTTTTTCATTAGAGAACAAGACGATACTTGTCACTGGAGCATCGTCTGGGATAGGAAGAGCTATAGCTATTGAATGTTCTAATATGGGAGCTACATTGATTATATCAGCTCGTGACGAAGCAAGATTGAATGATACATTTGCCCAATTAAGTGGAAAAGAGAGGGCACATCAGTGTATTATTGCGGATTTACTTAATATGGAAGAAATGAATGGTTTGTTGAGTAAAATAGTAAAAATTGATGGGCTTGTTCTTTGTGCTGGTAGGGGGGTAACTTTGCCATATCAATTTGCATCTAGAGAAAAATTTGATGGAATCTTTGATGTTAATTTTTTTAGTCCTGTAGAATTACTTCGTTTGTTGTATAAAGGAAAGAAATTTAATAAAATGGCATCGGTGGTAATTTTAGCCTCCTTAGGTGGTACTCGAATATTCAGCGGTGGCAACTCTATTTATGGAGCGTCTAAAGCTGCATTAAATTCGATCATGAAGTTTTGTGCAAAAGAATTTGCTTCGAGAAAAGTTAGGGTAAATAGTATTTGTCCGGGAATGGTTGATACTCCTATGGTCCATCGTGGAACTATTTCAGAAGAACAACTGAAAGAAGATATGGAACGTTATCCGTTGAAGCGTTATGGGCTTCCGGAAGATGTTGCTTATTCTGCGGTTTATTTATTGTCCGATGCATCTTCGTGGATCACAGGTATAGATTTAATTGTTGATGGAGGAATTTCTATAAAATAATTGTATGGATGTAGAACAAGAAGTTAAAGGGGCTATTTCAAGAATCTTGAATATTGCAGAAGAGAAAGTTACAATGAATCTTTTTATTGGGGATGTTGAAGAATGGGATTCTATGGGAAATATGGCAATTATTGCGGCTTTGGAAGAACAATTTGAGGTGGAATTTCCAGTGGAGGAATTATTTGAACTTACTTCTGTAGCAGCATTCGTTGATATGATAAAATCTTTAAAGAAATGATGGATTTGTCTCATAGTCCTTTATTACAAGCAATTAGTAATAATGCTGAAAAATTTGCCAATAGAGTGGCATTGATTGAGGGTAACAGTCAAGTGAGCTATTCCGAACTTTGGAAGAAAATTATTGATGCAGCATCTTTTCTTTGTTATATTGGTTTACAATATGGTGATAACATTATTCTTTCAGCTCGAAAAGAGCTAGAATTTGTTTATATTTATTTTGGAGCGCATTTGTTAGGTGTTAGGAATGTGGTGATAGATCCAACTTCCAATGATGAAAGGAAACAATATATTGTTTCCACGGTACATCCTAAGTGTATATTTGGATTTTATTGTAAGAATATTCAGTCTATCGATTATAGAGATGTGAGCTTTCGAATGCCAATTATCAGTAATTTATCAAAAGTATCTTTGCATGATGTGGCTGACATAATGTTTACTACAGGTACTACTGGTAATCCTAAGGGAGTTTTGTTGACTCATTTGAATATTTATGCTTCGGCTTATAACATTAATAATTATATGGGTAATACATCTAATGATATAGAACTTTTAGGATTACCCATTTGTCATTCTTTTGGATTAGGGCGTTTGAGATGTACTTTGATAAATGGCGCAACTATTGTGATACTTGGAAACTTTGCAAATATCAAGTTAGTATTTCAGGCTATTGAGCAATATCATGTAACAATGTTTGGAATGGTCCCCGCTGTATGGGCTTATATTAAAAAGTTTAGTGGTACTAAGATTTCTAAATATGCAAATCAGATAAAATATATTGAGATAGGTAGTGCAGCAATGCAAACTAGTGAGAAAGAGGAACTGATGAAATTATTTCCTAATACGAGAATTTGTATGCACTATGGTTTAACAGAGGCTTCACGTTCAACGTTTATAGAGTTTCATCAATCTAAAGGGCATTTAAATTCTATTGGGAAACCTGTTTCGTCAGCCGTAGCTATTCAAATAATGGATAGTATGGGAAAAGAATGTCCTGTTAAGACAGAAGGGGAGATATGTGTAAAGGGCAATATGGTGATTTCTTCATACTTGTTGCCCGAAGATAATCAGAATGCTTTTAGGGATGGGTTCTTCAGAACAGGTGACTGGGGATATAAAGATGAAGATGGATTTATTTATCTAACAGGACGATTAAAAGAAATGATCAATGTTGGAGGAAAGAAAGTCAGTCCTGTGGAAGTAGAGAACGCTATTATTTCCTTGGGCATAGAGGACTGTGTTTGTGTAGGTATAGATGATCCTCGAGGCGTTCTGGGACAGGTTGTAAAGGCTTATTTACTAAAAGGAACATCAAACTTAACATTTGAAGATATTATGATAAGTCTAATGGCTAAACTTGAGCATTTTAAAGTGCCAGTAGAATATGAGTGGGTAGATAAAATTCCCAAAACATTATCAGGAAAGAAACAACGTTTATTATTATGTAAAAAGTAACTATGGCATCATTATCAATAAATCATTTAAAAGTAGTAGGAATGTCGGCTTGTATACCGACACAAATAGAGGAAAACAAGGATTTGTCTATTTTCAAGGATATTGCAGAAGCGGAGAAAACAATTACTTTGACTGGTATCGAGCGTCGTCGTATGGTGACTCCTGGAACTACAGCTTCTGACTTGACGGTGAAAGCTGTTGAAAAAATAATAAAAGATTTAAAATGGGAAAAAGAAACGATTGATTGCTTTATTTACGTATGTACTTCACGAGATTATATTGCTCCTCAAACATCATGTACTCTTCAGCATAGATTGGGGCTGAGTGAAAAGTGTTTTGTCCTTGATTTGCCATTAGGTTGCTCTGGTTGGGTATATGGATTAAGCGTAATTGGTTCACTTCTTTCACATGGTTGTTTTAAACGTGGACTTTTAGTCGCTGCTGAAACAAATACCCAGAACAGGAGTTTAAAGGATCGTACAGTGAGACCTTTATTTGGTGATGCTGCGACTGTTACAGCAGTAGAATATTCTCCGGAAAGTAATAAACCATTCAATTTTGTTTATGGTGTTGATGGTTCTGGATTTGATGCTGTGTGGACTAAATATGGAGGTATGCGCTATCCTACGACCGTGAATAGCTTACAAGAAACAGAGGTGGAGCCAGGAGTTATTCGCAAAGGTACAGATATGGTAGTTAAGGGGATGGATGTGTTTGCTTTTGCCATAAAACGACCGCCGCATTCCTTAAAAGAATTGATTTCGATTTTTAATATAGATACAGATTCTATAGATTTTCTATTCTTGCATCAGGCTAATAAGTTTATTAATGAAAAGATAAGAAAATCACTAAAAATACCTGTTGAGAAAGTTCCTTATTGTATTCAAGATTTTGGTAATGTGACAAGTGCTTCTATCCCTCTTACTATGATTACTCAATGTCAAGATGCGTTGTCTACTAAAAAAAATCATTGCATAGCATGTGGGTTTGGAGTCGGGTTGGCTTGGGCTAGTGTAGAGTTTGAAACAGAAAACATGATTGTTTCTGATTTAGTTGAATATTAATAGCTTTTATATGAATATTGGGCAGACTATATACAAACAATGGAAGGTTTATCGAATTGTAACTGTATTAAAGTATTTTCGGGAAAGTTGGGTTAATAGTAAATTTGTATTGAAAAAATGCCCATCAAAGAATAGAGCGTTTATTTATTTAGATTTGTTATACTGGTATGTTTTTTACGGTGATGATTTTAATGATTATTGTACTTTTACGTTTTGGAATAAGTCTAATAGAGAACGTAAGACATATATATCATTGCGAAGAAATGACGTTCTAAGATATGCTTTTAGTACTCCGGAAGTGCATGAATTGTTCCTTGATAAAGCTAAATTCAATCAGCGATTTCGGAAATATATAAATAGAGGATGGTTAACAACAGTAAATAAGAGTTGGACTGAAATTGTGGAATTTATAATTCAATATAGAGATGTTATTGCTAAACCTTTAAAAGATTACGGAGGGCATGGTGTATTTAAAATATGTACGTCTTCTGATAACTATAAAGATGCATTAGATATTTTGGAACAAAAAATTGTTGCTGGAGAGCAATTTATAATAGAGGAAATTATAACAAATTGTGAGAAACTTAAGAGTTTAGCGCCAGGTTCATTGAATACTATTCGTATTGTTACCGTATTAGATCGGGAAAAACAATTACACATACTGGCTGCATTACTTCGTATGGGTAACGGGGTTGCACTAACTGATAATTATCATGATGGAGGTATGGCTTGTGCGATTGATCTTGAAAGCAGCACTTTGAAAGGGGAGGCTTATAGTATGAATTGTCAAAAATATGAATTACATCCTTATTCTCATATTAAATTTGATAGTTTTATTATTCCTGATTTTGATAAATGTGTTTCAGTGGTAAAAGAGGTTGCATATTATGAGCCTGATGCACGATATGTAGGATGGGATTTGGCTATAACTCCAAATGGTGTTGAACTGTTAGAAGGTAATATTCCTCCAGGGGAAGACATTACTCAAATCGCATCAGGTTGTGGATTATGGTATCAAATGCAAGAATGGAAGTAATCAATAATAATAAATAATGGAATATTTGACACTCAATAATGGCATTGAAATGCCGAAAGTCGGACTTGGTACATTTCTTATTCCTAAAGAGAATATAACAAAAGTTATAGGCGAAGCTTATGATATGGGTTATCGTTAATTTGATACAGCATGGAGATATCATAATGAGAGAGAAATAGCAAAGGCTTTAAAAGCTAATAGTATTAGTCGTGAAGATATTTTTATTACAACAAAAGTAAATGCAGATGCTTTGTATTACTTTGGTTATAAGTACGGTAAACGTAGTCTCTTCAATATTAGATCATTCAGACCGGTTAGAAAAGCAATAGAAGAGTCTTTTGAACATTTGGGAACTGATTATATTGATTTGTTTCTCGTGCATTGGCCTTGGCCGATTTATAGAAAAATGTATAAAGAGCTAACTTCTTTGTATTATGAGGGACGAATAAGAGCAATTGGTGTTTGCTCTTGCTTACCTCCACATCTTGAGGCATTGAAAGATGTGTCAGATGTTATTCCTGCTGTTAATCAGTTTGAAATAAGTCCCCTTAATACACAGAAACAGCTTATTAAGTATTGTCAGGAAAGAGGAATTTGTGTGGAAGCAATGTCTACATTTAGTCATTTTAGATCCAATGAACCAAGAAAAGAAATTATTGAAAGTGAAATAATAAAACCTATTGCGGAGAAATATGGAAAAAGTATTCCACAAATAGTATTACGTTGGTTGATTCAACAGGATATAGCAATAATTCCTAAAACATGGGCCAGGGAACATCTTGAAGAAAACATTTCTCTATTTGATTTTGTGTTGACTACGGAGGAGATGACAATCATTGATTCGCTTGACGAGGGTCAGTTTTTAAATTATAATCCTTACAATGCTTTTAAAGGTCTTCCCAACAGGTATAAGAACTGGGAAGGTTTCAGAAAATGAAAAAGATAGAACTTTTGAGTAAAAAGTTAGAACTCTATCTTCCATTTATAATTGATAGGGTGTTTTAGATAAAGCAAATGGAAGTTATTCGCATAGTTAATTCTGTCTTTAGATCGAACACTTTTTTAATTGAGGATGAAAGTGGAATGTGCTTTTTAGTAGATTGTGGAGACATAGGGTCTATTGTTCGATATTTGCAATGTAAGGAGTTTACTCTTGGGGCAGTATTTATAACTCACGCACATTACGATCATATTTATGGATTGAATGAATTGTTTGAGGTGTACCCTCAACTGATTGTTTATACATCTTTACATGGAAAAGAGGGGCTTTATTCAGATAAACTTAATTTGTCTAAATATCATTCAAATACATTTGTTTTTCAGTATGATAGTGTAGAGACATTACAGGAAAAGCAACTAATAGAGATATCGAAAAATAAACATCTGGAAGTCTATGAAACCCCAGGACATGATTGGAGTTCACTTTGTTATAAAATAGGAAATAATGTTTTTACAGGTGACTCCTATCTACCGCAATATGGTGTAGTAGCAAATCTTCCCAAAAGTGATAAAAATGAAGCTTTGAAGTCTATAGAAAGAATAAAGAACATTTCTATTGGTTGTAACATATTTCCGGGGCATGGAGATATTGTGCAAATTTAATTTCTGTGTTATGAGATTTATTATTGTTATAGTTCTGTTTTTGTTGGGTATATATGGATGTACGACTGATGAGAAAATGCCTTCTCAAGGAGTTATTTTATTAAAACATAAAGTTAATAGTTTGGATAATATTTCGGACTATATTGAAGGGGGATATAATGGTATTGAATTTGACTTGCATATTAAGTGATGCATCTCTTTTAGTTTTCTATGATGATCTGGGAAAAGCGAATTCTTTTATCGATTATATCAATTATATAAAAAAGCATCCCAAAGACTATTTCTGGATAGATTTGAAAGAATATACTTTAAAAGGTCTTCTTGAATTTTGCCGGGAAATACCCCCTTTGCCTAATGTTTTTATTGAAACAAATGTGGATGAAGTAGTTGACTTTTTGACGGGTAAAGGGTATAACGTAATATATACTATTCGGCATGTTGGGCATTGGTATGAAAGTAACATCCTGTTATTAAAAGATGAAATTAGTGGAGTAATAGAAAATGATCCTATCACGGGGCTGGCTTCCAATCATGTGATGTATTTTCGTATGAAAGATACTTATCCATTATTTCCTAAATATGTATGGTATACTTCTTCTGAGGGTGAAGTGGATATGGATATACCAGAACAAATATTAACAGACCCATCTGTAGTGGTGTTGCTGTTAGATTTTGATGATGTACATGAGTTGAGGCTTTATGAAGAAAGGGTTAATAAGTAAATATCGATATTGTGAAAATATGCAAATAAAGATAAGTTTGTTTTAAACTTAATCAACGATGAATTGTTTGGAAAGCTGCTACTCTAAAATGAGCCGTTTGATTATTTTTTTAATTATTCCATATTATGCTCGTAGAAAATGTAAGAATCATTAATGTTCTGTTGTAACTAAAGACGTTTCGTATAGTGTTTTAGCAGTAAGAAATAGATGTAAAGTAATCAAATAAACATAGATAATTTCGTTATGAACAAACGAATCTGGCTTTCGCTTGCTCACATGGGTGGCCGTGAGCAAGACTTTATAAAAGAGGCCTTTGATACGAACTGGGTTGTCCCTTTGGGACCTAACGTGGATGCCTTTGAGCAATCTTTGGTTGAATATTTGCATGAAGACCGCTATGTAGTGGCTTTGAGTGCCGGAACGGCTGCACTTCACTTGGGCTTGATTCTTCTGGATGTGAAGCCCGGTGATGAAGTGATCTGTCAAAGCTTTACTTTTGCCGCCTCTGCCAATCCGATTTCTTATCTGGAGGCCAAACCTGTTTTTGTGGACAGTGAGAAGGATACCTGGAATATGGATCCGGTATTGCTTGAGGAGGCTATAAAGGACCGTTTGCGCAAGACGGGTAAGCTCCCGAAGGCTATTATCCCTGTCCACCTTTACGGTATGCCTGCCAAGATGGACGAGATCATGGATATTGCGGGTCGTTATGGTATCCCCGTATTGGAGGATGCTGCGGAGGCTTTGGGTTCGGAACTGAACGGACGGAAGTGTGGCACATTCGGTGAACTGGCCGCTCTCTCTTTCAATGGCAACAAGATGATCACGACTTCCGGTGGAGGTGCTCTGATCTGTCGTACGGAAGAGGAGGCCCGACAGACAAAGTTCTACGCTACGCAGGCTCGTGATGCCGCTCCGCATTACCAGCATACCCATATCGGTTACAACTATCGGATGAGCAACATCTGTGCGGGTATCGGTCGTGGGCAGATGTTTGTCCTCGATGAACATATTGCCCGTCGCCGTGCCATTCACTCTTTGTATGTTGATTTGCTGAAAGATGTGGCGGGCATTACGGTCATGGAGAACCCTGATTCGCGGTTTGCTTCCAACTTTTGGCTTACTTGTATTCTGGTTGATCCGAAGCTTGCGGGTAAGAGTCGTGAGGATATCCGTTTGAGGCTGGACTCCGAGAACATAGAGACACGTCCTTTGTGGAAGCCGATGCATCTTCAGCCTGTGTTCACGGATGCTCCGTTCTATGGGAATGGTACGAGTGAGAGGTTGTTCGATATCGGCTTGTGTCTGCCTTCGGGACCTACATTGACAGATGAGGATATCAGGAGAGTGGTGGATACGATCAGAGCGATATAAATAAAATAAATCTAATTACTCATGGGAAACTTAACAGAAAATGATTTTCAGCGTGTGGCGGATTTACTTGGCATTGAGGTAGCAGTGGTAAAAGCTGTACAGGCAGTTGAGACCGGTGGGCATGGGGGCTTTGTGGCTCCGGGGCGACCGATGATCTTATTCGAAGGTCACATCTTTTGGCGTGAACTCAAGAAACGGGGACTAGATCCGGAGAGGTATGTTGCGGGCAATGAAAATATTCTTTATCCTAAATGGGAGAAGGGTCATTATTATGGCGGGATGAAAGAGTATGAACGTCTGGAAAAGGCCCGGGAAATACATAAAGAAGCTGCTGACGCTTCCACTTCATGGGGAATGTTCCAAGTGATGGGCTTTAACTATGCGATGTGCGGGTATGGCAGTGTGGAGGAAATGGTGAAAGATATGTGTGTCGGAGAAGATAAGCAACTGGAAGCTTTTGCGAGGTTTGTGAAACTTGCTAAGCTACACTCCTATCTGGAGCAGAAAGACTGGGTCGGGTTTGCCAAGAGGTATAATGGACCCGGATATGCCCGGAATCAGTATGATAAAAAACTGGAAGGGGCTTATCGGAAGTTTACGAAGGAGTAGAAAAGAAATGTAATAGATAGGAGAAAGTAGGTTTTAATGAAAATATCAGGAAAGTCATAGATGTAATCAGATATAATGAGTAACAATATACCCAAACGGTATAGATTCCTGTCTTGCTCCCACTTTTATACCATATCGGGTATAAAAGTGGGAGTCTTTTTATTGTATTTGTACCTAAACGGGTATAATATGGGAAATCAAACAATAGCAGAGTATGTGAAGCGGATGCGTAGGGAAACAGGGCTTACGCAGGTGGATTTATCAGAGAAGGCAGGTGTCGGATTGCGTTTTGTACGAGAGCTGGAGCAGGGAAAAGAATCTCTCCGGCTGGATAAAGTAAATCAGGTACTTAGCTTATTTGGTAGTCAGGTAGGAGTAGTGCCAACTAGAAAAGAAGAGTTATGAAAAAGGCTGAAATTTATGTTAGCAATCAGTTAGCCGGCATTTTGATTGAAGATGAAAATGGTTTTTCTTTCACTTATACAGACGAATATATTTCAAAAGGGAACCGACGACCTGTTAGTCTGACGCTTCCGATAACTCATGTCCCCTATACAAGCTCTGTGCTGTTTCCTTTCTTTGATGGATTAATCCCTGAAGGATGGTTGCTTGATATTGCGGAACAAAGTTGGAAGATAAGTAGTCGGGATAGAATGGCTTTGCTGCTGGCTTGTTGTAAGGATTGCATAGGAGATAGTACTCTTCTCTTGGATTACGGGAAATTCTGATATGCATTTGAAGAACTTTTCTTTATATAGTACGAAACCTGTTAATTATATTCTGACACCCGCTTATGACTTACTGTCAACGAAGTTAGTCCTTCCTGCCGATTCTGAGGAATTGGCATTAACCCTTAATGGGAAGGAGAAGAAAATAAAGAAGTCGGACTTTGTTGTTGCAATGAACTCGATCGGCTTGGAAGATAAGATTATTGAAAATGTTTTTAATAAGTTTGATCACCTTCAGTCTAAATGGGAAGAGTTTATAGATGTTTCTTTTATACAAGAAACAACCAAAGAAAGGTATAAGGAACTTATACATGAAAATTGGAAAAGGATTAAGTGATAGCTCAATAAAAAGAAAGGCGACTTGATTGCAAGCCGCCTTTCTTTTTATTTAATCTCAAATTCTTCCTTCATATCAATCTCTTCTCCATGTGAATCGTAGAATACGTATTCAAGAAAAGCGAGTTTCTGACTCGGAATAATTTTAATACCAAATCCGTATTTCATCTGCCATTTGCGTTTCAGCGACATAAGTCCCTGATTCAAATAAGCAGCCACATACGGGTGGATGTGCAGTGAGAATTTCTTTATCTTCAGTTTATTGACCAGATAATCAATTTTACTCTCCAGTGTGTCCGTAAAGAGGATGGACGATTTGATGGTGCCTTTACCAAAGCAAGTCGGACAGGTTTCTGTAGTGTTCACGTCCATGGCCGGGCGAACCCGTTGGCGTGTAATTTGCATCAGTCCGAATTTGCTTAAGGGCAGAATGTTGTGACGCGCCCTGTCTTTTTGCATATTGGCACACATACGTTCGTAAAGCTTCTGACGATTTTCGGCTTCATTCATGTCGATGAAATCCACCACAATGATACCACCCATATCCCTTAGTCTTAACTGGCGTGCCAACTCATCGGCAGCTCCCAGGTTAACTTCGAGTGCATTACCTTCCTGTCCGTTGGCATTCTTGGTGCGATTACCGCTGTTCACGTCTACTACGTGAAGCGCCTCAGTGTGCTCAATAATCAGGTAGGCACCACTCTTGTAGGATACTGTTTTACCAAAAGACGATTTAATCTGTTTGGTGATACCAAAATTGTCATAAATGGGAAGCTGACCTTTGTATAATTTGACAATGCCTGCCCGTTCGGGGGCAATCAGTGTCACATAATCCCTGATTTCGTTGAATACCGCTTCGTTGTTGACGTAGATATTTTCGAACGAGGGATTGAAAAGGTCGCGTAACAAGGCTACGGCACGGCTGGTTTCCTCATAAATCAGTGTAGGAAACTTTGTAGCCTTTTGTACCTTGGTGATACTTTCTTCCCAGTGCTTCAGCAATACTTTAAGCTCTCCGTCGAGTTCGGCAACACGTTTGCCTTCTGCCACTGTGCGTACGATCACTCCGAAGTTTTTCGGTTTGATGCTCATCAGTAACTGTTTCAGGCGCGCACGTTCTTCGCTCGATTTAATTTTTTGAGAAACGGAAACCTTATCATTAAAAGGAATCAGTACCAGATATCTTCCTGCAAACGAGATTTCGGAAGTCAGGCGTGGTCCCTTGGTAGAGATAGGTTCCTTTACGATTTGCACCACTACTTCTTGTCCTACCTTTAATGTATTGGCTACAGTGCCATCCTTGTCAAGGTCGGGAAGCAGGGTTGCTTTCGAAATGGGATTAAGCTTTTTTTTGTCGCTTAAAGTCTGCTTTACGTACTTTTCGAGTGAGTTAAATTGAGGACCCAGGTCTAAATAATGAAGGAAAGCATCTTTCTCATAACCGACATCCACGAAGCAAGCATTCAGTCCGGGCATCAATTTCTTGACACGGCCTAAATACATATTGCCCACCGAAAAAGAAATATTTCTTCCTTCGCTTTGAAGTTCCACCAGACTCTTGTCCTCAAGTAGGGCGATGGATACTTCTTTGGGCTGTACGTCTACTACTAGTTCGCTTGTCACCTCTATTTCCTATATTATTTAATTTTGTAAAAAATGAACGAATAACTCAATGGGTTTGTTCATTCAATCGGGCATTTAAACAAAGAACAAACTCGAAAGACATAGCTTCACAAGTTTGTTCTTTATTTCTGTCCAGATTCAGACTAAAAATTACTTTTTGCTTTTATGTCTGTTCTTTCTTAGTCTTTTTTTACGCTTGTGCGTAGACATTTTATGTCTTTTTTTCTTCTTTCCGCTTGGCATAGCTTCAAAATTTTATGGGTTAATACTCTTGTTTATTATTTCTTTACCGAAAGGGTGAATGTCTTAGCTGGTTTGAACGCCGGAATGTTGTGTTCCGGAATGATGATAGTCGTATTCTTAGAAATATTACGAGCGGTTTTTTGAGCTCTTTTCTTTACGACGAAGCTACCAAATCCACGGAGGTAAACATTCTCGTCCTTAGACAAAGAATCTTTCACTGCATCCATAAATGCCTCAACTGTTGTAAGTACTGTTACTTTGTCAACACCGGTGTTCTTTGCAATTTCGTTTACAATATCTGCTTTAGTCATTTTTCCTTAAAAAAAATATTATTACTATGTTCTTTCTAATTTTTTGGACTGCAAATATATAGCTTTTTAGTCTCCCAAAAAAATATATCCCGAACAATTTTCTAAAAAAGTCGCTTCATTAAGCTTTCTTAGTTCGTAATTAAACGAAAATGACTACTTTTGTGCAAGGATAAAGTTAACAAAAAGTAGAATCCGTCCAAAAAGCATGAACCGGAATTTCAGCAATGCAATAGAGAATTGGTACAAGGAATATAAACGTGAACTTCCCTGGAGGGATTCGGCAGATCCGTATGTAATATGGATATCGGAAATCATTCTTCAGCAAACGCGTGTGGTGCAGGGGTACGATTATTTCGTCCGCTTTATGAAACGTTTTCCCGATGTCGCCACTTTGGCCGAGGCGGATGAAGACGAAGTGATGAAGTATTGGCAGGGACTGGGCTATTATTCGCGTGCCCGTAATTTGCATGCCGCCGCCAAGAGCATGAATGGGGTGTTTCCGAAAACTTATCCTGAGGTGCGTGCCCTCAAAGGGGTAGGGGAGTATACAGCCGCTGCCATTTGTTCTTTTGCGTATAACATGCCTTATGCGGTGGTCGATGGAAATGTATATCGAGTGCTGTCGCGTTATCTGGGCATCGATACTCCGATTGATTCTACGGAAGGGAAAAAATTGTTTGCGGCTGTGGCGGATGAATTGCTGGATAGAAAGAACCCCGCATTATACAATCAGGCTATTATGGACTTCGGAGCGATCCAATGTTCTCCTCAAACTCCCAACTGCATGTTTTGTCCATTGGCTGACAGTTGTGCGGCACTGGCAAAGGGGACAGTGGCGGAGCTTCCGGTCAAGCAGCACAAAATAAAAACGACCAATCGTTATTTCAATTATATATATGTACGCATGGGCGTGCATACTTTCATAAATAAAAGGACGGGAAATGATATTTGGAGAAATCTGTTCGAGCTTCCGTTGATTGAAACTCCGGTTGCTGTTTCGGAGGAGGAATTTTTGGCACTGCCCGAATTCAAGGCATTGTTTGCCCCCAAGGAACTTCCGGTAGTCCGTTCGGTTTGCCGGGACGTGAAACACGTGCTTTCCCACCGGGTGATTTATGCCAATTTTTATATAGTAGATCTTCCGGAAGATAGTCATTCGTTTGCTGCTTATCAAAAAATAAAGGCTGAAGAGCTGGAACAATATGCCGTCTCAAAACTGGTGCATGCCTTTATAGAGAAATACATCGATTGAAATAGAAACTGAATATATTTTGTTGAATTATAAATATCTAAAATTATGAAACGACCTTACTTACTATTAGCCTGTCTTTCTCCCGTAGCTTGCCTGATGGCCGCAAGTGGACAAAAAGGAGGAAAAAACAAACAGAAGGTGAATGACCGACAACTGCCGAATGTGGTGTTTATCTATGCAGATGATTTGGGATATGGCGATCTGGAATGTTATGGAGCTAAAAATGTACAAACTCCTAATGTTAACCGTTTGGCATCCGAAGGTATTCGCTTTACTAATGCGCATGCTACTGCGGCTACCAGTACTCCTTCACGTTACTCCATGCTTACGGGAGAATATGCCTGGCGTCGTCCGGGAACGGATGTAGCAGCCGGAAATGCCGGAATGATTATCCGTCCGGAAGATTACACGATGGCCGATATGTTTAAAAATTCCGGTTATGTGACTGCTGCTCTCGGTAAATGGCATTTGGGACTGGGAGATAAAAGCGGAGAGCAAGACTGGAATGCTCCACTTCCCGCTGCATTGGGGGATTTGGGATTTGACTATTCATACATTATGGCTGCTACTGCCGACCGTGTGCCCTGTGTATTTATTGAAAACGGAAAAGTGGCAAACTATGACCCGAGTGCCCCTATCGAAGTCAGCTACCGCAAACCTTTTGAAGGAGAACCTTTAGGGAAAGATCATCCGGAGCTGTTGTATAACCAGAAACACAGTCATGGACATGATATGGCTATCGTAAACGGAATCGGCCGCATCGGTTATATGAAAGGGGGAGGTAAGGCTTTATGGAAAGATGAAAATATTGCCGACTCGATCACTACACATGCCATCAACTTTATTCGCGAACATAAGGATGAACCGTTCTTTATGTATTTTGCAACGAACGATGTGCACGTTCCACGCTTTCCACACGAGCGTTTCCGTGGTAAAAATCCGATGGGGTTGCGCGGAGATGCCATTGTACAGTTCGACTGGAGTGTAGGGCAAATCCTGGAAACACTTGACAAGCTAGGGCTTTCTGAAAACACATTGATTATTCTTTCCAGTGATAACGGTCCTGTTGTGGATGATGGTTATCAGGATCGTGCAGAGGAGCTGCTCAACGGGCACAGTCCGGCAGGTCCGCTGCGTGGCAACAAATATAGTGCTTTCGAAGGTGGAACCCGTATTCCCGCCATTGTGCGCTGGCCTAAGAAAATTACTCAGCCGCAGGTGTCGGATGTATTGGTTTCACAAATCGACTGGCTGGCCTCTTTAGCTTCCCTGGTTGATGCAAGGGTTCCCAAAGGAGCGGCTCCCGATAGTTTTGACCGTCTGGGCAACTGGCTGGGAACGGATTCTACCGACCGTCCTTGGGTGATTGAGCAAGCCGCTAACCACACACTGTCAGTACGTACCAAGGACTGGAAATACATTGAACCTAACGACGGCCCTCACATGATAACCTGGGGACCTAAAATAGAAACGGGTAATCTGAGCATTCCGCAATTGTATGACATGACTAAAGATTATGAACAGGAGAATCTTGCAGAGAAGAATCCAGCCAAGCTTTTTGAATTGCAAACCATTTTGAGAAAAGTGCGCAATAAAACTTATAGAGCTTTATAAAAGTTGTAACAATTCTTGCATTCTATTGTTATTCTATTTAATTTTGGCAACGAAATTCGGTATTTAGAAACATAAAATTCTGAGAATATGTCAGTAAATAAAGTGATATTGATAGGAAATGTCGGAAAAGACCCTGAAGTGAGATATTTGGATACAGGTATTGCTGTAGCCAGTTTTCCTTTGGCTACGACCGACCGCGCATATACTTTGTCGAATGGTACACAAGTGCCAGAACGGACCGAATGGCACAATCTTGTCCTTTGGCGCGGACTGGCAGAAACTGCCGAAAAGTATGTACATAAAGGTGATAAGCTCTATGTGGAGGGGAAAATAAGAACCCGTTCTTATGATGACCAGAATGGGGCTAAACGCTATGTTACCGAGATTTTTGTGGATAATATGGAAATGCTCACTCCGAAAGGTACCGGTTCGGGATCGTATGCTCCGGCACAGCAGCAGGCTGCTGCTCCCGTGAGACCTCAATCGCAACAACCGCAGCAACCGGTGTCTTCGCAAGATAATTCGGCGGATGACCTGCCGTTTTAATGGTTAATGGCTACAAGTTAAGAGTTAGAATTGCCATCCGGCATCTAACCTTAACTTGTAGTGATAACTTTTAGCTGACAACTTGTGGCACATGATTTGCATGTAGCTACTTATTATTAACTTAAAACCAATATTTTGGACCCAGACGCTTATTTATGCCAATTGGCAGAAATTTTTAACGGAATATCCGTAAACACACCTTCATTATCGGCAATAATAGCCATTATTCTGGCAGGTTTGCTCCTGCTCGCCTCGGGCTTTGCTTCGGCATCCGAAATCGCTTTCTTCTCACTTTCGCCTTCCGATCTGAATGATATAGAAGAAGGCAATCATCCTTCTGATGGGAAAATCAGCAATCTGCTCGCAGACTCCGAACGTTTGTTGGCAACCATTCTTATCACAAATAACTTTGTGAATGTTACCATTATCATGCTCTGTAACTTCTTCTTCATGAATGTCTTTGTCTTTCATTCGCCTCTTGCAGAGTTTTTGATACTGACTGTTATCCTGACTTTCCTCTTGTTGCTTTTCGGAGAGATTATGCCTAAGATCTATTCGGCCCAGAAGACATTGGCTTTCTGCCGTTTCTCCGCTCCGGTCATCTATGTGTTGCGTAAAGTATTTGCTCCTATCTCTGCTGTGTTAGTACATTCTACGGCTTTCTTGAATAAACATTTTGCCAAAAAGAATCACAATATATCGGTTGACGAACTTTCTCATGCCCTTGAACTGACCGACAAGGCCGAACTTACGGAAGAAAATAATATACTGGAAGGCATCATTCGTTTTGGTGGCGAAACAGCCAAGGAGGTTATGACTTCCCGCCTCGACGTGGTCGATCTTGATATACGTACTCCTTTTAAAGATGTAATTCAATGTATTATTGACAATGCATATTCCCGTATCCCCATCTATTCGGGCACACGTGATAATATCAAGGGGGTACTTTATATCAAGGATTTGTTGCCCCACCTTAATAAGGGTGACAATTTCCGTTGGCAGTCACTGATCCGTCCGGCGTATTTTGTGCCGGAAACTAAAATGATCGATGATCTTTTACGTGATTTTCAGGCAAATAAGATTCATATTGCCATTGTTGTGGATGAATTCGGGGGTACATCGGGAATTGTGACAATGGAGGATATCATTGAAGAGATCGTTGGGGAGATTCATGATGAATATGATGATGAAGAGCGTACCTATACGGTGATTAACGATCATACCTGGGTGTTTGAGGCTAAAACGCAGTTGACCGATTTTTATAAGATTACGAAGGTCGACGAAGATGATTTTGACAAAGTAGATGGAGATGCCGATACACTGGCCGGACTGTTGCTCGAGATAAAGGGAGAATTTCCGGCACTCCATGAGAAGGTTCTCTATCATCGATACGAATTTGAAGTGCTGGCTATGGATAGCCGGAGAATCCTGAAAGTGAAGTTTACCGTTAACGAGCCTTCCACAGAGGAAGAAGCTTCCTGATATCAGCTTTTGCCATGGCTTTGTTACGGGAATATAAAGAAATTGCTTATCAGTGGGGAATCTGGAAAACAGAAGAGTCCCCGGAAGAACTTTTGGCACTGTTGCCCGATCCGGAAAGATATGAGCAACAGTTGACGCTCTTTTCTTCACCTCATCGTAAATTGGAATGGCTTTCCGTACGTGTATTGCTATATCAGTTGCTGGGGGAGGAAAAGACAATTGAATATGCTCCCAGTGGCAAACCCCATTTGGCGGATTCTTCTTATTTCATCAGCATTTCTCACACTCGCGGCTATGTCGCAGTTATACTGAGTCCCGTGTCCGAAGTGGGAATCGATATCGAGCAATACGGGCAGCGGGTGCACAAGGTCGCTCATAAATATATGCGTCCGGACGAGTTGATTTCTGAATATCAGGGAGAAGATACCTGGTCTTTACTTTTACATTGGTCAGCAAAAGAAGTGATGTTTAAGTGTATGGATACTTCAGAGGTCGATTTTAGGGAGCATCTTCGCATCATGCCGTTCCAGGTATGTGAACACGGGGAGTTTCCGGCGGAAGAATACCGTACGGAACATAAGAAGAAGTTCATGATCCGCTATTTGCTGCATCCGGACTTTGTGATGACGTGGCAAGTGACATCTGCGTATTCCGTGAATGAATGTGATATTATGAAGAAAATGCAATGATAAAGCGTATCCTATTATTGGCGATCGTTATTGGGGGTGGTATGACAACCGTTGCTCAAAACAGCATAGATACTTTGTTTGTGTCTGTCAGTCAACGTTTGTCCGGTCATCCCTCTGAACTCATCTATTTGCAGACCAGCAAAGATATATATGAAACGGGAGAAGATTTATGGTTTAAGGCCTATCAATTGGATGCCAAATCGTTCGCGCTGTCGGAACAAAGCGAAACGCTCTACTTGCAGATGCTTAATGATAAGGATAGTGTGGTTTGGGCCGAAAAGTATCCCATAGAGAAGGGGATTGCTGAGGGCCATGTATATATAGATACAAAATTATCGGAGGGCAATTATCGGTTGGGAACCTATACCCGCCACTCATATTATAATGATACGACCGGAATATCTCCGGAACGTAAAATCAGGATAGTCAGGAATATCGCTCTTGATTCTTTGCCGGAGCATCGAGAGAAGCCGGGTGAGTTCCGGTTCAATCTTTTTCCCGAAGGAGGAAATCTGGTTTCAGGTTTACCGTTCCGTTTGGCGTTTAAAGCGACGGGCAGCGGAGGATGTCCGGTCGATGTGGAAGGAACATTGTATCAGGATGAAATTCCTGTTTTGTCTTTTAAAAGTAGCCACGATGGGATGGGAGTCATACCTTTTACTCCTTCCTCCGGCAAAGAATACCGGATAGAGCTGGCGAACGGGTATAGTTATGCTTTACCTGAAATCTATCGGCAGGGGATGGGGCTCCGGTTATCCGGGCGGGACGGGAAACAGCTTGAATTCCTTATTTCCCAAACGGAAGGATTGTCCGATCAGGAGGTATATCTGGTGGGACAGATACGAGGAACCGTCTGCTGTGTGGCAAAAGGGTTGCTGAAAGATCGTTTGAAAATGAAGATACCTCTTTCGGAGTTTCCTTATCAGGGCATAGCGGAGTTTACCTTGTTCAATGCGGCTATGCAGCCTGTGGCGGAAAGGTTGGTATATGTGCATCCGGAAAAGAAGCTTCATATTGATATTGTAACGGAGAAAGAGAGCTATGTTCTTCGGGAAAAAGCTACATTGAAAGTAAAAGTGACAGATGATAATGGACAGCCCGTGAAAGCCGATTTGGGTATCAGTGTGTTTGACAAAGCATACAGCAATCCGGATGACCGGGTGAACATGCTGGCTTATTGTTATTTGTCATCACAGATACGTGGTGCTGTCTGCCGGCCGGCTTATTACTTTGACGAGAAGAATGCTGATCGTATGCAGGCAATGGATCTGTTGTTGCTGACTCAGGGGTGGAGGCGATACGTCTGGGAACTTAACGGAGCGGTCCGTCATGGCGAGATGTTTTTGAGGGATGATGTAACGGGAATTCAGACCTTGGGCAGTAAGAAGAAAAGTAAAGGAACGGGAGGTGCTAAACAACTTATTCAGGTTTCGGGCGCCGAAGGAAATTCCACCTATCTGATGACGGATTCCCTGGGGCGTTTTACGGTCGATACTGATTTGATGAAGACACTTCGTGGCGGGTATGTGTATCTGAAACCCATGTTGTCGAAAGAGTTTAAACCTGAATTGGAGATTCAGGATTACTTCCCTGCCATCGATAGCATACGGAGAAAGAAGCCTTTTGACTGCTCGCTGATAAATTGTACACAGAGACCCAAAGAGGAGATTTACGATGTACCGGTCGTGAGTGGTGACAGTACCATTCTGCTGGATGAAGTGGTCATTGCCCGCAAGGCTCGTAAGCCGTTCAGAGATAAGCTTATGGGACGTCTGGATAGTTTGGCTCAAATGAATCTGAATAGTGTCTATGTTTGTACTTCGTGTGGGCTTTTATTGAATTATAATCCGGATTATCAGGGACATCATGCACTGGTGGGAGAAGGTGGATGTCCGGCTAAGGGAAGGAAACAACCGGTTGACGGAGAAACTTATAGGATAGCCAAGTATAAATATTATGGGGACGCAAAAGGTGGGGGAGTCTATTTTAGTGTGGTCGATGCACATTCCGTGGTTTATCATGCTGCTGAATTTACCGAAGAGGAACTGCTCCGTATGAATAATATGTGGCGAGTGAAAGGGTATTACGGTAAGCGTGAGTTTTACCAACCGGATGAAATAGATATGCAGTTGCCTGTACCTGATGCCCGCAATACATTGCTATGGGCTCCGTCCGTAGTGACTGACGAAAAAGGTGAGGCTACCGTTTCTTTTTATTGCTCCGACATTAATACCGGTTTTATTGGAGTGGCAGAGGGAGTAGATGGAACAGGACTTTTAGGGACTGATCAATGTGAGTTTAGAGTGATCAGGAGAGCAGACTAAATCTTATAACCACAGTTTGTGGACGGAGAGGAAATATAAAAGTCGCCGGGAATATCGTTTGAAAGATGTTTCCGGCGATTTATCTTATTTCTTTAGTTTATAACTCAACGCTCCCGACGGACACATTTTGATTTGGGCAATCAGTTCTTCCGTGGTAGCATTCTCCATCTTTATCCACGGACGTTCTTGCGGGTGATATACGTTAGGCAGTGTCTTTACGCAGATTCCGGCATGCCGGCAGAGTTCCGGTTGCCATACAATGGTCAGTTCGCCATTGCTGTATTCTATTTGTTTTCCCATAACTGTTTTTATATTATTGAATGTGAATACCACGAAGTACAATACGCTTCCATTCCGGATGCTTATGTATATATCCCGCAACGAACGGACAGAGAGGAACCAGGCGCAATCCCTGCCGTTCAATGTCAGTGAGAACTTTCTCTGCAAGTTGTGAACCTATTCCGTGTCCTCCCAAGGCGGCCGGTACTTCGGTATGTGTCAGATAGATCTCGCCATTTAAGGATTTTATGTATTCTATCCGGGGAACATAACCTTCAACATGAAATTCATATTGATGTTTTTCTTCATTATCTATCAGTTCATAATTTTCAGTCATAATCTTCTTACTTTTAAATCTTGTTTTATTCTACAACATTTAGAGGATAAACTTTGTTTTCTCCTCTTGTTTATTTATGAATCATTTAAACAATTGGATGACGGGATATAACTTTAACAGATAATAATGATTCATGGCAAAACAAATGCATAATCTTTCTGTTGATATTTGACTTATGCGGAGCAACGGTGCCTCGCTTACAAAACTACCATAGGGAAAGTATCTCGGTTTTAGGATACTGATTTCTGAGTGATTGAACGAATTGTTTTATATTTAAACTTTAGAGATTATGAATAGAAGAGTAATACAGATCTTCTGCATGGTAGTTGGCATGGTACTTGCTTCCTCTTGCGGAGACGAATGTCCGGTAGAACAACCTTACTCGGTTAGGGTATCTGTTAAGGACAAGAACTATTTGAATATATCGCAGTTTCCACAGTTGAGCCAGGTAGACGAAAATCTGCCTTTCCGGACTTATGCGGGAACTCTCTATTACGCCTTGTACGATGCATCTACCGGAGCATTGATCAGAGAGTCGGCGGTCGTCTCTACGGAAGGTGAAGAAAAGGAATACACCCTTACTTTTCCGGGCGTACCCGACGGTGACTACAAATTGGCCGTATGGGGAAATCTGACCACGGACTATCCCGCCGGTATCTTGCATCAGGATGGGAAGGAACATACGGATATTTATGTGACAAGCGGGGACTTGCATTTCTCTCCCGATTATCAGACAGAAGAATTGACACTGGAACGCACGAAGGGAAAGTTGTTACTGCTCTGTTCAAATTTCCCGTCTGAGATAACACGCATTGAACAGAATGTAAGTCATGTTTATCAGTCGACGGATGCCGGCCTCAACTATTCCGGAAGCACTCAAGTTGACAAAAATGTGCCGTTCACCAGTGTCCTGGAGACATTGCTTGCTCCTACTTCGGCAGAGGGACATTCCAAATTAACTTTGACTTTCTATACCGGTGGTACACGTGCATCAGAAACTCCATATCTGAAATTGCCGGTGATGGAGATGGATATGCGGCGTAATGAAATAACTGCTGTTTCTATAGACTACAATACATCAGAAGGAATCTGGGAAATCAAGATGTTCATCCGTGGAGAATGGATCACGATACATCGCCTGGATATTTTCTGATCACTTTTTCTCTTATCTATTTATTAAACTAAACTTTGCTATTATGAAAAAATTAATGTTTCTGGTGGCAGCAAGCTTATTTGTGTTTGCTGCTTGTTCCAGCGAAGATGATTCTTCACCCGAAGTGAATCCTGAAAATGCTGCAATTACATTTGAGCTGTCTGCGGTTAATGGTCTGACAGACGGAATTGGAACCCGGATGCCGGTGTATAGCCAGGAGGCCACACAGCATGTCACTCGTGTCAGTGTTTATGCTTTTGTGCAGAACGGCTCGACCTATCTGCATCAAAAGACTTATGATATCACCGGCTGGACCGATGGTACTACCTTTAAACGTTTCGCTGTTCCCGATGCGGATAAACTTCCTGTCGGCGTATATAAGTTTCTGGCCGTAGGACGTGATGCAACTGACCGCTTCTCTGTGACTACACCCACTTCCGGCAATACCAATTATACGGATATGCTTGCTTCTATTGTGAACTCGGGCGATGAATCGGAAATCTTTGCAGGTTCGGCCGATGCGGAAGTGATGGCCCAGGGAGGAACTCGTGTCAGCATTGAGATGACCCGTAAGGTGGCCGGTGTGCTGGGATACTTCAAGAATGTTCCTCAAGTGCTAAACGGAAGTACCGTGAAGTATCTGCGTCTGAAGGTCAGCAACTCCAACCAACAGGTGAACCTGACTAATGGTGTGGGGATCAATACAGCGCCTACTCCTTATAATATAATAGACATGGATCTTTCCGGTCAGGCTGTTTCCAACGGTGTGTATGTAGGTAACGATCTTTCCGGTCAGGGAGTGGTAAAAGTACCTAATTCGCAATTGGGAGGTTCTTTCTATATACCGGTTAGTGGCGTGAGCATGACTTTGGGACTTTATGACGCAAGTGGTGTAGCTATCAAGGAGTGGACCGTGAGTGATACTAACAGTTCGGGAGCAACACAGTTCAATCTGATGGCCAATCATTTTTATTCATTGGGTGTGAAAGGTGCTACGGGCAGTGTAGATGGTGGAACACCGGGGAATCCGGGTGACGATGACGCTCCGGTAGATTTATTAACCGACCAGAACATTGTAATCACTATCAGTCCGGCATGGGAACTGATTCATAACCTGGTGATCCAGTAAAAGTAACTCAAAAACAGAATCATGGTATGGCTATGAGAAAGACAGGCTATATAACTATCCTTCTGACGGGATTTCTGGCAACGCTCTTGTTGGGTAGCTGCTCAACAGATGATGTTGCCGAACTCCCCTTGGAAGAAGGGGTTCCGGTTCGTTTTGAAATAAAGCGGGATGGGATCATGAGTCGTGCGCCAGGAGATGCAGCTCTTTCTGTCAACAGGATATTGATTCTGCCTTTTCGGAAAACGGATGAGGCATCGTCCAACGATGCAGCTAATTTCATTCCGGAATATAGTGCAGCCCGACAATTGGACGTCAACTCGTTTCCGGCAGTAGTCACGATGCTTACTCTTTCGGCAGCCTCTACCTATCAGTTGTTGGTGATCGGATATAATCGGAGTGATTATGATTTTACCGGTGGCGGGGGTGCGACGAAACGGTTTAATATCGGTTCGACAGATACTCCGGCTACATTGGCTAATCTGTATTTGCAACCGGTCAATCCGACGGTAGTTCCGGAGTTCTTCTCGTGTTTCGGAAACGGTTACCGGGGTGCAACGTTGGTTGGTCCCATTTTTAAACCTTCACAGATCAACTATGTGACGGGTACGCTGAAAAGGCTGGTTAGCGGTTTTACACTTGAAGTGACCAATGTTCCTGCGTATGTCAACTCTATGACATTGATAGCCGAGCAACTTGTGACGGCTACCCGTGCAACGGATGGGACGGCACTGACATGGCAAACAGCCGGTGACGGCGGTACGAAGACGTTGGCTACTCAGGCACCGGTTTCGGGAAAAGTCAGCTTCAACCAGTTTCTACTGGCTATTCCGGATAGTAGAAAGACTCTGTTCTATCTGGATGTGTCCTATGGAATCTTCACCGAACGTTATACGGTGAAACTGCCGGATACTCCGGGTGTGGTTTCGGGAAACCGGATTATCTTTACTCCTAATCATTGGGTGAAAGTGACCGGAAATTATGCGAATATCAATATAGGTTTCACTTTGGCAGGAAACATCAATCTGGATGACAATGCCTGGGATGGCCTTCAATAGAAACTGAAAGCAAAAAGAACCGGAGATGAAAACGAAAGTGATAATAATGATGAGCCTTTTTATTTCTCTCTTCCTGACGGGATGTGAGAAAGAACTGGTCGAAGTGCCCGGTGAAGTTCCCGGGCAACTTCCTCCGGAAGGTAAGCCTTCGGACTTGCCCGACGGATATTTTGAAGTAACCTTCTCAGCCGGATACGGAGGAGGAGATACCCGTACACCCGTCACAGGGACTGATTCACGGGTTCGCCACCTGCGTTACGTCATTTATAAGTCGACAGGTGAGTTTGTGAAAGAAAAGGTGGTGCTGAATACTACGGATGCCGCTCCTTCCTGGCCGATGGCGGCCTTGAAAGATACGCTTCCGAAAGGACAATATACAGCTGTATTTCTGGCCAATGTAGAGAAAACACAGTTCCCGATTCCCGTTTCGGGCGGAGGAACCAACTATGTGGATGTGCTGACGAACTACCAGATAACGCGTGCGAATGCCCGGATCGTGTTACCCGGTGCCGAGTTTACCGACACTTCGGAATTTTATCTGGCCAATGTATCTTTCTCGGATACCTCTGCTCAACCTTATGTACTGTTGCAGCGTATTATCAGTATGCTGAATTTGCGAAGAGTGTTTGTGGATGCACAAACCGCTTTGAATTCTCTGACCAATAATATTGTGACGCAAGTAGGGTATAAGAATATAATCCGGACAACGGTACAAGGCATTTTGCCTGGGTTACTGAAAACGGCAATGAACTTGGGACCGGTTGGTAATCTTGTCTATGACGTTGTTGGCGGACTCGATGCCGCAGTCAATCTGGTGGTGGCAGCATTGGTAGAACCGGTCGTGGATGCACTGTATGCACAACTTTTGCAAGGGCTGGTCAATCAGATAGGGCTGACTCTTTCCGGTAATGCCACGCAGAACGGTGCATTGGGAGCGTTGGGCGATTTACTGAATCCCTGGCGGGGCAGTGATGCTGCTTATGCTTTAGTGACTATAAACAACTTCCCGAAGACTATGGACTTAGACCTGAATGTAAAGGATTTCTATACGGGCAATCATCGTTTCCGGTATGGATTCACACCTACACCCGGTACGACAAATAGTGAGAAAGATATTCTGATCAGAGGTTTTCATGGACTATATGATGTGCGGGAGATTCATGTTGCCAAACCCGGACTGATCTCCGGACTATTGGTGGATGACGTGATTGACGGTCCGTTGTTACTGAACGGAGTGTTTGTGAATATCACAGATCCGATACAGGCAACAGTCAATACGAATTACCGATATCGTTCGAACTATTCGTTTGTCAGCCTGGGGTTAAAATCGTATGCACAGCAGAGCGACGGAAACCATTCGCTGACACTCTCTGTACAGTTGAAGAATATTGCTAACCTGGATGGTATCTTGGGAGGAATTCCTGTGCTCGGTCCTGTGTTGAATGGAACCGTTAGATTATTGATTGGCAATATAACGGTTACCGTTCCGGTGAATCTTCCTTTGCTTGGAACCGATAACCTGACGCTGTCCGGTAGCTGGAGTACACCACCGGTGCAGTATTAAAAAATAAAAGGGGTTGTGTCAAAACGTTGATACAACCCCATATTTGTATTAATTATTTAAAAACTATGCTTGAAGGGAACCAATATTTACCTGTATAGTCAATTATTTGCTTTTGTGTTCCGGATTGACCATCAGCCACATAAATATTAGTATTTAAATAATGCGCACCATAGCCATCCTCAGTGTAAATAAGATAGACATCTCCATTTTGAGGATTCACTTGTATGCCTGCACCATATATTGATTGTATTTTGGAAGGGGCTTTGAAAAATTCTTGAGCAATCTTGCTTTCCGTGTTGTATTTGTAGATGTTTTTTCCGTAGTAACTATCGCCATAAGCACCTGGCACGACAGTAGTATTAACTATATACAATGCATTTTCAGTTGTAGATGCACATAATCCTGTAGGAGTATATGCCCATTGATTATAAAACACATTTATATTATCAGGTAGCTCAACAGTGGTTTCGTCCAACGTTTTAGGATCGATTTTTATTAACGATTGGCCGTTGGCGGCCCAGATATTTCCATCTTTTGTCTGCGCGAATCCCGTTTTCATTAAAGCGGTTAGTTTTTTTACGAAAGAGAGGTCGGAAGATTTGTAGATCTTTATTGTATCCATATTATTTACGAATACATAATCGCCTGACTTTAAGATGTCTTTACAGCCATTTCCGTTGGCTGACTCGCTATTGAGTTGTGGGAGCATATTGCCGATAGATAATGGATTTAAATTAATTTTATAGGCACCTCTGCTTGCGGTCAATATACCTGTAGTTTCATTAATTGTACAGAAACTGTTTGCTTGTCCGTAGTCTAATTGTTCTTCTATTTCTGTACTTAATTGTTTGGTGATGTTGAAGTTAGCCAGCTCGATTTGGGTTAGATATGGAGCATCTTTAGCTACGATATACATGTATGAATCTTGAATGACTCCAACAGTTCCTGTTTGGCCAAGTGATTCAACAATGTTAAAGTTCCATTTTCCATCTTTATAATAATTTACGGAGGCTGGATCGTGACCTGCCCATCCTTCGTTAATCACATAGAAACCACCGTAATATGCGAAAACATCTACTGTTATTTGGGCTTTATCCGTGTTCCCTTTAGAGTCTTGTGCTTCGAAAATGATCTCGTGTTTTCCTCCAACCGAAGTGCTGAAAGTGTAGTTAACCTCATTGGATACCTCTTTGCCATCTATTTTCCAAGAATAGATTTTAGGGTTAATTAGGTTTAGGGTAGGCTTTAAAGTTAAATCTTCACCTTTAGCAATGATAGTGTCATTGGGAAGACTCAGATTTTCGAAATTCGTAGGATAATAATATTTATCATCATCGTCATTACATGAAGAGATGATTATTGGTAAAGCACAAAGTGCAATAAAGCACATTTTAGTAATTAAAGCATTTATTTTTTTCATGTTACAAAAATTAAATATATAAATAAGTGAGATAATTATTTCTTGTAGTGTAAATCTTCCACCGCCTGTATCTCCGTAGAGGCTTCACCCAGCCAACCGCAGTTCTGGTTGACCGCTGTATAAATCTTCACGAAGTCGATGCCGTCCAGATGAACCGGCTTTCCGTCTTTATCTACCGCCCAGTCTATCTTGAATTGAGAATATTCCGTATTGTTCGGATGGTTGTCGGCATATCCCCAGGCATAACAGTAGCCTACCCAATGCTCGGGCATGCCCGGACGCGGCTCGTTGATGGAGTTGTCCGCCAGGCGGCTTCCGCGGAATGTGATTTCAGCCGGCATCCATGCCGGATAATAAGAACCCTGGGTGTGATACGTGTTCCGGTAGATGTATCCCTCTTTGCCTTGATTGTCTTTCCACTTCACATCCCCGCCTGCCGGAGTGGGACGGTAGTAAGTGATTTCGTAGTTGCGGATGGTGGCAGGCGAGTTATATTCGCTTCCTGCCAATTCGTACCACTCATCATCCGGCAATCCGTTGCCATTCGTGTCTTTGGATACAAGCACGATTCCCGGTTCGGAGTTTCCTCCGGGGTTATCCAGCAGAGTGCCATACATATCATAGTAGGCGTTGCCGTATATCTTGAAGTCATATTCACCGGGGACGTTAGGGATGGTATGGTCGAATCCCACGGTAATGTTACCTCCGAATCCTCCAAGCGTGAAGAGACAGGTGGTGCGGTCCTGCAGCAGTTCGGTGGCGCGTGCCAACACTTGAATACCGGTGAATCCCTCTTCGTAAGCAGTATAAGAGGTATTCATATATTGTGATGGCGCCGGATTATACTCCAATACTTTATTGGCGAAAGCACCTGCTTCCGGGTCTGCGGGATTTTCATCGGGATTGCCTTGGGAGGCTTTGTTCCGGAACAGGACGGTATTGGAGTTGATTCCCACATTGGGCAGCTTAAATATAAGTTGTCCCTGCGGACTAAAGCATAACACATCTCCTTTCACCTTATAGTCGTAAGCGTCGGTGATGTAGACGTTTCCACTGTAAGGGTTGACACTGATGCTGTAAGGAGTGCGTATCGTGGTGCCGTCTGTGATGAAGTTTTCCCGCTCTGTCTTTCCGGCTTTCAGATTGAAGACTTTGATTTGAGAATCTTGGGTGCGGTAGTCGTAGTTATACAGATAGGCCATGTTGTCGTGAATGGTGAAGCTCAACACCTTTTCGTCGAAAGTCCGTACCACTTGATCGGTATGACCGTCTATTTGTACGAAGTGATAGTCACCCGCCTCTATGTTTTCGCCGTGCGTGGCTACATAGACGCTGCCATCCGGCCCGGCCTGTATATCTCCCGGATTGGGACCTACTTCTATCTTCTTGATTTCGGTGAAAGAAGGGATGTCGATCACAGAGACCGTGCGGTCTACCCCGATGCCTTCCCAGTCCAGTCCTCCGGAATTGGAAACATACAGCTTTCCGTTCTGCACGCAGATGCCGTCAGGGTTTCTGCCCGCCCGGGTCAGTGCGTCGATGGAAAGAGAGGCAGTATCTATTCGCGCCACTGTTCCGTCGAAGGAACACACGTATGCCTTGCCTCCGTCGAAAGCGATGTTGCGGGGTTGCCGGGAACTTCCGTTTTCTGACAGCATGGGTATCTGCTTGACAGACTTGCCGCTTTGCAGGTCGACTACTTCTATCTGGCTCGATACATTGACCACGATATAGAGTTTGCTTCCATAAATGCCCATGTCATTGGCGGTATCTCCCAGGCCGCGTCGGTTGATGCTGCGGAAGTAGTCGGTGTTCAGCTGATTGTTCTTGAAGGAATACAAAGCCAGCGAGCTGTTGTTCAGGTTGAAGAGTCCTTCGCTGAGGATGTAGAGTTCGGCTGTTCCGGTTTCGGCGGGCATACCGTTGTCGCCACCCGAAGGGGTATCCGTGTCTTCCAGGTCATCGCACGAGGCGAAGAGAAGCAGGAAGAGGAGGAAAAAGAAGGACACGCCTCCGATACCTCTCCGAAAGAGGGAAGAGGAATTGCTTCTGCCGTTATTGAATGAAGTTGTTTTCATATTGCTGATTCTTTTGATAATTACTGATTCAATGTCTGGAGTATCTTTAGTATCTTACTTTCATCGTCACTCTCACCGAGCGTCCCGGCATGGGGAAGTTCTTCACTATCTCGTAATTCTTGTCCAGTAAGTTCAGCACTTCCACTGTCAGAGATGTGTTTACGTTACGGATGCGCAGATCGCGGCTGACGGATACACTGTGGTCGCTGTAACTGTCCAGCCGGTTTTCGCGAAGGTTCTGTCCCAGCATATAGCGCTTGCCCGAAAAGAGGAATGAGTAGGAGAGGTTCACCCACGGAGTCTCGATGCCGGCTTGTCCCGATCCGGATACACGGGGAGTATAGGCGATTTGTTGCTTGTAGGTTTTCCCTCCCGGTTCGGTCATATCCAGTGCACGCTGATAAGTGTAGTTCCCCGAAAGGTTCACCCGTAGTTTCTCCCAGAGTTGCAGGCTGATGTTTCCGGCAATGTCTATTCCCTTGATGTCCACTTTGCCGAGGTTCACCATGCTCCATATAAAGAGGTTCTTGGTGGGGATGGCGATGATTTTGTCTTTCACCTTATTATAATAAGCATCTGCCGTGACGGATACGTAGGGGATCAGTTCATTGATCGACCGGCTGTACGTCAGTCCCAGGTTGTATTGTGTGGTGCTTTCCGGTTTCAGGTTCGTGTTGCCCACCTGCCCGTAGTACAGGTCGTTGAAGCTGGGCAACCGGAAGATGTCTTTATAGAACAGGCGGATGCGGAACTCTTCGCTGGCAAAGGGCTTGAACGACGCGCTGACGTACGGAGAGAGTTTCCGCCGGTTGGCTGCGGCGCTGCCTTGGCGCACCTCTTCGTTGATGACCGTTGCCAGTACCGAGGCGGATGCCGTCAACCAGTCGTTAACGTATTTTCCGGCAAAAGCCGTCAGCCACGAATAACGGGTAGGATATGCGAAATCTTTCAGGTTCGCGTTCAGCCGGTTGATGCTCGCGTCTGTCGAAAGCGAAAAAGAGAGGTTGCTGAGCACCCGGTAGAGCGCCGAAGCCGAGAGGTAATACTCTTGCTGGTAATAACTGTTCTCCGTTTTGCCTTCCGAACCTTTATAGTCGGGGTCGAGATAACGTTGGTAGCTCCAGTTCCATTTGGCCGAAGTCTGGAAGACCCATTGGCGGCTGAATTCTTTTTTGTATTGGCTTTGCACGAAGACATTCTTATCCCAGAGATGCTGTGAAGAGTAGTCGTAATAATAAGTCGTGGCATTGGGCAGTCCGCGGGACGACTGATAGTAATAGGCCTTTAGCCGCCATTGTTCCGTATCCGAGAAGTTGCCGAACAATCCCGCTTCGGCACGGAGGTTTTTCACTTCCGTGTTTTTCCGTTTCTCACGGGAGGTCAGGTCATTGTCCTCGCCATAATGCAATGTGAAAGGATAATGACCATCGGCCGACATCCATTCGCCGTTGGCGGAGAGCACCCATTTACGGCTCAGTTTCTGTTCGAGCAGGAGAGACGGATTGACCAGTCCCCACGAACCCGTTTTGAACGAGGCACTCAGGTTGGTACGCCGGTTGTCTTTGAATTGCGGTGTCAGTGTCTGTATGTTCAGTATCCCGGCGGAAGCGAAAAACCTTGCGGGCTGAAAGATGTTGTCGCTTTGTCCGTTGCTGAGTGACAGGCGGTCTACATTGTCCAGTGAGAAACGTCCGATGTCTATTTGTCCCGTCTGGCAGTCGCTGATCGTTATTCCGTCATATCCCACGGCGGTATGCTCGGCTCCGAGACTCCGCAATGAAACGGTTTTCAGTCCGCCGATGCCGCCGTAGTCTTTCACCGTAACTCCGGCAAAGTGTTTCACGGCATCCGACACTTGCAATACGTTGAGGCTTTTGAGTTCTTCTTTAGAGAACACCTGAGTGGGAGCCATGGCTCTCACTTCGCGGGTGTGGTATGCTTCGGCAACGGTTACTTCGGGGATTGAATAAGTACGGGCGGTATCTGCTTTCTGCTGCTGGGCGGAAAGCGAAACGGTAAGAGCCTGGCAGCAACAGAAAGCAACACAGGAGTATAATAGTTTAGGTAATCTGAGTATATTCATCTTTGTTTTTTGTTGTTAAAATGTCCGGACGAACTCACTTCGGCCGGACACACTAAATAAACTTGGCAGAGTTTATTATCATAACTTACTTTCTCTGAATCAGAGTGATGAATAAAATGACGGATGGAATAGTTCCGGCTCATTAGACTCAACGCTTTTTCCTCGAAAGCAATGAAAAAGATGCACAGGCAGGTCTTCTGACTCGTTTCTGTTGATAAGCGCCTTCCCAGGAAACGTTTCCCAGTGGCAAGTGGTGGTTGCTTACAACAATCTGATGTGAAACTTACAGCAGCGGGACTGTTCAGGATTTGCACCTGATTCCCTTTTAATTGCATCCCCGGAACACGGAGAATACAAACCAATGCACTGCAAAGATAAAAAGAATATTAGAAATAGCATACTAATTTGTGATTATTCTTTGTGCATCGCAGAGCGGACGGAACAGCATCGGGCAGGTGATCGGAATAACGTAAACAGTCGGTGTCATTTGTCTTGATCCCGGGCGATAATGATGTCAGAATGACGGATAATCGCTCTTTGGGCTGACACACTCTTTCTCTAAAACCGGTGAACCGGAAGAAAAAACGGAGGAAAGCCGGGCTTTTCTGCCCCGAAAGCCGGGTTTTGAGTGGTGAAGAGCCGGGCTTTTGCAGAAAAGAAGCAGGCATTCACTCCAAAAGACGGGTACATTTGCTCCGAAAGAAGTAAGCATTTTCCAAAAAGGTTTACTTCTTTTTCAAATATCTCTATATGTTATGCTCCATTACATATATTGTCATGAAAACCGGGACTTATAGCTCCGGGTTTTGTTCCGGTTGCTTACCGGATATGATCGTTCGGGGAGTGTCGGAAAGAGCAGGTTTGTTTCTAAAAATCTGCTTTATGGACGGAACATTTCCAGACAGCTTTCTTCCGGTGGATAAAAGGAGGTAATTACTGTCGAATGGATGAACGGGCAATCGAATAGGGAGCGTTTTTCAGAACCTTGCCGTGTATCGGCCCGAAAGAACGGAAAATAGAGAGGTCGGATTATCATTCTGTCAAAATGATAACCCGACCTTCCGTATGTCTCCGGAGTGAAATGCCCCGCTTCGGTATGCTTGTTCAGCCGCGCTCTGCCAGATACTGCTCTACCTTTTGCAGGGTGGCGTCTTTCAGCAATACGGTTTTGTTCTTATCCAGTAAATAAAGAGTGGGAATGGCTCTCAGGTCATACAGGTTTTTGTTTTTGATGACCAGTTCTTTATCATATCCGTTGGTCCATTCTTTCGCAAAGTCGTTGCGGTGCTTTTTCCATTCATCCAATTCTTCATCCGGATAGATGGACAGGACTTTCAGTTTCTTGGCGGCTGTGAATCCGTTGATGACCGGAGAAGCCTTTAACCCCTCTATCATCTCCGCGCACGCATGGCAACCCGGATTGTTGATAAATAGCAGTGTGTATTCCGCAGGGAACTGATAAAGCGTACCCTTGACGCCCGAATCCAATGTGTAGGTGAAGTTGAGTGCCTTAGTGCCTAACCGGTTCTTCTGTGCCAGCTCCAACCGTGCCTGCGGACGTATCTTCGCCGTTTCGTCCAGTGCGGGAGAGGCAATCAGGGCTTCCAGTACCGGGATATAGAATTCTTCGTTGCGCATAGGCGAGTTGGGATCGTACAGATATTTATCGGCCAGTTCCTCAAAGAAATGAAGCATCTTCCGGTTCTTCTCCGCCCGGTTGAAAGTTTCTTTCATGGCAGTTTGTGCCACAGGCAAGGGCACATGTTCCAGCAGGTCACAATAGTCTACCCAAGCCTGTTCGGGCACTTCGGCCTGACTGATGTAGGTGGTGTCCGAGAAGTCGAAACGATCCCAATAGTGTTTTACCATATAGTCCGTACGTTGTTCTACGGTATTCAGTACTACAGGTATCTGGGGTAAATTGAAAATTTTAACCGTATCTTGCTTTTCGGAAGGCTCCTGACTAGAGGCGGAACCGCTTTTACAGGCACTGAATGCCAGTATCAAGGCAAATGAAAGGTATTTTACATTGTTCATCATAATCTTTTGTTTTGATATGGGACAAAGATAGTATTTTTATTCTATATTTGTACTTAGTCATGAAAACGTCAGACACACAACAAGCAAATTGAACATGGAGAATAAAAAAGGACAACCTACTACAGAGGCAATCTTTAGGGGAATACAGTCAGGAAAAGTATTAGAGCTTTTTGACAAACTACAATATCAGATCGCCATTCATGGTGATCTGACTTATAGTGATCCTTGGGGGGAGGTACACCGGTTCAGGGATCAATTTGAAAGTGCGAAACACGACTCGGATTCACCAACGGCGATAGGGCGCTATCCGTTTGCCGATGTATGGATACAATTTTACGAGACGGAAGTGAAGGATTATTCGCTTCTACTGGAAATGTGCCTGATGGCATCCCATTCACGGACTAGTGTCTGGCGTAAAGGTTTCGGGACGTTACTCGATAAATTATACGGAAAAATACCTTTGGTGGAGTACGAACAGGCATTGGAACATCTGGAACATCCCTATGCCCTGAGTGAAATTCTCTGGGCTTTGGAGTGGGACTATCGGGACCAGGAGGTGTATCTGAAGTTTTCACATTACATCCTGCTCCATCTTTTGCCCTTGCTTACTCCCCGGAATATCACCTTCCTGTATAGCGTGCGCGAGTGGTTTGGTTCCACCAGTGATCATCGTGTCGTGCTTGTTCATTGTTATTGGATAGACTGCTGGCTGAAGCACCCGAAACGTTTACTGACCGATGATGAATTTACGGCCGATTTCAAGATACGTTACGAACTCTATCGTTTGTGTAATTTCTTATCCTATAAGGAAGAGCCCTATCCGCTTGAGTTCCCTATTCGTGCTGTCGACTTCGGGAGAGCCTGTCAGATGGGGCTTCTGTCCGAAGATACGCTGATGGTCGAACTGATGGATCGTCCCCTGTCGCCTGTGCTGATAGAAGAGGCTGTGGACTTTTTCTATAAGAAAGACCAAAAGGAGAAACGGCTGTATACCGATTGCCGGGATTATGATTTCAGCCGTTTCAAGAAAGTATTGGAAAAAGTAACGGAACGTATCCTCGACATCGAGCTGGAAAGGGGAGAAGCCTGTACCGATGTCACTTCGTTGGCTCGGAAGCTGGACGGGGTGACCGGAGCCGAACTAATGATCCGCTTGTTGAGTCTGATGGGTAAGGAGAAATTCATACGGCTCGATAAATGGTACTACGATACCGGCGAAAGCCGTACAGGTATGTTCTGTCATCTGATGTTGCATTGCGCTCCCTCGCCGACAGATACGCCGGACTGGTTGAAGATGCTCGTCGAACGGGCGGGTATCACTCCGAAGCGCCTGGTGGAGATGGCCGTGTATTCTCCCTGTTGGCTGGAGATGGTAGAAGAGGCTATCGGATGGAAAGGCCTGACCTGTGCGGCAAATTTGTTTTATGCTTACACAAGGGAGTGTTATGATGATGTGGATGAGGCAAGAATCACGCCTTATACACTCTTGTCGCCTTTGGAGATCTCGGTAGGAGTGGTGGATACGGCATGGTTTTGGAAAGCCTACAATGCACTGGGACGCGAACGTTACGAAAAAGTTTTCGCGGCTTCCAAGGCTGTTACGGAATCTTCCGGTGTATATAGCCGTTTCCGGAAGTATACGGATGCTCTTGTGGGAAAGTATACGATAGCACAATTGGAAAGCCTGGTGATGGACAACCGGAATAAAGATTGGGTGCGTGCCTATCCGCTTGCCCCGTTTGCCGGAAAAGCCCGGAAGAAAGAGGTAGATGCGCGGCTCCGCTTCCTCAAGGCTTTCTGGCTAAGCAGTGACACTCTGTCCGGACGTCATACTGCTGAAAAGGAGGCCGTACAGGTGGCTCTTGACAACCTTACCGGAAATTCCGGACTGGGGAATCTGGATACCAGGTGGTTTAAAAAGAAGGTCTGGTGATGGCTCTACCTCTCCTTAGCCAGGGTGAATACAAACTCCAGACCGCCTCCCTGGCTGTTTTTGGCCGATATGTTTCCGCCGTGGAGGATAACGGCATTCTTGACAATGGCCAGTCCTAACCCCGTGCCTCCCAGTTTGCGAGAGCGCCCTTTGTCCACTCGGTAAAAGCGCTCGAAAAGACGGTTCAGGTGTTCGGGCGACACTCCGACGCCTGTGTCGGCAAAGCTGAAGTAGTAGAACTTCTCGTCTTCGCGGAAACAGTTGATGTGGATTTGGATATTGTTTCCGGCGTAAGCGATGGCATTGTCCATCAGGTTGCGGAAGATGGAGTAGAGCAGCGAGTAGTTGCCCCGTATCTGAATCTCTTTCTTCAGTGAATTGACCACCGTGATGTGTTTCTCTTCCAGTTCCAGGGATACCTCGTTCACGATGTTGGTCACCAGGACACTGATGTCCATCTTTTCCATGTCGATCATGTTGGCGGCCTCGTCCATACGCGTCAGTACGGAGATGTCACGCAATAATCGGCTCAGGCGGTTACTCTGTGCATAACAGCGTTCAAGGAACACATTCATCTTTTCCTTCGGGAGGTTTTCGTTGTTGACAATGGTCTCCAGATAACCTTGGATACTGCTGACCGGAGTTTTCAATTCATGCGCGATGTTTTGTGTCAGTTGCCGTTTCAGGCGGATCTGCTCTTCTTCCTGAGTGACGTCGTTGATGCTGATCTCAAAGCTCATATCCTGGAAGATGATGCACTCTACGATAAAAGTTTTCCCGTTTTTATTGATAGTGATGGACATTCGTTTCTCCTCCTTGCCGACGGGACGTTTGGGAGCTTTGTTGATGAAGTCCGTTATCTCTTTGAGCTCGCTGATATTGAATACCTCTTCTGCCGTTTCCAGGTTTGAGTCCGATATCAGATTGCTGTATTGGGTAAACAAATTGTTGACTAGGATCTCTTTTTTGTCTTTATTGAATACTCCCAGCCCTTCATGCGAAATCTGCAGGTGTGTGATCAGCTTCTCCCTCTCGATGTAGAGTGCCTCTTTCGTTTCGTGGAGACGTTTGTATATCTGAATGATGTGTTGCGAAATCTCACCCAGTTCATTGTGGGGGAAGGCCGACTGCATCGCCATTTCGATAGGTTCATTGCGGTCGGCACGCATAGCGAATTCGCGGAGCTGGCTGATGGAAGTGCCCAGCTTGTTGGTAAACTTATAGAAGATGATCATCAGCAACAGAGTGACGATAACGGTGAACCAGATGTAATGCGGGTCCGCTTTCAGGTTATTGATCAGGCTGACACTGTAGGGCAGAGCCGAGCGGATGATGTAGTCCTTATATAAGGTGGCGGAGTAGAAGTAGGGGACTCCGGTTGTTTCGGAGGTGCGGCGTACATCGAAGCCGACCCCATTGTACAAGGCCTTTTGTACCTCTTCCCGGTCGAGATGATTGCCCAACTGCTCCACATTCTGTTCCTGACTGTCGAAAAGCACTTTCCCATCGAGGTTTACTACAGTGATGCGCAAATCTTTCAATACGTTATGTTGCAGGTAATCGGAGATCACCTCAGTCATATCCTGTGGGTGATCGTACAACTTCTCGTACAGCAGATTATTGCAATCCTGTAACTGTATATTCAGTAACTCTACTTTATACTCTTTCTCCCTCTGATACTGATAGGCCATGAAGCAGGCGGCAAACACCAGGAACAGGGAAATGACCGAAAGGAATAACTTCCGGCTGAAAGAGAGAAAGTGCTTTTGGGTGACAGGTAGGTTCATATATGTAATGTTTTTGAGTTTTGATTCACCACAGAGTAACAGGAGTCTCACAGGGTTTTAATCTCTTGTTTATAGGATATTAAGAGAAAATAATCTTTGTGGAACTCTGTGCTACTCTGTGGTGAGGTCCGATTCGCCTCTATTCCGTTTCGAAGCAATAACCGTATCCCAGGCGGGTGACGATACGTTTACCGTAGGTACCGATCTTTTTCCGTAACCGGGTGATGTTGACGTCTATGGTGCGGTCCAGTACATAGACTTCGTCGCTCCAGATCCGGCTCAGAATATCTTCGCGCGAGAAGACGCGTCCCTTGTTTTGTAACAGCAGGAAGAGGATTTCGAACTCTTTCTTGGTCAGGGGTACTTCTTCGCCGTCGATGCTTACTTTCTTTTTGGTAATATCGATCACCAGAGACTGGTAGCAAAGTTGTTCGGGTGCTTTTTCCGTATCGGAGGTAGCAGTACGCCGGAGCACGGCCTTTACACGGGCAATGACCTCACGCAGGGAGAAGGGCTTTGAAATATAGTCGTCCGCTCCCAGGTTGAATCCGGTGACGGTGTCATTTTCCGTATCTTTGGCAGTGATGAATATAATGGGAACCTGCGCTGTCTTTTTATCCTTTTTCAGCAGATTGGCCATTTTGAATCCGGAAATTTCCCCCATCATGACATCCAATAACAGCAGGTGATAGCTGCTGATATTCATTTTCAGGGCCTCTTCCGCAGAGTTGGCAGTATCTACTTCGTACCCTTCGTTCTCAAGATTGAACTTCAGAATCTCACAGAGGTCTTCTTCATCGTCGACCACTAAAATACGGTAATCGTTCATTGTATTCTTTGTTAATGTAATACTACAAAGTTAAACTTTATTTCTTTTCTTTTGCAAAGATGGAGGCTTTTTGTTACGAGGGGATGAAACACGTATTACGATTCGATTACATTTCCATCCCGTCTGCAACCCTCTGTAGGCATGATTCCGTTGGTTCTAAACCGACTGGACCTACCTTTTAAACCAATGTCCTTTGGGTTTAAAACCAACGGGGCTTTGCTTTCAAACCAACAATCCCGAGGTTCGGGAGACACTTTATCAACAAAAATGTTGTATCTTTGTTATGTCAATAAATTGAAATATCAAAATGATTAAGATAGATTTCAAGCAACGCAAACGTGAGGTGCTTTGGACGGTTGTCGCTTTGTTCTTTATAGCTATAGGAGTGTCTGTGTTCAAGTTCTCTTCCGCAACTTCCGGCTTTGAGATAACTGACGAGCTGGGAGGAAATATTTTTCCTTCTGCCATTCTCTCGGTGGCTACGACCGATGCCCAGGTCATTCAACCGGCCGACTCCATATATCTGGGTAACCCTAAGTCGTGCATTGCCATAAAAGTAAAATCACGTTCGGCTTATAGCCGTGTGCGGATCGATGTTGCGGAAACACCATTCTTTTCACGTTCGGTGTCGGAGTTCGTGCTCAATAAGCCTCGTACGGAATATACCATTTATCCCGATATCATTTGGAACTACGAAGCGTTGAAAAACAATAACCAGGCGGAACCCATCAGTGTGGCCGTTACGGTAGAGATGAATGGGGAAGATCTGGGACAGCGTGTACGCACTTTTTCTGTACGGAGTGTCAACGAGTGTCTGTTGGGGTATGTGACTAATGGCACAAAATTTCACGATACGGGGATTTTCTTTGCCGCATATGTCAACGAAGAGAATCCGATGATCGACCAGTTGCTTCGCGAAGCATTGAACACACGGATAGTCAATCGCTTCCTGGGCTATCAGAATCCGGCTCCCGGAGCTGTGGATAAACAGGTATATGCATTATGGAATGTTTTGCAGAAACGTAAATTCCGTTACAGTTCGGTGTCCAACACCAGTCTGTCCAGCAATGTGGTTTATTCTCAGCGTGTACGTACGTTTGATGACGCATTGGAGTCATCACAGATCAACTGTGTGGACGGCAGTGTCCTGTTTGCTTCCTTGCTCCGTGCCATCAATATCGAACCGATTCTGGTACGTACTCCCGGACACATGTTTGTGGGGTACTATACCGACAATTCACATAAGGATATGAATTTTCTGGAAACAACGATGATAGGTGATGTCGATCTGGACGACTTCTTCCCCGATGAACAACTGGACTCCACTATGGTAGGCAAGTCACAGAATCAAATGTCCCTGCTCACCTTTGAGAAGTCGAAACAATATGCCAATAAGAAGTATAAGGAAAACGAGAAAGGCATTCATTCCGGCAAGCTGAACTATATGTTCCTGGAGATTTCGAAAGATGTACGCCGGAAGATACAGCCGATAGGAAAGTGATCTGGAGACGCCAAAGTAAAACGAAGGCGGGGACTTACTTAAAAAACGATTCGTACGGTTCGTAGCTAAATAATCCTAATAAAACTCTAATATATAGATTAGTTTCATGTCTTTGTTGTACTTTTGCCGTTCAATATTTGGATGTATTCCAAACACACGTTAGAATGAAACGAAGAAACTATTTCATATTCAGCTGTTTGATGCTGATGGCTCCTGCGGCTGTGCAGGCGCAATTTGACAAAGGCCTAAACTATAAGATTGAAACCAGTGCAACCGTAAGTGGTGGGCACAATACGCCTTTTTGGCTCGTGGCAAATAAGCACGGGCTTTCGTCTATTCGAAAAAACAATGCTTATTTGGATGCGGGTATCTTTCGGGATTTGGAGAAGGATAAAAAGTTCTCTTATGCCTTTGGGTTGGAAATGGTGGGTGCAAGTCGCTTCACTTCTAAATTCTTCATCCAACAGGCTTATGTGGATTTGCGTTATCGGGGGATGGAAATAAGTGTCGGCAGTAAGGAGCGTGGCAACGAAATGAAAAATGATCAGTTGAGCTCCGGTAGTATGACTTTTTCTACCAATGCCCGTCCTATTCCGCAAGTTCGGGTTTCTATACCCGAGTATATTCCTTTTCCGTGGACCAAAAACTGGTTGCATATCAAGGGACACGTGGCTTATGGGATGTTTACGGATGAAAAGTTCCAGGAGCGTTTCACTGCCGGGCGTTCTAAATATACGAAAGAGACTCTGTTTCATTCGAAAGCAGCTTTCCTGAAGGTGGAGAATCTGCAGAAGTCACCTGTTTCGGTGGAATTGGGTATCGAGATGGCAGCTCAGTTTGGAGGCGATTGCTATTATCCGGACGGGACGGTATTGCGTACACCGGACAGTTGGAAAGACTTTTTCCGTATTTTCTTTCCAAGCAACGGAGACAGTGGAGCTTCGGAGAGCGACCAGATAAATATTCTGGGAAATCACGTCGGAAGTTACAGTGCCGCTGTGGGATATCATTTTCCGACCTGGAAAATAAAGGCTTACTGGGAGCACTTTTTTGAAGACCGCTCGGGAATGACACTGACTTATGGTATGTGGAGAGATTGTCTGGCCGGATTAGAGGTGACGTTGCCGGAGAATCCTTTTGTGAAAACGATTGTCGGAGAGTTTTTGTATACGAAGCACCAATCGGGAGCTTTCCATTACTTTGCTACTCCGGCCATTGATCATTCGTTTACCGGAGCTGATAATTATTATAATAATTCGCAGTATGCCGGTTGGGAACATTGGGGACAGGGTATTGGTAATCCGTTGGTTACCTCACCTATATATAATAAGGATGGAAACCTGGCTTTTGAGAGTAACCGTGTGAAAGGATTCCATATCGGTTTGAATGGCAGTCCTACCTCAGAGATAGATTACCGCATTCTGGTAAGTGTTGCTAAGCATTGGGGAACTTACGGTAGTCCGTACCGGAATATCAGAAGAAACCAGAACGGGTTGTTAGAAGTGACTTATAAACCCGAACAGATTCGGGGATGGAGTTTCACGCTGGCCGGTGCGGTAGACGGTGGCAATATGTTAGGAGAAAGTTGGGGAGGTATGCTCACCATTCGTAAAACAGGTTTAATTGGTAAGAAGAAATGAAAAAAGGAATCCTATTGTTGTTTGTCGTCCTGATGGGTTTCACGTCGTGTGGAAAGAAATTCGGGCATCGCTATCTGGATGGAATGTGGCAGATGCAACGTATAGAATATAAAGATGGTAATATCGATACTCCACTGGACACTTATTTCAGTTTTCAGATGGATATCATCCACTTGAGGAAGTTGGGTAATAGTGAGTTCTATGGAAAATATGTCTACGAGAACGACTCCATGCACATACAAGTACTCGACGCTACGGCGGAACAGATGAAAGTTTTCGGCATGGATGGCCGGGTACAGGACTTTGCCGTAGAGAAGCTGAACAGTAACAAATTGGTTCTTCAGTCGGACTATGCCCGGTTGGAATTCAGAAAATATTGAGGACGCTAAAAAGCTGTCTTCATTCATAGATGATGATTGGAACAGCCGGTTCGTGAGAATCGGCTGTTTTTTTATGCTATTTTTTGCATATCAGCGATGGGATTGTTACTTTTGTAAGGTTATCAACATTCAGAAAGCAATATGATACAAGGCAAGAAATTTATCTCCCCGGGGACATGGTTCTCAATGATATATCCGTCAGACTGGAGCGAATTTGAAGACGGCGAAGGCTCCTTCCTTTTTTATAATCCCGAACATTGGACGGGTAATTTCCGTATATCAGCCTATAAAGAAGATGCTGCCGCACCTGGCGGTATGAATTATGGAAAGGATTCCGTCCGTCAGGAACTGAAAGAAAACCCTTCGGCCTCCCTGGTGAAGGTGGGACATCTGGAATGTGCCTACAGCAAGGAGATGTTTGAGGAAGAAGGTACCTATTACACCAGCCATCTCTGGGTGACAGGCATTGACAATGTTGCTTTCGAATGTTCGTTTACCGTACCGAAAGGAGAACATGTGGATGAGGCGGAAAAGATTATATCCAGCCTTGAGATCCGTAAAGACGGGCAAAAGTATCCTGCGGAAATCATTCCTATTCGCCTTTCTGAGATTTATCAGGTGAACGAAGCCTACGAGTGGGTGACAGATACGGTGAAAACGCAATTGAAAAAAGACTTTCAGGGACTGGAAGAAGACCTGCAAAAGATACAGGATGTGATTGACAGTGGCGTTCTCTCTCCTAAGAAAAAAGAACCCTGGCTGGCGTTCGGTATCGCCATCTGTACGATTCTGGCTAATGAAGTGGAGGGTATGGAATGGATGACGCTGGTTGACGGTAACCGTGAAGTGCCGGTGTTGCGGTATGAAGGTTCGGAACAGTTGATTGATCCGATGAAATTGCTGTGGAGCCGGGTGAAAGCCGGAGAAGCTTGCGAAGTGGCAGAGGCATATAAGCAGGCACTGATACACTAACCACCTATTATCACATTCGATTATTATGATCCCTTATTTACAAGTAGATAATCTTACCAAATCTTTTGGCGATTTGGTTCTTTTCGAAAATATTTCCTTCGGTATTGCCGAAGGCCAGCGTATCGGCTTGATCGCTAAAAACGGTACGGGTAAAACCACCTTATTAAATATACTCTCCGGAAAGGAGGGATATGATAGCGGCAATATTGTGTTCCGCCGTGACCTCCGGGTTGATTATTTGGAACAAGATCCGCAATATCCTGAAGAATTGACCGTGTTGGAAGCCTGCTTTCACCATGGTAACAGTACCGTGGAGTTGATAAAGGAGTACGAACGGTGCATGGAAACCGAAGGACATCCGGGACTGGATGACCTGCTGGTACGTATGGACCATGAAAAGGCCTGGGAGTATGAACAGAAGGCTAAACAGATACTTTCGCAACTCAAGATACGGAACTTTGACCAACAGGTGAAGCATCTCTCCGGAGGACAGCTTAAGAGGGTAGCTTTGGCCAATGCTTTGATTACCGAACCGGATTTGCTGATTTTGGACGAGCCTACCAACCATCTGGATCTCGACATGACCGAATGGCTGGAAGAGTATCTTCGCCGTACGAACCTCAGTCTGCTGATGGTGACGCATGACCGTTACTTTCTCGACCGTGTCTGTTCCGAAATCATCGAGATAGACAACCGTCAGGTTTATCAATATAAAGGAAATTACAGTTATTATCTGGAGAAACGCCAGGAACGCATCGAAGCGAAATCGGTCGAGATAGAGCGTGCGAACAATTTATATCGTACCGAGTTGGACTGGATGCGTCGTATGCCTCAGGCACGCGGACACAAAGCCCGGTATCGCGAAGATGCTTTTTATGAACTGGAGAAAGTTGCCAAACAACAATTTAACAATGACAATGTGAAGCTGGAAGTGAAAGCTTCTTATATTGGCAGCAAGATATTCGAGGCTGATCATCTCTATAAGAGCTTTGGTGACCTGAAGATATTGGAAGATTTCTCTTACATCTTCGCCCGTTATGAAAAGATGGGAATTGTGGGGAATAACGGTACGGGGAAGTCTACTTTTATAAAAATATTGATGGGACAGGTGCAGCCTGACAGTGGTACACTGGATATTGGAGAGACCGTACGTTTCGGATACTATTCGCAGGACGGATTACAGTTTGACGAGCAGATGAAAGTCATTGACGTTGTGCAGGATATCGCCGAGGTCATTGAGTTGGGTAACGGCAAGAAGCTAACGGCTTCCCAGTTTCTGCAACACTTCTTATTTACTCCCGAAACTCAACATAGTTATGTATACAAATTGAGTGGGGGAGAACGCCGTCGACTTTATCTCTGTACCGTGCTGATGCGTAACCCGAACTTCCTGGTACTTGACGAGCCGACGAATGATCTCGATATTATTACCTTGAATGTGTTGGAGGAATATTTGCAGAACTTCAAGGGATGTGTCATTGTCGTTTCGCACGACCGCTACTTTATGGATAAAGTGGTCGACCACCTGTTGGTATTCAACGGACAGGGAGATATTCGTGACTTTCCCGGTAATTACAGCGATTATCGTGACTGGAAAGAAGCCAAATCCCAAAAGGAGAAGGAGGCGGAGAAACCACAGGAAGAAAAAACAGCCCGTGTCCGCCTGAACGAGAAGCGCAAGATGAGTTTCAAAGAGAAACGGGAATTCGAACAACTGGAAAAGGAAATAGCCGAGCTGGAAACAGAGAAACTACAGATAGAAGAACTGCTCTGCAGTGGTACGCTTTCGGTAGACGAACTGACGGAGAAATCGAAGCGATTGCCCGAGGTAAACGATCTGATAGACGAGAAAACCATGCGTTGGCTTGAACTTAGCGAAATAGAATCATGAACCTGACCAATTATCATAGTCATACCCTCTATTGTGACGGCCGTGCCGGCATGGAGGATTTTATCCGTTTTGCCATCAGCCGGGGATTTACGTCCTATGGTATTTCTTCGCATGCCCCTCTGCCGTTTCCGACTCATTGGACGATGGAATGGGATCGTATGGACGACTATCTGGATGAATTTACCCGGATGAAAGAGAAATATGCTTCGGAAATCGAACTGGCTGTCGGGCTGGAAATAGATTACCTGAACGAAGACAGTAATCCTTCCGTCCGGCGTTTCCAAGAGTTGCCGCTCGACTACCGTATCGGTTCGGTACATCTGCTTTACAATGACCGGGATGAAGTAGTGGATATCGATGTATGTGCAGAGGTGTTCCGGGATATCGTCGATCAGCATTTCGGCGGTGATCTCGACCGTGTGATTCATCTGTATTATGACCGTCTGCTACGAATGGTCGAACTGGGAGGCTTTGATATTCTGGGACACGCCGATAAGATGCATCACAATGCAGCCTGTTACCGTCCCGGTCTGTTGGATGAGTCTTGGTACGATGCATTGATACACGACTATTTCTCCGCTGTTGCAGCCAAAGGATATATTGTAGAGATCAATACAAAAGCTTTGCATCATTTGAATACTTTCTTCCCGAACGAACGGTATTTCCCGTTGCTGAAGGAGTTGGGAGTTCGTGTACAGGTGAACAGTGATTCGCATTATCCCGAACGGATCAATAGCGGACGTCCCGAGGCATTGGCCGCGTTGCAGAAAGCAGGCTTTGAAACAGTGACCGAATGGCACGGGGGGAAATGGATAGAGATGCCACTTTAAACCAATATATCATGAAACACAAAAACTTATTGTTAGCTTTGCCGTTTGCTTTCTTTGTATTTGCCGGCATATCATTGTCCTCTTGTAAAGACACTCCTGTCCGTAAACTTTATAAAAGTGATATAGACTGGAAACTTACCTGGCAGGACGAGTTCGATAAAGACGGTGCACCCGATCCCGAAAAATGGGTATTCTCTCCCTGGCACCCTTTCTGTCGGGATAATAACTTTGTCACCTTTGTAAAAGACGGCAAGCTCGTCTTGCGTGCTTTGCCCAATAACGATCCGAATGACACGATCCGCTATATGGCCGGCTGTGTGGAGACTTTGGGCAAAAAAGATTTTTTGTACGGGCGCTTTGAAGTATGTGCCAAATTGGGCAGTGCTAAAGGTTCCTGGCCTGCCATCTGGTTAAAACCAACCGATTCGACCACATACGGGGCATGGCCCAAATGTGGAGAGATCGATATTATGGAGCAGCTGAATAAGGATACATTTGTCTACCACACCATGCATACGGAATATATTAAGGTATTAGGGCATAAAACAGATCCGGATTATTACACCACTGCGTCCTATAATCCGCATGAATTTAATGTGTTCGGCATGGAATGGACACCGGACAAAATAGATATGTTTATCAACGATTCCCTGACCTTCAGTTATCCCCGTATTCAAGAAGAAGGTTCTGTGCAATGGCCTTTTGACGTTCCGTTCTTCCTCTTGCTCAACCAGATACTCGGAGGATGGGCAGGCGAGATAGACGACACAGAACTTCCCGTACAGATGGAGGTAGACTGGGTGCGTTATTACGAATTACCGGAAAATAAAAAATAGACTGTAAGAAGGCTTTATTGTATGCCTTTTTTCGGGAAAACAGCTTGGGACACCGGGGCTCCGTCTGCACGATACAGATAGGTTCCCGGTGTTTTTATACATATCTCTTTATTGCCGGACAGTCTGATGGTTGCAGTCTGCCAGGCGGCAATGTAATACATTCCACCGGTAAAAGCCACCTGTGCCTCTTCATCATTTCGCAAGATCTGTATCCTCGAAGTATCGAATGTGGCTGTCTTCTCCTGAGTAGAGCCCGGAAGAAGTAGGTACCGATAGCTGGCAGGGGCTCCGGGCGAATGTTTTATGTAAATAGAGAAGATATTACTTTCCAGCATTTTTGGAGCATACATTCCCATAAAGTCATGCCATTGTCCTTTCTTCTTTTCTGTTTGTACCGGACAAAGTTCGTCTTGCAGGAGGATATATCCGGTGTTATCATGAAAATACCGGCGGTTTCCTTCCGACCATACTTCTCCTTTCTTAAAACGCTGGTCGATGGAGGTGATCAGTGTGGCTGTGCTGTCTGTGTGGATATTGCTGCCCAGGCACAGGATAAATTCATCGGTAAATATCCATACTTTGTTTGCAGACAGTCCGTTACGGTTCAGGTGCATGGCTGTGATTCCATGTTTCCCATCCGTTGTTCCGCCTACGAGATTGGTTTGATTGCGTGAATCCGCTCCGCTTTCTGTTGGAATAGGAGCGTCACTTTCATAGGTTGTAATACCGGGTATCCGCCGCCAGTCCCAGAAAGGAAAAATATTGTGGTATTCATCACCACGAATGTATGTATAGATAGCTCCGTCTGCCATATAATAGCCTTTCAGGTTATCTTCATTTACCAGCTCCGTCCCGATCACCCTGTCGGATGCCATGCGTACGGATGCCATCCAATGGGGGGTGCGGTGGATGGTGAGGTCCGAATCTCCGAAGAACTTGTTTCCGGTAAACTCATTGTTCGTATCCGGATGGAGGAAGTTGCGTGCAATCAACTCTTTTATCTCCCGCGCTTGTTGATCATTGCTTCCTTTCATCAAAGAACAGGCTGCGAAAAGTAAATTGAATGATTTATGAATGTCAGCACTATGGAAGAGTTGTCGGTTCAGTCCGTTCACATCCCAGTACCCTCTCCATACAATCCATTGGTACCCTTTCAGGAGCAGAGATACGAGAATATCCTGCTGCCGACGGTCGAATGCCAGCGGCGTACCGGCAAATAGTTCGGAGTAAAAACTCATATTACAGAGAAAAGAGAGTCCGTAATTGCCGAACTGTTGCTGGGGACCGTGCTGATGAAAACTCCAGTCCGGTTGAATCCCCTCTTTCTGTCCCAGTACGATTTCCGAGCATATATTTTCCCGTGCTTCCTTTATCAGTTCGGTATCGTTCAGAAGTAATCCCCGGATCAGTACGTTGCCTGCCAGCCATACTTTATTTTGTCCGGTCATGCCAAACTGTGATTGTTCCATCACCCGGATGGCCTCTTGTTTTTCTTTCTCCGTCATTTCGGTTTCGAAAAGGAGGAAGGCCGGACCCAAGGTGCGGGGAATACCTATCTGATTGTACCACCAGTTTTTGCAGACCGGCTTTTGGACAAACCAGTACTTCATAGCTTGATGGATGATGCTGACTACTGCGGAAATCTCCTGTGCAGATACGTTCTCTTGTTCACGGGCATAGTATTTGGTCAGTTTCAGTATTCGTTCGGTATGTTGTTTCGGTTCCCATCCCGAGCGTTTTGTGTCAGCGTAATTAATATCCGGCCATGAACCGTCTCCCCGGATCGTGCTGATCAAGCGATGTATCTCCTCCTGTCGGATGGGATAAAGTTGTTGTAGTTCGATAACGTTCTGGTCGGAAACCTCTTTTTCGGGAGGAATCTTCGACAATAATTGTAAATAGGGTTGTTTCTCTTCATCCATCCCGATTATAGACCGGATGTAGTTCTGCTTGATACGTTCATTCTCTTTGCCGGTTTGTGCAGAAAGGCAGGAAAAGATCGTGCAGATAAATAGCACGAACAGGGAGATTCTTTTCATATATCGAGTGTGTTTTTCATTGTATATATTAATAGGGCCGAACGAATCAGAAAAAGTTTCTGACCCGTTCAGTCTCTGTGTGGCTATTCTGTACGTTTACAAGAGTTTGCCATTAGGAATTCATTCAGGGAGCTTTCATAATTGCCTTGTAACAGGATATGGTGATTACCCAGTGGGTTTTTCAGGAAATAGTCGGCCGGTGTATTCATCTTTACACGTACTTGTGTACGGCACATATTGATGTAATTGGTGTTTTCGGTCAGAGTTCCGGTAGACAGGTAATATTCGTCCAGGCATTCGCCACCACATTTCACAATGGTGACATCTCCTTCCGGTAGCAGTCCTTGAATACCGATGCCGCTTTCTGTTTCAAAGTGATTACGAATGATGTAACGTTCGGTCTGTTTCATTCCGATTGTGCAATGGGCCAATATAATTTCGTTGTTACGGGCGTTTATCATCGAAGGATTTGCCATGAAACCCACTTTCCCGGTCAGTGCTTTAGCCACTAATAATGTAAATACGGATTGTAAGTCGCCTTCACATCCGGCAATGATCCCTTCGTCGTTCAACATGGCAAGGGCAAGACAGCCTGTAGTGCCTGTACGCTCTATCAGTTTGAAGCAGCTCACTGTCACTGCACTTAGTTTTTCTTCTTTACAGATTCGCTTAATGGCCCGATAGAGACGCATGGCTTTAATCATATCTTCGGGAGTGCCTTCGCGGCAAGCCAGTGCCTGTGAAGCCACAGCGGCACACGAAGCGCCGACTTCGTTATCCTTAATCCGGTCATATACATCATAAATCCGTTCCAACGGGATGTCCAGATACTCGATTCCCCAACGTCGTTTTGCGAGCAGGTAGTCCACATTGCTTGCAATCAACCAGGAAGAGGGAGTGCCGATCACCCCGATGCGGAGTCCTACCAACGAACGCTGCGCCTTGAAATTGGTATATAGTACCTGTATTCTCTGGACGATACTCATAAAGTCCCCGTGGAGGATCTCACTCTTCATGCCCCGGCCGCGCAACCAGGAAGAGATTTCAAGCGCCGCCGCCAAGGAGTTTTGCATTCCGTCGGCCAGAATAATGGCAGGGCGGGGGAGCGATTCAAAGCATTGCATGACCAATCTTTCTACCCCTCCGGTAGCTATGAAGATGATGCTGAAATCATCTTTTGTCAACTGGTGGATGTCCCGGTAATCGACAAACTTCACGGTGAAATATTTTTCCAGTTCACTAAGTACGGCTTCGTGCGAACTACGTATAGTTACCTGCTTATGCAGAATCGATGCAAATGTGATTAGGTTTATGGTCATTATGTTATCGTTTTAGGTTTGTAGTTATACAAATGTATCGTTTTCCGTTGAGATTATCATAACGTTTTTAACCTTGATAAGGTTTTTAAAGTTTTTATGTCTTTGTGTCCGATTTATTATGTACATTTGCCGCTCATATTTATTAATTGACCATTATATAATTAAAGATTATGCCAACCATATCGATTCGCGGAACAGAGATGCCTGCATCTCCTATCAGAAAGCTGGCTCCCCTGGCAGATGCTGCCAAACAGCGGGGAATCCATGTATTTCACCTGAATATCGGACAGCCAGACCTGCCCACTCCTCAGGCCGCGATTGACGCGATACGCAACATCGACCGCAAGGTGCTCGAGTACAGTCCCAGTGCCGGTTATCGTAGCTATCGCGAGAAATTAGTAGGATATTACGAGAAGTTCAATATCAACCTGACGGCAGATGATATTATCATTACTACCGGTGGCTCCGAAGCGGTGCTTTTCTCATTCATGTCGTGCCTCAATCCGGGAGATGAAATCATAGTTCCCGAGCCGGCATACGCCAACTATATGGCTTTTGCCATTTCGGCGGGAGCTAAGATACGTACCATTGCCACGACAATCGAAGAAGGGTTTTCACTTCCGAAAGTAGAGAAGTTCGAAGAACTGATTAACGAGCGTACCAAGGGGATCTTGATTTGTAATCCGAACAATCCGACCGGTTACCTGTATACCCGCCGTGAGATGAACCAGATTCGTGATCTGGTGAAGAAATACGATCTTTTCCTTTTCTCCGACGAAGTCTACCGTGAGTTTATCTATACCGGTTCACCTTATATTTCGGCCTGCCATCTGGAAGGAATTGAAAATAATGTGGTGCTGATTGACTCTGTATCCAAGCGTTATTCCGAATGTGGCATCCGTATCGGTGCCCTGATCACGAAGAACAAAGAGGTGCGTGATGCTGTAATGAAGTTCTGTCAGGCACGTCTGAGTCCCCCTTTGATCGGGCAGATTGCTGCTGAGGCCTCGTTAGATGCTCCCGAAGAATACTCGCGTGAAACCTATGATGAATACGTAGAGCGCCGTAAATGCCTGATTGACGGACTGAACCGTATACCGGGTGTGTATTCTCCTATTCCTATGGGTGCTTTCTATACAGTAGCCAAACTACCGGTCGATGATTCGGATAAGTTTTGTGCGTGGTGTCTGTCTGAGTTCGAGTACGAAGGGCAGACTGTGTTTATGGCTCCTGCTTCCGGTTTTTATACTACTCCGGGTTCCGGAAGAAATGAAGTCCGCATTGCCTATGTGCTCAAGAAAGAGGACTTGACCCGTGCACTCTTTGTTTTGCAAAAGGCATTGGAGGCTTATCCGGGAAGAACAGAATAATACTTGTACATGTCGTTCACTCATCCACATAATCAAAGCAATTCAGTTTCCTCTTCCGGAGCGAAGGGGAAATTGAGGCTTTCTTATTTTCTTGCCCGTCGGATTTATCGTGATACGGATGGTGGAAAACAAGTTTCCCGTCCTGCCGTTGTGATTGCCATGATTGGTATTGCCATCGGTCTGGCGGTGATGATCATTGCCGTATCCGTTGTGATTGGATTCAAGAGTGAAGTACGCAATAAAGTAATCGGATTCGGTTCGCATATCCAGATCAGTAATTTCGATGCGGTAGGTTCTTACGAGACCCACCCGGTTGTGGTGAATGACAGTATGATGGTCGCACTTTCTGCCCTTCCCGAGGTAAAGCATGTGCAGCGGTACTCCACGAAGCCGGGAATGATTAAGACAGACGATGCTTTTCAGGGGATGGTGCTCAAGGGAGTCGGCCCGGAGTTTGATCCCACCTTTTTCCGTGATCATCTGATAGAAGGAGAGATCCCGGCTTTCAGTGATACGGCCTCTACCAACCAGGTAGTGATATCGAAAGCAATAGCCGACAGGCTGAAATTGAAGTTGGGAGATAAAATCTATACCTACTTCATTCAGAAAGACGTGCGTGCCCGCCGGCTGACGGTGAAAGGCATCTATCAGACAAACTTTTCCGAATATGATAATCTCTTTCTGCTGACCGATCTGTATCTGGTGAACCGTTTGAATAACTGGGCTCCCGGTCAGGTGAGCGGGGCGGAATTGCAGGTGCGTGATTATGATAAGCTGGAAGATATCACCTATCGGATTGCTACCGATACGGATAATAAGCAAGATATCTACGGAGGTACTTATTATGTTCAAAGCATAGAGCAGATGAATCCCCAGATATTTGCCTGGCTCGATCTGCTCGACCTGAATGTATGGGTGATTCTGATTCTGATGGTCGGCGTAGCCGGTTTCACCATGATTTCCGGGTTACTGATCATCATCCTTGAACGTACACAGATGATCGGCATATTGAAGGCATTGGGAGCAAATGATTTCACTATCCGTAAAGTATTCCTGTGGTTTTCTGTCTTCCTGATTGGCAAGGGGATGTTGTGGGGCAATGCAATCGGTATCGTTTTCTGTATTTTGCAGTCACAGTTCGGACTGTTCAAGCTCGACCCCGAAACCTACTATGTAAGTATGGTGCCGGTCTCTATGAATATCTGGCTTTTCCTCCTGATCAATGCCGGCACTTTATTGACTTCTGTACTGATGTTGGTCGGACCTTCTTACCTGATAACCAAAATTAATCCGGCCGACTCCATGCGATACGAGTAATGGGGTTATCTGCGCATGAAATCACCCTTTCCGCGATAGAGGCGGTAAAGCTTCAACTTCAAGGTCTGTAACGGACGGATTATGTCAAAAACCGGCAGCGTAAAGTAGTAAGAACGGTTGTCACCCATCTCACCGGCTGTTTTGTTGATGACGTAGGCTTGTACCGAATAGCGGACGAACCACAGTAACAGGGATAACCCGACAACCAACCAGTGGAAGCTGAGGATACCGAATACAATCCCCGCCAGGCAAGCGGCATAAAACAGCAGTCGCGTACCGGTTTCCAATCCCAGGAGCCAGCGTTGCGAGCCTTTATAGAACCGGGAAGTTGCCATGTAGCTCACCTTTTCTTCTTTCCAGTCCTTATAGCGTTCCACGGGTTGCATCCGTATCACGGCATCCGGTGAGGTCTCTACCCGGGTGTTGTTTTCATTGGCAACCTGGTTGATGAACAGATCGTCTTCTCCGCGCTGCATATTCAGATGGGTAGAGAATCCCTTGACTTTGAAGAACAACTCCTTCCGGTAGGCCAGATTGCGTCCGATACCCATATATGGTTTACCTGCCAGGGCAAATCCCAGATAGCGGAGCGAGGTGAAAAGCGAGTCGAAAGATGCCCGCTTGTGCAGCCAGCCTTTTCCTCGTTCGTAGCCGCTATATCCCAGTACGATGTCTGTACTCGATGTGAAATTACGCGCCATTCGCCGGAGCCATTGGTTGCTGACCGGAGCACAATCGGCTTCTGTGAATACCAGCCAGTCGTGTTTGCTGGCTTTGATTCCCAGTGTCAATGCCAGTTTTTTCCGGCTGATGTACCGGGCACTGTCCGGAGTAAAACTGTGATACAGGTTGGGATATTCTTCCTCCAATGCCGATAGCAAGTCTTCGCTTTCGTCTGTGGAGCCATCATTAATGACGATTACTTCAAAGTCCGGATAATCCTGTTTCAAGATCGTGGGCAGGTTGCGGCGTAGGTTTTCCGATTCGTTTCGTGCACAGATCACCACAGATAGGGGAGGCAGTTCCCGTCCGAAGTGTACTTCGTCTTTTCCGACAGCGAGGTTGTGGGTGTGTATACGGTTGTACAGTCCGAGATAGTAGATAAGTTGAATGATTAAAAGAACACCTGTAGCCGACAGTAGTATCAGTTCAGTTGTATTGAATGTGAATGCTTCCATTTACTCTTACAAGATTTTTATGTCACAAAAGTACATAATTTTTTCAGAGATTCGTCGATTTGTATCCCTCTTATTTCTTATTGTCCAGATATTCTTTTTTAAACATATCGACAAACAACAAGAACAGCGACAGCACAAGCGGTCCGAAGATGACTCCCATGAATCCGAACAAGGATAATCCGATGACTACGCCGAAGATGGTTATTAGCGGATGGGTGTCTGCCATTTTCTTCTGGAGGATAAACCGTATCAGGTTATCACATTGCGAGACGACAATTCCACCGTAAGCCGCCAGTCCGATGGCGTTTGCCCACTCGCCGGTCAGTGCAAGATAGGCGGCTACCGGAAACCATACCAAGGCTGTCCCCACCATCGGGATGATTGTGGCGAAGCAGGTCAGCACTCCTATCAGCCAGGCATTCGGTGCTCCGAAGATGAAATAACCGATCAGGGCTACCCCTCCCTGAATGACTGCAAGCAAGGGAATGCCAATGGCATTGGAACGGACAATCATATTGATTTCATGGGTTACCTCCCGGGTATTCTTTTCGTTGAAAGGCAGGATGTCGTCGATGTAGGCTTCCATTTTAGTTCCTCCTATCAACATGAAGTACAGTACGAAGACCAATACAAACAGGTTGACGGCAAAACTGCTGATGCCTCCCATCACTGCCTGCCCTATCTTGGGAAGCAGGGAGACGATGAATGAAAGTGTGTCGCTGCCCAGCACATCATATCCTGTTTTTGCTTTAATGATTCCCGCTAACTCTTCGACAGGGGTAATGATGGCTTGGGGATCCAGGTTGATATCCTGCAATTTATTGACCAGCATCCATACAATCAGCGAGATGGGAACCAGGAAGCACAGAATGGCTTCTCCTGTAATCAGCAGTGCTGCGAAGCTTCGTTTCATTCGTGCACCGAGATAGATCATCTGTTTGCGTACAAGGATGTAGATAGTGAGTGCCCCCAGTAATCCGCCGAGGAAGGGAGTGATTTGCCGGAACAAGATAATGCCCAGTCCGATAATGATAATAATCAGAGAATATTTCCAATATTTTTCTTTCATAATAAATAAAAAGGAGAATAGAGATTCCTCTCTATTTATAACATTACACCAATTAAAATGTTTCGCTCCTAAGGCAGATCGAGACTGAAAATAGTTTGTCCCGGACGGCTTTCCCGGATGGATAAGTGTCCGTCATGTTGCCGGATGATCTGTTTGCAAAGACTGAGCCCGATTCCGCTTCCTTCCGTTTTCGTTGTGAAGAACGGAATGAAGATCTGTTCCCGTATCTCTTCCGGTATGCCGGGGCCATTATCTTCTATCTCGACCTGCAGACGGTCTGCCCGCCGTACGCGGAGAATGATTCTTCCATCCGCCTGTCCCTCGAGTGCCTGCATCGCATTTTTCAGCAGATTAAGAAAGACTTGTGACAGTTGATTGGGATCACCATCTGTTTCTATCGGGTCCGGCACGCATTGCAGCATGAACCGGATGCCGCGTTCCCGAAAGTCGCTTTGCAGCAATTCTTCAAGATTGCGGAGCATCTCGGTCAATGCGAAGCGCCTTTTTTCCGGATGGGGGAGATAGGACAGATGCCGGAATGACTCCGTAAACTCCATCAGCCGTTCGCTCTGAGCCTGTATAATCCGTAGTCCGCGGGCCGATTTTTCGTTGATATCCGGACGTTCGGACAAGGTTTGTGAGAGTGAAAGGATCGGTGCGATGGTATTCATGATTTCATGCGTCAGCACATGCGTCAGTTTGCTCCATGATTCGTTCTCCTTATCGCTCAATTCATCGCCGATGTCTTTGATGGACAAGATGGTGATGGTTTCGCCGTCCAGAATCATCTTTTTCTCCGATATGCTGAGACTCTTGCGGATACCGGTTACATTCAGCAGTTGTGCCAATTGGGTTTCGGTATAGAGACGGTTGCATTTCAGCAGCGAGAAAGCGGCACTGTTGGCAATAATGATTCTACCTGAGTCGTCCCAGGCAAGCACGCCGCTGGGCACCTCCTCGAGCAGTGATTGATAAAAATGTTCTTGTTTGTGACTTTCGCCTTTGGTGCGGGCAAGGAGGTCGTTAAGCCGGTTGAGGGAGCGGTTCAGCTGTGCCTGCTCTTTGCCGACATTTGCCTCCGGAAAGTAGAGCATATTATCTTTATCCTGCACGGCGTCGAAGAACAGTCTGATTTTCCGGTTAAACGTATTCAACTGCCGGGTCAATGCACCGATCTGGAACAGCGAACAGAGCAGCAGTATACCGCCGATGATGTATCCCGTATGCGACACGACCAACCATAGTCCGGTGCCTGCTGTGCCCAGTATCAGCAATACGTGAAACAGTATGATGAAATAGATGCGTTGACTGAATATCATTGGGGTCAGAGTTTGAATCGTTTGAGTTTATTGTATAATGTTTGCCGGCTCACTCCCAATTGTTCGGCTGCGGCAGTCAGGTTACCGTTGTTTTGCAGGATGGCAGTTTCGATGGCCCTCCGCTCCACCTCTTCCAGATTGGGGACAGTGGCGGTTGCCTGCGGTTGCCAGGTCTGTTTCACCAGGATATCTTTGGGGCGGATTACGCTGCCTTCACACAAGATGACCGCTTTTTCGATGGTGTGCTGCAACTCCCTTATATTGCCCGGCCAATGATAACTGCGTAATTTTTCGACAGTCTGCTCGTGTATCCGTATTTCCTGCCGTTGATATTTAGAGGTGAATTTACGTAAGAAGCAGTCGATAAAGAGTAGGATATCATCTCCCCGTTCACGTAGGGGAGGCAGTTCCAGATGAATGGTGTTGATGCGGTAGAACAGGTCTTCGCGAAACATGCCCTGCTTCACCATTTCCGGTATATCTTTGTTCGTTGCCGAAATCAGGCGGATATCGACTGGAATCACTTTGTTACTGCCCAGACGAGTCACATTCCGGCTTTGCAATACGGTGAGGAGCTTGGTTTGGAGTGGGAGAGGGAGGTTGCCCAGTTCGTCCATGAACAGTGAACTGCCGTTGGCCGCTTCAAACTTTCCGGGACGGCTTTCGTGGGCATCGGTGAAAGCTCCCCGTTCGTGTCCGAACAGTTCACTTTCGAACAGCGACTCGCTGATGGCCCCCATATCTACGTTCAGCATCGGACGTGCGCCACGAGGTGAGAGGCGGTGTATCTCCCGTGCCAGTATTTCTTTGCCTGTTCCGTTTTCTCCCGTTATCAGGATGTTGGCGTCCGTGCGTGCCACTTTCGATACCACTTTCATCAGTTGCAACATGGCAGGCGAACGCCCCACCAGCATTTCGAATCCCTCAGCCCTGTCAACTTTTGCAGTACGTTCCGGAGCTTTGCGGCTATGGTAGGCTTCCGTCACCTTGTCGATCAGGGTCTGGTTGTCCCATGGTTTCAGCAGGAAGTCGGCTGCACCGTTTTTAAGTGCTTTAACGGCAAGTTCCACATCTCCGTAAGCGGTCAGCATCACTACGGGTAGGGTGGGAGCCATCTGCCGGATGTGCCCCAACCAGTAAAGTCCCTCGTTGCCATTGTTGATACCCGCCGAGAAGTTCATGTCCAGGATGACTACATCGATGCGGCGCGTTGTCAGCAGGGCGGTGATCTGATTTGGATTCGAAGCTGTCAGTATCTTGCTGAAGTAGTTTTCGAGCAGAAGTTCGAGTGAGGCCAATACTCCTTTGTTATCGTCTACAATCAGAATGGTTCCTGTGTTCATAGCATCTCCTTTTGATTCGCTTCCTTTTTTAAGTTCGTGGTAAAGATATTTGTTTTTGTAACTCCCTGCAAGAGAGTGTCCAATATTTAGACGTTTTCGGATTGAGAATTTATGCCGGAGAAGTATCAGAAAGTATTCCAGTGGGAAACAATCGTCAAGTGTCCAATATCTGTACACGGTGGCGTCCAGATATTGGACACTATTGTATATGGTTGAATTGTATCTATCTGATTATAAGTTGATTGTTTCTTTTGGCACAGCGTTTGCATATTAGATTAACATGAAACATTTTATATCATTTTGTACCTTTCTTCTTTTTTCAACTCTCTTGTTTGCACAAGCAGAGAGGTCGCTCGACGAATGTATCCGTATTGCATGGAAACAGAATCCGTCTTTACGGAATAGCGGGATAGATATCAAAGAAGCCCGGATGGATTACATCTCTTCTGTGGCGAGTTTCCTGCCCCGTGTCAGTGTATCGGCCGAAGCCGGACGTAACTTCGGGCGTTCCATCGACCCGAATACCAACGGATATACCAACGATACCTTTGATGAAGGAACCGTCGGGCTGGACATGACCCTTTCGCTCTTTGAGGGTTTCACCCGTATCAACCGGGTACGTTTTGAGAAGATGAACCGCAACCGGAGTGAGTGGGCTTTGAAAGAACGCCGTAACGAACTGGCCTGTCAGGTGACGGATGCCTATTATAAACTTCTGCTTGAAGAGCGGATGCTCGATCTGGCTTTAGAGCAGAGCCGCCTTAGCGAGCGTTATCTCAAACAGACCGAGGCTTTCGTCGAGTTGGGATTGAAGTCGGTTTCTGATTTGCAGGAAGTCAAAGCCCGTCGCGAAGGTGATATTTACCGCTATCAGACCCGTCAGAATGGTTGTCGTCTGGCATTGCTCCGCTTGAAGCAGCTATTGAATCTTCATGACGAGGATACGCTGGCCGTACAAGATACTATCAACTACGAACTTCTTTCGGCCTATCCGCTGCCACAAACGGAAGAACTCTATACGCAGTCTCTGGTGGCGATGCCTTCGATGCGGATGATGGAACTCAGGCAACGTGTAGCCCGTAAGGAGTATGCCATGGCAGGAGGTAAATTTTCGCCAACCGTCTTTGCCCGCTTTTCAATGGCTTCCCGTTACCTCGATGGTTTTTCTACCAAACAGTTGAACGACAATTTAGGCAAGTATATCGGTATCGGTATTTCCATCCCTCTGCTGAGCGGGCTGGAACGACTGACTACCCTGCGCAAACACAAGTTGAATATATTCCGCCTCCGGAACGAGGAAGAACTGCAAAAGCAACAACTCTATACGGAGGTGGAGCAAACGGTTCTTTCTCTCCGTTCCGGTTATGATGAATTCCGGCAAGTGTTGCAGCAGTTCAGAGCCGAAGAGCTGGTACTGAAAGAATCCGAACGGAAATGGGAAGAGGGGCTTATCTCCGTCTTTCAGTTGATGGAGGCCCGCAATCGCTTCATCTCCTCCAAAGCCGAGTTGGCGCGGGTACGCTTGCAGGTAGATATGACTTTGAAGATGGAAACCTATTATCGCACGGGGAGCTTCTGTACGTTGCCCGGTGAAGAGTGATGGACGAGTTGTACAACTCGTCGTATACCAGTTGCTCAACTCGTCATGTACCAGTTGTACAACTCGTACACCGTTTCTCTACGGCCCGATGATATGACCTTATAAACAAACGTGAATTATATATAAAGCAATAATTATCTATGGATACAATGATCGAACGCAAGCCCGGAATGAAGCGGAAGCATTATTATGCCGTCGCCGGAGCCGTGGTATTGGTGGGACTTGTTTTTTACTTTATTTTCAGGGACACTTCCTCTTCTATGAATGTGGAAAAAGACCGGCTGACCATTGCTACAGTTACCCGGGGAGAGTTCAGTGATTACATCCGGGTTATCGGACAAGTGATGCCCAACCGCATCATTTATATGGATGCGATAGAAGGAGGCCGTGTGGAAGAGCGCCTGAAAGAGGAGGGAGCCATCGTCAAGGCAGGCGATGTGATTCTTCGTCTCAGCAATCCGCTCCTGAACATCGGCATCATGCAGAGCGAAGCCGATCTGGCCTATCAGGAGAACGAGTTGCGCAATACCCGCATCAGCATGGAGCAGGAACATCTGCGGCTGAAACAGGAACGCATCGGCCTGAATAAGGAACTGGCAGTGAAACAACGGCGTTACGAGCAATACAGCCGCCTTATCAAAGAGCAGCTGATAGCGCAAGAGGAGTTTCGGCTGGCTGCCGAAGAGTACGAAGCGGCAAGGGCACAACTGGAAGTCATTGACGAACGCATCCGGCAGGACAATTTTTTCAGGGAGAGTCAGGTTCATAGTCTCGATGAAAACATCCGTAATATGAAGCGCAGCCTCGCCCTGGTACGCGAGCGGGTGGAAAACCTGAAGGTAAAAGCTCCCATCGATGGACAGGTGGGCAATCTCGATGCCCAGATCGGCCAGTCCATTGCTGCCGGCGAGCATATCGGACAGATCATTACGCCCGATCTGAAAGTGCAGGCACAGATCGATGAGCATTATGTGGAACGGGTAGTTCCCGGACTTCCGGCGGATTTCACCCGTGACGGAGGCAACTATAAACTTGAAGTGACCAAACCCTATCCGGAAGTAAAAGAGGGACAATTCCGTACTGACCTTCAGTTTACTGCCGGACGTCCCGAAAACATCCGTGCTGGGCAGACGTATCACATCAATCTTCAGTTGGGAGATCCTGCCCAGGCCATTCTTGTACCTCGTGGAGGATTCTTCCAAATAACAGGAGGCCGCTGGATGTATGTTGTCGACGAAAGTGGTAAATTTGCCACGCGCCGGCCTATCCGTATCGGGCGGCAGAATCCGCAGTACTACGAAGTGACCGAAGGATTGAAACCGGGCGACCGGGTGATTATTTCCGGGTATGAATTGTTTGGGGATAACGAGAGGTTGAATTTGAAATAGAAAAGGCCTTTTCTCCGTTCTCCTGCAAAGAAGGGAGGAAAAGGCTTCCTTTTAACAAAATAATTATGATTAAGACAGAAAAACTATCTATGCTCTTCACCACTGAAGAGGTGCAGACCAAAGCCCTGAACGAAGTGACCATGCAAGTAGAACAGGGAGAATTTGTAGCGATCATGGGACCTTCCGGTTGTGGCAAGTCCACTTTGCTGAATATTCTGGGCACTCTCGATTCGCCTACTTCCGGCTCTTATTTTTTTGAGGGAAAACAGGTGGACAAGATGAGTGAGAATCAACTGACCGCCCTTCGCAAAGGAAATCTGGGATTCATCTTCCAGAGCTTTAACCTGATCGATGAACTGACCGTATACGAAAATGTGGAACTCCCCCTGGTGTATCTGGGGATAAAGCCCGCAGTGCGGAAAGAGAAAGTGAAACAGGTACTTGAGAAAGTAAATTTGTTGCACCGTGCCAGTCATTTTCCGCAGCAGCTTTCCGGAGGACAGCAGCAACGTGTTGCCATAGCTCGCGCCGTGGTGACGGACTGCAAGTTGTTGCTTGCCGATGAACCTACCGGAAACCTGGACTCGGTGAACGGTGTGGAGGTAATGGAGTTGTTACGAGAATTGAACCGGCAGGGGACTACCATTATCATCGTCACCCACTCACAACGTGATGCCACTTATGCCCACCGGATTATCCGGTTGCTAGACGGAAAAATAGTGGCCGAAGACATCAACCGCCCGCTGACCGAAACCTCCGGACCTAATACAGAGAGCGTATGATAGGGAATTATTGGAATAGTGCCTACCGCAACCTGATGAAGCGGAAAGGATTCAGTTTCATCAATGTTTTCGGGTTGGCAGTCGGCATGGCATCGGCTCTGCTGATCTTGACTTACGTCACCTTTGAGTTCAGTTTCGACAAGATGCACCAGAAGTACGAGCGCATCTTCCGCGTGGAAAGTACTTTCTACGAGGGAGAAGTGCAGACCGACTATTGGGCCAGCAGTTCGTTCGGTTATGGTTCGGCCATGAAGGAGAATCTGGCCGGCATTGAAGATTATACCCGGGTGGTCTCTTTGTATCAGCCCGAGCAGATAGTGAAGTACGGTGAATTGACTTTGCGCGAAAACCAGATAGCTTATGCCGATCCCGGCTTCTTCCGTTTGTTCGACTTTGAGTTGGTGAAGGGAGATAAGGCCACTTGCCTTTCCATGCCCCGCCAGGTGGTCATCACCGAACGTATTGCCCGGAAGTATTTTCAGGACGAAGACCCCATCGGAAAGATACTTATCTTTACGGGACCGTATGACAAGGTGATTTGCGAAGTGACAGGGGTGATGAAAGAGATGCCTTCCAATTCGCATATCCATTATAATTTCCTGATTTCCTATAAGTCGCTCGGGCAATATCTGCATGACTATTGGTACAAGCACGAGGTTTATACTTATGTGCTGCTCGATTCGCCCGAAAGGAAGGAAGAGATAGAAAAGGCGTTTCCGGCAATGTCGGAGAAGTATAAGACGGACGAGGCGCTGAAAAATAAAATATGGGGTGTGTCACTGACACCGCTTGCCGATATTCATCTTAAACCACAAGTTGGTTACGAGGCCGAAATCAAGGGAAACCGTACGGCCATGATCGCCCTGATCTTTGCTGCAATTGCCATTTTGGCTATTGCCTGGATCAATTATATCAACCTGACTGTGGCCCGCTCGATGGAACGTGCCAAGGAGGTAGGAGTGCGCCGGGTAATAGGAGCTTTCCGCAAGCAGCTTGTATCTCAATTCTTGTTTGAGGCCTTGGTCATGAACCTGGTTGCATTGGTACTGGCAGTGGGACTGATCGAGTTGATCTTGCCATACTTCAATCAGTTGGTAAGCCGTACGGTAACTTTCTCCGTTTGGCTGACGGGATACTGGTGGCTTTTGCTTTTGATCGTATTTGTAGGGGGAATTTTCCTCTCCGGTTACTATCCTGCATTGGCGCTTCTCAACCGGAAACCGATTACGTTGCTGAAGGGAAAGTTCCTGAACAGCAAGTCGGGCGAAGGCACTCGCAAAGTATTGGTAGTCGTTCAGTACACGGCATCTATGATTCTGCTCTGCGGCACATTGATTGTGTTTGCGCAGTTGAACTTCATGCGCAATCAGTCGCTGGGAGTGAAGACGGACCAGACTCTGGTTGTCAAATTTCCCGGACGGACCGAAGGCATGAACACGAAACTCGAAGCCATGAAGAAGGCCATTGCCCGCCTGCCTTTGGTAGATAAAGTTACCTTCTCGGGTGCCGTGCCGGGCGAAGAGGTGGCTACCTTCTTGTCTAACAGGCGAAAGAGTGATGCTTTGAAGCAGAATCGCCTTTATGAAATGTTGGTATGCGACCCGGATTATATTGATGCTTATGGACTGCAACTGGTGGCAGGGCGCGGATTCTCCGAAGATTATGGAGACGACGTGAATAAGTTGGTGGTCAACGAGTCTGCTGTCCGTAACCTGGGAATCGCCTCTAACGAAGAGGCTCTCGGCGAGGAGATAGAGGTGGAATGTACCGATGCCCCGATGCAGATTATCGGAGTGGTGAAGGACTACCATCAGCAGGCACTCAACAAGAATTATACCCCGATTATGCTGATCCACAAAGATAAGATCGGTTGGCTGCCGCAACGCTACATCTCCATTGTGATGAAGTCCGGCGACCCGAAGGAATTGGTTTCGCAGGTGGAGGAGATCTGGCATCGCTATTTCGAGGATTCCAGTTATGACTTCTTCTTTCTCGATCAATTCTTCGATCATCAGTATCGTCAGGACGAGGTGTTTGGTGTCATGATCGGTTGCTTCACCGGACTGGCCATCTTCATCTCATGTCTGGGATTGTGGGTATTGGTGATGTTCTCCTGTACTACCCGTACCAAGGAGATGGGTATCCGGAAAGTATTGGGAGCTACCCGTTGGAATCTGTTCTATCAGCTGGGTAAAGGCTTTTTCCAATTGATCCTGATAGCGGTAATCATTGCGTTGCCCGTTGCCTGGTTCAGTATGAATGCTTGGTTGAGTCATTATGCTTTCCGTACCGATCTGAAGATATGGTTCTTTGCAGTTCCGGTGGTGTTGATGCTGTTGATTTCGTTTGTGACGGTAGCCTGCCAGACGGTGAAGATTATCGTAGGCAAACCGGCACGGTCATTGCGGTATGAGTAAGATTCCGGAATAAAATAAGTCGCATTCGGCAAAGAGTGCATGAGGGTGTCATAGTTCACCACAGATTACACGGATTTACAAGATAGATTTTTAATCTACTGATAACCAATAATATTTATCTGTATAATCTGTGGTGAACAATGACACCCTCAGTGCCTTTTGTGGTGAACTTTAGCCTTTGGGTTGTTGCGTCTGGGTTTCTTCTCCCCAATGCGTTTTGGCTTCCAGTTCTTCCCGGTCACGCACCTCTTTCGCCTTCTTTGCATAGACAATCATGCGCAGAGACTGGTCGTAAGTAAAGTAATTCCATACCCAGTTCAGTAGGACGTTTGCTTTGTTGCGTACTCCCAGGATCGAACGTAAATGGACGACCAGCCACATCACCCAAGCCAGCCATCCGGCGGTTTTGAAACTACTGAACTCTGCCACGGCACGATTGCGCCCTACGGTTGCCATCGATCCCAGGTTCCGGTAATGGAACGGCTGCATCGGCTTTCCTTTCTGTAGTCTTTGCAGGTTCTTGGCAAGCAGTTCGCCTTGTTGGATGGCCACTTGTGCCAGTTGCGGGTGTCCGTTAGGATAGTTCTTGTCCGTAGTCTGAATACATTGGTCCCCGATGGCGAAAATAGTGTCTGTTCCCTGTACACGGTTGAATTCGTCTACTTTGATTCTTCTTCCGCGTCCCAGTAACTCTCCGTCTATATTGCCGAAAGTGATGGCTGCCACGCCGCTCACCCAGATAAACGTACGTGTCGCTATCTCTGTACCGTCTTCCAACATCACTTTATGATCTTTGTAATCCGTCACCCGCTTGTTTAGCAGGATGTTGACTCCCATTTCACGCAGAAACTGTTCGGCATGGCGGGATGAATCTTCAGACATTCCCGCCAGGAGACGGTCGCCCGCTTCAATCAGGTAGATGTGCATCAGGCTGCTGGGCATATCCGGATAATCGTTGGGCAGTACGAACTTCTTCATTTCCGAAAGCACTCCGGCTATTTCCACTCCGGTGGCCCCTCCGCCTACAACAACGACATTGAGCAACTCCTGCCGTTCACGTTCCGTACTGCAAGTGATCGACCGTTCAAAGTTTGCCAGTAGGGCATTTCTCAGTCCCATGGCTTCCGAAACGGTTTTCATAGGCATGGCCTCTTCTTCAATGTGCTCGTTGCCGAAGAAGTTGGAGGTGGTGCCGGCTGCCAGTACCAGGTAGTCGTATTCTGCTTTACCGATGGAAGTCTGAATCATATTTTTTTCGGGGAAGATGGCCCGTACTTCTGCCATACGGAAGTAAAAGTCCTTTCGTTTCTGAAAAATCTTCCGGAACGGGAAAGAGATGGAACTGGGTTCAAGTCCGGCTGAAGCGACTTGATAAATAAGGGGAGGAAACTGGTGATAATTGTTCTTATCGACTAAAACAACCTGGAAACCAGACTTTTTTAGCTTGTTGGCCAATTTAAGACCGCCGAAGCCACCACCTACGATGATGACACGCTTCTTGTCGTTTTTTACAATGTTGAAACTCATACTGAAAACTTCTATTTAACCTGATGTGTCTAAAACCTAATGTCATGGTTATAAACGCTTGTCATAGGTAAAAAGTTCAGCTAAAAGAACGGTTTCAGAAGATGTTTCAAGAGGCTTTTTCACCATAGATTATACAGATTACCGCAGGTAGTTTGTGCTGACAATCGGTCGTTCACTCTTTTAGAGCCTGTTTTAATTTTGTTTGAGATATGTTTTCAGGGATGTTTTCCGGTTTTTGCAAGGAGCATAGCGGGCTATGTGACGGGTAAAAACGGGGAAATAGACCGAGAAAAAACTCAAAACAGGTCAATAAAATTCCTGTAAATTTATTCAAGGAAAATTTAAACAGGGCACTTAATCTGCGCTAATCTGTATCATCTATAGTGGTTTCTGATGTTCCCTGTAGACTTTTTATAATTCCGGTACCATGCAGAATTTAGTCTCCGGAAAATCTTTCTTCAGATACCGTTGGATGAAGAGTTGTGTATCCTCCTGTATCGTCCGGTCCTCTACCGTCGGGTAGAGGTTGTACAGAACGGTATCCAGTTTGATCCCCCGGTTTTTGATGGCTTCCAGGCTGAGCAATGTGTGGTTGATACTGCCCAGTTTGCCGGAAGTGACAAACAGCAGCGGGTATCCCTTCTGCGCAATATAGTCAATCGTCAGCAATTCGTCGGTAAGCGGCACCATCAGGCCTCCGGCTCCCTCGAGCAGGACAACGTCATAACGGCGGCTCAACTCTTCTGTAGCACGTTCTATTTTGTCAAAGTTGATGGGACGTCCGTCTATGCGTGAAGCGAGGTGTGGAGAACAGGGGTAAGAGAAGATTTCGGGCATGGTCAGTCCTTCCCGGTCGTCATCAGTGGGAGCGATGCCCATGATGCGGCGGTGCAGGTCGATGTCTTCCGAGTGGCCTGTATTGCCTGTCTGGATAAATTTCTGAGTAATGGTGCGTTGCCCTTTCCGGTTCAGTTCGCGTGCCAGGAATCCTGTGGCATAACTCTTGCCTGCATCTGTATCGATGCCGCTGATAAAATACACATTCTTTTTCATACTTCTTTTGTTTGAGACCCGCAGGTCGTTTTTCTTATCTCTTTTTTGCTATTATATAGATGGGGTGGTAGGTCAGTGAAACAGAACCTTTGCCGGGACTGAACAGACGTTCGTATTCCTGACAGAAGAGGTTCAGTTTGCTCCGGGTCCAGCTTTGGTTACAAGTACCTGTTACTCCGGTCTGCTTCAGATGATAAAGCACCTCCATCGGATTGTTGAAATTCAGTGAGATGACTTCTTCCTCCGTGTGCACAATGTCGTATAGTGCCGAGAGTGAGGCAGTCAGCTCTTCTCTCGAACGGTAGGCGAGTCCCTGTCCGGTCAGTTGGCGAATCTCCTTCATGTTTTCTTTTCCGAAAGTACTGAAGGCAATGTATCCCTGCGCATTCAGGATGTTTTCACATTTCCGGAAAAAAGCATCGGGATGTTCGAACCATTGCAGGACGGAACAGGAAGTGATCAGTTCCGTTCCGTGTGGGAAGTCAAGTGCTTCGGCATCTCCGGGCAAGAAGGAGACCCGCTCGTTCAGGATATCTCTGCAGCTATGGCGCATCTCTTCGCAAAGGTCGTTCAGCAGCAAGTGTTCCGGGCGGAACGAACGGAGTAGCAGACGCGAATAAGTACCCGTCCCGCAGCCGAACTCTACAACACGGCGGAGGGAGTGCGCAGGGAGGTGATGCTGCAACAAACTGCACATTTTCCGGGCGATTTGTTGTTGCACCCGGGCTTCGTGCGGATAGGTGCCGATTGCTTTCGTGAAGCGTTGGGCGATCAGTAGTTTGGAGGAAGCAGCGGCAGGAGCGAGATTTTCTTTCAATATCTTTTCGTCATAATGTGCTCCGTCATATCGCTGAATTTCATTGCAATATTTTTGCCAGGCCTGTTCCTGGTTCTTCGGTGGGAAGATATGATCGGATTCTCCGATGATTGCTTTATTCCAGACAAAGGTGGATGGGGGCAGTTCGCTGTATTGTCTGCCGATGGCCACCAGTTCTTCTTTCAATTCTTCTACCGGTCGTTGGGGAGCTATTTCCAGGAAAGCTTGAAAGGCACTTCCCGATCCGCACATTCGCCGGCGGAACTTCTGTAGGGTCGCTTCATTGAGATTATTGAGTGTACCTTCAAATATGGCGGGAGGAATTCCCCGCATATCATCGATAGGGAAAGGTGTCCCGTTGATGGCAATGCTTTGCTTGAGGGGGAGGTTGCTGTCCGGCAACACTTGGGAAGCTGCCCATACCCCCATGGACCAGGCAACAACATAGATCCCCTCATACGTGGAGAGCAATGTGCTGTCAAAATCGAGAGAACGGTAATCATAGCAGATTATCAGATCTTTATTTGGGGGGAGATTGTGCATGAAGGGAGTTTCATCCATTCCCCATCCGGCAAAGAAGAGGAGAGCCTCTTTTCGGAGGGGAGGGCATCCGGCGACTTCACATCCGGTTCCTGTCTCAGAGTGAAGGGAGTTTACAGCTTTTTGGGGTGGATATAGTCTTTTCAGTTTCATAAATTTATTACTTTGATGATACAGGCCGTATTGTTGCTATCACTCTTTTCACTTCCTCTTCCGTTACGTCTGCCGTTAATGAAAAACGGATACGGGAAGTTCCTTCCGGTATCGTAGGCGGACGGACAGGCAACGCATAAAATCCTTTGCGTTGCAGCTCTTCTGCCATACGGACGGCGGAAGAACTTTCACCCGCGATCATGGGTACGATTTGGCTGGCCGAGGCAGAAAAGTATCCTTTCTCCTGGAGGCCGGTCCGCAAGTTGCTGCTGATGGCTGCCAGGTGTTCCCTCTTCTCCTGATATTCCGCCAGATGGCGCAGTACAAATGAGGTCCATTGCAGGGTGACAGGCGGGAGTGCAGTGGTGAAGATAAAGGGACGCATTTTATTTATCAGATAGTCCCGTATCACCTGCCTGCACACGATATATGCCCCAGAGGAAGCCAGTGCCTTTCCGAAAGTGCCCACCAAAAAGTCGATATCCGATATGCATCCGTATGCTTCGGCACATCCCAGTCCGCCGGTTCCCCGGACACCGACAGCATGGGCTTCGTCTAAGTAAAGCAATACGTTCGGATACTTGCGTTTCAGTTTGACCAACCGGGGTAAGTCTGCTTCGTCACCATCCATACTGAAAATACTTTCGGTAACGATAATAACCTGTTCATATTCTTTGTGGTAAGTCTCTACTAGTCTTTCCAACTGGCTGTATTCGTTGTGCCGGTAGCGGATACATTTGGCATCTGATAGCCGAATGCCGTCTATCAGGCTGGCATGTATCAACTTGTCGGCCAAAATCAGTGTTTTTGTGTCGCATACGGCAGGTAGGATTCCGGTATTGGCATGATATCCGCAATTGAATACCAGTGCCGCTTCTGTTCCAAATAAGGAAGACAAGGTAGCTTCCAGTTCATCGTATGCGGCAAAATTGCCGGTAAGCAGGCGGGAAGAAGAGGAGGAGAACTTAATTTCTTCCGGCTTCACTGTCTGCCAGAAAGCTTTTAACAGTCCACTGTCGTTAGCCAACCCCAGATAATCATTTGACGAAAGGTTTAGCATCCGTTGTCCTCCGATGATTACCTCTTTGCCCTGATGCACCAGGGTAGGAAGGGTACGGAAGTTATCTTTCTTTTTAAGGAGTTGCAGCTCGTCAAGGAAACGGGTGAGTTCACCTCTTTCCGTTTCTTGGTTTTTATTCATATTTGTAATGTTTTTGAGTTTGATTCACCACAGAGTAGCACAGAGTTTCACAGAGATTATTTTCTCTTAATATCTTATAAACAAGAGATTGAAACTCTGTGAGACTCTTGTTACTCTGTGGTGAAGTTTGATTCGCCTCTATTTCGTTTGGGAACCGGGAAGGCCGTTACTTATGATCCTTATCATCCCTTCCGTGAGTTTGGTCAACTGTTCGGGCGTAATGATAAACGGAGGCATTACATAGATCAGTTTGCCAAACGGACGGAGCCAGATGCCTTCCTCCACAAAACGGCGTTGCAGGTATGCCATATTCACCGGTTCTTTCATCTCGATCACTCCGATGGCACCCAGTACACGGACGTCCGCTACCTGAGGGAGCTCACGTGCCGGAGCTAATTCACGGTTCAGTTGAGCTTCTATTCGTTTTACGTTTTCTTGCCAGCCGGAAGTTAGAAGTAACCGTACCGATGCGCAGGCTACGGCACATGCCAACGGGTTTCCCATAAACGTAGGCCCGTGCATGAATGCTCCCGGTGCATGGTTGGAGATGCAGTCTGCCACTTCATTGGTGGTCAGTACTGCCGATAAGGTCATGTATCCACCTGTCAATGCTTTGCCGATGCACATGATGTCCGGCTCTACTCCGGCATGTTCCCAGGCGAAGAGTTTTCCGGTACGTCCGAATCCGGTTGCTATTTCATCGAAGATCAACAGTACCCCATACCGGTGGCAGAGGCGCGCAGCTTCTCTTAAATATTCCGGATGGTAGAAACGCATGCCTCCCGCACCTTGTACAATAGGTTCGAGGATGAAAGCTGCCAGTTCATCGGCATGTTTCTCCAGCAGATGCTCCAACGGACGGATGTCTTCCGGGTTCCATTCATCTCCGAACCGGGAGGAGGGAGGAGGGAGGAAGTGGCGGATGGGAAGTGCCGAACCAAAGATACTGTGCATCCCCGTTACAGGATCGCATACCGACATGGCATTCCAGGTATCTCCGTGGTAACCGTTACGGATGGTGACGAAATTATTTTTCTCCGGTTTTCCGGCTGCATACCAGTATTGTACGGCCATCTTCAGTGCAACTTCGACAGCTACGGAGCCGGAATCGGCATAGAATATCTTTTGCATAGAGGGCGGGACCAGAGGAAGCAACAGTTTGCCCAGTTCGATAGCCGGATCGTGCGTCAGTCCGCCGAACATGACATGCGACATCCGGCTGAGTTGATCTTGTACAGCTTGGTTTAATATCGGGTGATTGTATCCGTGCACCGCACACCACCACGATGACATTCCTTCGATCAGTGTCTGTCCGCTTTCCAGGGTGATGGTGGCACCGTCAGCCCGTTTCACCTTATATACCGGGAGCGGATTCGAAGTTGAAGTATACGGATGCCACAAATGTTCGCGGTCAAATTGTGAGTCGGCAAAGTGATATCCTTCCGAGAGAATCATCTCTTTATCATCCGATACCTTGGAGCCGAGTGTTGTCAGCAGATCGCCTACGATGGCGGAGTTGATGCCGATATAGAGGGATTTCCGGACGGCCTCTGGTGTCAGTTGCGAGCGCCCTCCGGCAAAGCGCAGGTAAGCCGCAGGGTTAATGAACCGGAAAAGAGCCACAGTGGTCAGTATCTCTTCTTCACTGAGAGGAGACTGATGCTCGAGCGGAGTGCCGGGTATGGGTTGCAGCAAGTTGATCGGGATGGATTGGATGTTGAGATCGCGGAGTGTGAAGGCAAATTCGATCCGTTGTTCCACAGTTTCACCCATGCCGATGATGCCTCCGCAGCAGAGGTCCATCCCTACCCGTCGTGCGGCATGCAAGGTTTTCAGCTTTTGTTCCTGTGTATGCGTGGTACAGAGCGAGTCGAAGTGGGAAGGAGCCGTTTCGAGGTTACAGTGGTACCGGGTCACTCCGGCATCATACAATGCCTGCAACTCTTCTTCGTCCAACAGTCCGAGCGAAGCGCACAACCGGATAGACGAATGGCGACGCATCCGCCGGGCCGCTACACAGAGCTCTTTCATGTTTTTGGGAGAAGGTTTGCGTCCACTGGTCACCAATGAAAAGCGGTTGACCCCTTGTGCTTCGTTGTATTTTGCTTGTCGCAGGCACTCTTCTGCGCTCACCAGATCGTATACATCGGCCTTGGTCTTGTAGTGAGACGACTGGGCGCACCATTTACAATTTTCCGGACACCGTCCCGAGCGGGCATTGATGATGGAACACATGTCGAACTCCTGCGAAGCGCAGGCGGTGGTGATGTCGTGCGCGGCATCATACAACTCTTCTTTACGGGGATAGAGCGCCAGCCATTCGGCCTGCTCTCGGCTGATAGCCGTTCCTTGTAATACTTGGTTTTTTATTTCTTCGATAGTCATAGGGTGGGGATATTAAAAAAGAGGTTGCCGGTCCCATCGGGATGGGAGGCAACCTCTTTAGGTGTAATGTGTGAGGCGGATGTCACAACAGTTGACTGTGCGGCACCAGCATAAGAATATTTGGATGATTGGAGTTGAGTAAGAAGCAAGAGCAATGGTTCGGGAGATAACGTGAGGTTCTCCCAATCTTCTTCCGGAACGGAATCTTCTGTTTCCCGTTGCGGATCAAGTCCGGTCGTATGCGGAGTTTGCTGCTTGCACAACGCACATTCGGTGATGTTCTTTCTCAACTGTCCGATGGTGACACACAAACCCAGAGTGGCAAATATGGCATAAGCCTTCCGGCTCCACTGGCGGAAGCGGATAAACGAATGTGATATGTACCTTTCTTTTTTCATAAGCCGTATGGTGATATCGGGTCATCGGACGGCGGCAAAGCTACAAAGAATCTACGGAATGACCAAGGGATAGCATCGGTTTGTAAGCAGGGACCTCTCCTCTACCACAAAGACGGTATAAGAATCCCTTATAAAGGGGATTTCAAGAACAATCCCCATACTCTACTTTTGCAGCAGGAAATGATCCGTGAAAATTAATTAAAAAATGTAGGTGGCTTTTGACACACCTTCAAGAATAAGATAACAATTTCAAGCCTTTTAACAACAATCTGCCGGATTGTGTGTTAAACAAAAGATTCTAATTTAAACATAACTAAACTTAAGGTATGAAGACCAATTTACGTCTATTATTTACGTTGCTCTTTGTCGTTTCGGTTGTTGCATTACGTGCCGGAACAATGAATGACATACGTGTTTCGGGCACTGTTGTGTCCGAAGGAGACCCGTTGCCCGGTGTGTCGGTATTAGTGAAAGGAACCGGCGTCGGTACTATTACCGGTATTGACGGCAAGTATTCCATCAATGTTCCGTCCGATGGTACGCTGGTATTCAGTTTTATCGGACTGAAATCTGTGGAACATAAAGTGGGAGGACGCTCAGTGATCAATGTCGAGCTGGTGCCCGACAGTAAGCAATTGGAAGAAGTAATGGTAGTAGCCTATGCCACTGCCAAGAAATATAGTTTCACTGGTGCCGCCTCTACCGTTAAAGGTGACGAGATAGCGAAGTTACAAACCTCGAGCGTATCACGTGCCCTTGAAGGAACCGTAGCCGGTCTGCAGGCAAGTGCCGCAAGCGGTCAGCCGGGTACCGATGCCACAATCCGTATTCGCGGTATCGGATCCATCAATGCATCCAGTGCACCTCTCTATGTAGTGGACGGTGTGCCCTATGACGGTAGTGTGAACTCTATCAACCCCGAAGATATCGCATCGATGACCGTTCTGAAAGATGCGGCCTCAGCTGCTTTGTACGGTTCGCGTGGAGCCAACGGTGTGATTATTATCACCACCAAGCAGGGACAAAGCGATTCGAAGACTACAGTGAACGTGAAAGCCAGCTTCGGTGGTTCCAATCGTGCGGTACGTGATTACGACCGGATCGGCACCGATCAGTATTTCGAACTTTATTGGGAGGCTTTGCGTAACCAATATGCACTGGATACAAAGAATTATACTCCTCAGACAGCAGCTATCAAAGCTTCTAAAGACTTGGTAGGAAAACTGATGGGGGCCGGCCCCAATCCTTATGGCTCTAAATACCCTCAGCCGGTAGGTACGGATGGAAAATTGGCTGATGGGGCCGTTCCGCTCTGGAACTTCGACTGGCAGGATGCCATGGAGCAGCAGGCACTTCGTACGGAACTGGGACTGAATGTTTCAGGAGGCGGCAAAACCAATCAATACTACTTCTCTGCCGGATACCTGAATGATAAAGGTATTGCGTTGGAGTCCGGTTATGAACGCTTTAATCTCCGATCGAACGTGACAAGCCAGATGACCAAGTGGCTTCGGGGAGGAGTGAACATGAGTTTTGCCCACTCTTTGCAGAATTATCCCGTATCATCGGATACGAAAACAAGTAACGTCATCAATGCCGGCCGTTTGATGAACGGATTCTATCCCATCTATCAGATGAACGAAGATGGAACCTATAAACAGGATTCCGAGGGACAGCGGATATATGATTTCGGTTCTTACCGTCCTTCCGGTTCGATGGCTAACTGGAACCTTCCGGCCACATTGCCCAATGATAAGTCGGAACGTATGAAAGATGAATTTTCAGGACGTACTTTCCTTGAAGTTACCTTTATCGAAGGGCTGAAGTTTAAGACCAGCTTCAACTTTGACCTGATCAACTATAATTCACTCGACTATACCAATCCTAAAATAGGGCCGGCTGTTAACACCGGAGGTTCATCGAGCCGTGAAAACGACCGTACTTTCTCGTGGACCTGGAATAATATCCTGACTTATGACAAAACCCTCGGAGAGCATCATTTCAATCTGCTGGCCGGACAAGAAGCCTATTCCTACCGTTACGATGTGCTGCGAGCATCCCGTTCGAACATGGCATTGCCTGATTTTCCCGAACTGGCTGTCGGTTCGTTGGTAACCGGAGGGACAGGATACCGCGTAGATTACTCGTTGGTGGGATATTTCCTAAATGCCCAATATGACTATCAAAGCAAATATTTCTTCTCGGGTTCGTATCGGCGGGACGGGTCTTCCCGTTTTGCTCCCGAAACCCGTTGGGGTAATTTCTGGTCCGTCGGTGCTTCCTGGCGTATCGACCGTGAAGATTTCATGGTAGCTGCGAGCGACTGGCTTTCTGCCCTGACTTTGAAGGTCAGTTATGGTGCGCAGGGTAACGATAACCTGGGAACGTATTATGCCAGCAGCGGACTTTATTCGGTGGTAAGCAATAATGGGGAGAATGCGTTGGTATCCGATCGTCTGGCTACACCAAAACTGAAATGGGAAACCAACCTGAACTTCAATGCCGGCATAGACTTCTCGTTGTTCAACAACCGATTCTCCGGTTCGTTCGATTTCTTCCAGCGGCGTTCGAAAGATTTGCTCTATTCCCGTCCACTGGCTCCCTCGCTCGGTTATAATTCAGTAGACGAGAATGTAGGCGAACTGAAGAATACCGGTGTGGAAATTGATCTGAAAGGTACCTTAATCCATACCCGGGACTTTATGTGGCGATTGGGGCTTAACCTGACACATTATAAGAATGTCGTGACCGACCTTCCATTGAAAGATATGCCTGTGAGCGGAGTTCATAAACTGGCTGTGGGACGTTCTGTCTATGATTTTTACATGAAGCAATGGGCGGGTGTTGATCCGGAGAACGGCGATCCGTTGTGGTACAAAAATGTGAAAGATGCCAATGACAAGATCACCGGACGTACGACTACCAATGACTATGCCCAAGCGGATTATTACTATACCGGCAAATCATCCTTACCCAAAGTGTACGGAGGATTTAATACCGCTTTCTCGTATAAAGGCTTTGAACTGTCCACCATTTTTGCCTATAGTATCGGTAATTATATTGTGGACCGTGACGTAACTATGCTGTGGCATAACGGAAGTTCTACCGGACGTGCCTGGTCGACAGAGATTCTGAACCGTTGGACACCGGAGAATCGATATACTGATGTGCCGGCTCTGAAAACCGTATCGAACAGTTGGAATGCAAATTCCACCCGTAACCTGTTCAATAACTCGTTCCTGCGGATGAAGAATATCACATTATCATATAACTTCCCGCAACCGATGATAAAGAAAATCAGCCTGAACAGTCTGCAATTGTTTGTGCAGGCCGATAATCTGCTTACCGTTTCGAAGAATCAGGGACTCGACCCCGAACAGGATATCAGTGGACTGACGTATTACCGTTATCCGGCCATGCGTTCCATTTCCGGAGGAATCAATGTTTCGTTCTAAGGCTTTAATCCCCGGAAAAGGGCTGTTGCAATCGTATGCTCCGCCCCGGTTTAATCATGCATAAATCACATATAACAGATATAGTAAAGTATAAAATAACAGATGATATGAGAACAATACGATTTAACAATAACAGACATATCTCTTCTTCTCCTCTTCTTCGGACAGAGGGTGGGAGAGAGGCTTCCGTGAGTAATACCTCCGGAGATAAGATCCCTAAAGGTAAGTTTTCCTTTCTCCTTCTCTTCTTCCTTTTGTTTCTGGGGAGTTGCAGCAGCGACTTCCTCGACAATAAGCCGACAGATGCCGTAGATTCCGGCCTCGTACCTGTACCTTCGAATGCCGAACGCATCTTTAACGGTGCGTGGTACAATCTGTTCGAATATGGTACCACTTATGCCAACATCGGCTATCGTGCTTTGATGTGCCTGGACGACATGATGGCTGACGACGTGGTTTCGCGCCCTATGTATGGGTTTAATTCTTCTTATCAGTTCAATGACGTGGTGATGCCTTCCGACGGACGTACCACTTTCGCCTGGTATCTGATGTATAAGACCATTGACAACTGTAATACGGCTATTTCTATTCAAGCTACCGGAGATGATGATACACCTGAGTTCCGGCATGCCCAGGGACAGGCACTTGCCGTACGTGCTTTCTGTTATCTTCATTTGGCACAGCATTATCAGTTCACCTATCTGAAAGATAAGAATGCTCTTTGTGTACCGTTGTATACCGAACCGACCAATCCGAATACCAAACCTAAAGGAAAGGCAACGCTCGAAGAGATCTATACACAGATCATCAATGACCTCAACCGTGCCAAAGGACTTCTTGACGGTTATGTACGTCCGAATGACAAGTCGAAATACAAACCTAACACCGATGTGGTAAACGGACTTCTGGCCCGTACTTATCTGCTTACCGGACAGTGGGACGAAGCCGCCAAAGCCGCATTGGAAGCTGCCAAAGGTTACACTCTGATGACGGATGCCAAAAACTATATGGGCTTCAACGATATATCGAATACCGAGTGGATCTGGGGACATCCGCAATCTGTCAGCCAGTCCGATGCCAGCTATAACTTCTATTATCTGGATGTGGTAGAACCCGATTCATACAATAGTTTTATGGCCGATCCGCATTTCAAGGACACCTTTACCGAAGGTGATATCCGTCTGGAATTGTTCCAGTGGATGCGTGAAGGTTATCTGGGATACCGCAAGTTCCGCATCCGTTCCGACCAGACGGGCGATATTGTCATCATGCGTTCTGCCGAAATGTATTTGATAGTTGCCGAAGCCTTGGCGCGTAAAGGTCAATTGGGCGAAGCCGTAAAACCGCTCAATACTTTGAGAAACGCCCGCGGACTGGCCGATTATGATCTTACCGGAAAAAATCAGGAGCAGGTGATTGATGAAATTCTGATGGAACGTCGCCGTGAACTTTGGGGTGAAGGATTTGGCATTACTGATGTTCTCCGTACACAACGTCCTGTGGTACGTGTCGCTTTGACCGAAGATGAAGCTGCCAAAGAATATGATTGCTGGCAACAGAACGGTACTTATAAAAAATATCATCCGGAAGGTCATTGGTTCACCAGCTTCCCCGATGGAACGAAGTTTGTGCCCAATAGCATATATTATTTGTATTCTATTCCTGAAAAAGAAACGAATGCGAATCCGAATCTGAAATAAGAAATCATAGTCAACTGATTTTATATGAACTGTTTCTGAAAAATCAGATAGATTAATATAATAGACGAAAGGTGTGTCATAACTCTACGGTGAATAAGAGTTGCGACACACCTTTTTTATCAATATCGTTAATGGTTAACTGAATATATACACAATGATTCCCGTTATGACTACATAAGCCAGTGCATAAGGAATGGCTGCTTTCAGGATCTCTCCCTCCTTACCTTGCTGGTTGCCTGCTGATGTGGCGATAGCAATACTTTGAGGAGAGATGATTTTACCTCCTGTCGCACCTACCGTATTGGCGGCCGATAGCCAGTCGGGACTGACATTGATATGCCCTGCTACGCTGGCTTGCAGCTTTCCGAAGAGGATGTTCGAGGAGGTATCACTTCCGGTGATGAAGGTACCCAAACAACCGATAACCGGAGCAAAGAGAGGGTAGAGGCTTCCGGTAGCTGTGGCGAGTGCAGTGGCAATCACGGAAATCATGCCTGCCGTATCCATAATGGTAGATAAACCCACCAGGCAGATAACGGTAACGAATGTTTTTTTCAACTGCTTTACAGTGTTCCATAATACAATGAACAGTTCTTTCACTTTAGCTCCCTGTATCAGACCGCCTACAAACGTGCCTACAAAAAGCAGAACTCCGGCATGTGTCAGCCAGGCGATGGTATAATTCACGGTGGAGCCATTGATGGGGAGGCTGATGCGTGTCACCCAATTGTTTTCGAGCGTACTTCGGAGGCCCGGAAAAAGCGGACTGGTCAGTATGATCAGTAACAAAATCAGCAGATAGATGCTCCAGGCATTCAGGATATCTTTCCTTTTCAGTGCGTTCTGCTGCGCTTTCTCTTTTTTTGGGGCAGTCAGTTTGCCATAAATGACGATAACGACGATAGACAAGATGCTGCCGATGATAGCCGGTGATTCGGCCCCCATATATCGGGCCGCAACGTACTGGCTACCTAAAGATACAGCGCCTACCAGCAGTGCCAGAAATAGGTTTTTGGGTAATGATTTTATTTTCGGGTCGGTCAGGAAGAGCAGTACCAACGGTATCAGGAACATTAGTACGGAAAGTTGCAGTACGACGTTCGTACTCAGCACCTGTACATCCAGATTGGTTTCTTTGGCAAGTACCAGTACCGGTGTACCTATGGCACCGAAAGCCGTAGCCACACTATTGGCTATCAAGCTGACGGTGGCTGAAAAGATGGGCTTGAATCCCAGGCTGATCAGGATAGCGGCGGGGATGGCAACAGCTGTACCAAAACCTGCCATGGCTTCAAGTAACCCTCCGAAACCCCAGGTAAGGAGCAGTACCTGGATACTTTTATCGGTAGAGATGGAAGAGAATTGTTGTTTGATAATCTCCATCTTCTCTGTTTTCAGCAATACATTGTAGCTGAAGATAGCCATCAGGATGATAATCAGGATGGGAGAAACCGCTTTCAGTGCACCGTATACGAATGAAAATACCAAGTTATCTACCGCATAATGGAATCCGAAAAGAGCTATCAGTATAGTTACTATCAGGGAGATGACGCTACTTTTGTCACCCGGCATTTTAAAAAATGCCATTAATACAATCAAGAGCAATACCGGAACGATGGCAAGGATCAGTGTCATAATTGTCTGTTTTTAATAGTTGATGTTTAAGTTAAGATATTGATATAACAAAACCGGAACCTGTTTTGACGGATGAAATAATTATTTTTTTGCTGTATAGCGTTAAATAAAAAAAGGTGTAGCCCTCCGCATGGAAAGGCTACACCCTTTGGTCCGGATAGCTACACCCTTTTTATCGGATGGCTACACCCCAATACCGGGGATTTATTTTTTCTTCATATTCAAGATCTGTTGCAGTTGCTGTAGGTTGGCTTTAGCGGCCTCGTTACCCATCTGGGCAGCTTGGTTGAAGGCAGCGATGGCGCGTTGTACATCTCCATTGAGGAAGTTGTATACACCTACGTTGTTGATGAATTCTGCTGTTTGATGGTTGGCTTTATCCATATATTTGATTGCGTTTTCCAGATCTTTCTTGGTCAGTGATACGGCTGCGGCATTCAGGTTGGCTACTTCATCGTTCGGATACATGCGTACGGCAATGTCGAATACATTCACAAAATCGTTGCTTCCTTTCGGATAACTGTTGGCCACCTGATACATCTCGTTCAGACTCAGATATTTCGGGTTGACTTTTATCACCACCCGTCCTTGTTCTACATCGAAGTTGGCTACGGTGTAGTCTATCTTGCAGTTCACTTTGCGGAGTCCCGGATAAATCTCTTTCAGCATTGTGCGATAAGGAGCACCGCCGTCCACGCGCATGATTTCCTGTTTGCGGCGCGCATCGTCAGTCGTATTCTTGATGATACCGATAAATTTATCTTTATCCTTCATGGACGATTTTTCCAATGCTTGTACCAATCCGTCCCAATTTTCACCACCAAAAGTTACTTTGTAAAGTTTGCCGGGAACTTTTTCGTTGGTAGTCAGATAATTCTTCAGAGCTTCGGCACGTTTCTGCGACAGTTGTTCGTTGAATTTCAACGGACCCTCCGGTGAAGCGAATCCTTCGATACTGATTCCTGTTACTGTCAGGTTCTTGTCATTCTGAATCTTGTCGAACATAGCATGAATGTTCATCAGCTCTTTGTGGTTATTCATGAATTCCGGCTGGATCACAGCTTTGCTGACAGGAAAGTCGAGGTGAGCTTCATACTGTTCGCTACGGTTTTTCACCACCTCCACAGTCGGCTGAATATAAGCAACCACCGGTATCATGGCACTCAGGCGTTTCGCTTCGGTAGAAACGTCGTTTGTTATCAGCTCCTGAGCAAGCATCTCTTCGTTGTTGCCGCAGCCGCATAGATTTTCTACCAGATTCAATGAAGCATTTGCCATCCAAGGTTCGTAAGGGATCACCTGGGCATAGTTGAGCACTTCTCTTTTATTATAAGGAATTACGATTCCTGCAGGTAGTTCGCGGCTGATGGCTAATCCGCGCAAATAAGCCTTCTGACGGCGTTTGCCGTTGATGATGATCTCTTCCAGCGCTACGTTGTGCTGTCCGTCTGTCAGGAGCGGAGTAAGTGTGAGCATACGTTCGGGACTGACTGTCAGATTTTTCATATCGATCTTCATGTCTACATAAAGCGAATTGCCCTGTTGCCATAATGAAACATCGGATAGACTGATGGCATCTTTAAAAAATTTCTGGGCACTGGCCGGCATTACTACTGCGAGGGCCAAGAGGAAGTATATGATTTTTCTTTTCATTGTTACTGTTGGTTTAGTTTTTTATAATTGGTTCCGGTGAATGCGGGACGTTTACTTGATGGTATAAATGATGCTGAGTCCGACTTTGGTCGGTCCGAAATAATTCTTGTTGTTGTGCCCCAGCTTTTCACCACACTTGCCACATGCGTATTTGTCATAGTCCAGGCGGGCATATCCTGCACCGATAGTGGCTTCCATACTCCAGCGGTTTTTCAGTATCCAATGGTAGCCGTAAGAGATACCTGCACCATAGATCTTGCCGTCATAGCGGTAGTTGCCCAACCCGAAGATGTCGAGATTGCTCATGTTAACATCGGCATAATGGCCATGGAGACCGAAAAAACTACCGTTGAAACGTTCGCAAAGCCAGTAGCGGAGTTCAGGTTGTACCAGCCAGTGCTTGATCTGTCTGTCTTTGGAAAATTTCCAGGGATTGTAGTTGCCCGATACATCAAGAGTGAGTTTTTTCGCCAAGGCTACTTCAAATCCCAGGTTCGGAGTACTGGTGGCCCAGTAGAGGGCATTGGTTTTGATGGCGAACTTGGGAAGATAAGTTTTTGTTCCCTGCTCTTGTGCATGTATGCTTGTGGCAAATACAAGCAGGAAGCATGCTGCTAAAAAATGTTTGATTGTTCTCATTTTCATTTTGGTCTAGGTTTTTACATAAACTATTTGCGAGATTAAACGTCTGAGAGGGGGACTTTGTTGACTCATACTCAAAATAATGTTATAGGACATGCACGCTAACATTTTTAAGCAAATAATTGTTATCTTAATAAAGTCAGGATTCCAAACTTTTCATTTTCTTCGGGAAAGAGGGTGAAAATAAACAAGCAATTGTAACTTGGATTACATCTATTCTCTTTTTTACATGCTAATTTTACATATACTTTAAAATAATAGCCTATGAAAGAGCTTATCAATCGCCTGGAAGAGTTGAACAGGCAAGCCGAAAAAGGTGGTGGAGACGCCCGTATCGAGAAACAACATTCTGTCGGAAAATTGACGGCACGTGAACGTATCGACCTGCTTCTGGAGAAAGGATCGTTTATTGAACTCGATAAACTGGTGACCCATCGTTGTACGGATTTCGGCATGGAGAAACAGAAAATATCCGGTGATGGAGTTGTAACCGGATATGGTATGATCGGCAAACGGCTTGTGTATGTTTTTGCTCAGGACTTCACCGTTTTTGGCGGTGCATTGTCCGAAACGTATGCCAGGAAGATTTGTAAAGTGATGGATATGGCTATGCAGATGGGAGCACCCATCATCGGGCTGAACGATTCGGGAGGAGCCCGTATTCAGGAGGGAGTCCGTTCGCTGGCCGGTTATGCGGAGATATTCCTGCGTAATTCTTTGGCTTCCGGTGTCATCCCTCAGATCAGTGCCATCATGGGTCCGTGTGCGGGTGGGGCGGTCTATTCGCCTGCATTGACCGATTTTATCCTGATGGTGAAAAATTCCGGTTATATGTTTATCACCGGTCCCGATGTGGTGAAGAGCGTGACACAGGAAGAAGTCAGCAAAGAAGATCTGGGAGGGGCGGATGTCCATACCATGAAGTCGGGGGTGGCACACCTCTCTGCCGAAAATGATATTGAATGCATCAATTACATTCGTGAACTGATTTCTTATCTGCCCGGAAATAATATGGAAGAGCCTCCGTTTGTTGCTACTACCGATTCTCCGACGAGGCTTACGCCCGAACTGTCGGATCTGGTGCCTACCAATCCTAATCAGCCGTATGATATGAAAGAGATGATCCGTGCAGTGGCGGACGATAACAGTTTCTTTGAATTGCAGGAAGAGTTTGCCCGTAACATCGTTATCGGTTATATTCGCCTGAACGGGAAGACGATAGGGGTGGTGGCCAATCAGCCGTTGGCATTGGCCGGAACGCTCGATATCAATGCCTCTGTTAAGGCAGCCCGTTTTGTCCGTTTCTGCGATGCGTTCAATATTCCATTGCTCACACTGGTAGATGTACCGGGATTCCTTCCGGGGGTAGATCAGGAGTATGGCGGCATCATCCGCAACGGTGCCAAGTTGCTTTATGCCTATTGTGAAGCTACGGTGCCGAAGGTTACGGTGATTGCCCGTAAAGCTTATGGCGGAGCTTATGATGTAATGAGTTCCAAGCACATCAGGGGAGATGTGAATCTGGCTTATCCCACTGCCGAAATAGCCGTGATGGGCCCCGATGGAGCGGTGAACATTCTTTTCCGCAAAGAGATTGACAAAGCTGCCGACACTGAAGCCAGGCGTAAAGAGTTGCAGGATGACTATCGCAGCAAGTTTGCCAACCCCTACCGGGCTGCCGAGTTGGGCTACGTGGACGAGGTGATCGATCCGGCCATAACCCGTATGCGCCTGATACGCAGTTTTGAGATGCTTGCCAACAAGCGGCAGTCTAATCCGCCTAAGAAACATTCAAATCTTCCACTTTAAAGCAGAGGAGAACATCGTATGATAAAAAAGATATTAGTTGCGAATCGTGGCGAAATAGCCATGCGTATTTTCCGTACCTGCCGGGTAATGAATATTGCCACAGTGGCTATCTACACCCGGGTAGATCGGGGTGCCTTGCATGTGCGTTATGCCGAAGAGGCTTATTGTATTTCCGATTCTCCGGAAGATACGTCTTATCTGAAACCGGAAAAGATTCTGCAAATAGCCAAAAAGACAGGAGCTGCCATCCATCCGGGATATGGCTTTCTGTCTGAGAATGCGGACTTCGCCCGTCGTTGTGAGGAAGAAGGGGTAATCTTTATTGGTCCGAGTGCCGATATTATTGCCCGAATGGGTATCAAGACTGAGGCCCGCCGGATTATGCGTGAAGCCGGTTTACCGATCGTACCGGGCACGGAAGATCCGGTGAAAGGCATTGCCGAAGCCAAAAAGGTGGCTGCCGAAGTAGGATATCCCATCATGCTGAAAGCACTGGCTGGGGGTGGTGGAAAAGGTATGCGTCTGGTACGCAGTGAAGAAGAAATGGAGACGGCATTGCGCCTTTCACAGTCTGAAGCCGGAACGTCGTTTGGCAACGATGCTGTTTATATTGAAAAATATATCGAGAATCCCCATCACATTGAAGTGCAGATATTGGGAGATAAATATGGAAATGTAATTCATCTTTATGAACGGGAATGTTCCATTCAGCGACGCAATCAGAAAGTAATTGAAGAATCGCCTTCTCCTTTTGTGAATCCCGAAACACGTGCCAAGATGCTGAAGGTTGCAGTGGAGGCCTGTAAGCGGATTAATTATTACAGTGCCGGAACGCTGGAGTTCATGATGGATAAAGACCAGAATTTTTATTTTTTGGAAATGAATACCCGCCTGCAGGTGGAACATCCGGTGACGGAAGAGTGTACCGGGGTCGATCTGGTACGCGACATGATACTGGTAGCTGCCGGCAATCGTCTGCCTTACAGGCAAGAAGATGTCGAGTTCCGGGGAGCTGCCATTGAATGTCGCATTTATGCCGAAGATCCCGAGAATAACTTCATGCCTTCGCCCGGGGTGATAACCGTTCGTGAAGCTCCCGAAGGACGTAATGTTCGTTTGGACAGTGCGGCTTATGCGGGATTTGAGGTTTCGCTGCATTATGATCCGATGATTGCAAAGCTCTGTTGTTGGGGACGTAATCGTGATTCGGCTATTTCGAACATGGCCCGTGCGTTGCGCGAATATAAGATTCTGGGTATCAAGACTACGATTCCTTTCCATCAGCGTGTGTTGAAGAATGCGGCTTTCCTGAAAGGAGAGTACGATACTACCTTTATCGATACGCGCTTCGATAAGGAAGACCTGAAACGCAGGCAGAATACCGATCCGACGGTAGCGGTGATTGCTGCTGCGCTGAAACATTACGAAGAAGAGAAAGAGGCTGCTTCACGCGCCACTACGCTTCCGGTAGTAGGAGATTCGCTTTGGAAATATTACGGCAAGTTGCAAATGACTGCCAATAACTATTAAACTCAGAATGCTTATGACAACAATATTAGCAACTTATTATGCCAAAATACAGGATGTGCCCGACAGCGAGTATAAAGTGGAGATTCTGGAAGACGGGCCGGTGAAGAAAGTGGCTGTTAACGGGAAAGTGTATGATGTGGACTACAACGTAGGGGGTGACTCTATCTATTCCATTATCATCAATCATCATTCGCACGGAGTACAGATATCTCCGACTTCCCATTCCTCTTATACCATTATGAATAAGGGGGAACTTTATCAGATCGAGCTGAAAGGAGAACTCGAGAAGATACATAATGCCCGTAGCGGAGCAGATGCCGTAGGGCGTCAGGTAGTTGTAGCTCCCATGCCGGGCGTTATCCTGAAAACTTACGTCAGGAAGGGAGATGAAGTGAAGAAGGGTGATCCGCTGTGCGTACTGGTTGCCATGAAGATGGAAAACGAAATTCGTTCTGTGGCCGATGGGGTGGTGAAAGAGATTTTTGTGGAGGAGAATACGAAAGTGGGGCTGAACGACCGTATCATGGTGGTTGAGTAGTAAGAGTAGAAACCGCAAGGGCTCTGGAAGTATGATCTTTCAGGGCCCTTATCGTATGATGTATCAACTGTCTCTATAAAGTGACATTTGCGAAGAGCAGGGTTGTCAGACTCTATTCTTGTATATTTCTCCTCCTTTCATGATCATTATGAAATTCTTTTCCGGATCTCCCAATAGGGTAATGTCTTTCAGTACGTCTCCATCTACCAGAATTAAGTCTGCCCAGGCATCTTCTTCTATAACACCCAATTTCCCGGGATAGGGATTTCGTGCACCGGACAGAGCCAGCAATTCCGCATTATCATGTGTTACCATCTTGAGAATTTCAAAGTTACTGAACCATTGTCTTAATTTAAGGATTCCCTGATTCTGATTCTTCGTGTTGGCAGGATTGAACAGTAAATCTGTTCCCCATGCCAGCTTGACGTTGTATTTCTTTGCCAGTTGATAGGTTTGGTCCGTACCTTGAACTACCAAGGCATGCTTCTCCTGTTGTTCTTTTGTCGGGAATTGATTATCTCCTAAAGTGAAGGGTTGCATACTGAGCCATATCTCTTTCTCTGCGATCAGCTGCATGGTGGGTTCGTCAATCAGATGGCCGTGCTCGATGCTTTTTACACCTGCATGGATAGCTCGTTGAATAGCTCTGGGCACATAGACATGCACCATTACGTATGTTCCTGCATCTTCCGCCGCTTTAACGGCAGCATGAATCTCTTCCTCGAAGAACTGTGTATCTTCCAACCGATCATACAAGGAAGCTACCCCGCCGCCTGTCATCAATTTAATCTGGCTGGCTCCCAGGCGGAGATTATTGCGTGCGGCGACGGTCACGGCGTCTATTCCGTCGGCGATAATGGCAGCTCCCATCTCTTCGGTATGCGTCAGTCCGCAACAGTCAAAGGGACGGGGTTCGTCATATACCGCCCGGAAATCTCCATGCCCTCCTGTCTGGGAGATAAGAGAGCCACTGGGATAAATGCGTGGTCCGGAAAGGATTCCTTCGTCGATGGCCCGTTTAAGCCCGAAGACCGGACCACCTGCATCCCGGATGGTTGTGAAGCCGCGTAGTAGGGTAGCTCGAGCTTCTTGTCCGGCTTTGAACTGCGTATAAGCGGTGTCTGCAGTAAGCAGATCCATCATCGTATTGCATGACATATAAGCATGCCAGTGTGCGTCGATCAGTCCGGGCATCAGGAATTTTCCCTTTCCGTCAAGAATGGTAACATTGGGAATTCCGTCTGTAGGGATCGGACTTTCTGAAACGGTTTTAATCCGGCTGTTTACCACCAGCACATTTCCCCGGCCGGTCTGTTCGCTGCTTCCATCGAAAATTTGAACGTTATTGATTAAAATACTATTGTCCATGATACATTATTAATAGGTGAATACTGTTGGTATAACCCGTCTGAGGATTATTAGTTTAGCTGCAGGACTGATAAACTTCGTTAAGTGAGAGATTTATTCCGGTCTCTTCCTAAAAAACTTTACTCAATATGGGATGACTTTCTGTCTGATGATTTCTATCAATGTATTGGGCGTTTTATTTCGTATCGTTAATCAACAGAAATCTTCCGTCCGGTCAGGATTATTAAAATGAAATAATTAGAAAGTTCTAATAACTTTCTACATTGCAGTGTTTATAGGGATTCTAGGCATAGATTGCTTCCATTTGATAGACTGTATTTTAAGCTCGAATGATATCGGGTTGAACCTATTCTTTTTGCTATACGTTCTCTTTTTATAGACGAAGTAACTAAACCCGTCACATTTCAGCCGGTAAATGTGGCATATTGTCTCACTTTTAAACATATATGAATATGAAAACTTTATTCATTTTTCTATTTGTTTTGCTTGCATTTTACTCCTGCGATACGGATGAACCGATCAGCGCAGAAGACTTATCGGCTGCAACCGGTACTAATACGGATGAGGTCGATGTAGCTTCCAGGTCGGGCAGCTATCTGATCTGGCTTAATGGAATGAGTGCGGAAACAAAGAAAGTTGCAGATCAACTGCAAACCGTGAACCACTATGACAAGATGGTGGCTTTTAATGATTTACCGGGGACAGACAAGGTGGAAACCTTGGAAACCATGGCAAAAGATTCTTTGAACGATCTGACAATTATAGGCAGTGTTGCCGATTTCATAGCAGGTACTTACAGTCCTGAGATGATACAGGACATCCGTCACAATCGTCAGGGAGTCATCTTAATTGCCAAAGACGGTAAGGGAGAAGATTTGAAGGCGCAAATGCTTAAACTTTTCGGGCTTTATGTAGATAAGGGATATTATAAAGTCAGCTTTCCGCGTGAACAGCGCTATGCCTATTATGACGCAAACGATCCGGATGCTTTGAAGAAGCTTTGCGGAACGAGTGGTCTCAATCCTCACACCCGTAGCATGTTGGGCTCTCCCGGACCGACGGATGATCCTTCGGCTCCGGAAGTTACCGAACGGGCTTTGCATGCTATGAAGAAGATCTATATCAGCAATCGGTATTATGTATATACCAGTGATTATAAATATCACATGACCGGATATGAGACGCTATTACCCTATACTGCTGATATCAAAGAGTATCTCCCGAGGGATGATAAAAAGTATGATGGGATGGTCGATCGCGAATGGACCATTGATGCTTATAATCTGCGTATTTACGCACCGACCAATGGAGATAATATGCTGGCTGTTTATAGTTCGGGCGGAAATGGTTTTTCCAACAGGCTCGACCATTCATTGGTATCTTTGAATAATGCACCGATGTATGAACTTTGGGCATTGATATGGGGATTGCGAAACAATGCTTATACGAAGATTAATATCCGTGACGACCAAAGTTCACAGTTGAATCTCAAACTGATTGACTTTGCGCCGGGTTTGCCGGAGACAGAGAGTACCATTGAGCATGCATACGAAAAGAGCGTGGGATTTGATTTGGGAGCGACTCCGGTTTTAAAGGGTGAGTATCGTTGGGGTAAGTCCATTACATATCAGTTGGCGGAAATGACCCGTGAGGTGACTCGTACCATTACCGATGCCGAGATGAGTTATTGCTGGAAGTGGTATCCTGAAACGCTTTTCCGGGGTAGTAAGGCTATGAATGCAGAGGGGATGATCGATGCTGTTACTATGATTTCGCCTGCATGGTATGATATTCTCTATGATCATGTGGCGGGAACTCCGGGTACGGATAATCCTTTCTGTGACTATGACAACGACTTGCTGTTTAACCAGAATCTGCTCAATTACGAGCAGCAATGCGCCATTACTGCCCGGACAACCGGTGCGTCGGCCGGTGTTGTAGCCATCGAGATAACCGATGGAATGGTCTTACAGCGTGGAGGAGCTTGGTTTACGAGTTGGGGAGCGGCGGTGATTCATTCTTTGCCGAGCAGTGCCGGAACAGCTTACAATACCACTGTGGATGTACACAAAACCACTACAGTGTGGATAGACTATAATAACTGGTAAAACGAACCATTAAAAAAGATTATGATGAAAACAAAAATGATATATATGATACTGCTGTTCTCAAGTATTCTTTTCGGGGGATGCGTTAGGGATGTCATTGATGATGTTCCGGGGACGGATGAGGACTATGTGGCAGATAAGAAGGACGTGGTCCTGATACGTATGGGAACTAACGATGCGGAAGTGAAAGATATTACATCCCGCTTGTTCAACAACATTCCTTCTTCCTGGGAAATAGGGAAGAAGACCATTGTGGACTATGACAAGATGAAAGATCCTGAGACGGAACTTAATGCCGACATCAAGAATCCGAAGATTTATATGACGGTCATTTTGAATATCGATGATGTTATCTCCGGTAAATATCCGATATCTCTGTTCCGTATGTTGAAGTTCTATAAAAGGGATTTTTATGTGATTGCCACTCAGTCCACTCCGGAACAGAAGGAGGAGATGCTTTCACTGATAGGAGTCTATATGGAAGCTGGTTATTACGCGATCAACTATGATAACGTACAGCATTACCGTATTTTTCCTTCTGCCGATCCGTATGCCAAAGATAATATGATTGGTAAGGGAGTGGCTTCCTTCAATCAAAAACTGTTGACCCGCTCTGCCGATACCTTACCCGAAGGTAACGATCCGGATCCCGGATATAATGCACAAATGGCGGATAAGGAGGCTTTGAAGAGGATTGAGATTTACAACCGTATCTATGGCTATGCTCAGGGAGACATGAACTACTCCATGCAGGCGGTCCCTTATAAGATGAAACCGGGTGCCGCACCCGATGTGATTATAGATAACTCCTGGGCGATAGATGCCTATAACTTCCAGATATACAGTAAGAACAACAACTGTATATTGAGTATCACGAATAATGCCGGAAATGGCTTCACTGCCAATATCAAAGACTATACCACTCCCAAAGGTGCCAATGTCTATGCTTACATCTGGAATTTGATGCGGGAGGCTTCCAGTGAGATAACCGTTCATTCGGACGGAGGAATTTTCAGGGAGATCAGTTATCAGCCGCAGACGGTGAATCACGGTGCCAGCTATACCGAGAACTCTTTCTGGAAAGTGTCTGTTTCCGTATCGCCCACCAAACTGGAAGACAAACCTTGGGAGGCGTTCAAAGTGTCGTTTGGTAAAGAATCGTCTACCGAAGTGTCTTACAAGACTAAATCGATGGACTATTCCTGCAAGGGGCAGTTTGGTAACGGGCTGTACAGCAAACTTTGGCAGTTTATTCCCGGAGAGTTCTACGACAGGGCGGAAGCCTTTGTTTACGAAACGAGTCAGGGATTGCGTTGGATAGACGCTGCACAAGCGATGACACCCAATTATGTGACATGGGGAGGCTGGACCCTTCGCCAGAATTATTTAAATCACATCAACAACAGTATGAAGTTGCATCAACAGCAGTGCATTTACTCTCTAGAGTCGGACGCACAGCCCGGAGTCGTTTCTGTGGCTATCACAGACGCCATCGATTTACAAAAGACGTATGTACACTATAACTGCGGCATTCGCTATGGGCACGATTCGGCTAGGACGGATCTCAAAATGTCGAAGATGGTGTGGATTGATTTCAGGCAGTGGGACAATTGACCTGCACCCTTAACTCTACGGCTATATGAGGTTTTTATCCATGCCTAAAGCCTGCTTCATTACAGATTGAGAGATTACACAACTATATAGCAAGAGATAAGTGATAATAGTGTTTCTCTGTGTAATCTGTTAATCTGTGGTGAAGTTTTGGCTTATTAGCACAGGATGGTGGCGTATCGCTTAGAATCTTGTCAGTTGTTTGGGCGATCCATGCCAGGAACAGCCCAGACAATATACTTCCGTAAAATCGAATCCTTCGATTGGGATTTCCGGATATTTGGGTACGACTGTTCCATCTTGGGCAATATATACTAACAGACGTTCACCCTGATCGTTTTTTACATACATACCGGCTATTTTACACTGGGGACAAAGCAATTTCTTCATATTACTAAAATGGATTCTTTATACTGTTTTATTTTTATAGTTAGCTCTATCTTGATATTATCCGTTCATATCAGACGGATGATATCCTGAAAGCTTTTTGTATCCCGACTTTCCGTAAATACAGATAGTAGGTTTCAAAAGTGCGCAAATATGCAGGCTTGTCGCTTAATAGACAAATAATTTATCAGAAAAATATCTTCCCTTATCTAAAATTGATTAATAAGCCCTGTTTTCTATACGGGTAAAGGGGGACAGAGTAAAAGGAAACGATCATATTGATAAAGATGAATGAGGTGTGACTGCTTATTCATTCTATAATAGAATTTGCCTGTAGATAATCTTTTTGTTTGGAATGTCATCGATCTTCGTAACCGGCTCTTTGCTCTTTCCCTGTAGCGGTAGGTATTTCTTTATTAGTGAACAGTTTTATTATGATTTATACTTTGTGTAGCAAAAGTAACTGTTTTACCTTATGAGGGCCATTGTAAAAAAACGGTCTTTTAAAACTAAGCTCTATCTTTTTTTGTTGTTAATCATATGAATAACTAAAAAAAATATACGATTATGAGATATGATATAGCTATTATCGGTGGTGGACCTGCCGGGTATACTGCTGCCGAGAGAGCAGGAGCTAACGGTTTGCGTGCTGTTTTGTTTGAGAAAAAAGCAATGGGCGGTGTGTGTCTTAATGAAGGATGTATTCCTACCAAAGCCCTGCTTTATTCCGCTAAGGTGCTGGACGGTATTAAGAGTGCGCCGAAATACGGTGTCTCGGTAGAGGGGGCTCCTGCATTTGATATGGAAAAAATCATCGGCCGGAAAAACAAAACGGTGCAGAAGTTGACGGGCGGAGTGAGAATGACGGTAAACTCTTACGGAGTGACTATTGTAGATAAGGAAGCGGTGATAGAGGGCGAAGGTGAAGAAGGATTCCATATCCGCTGTGATGGAGAGGTATACGAGGCAACCTATCTGTTGGTTTGTACCGGATCGGATACCGTGATCCCTCCGATAAAGGGGCTTTCGGACGTGGATTACTGGACCTCACGAGAGGCGCTGGATAGCACTGTTCTTCCATCATCGCTCGCCATTATTGGAGGCGGAGTGATCGGAATGGAGTTTGCTTCATTCTTTAACAGCATGGGCGTTAGGGTGAAAGTGATCGAGATGATGCCGGAGATTCTTGGAGCAATGGATAAAGAAACCAGTGCGATGTTGCGTGCTGACTATACAAAGAAAGGGGTTAATTTCTATCTGAACACGAAAGTAACCGAGGTGAGTGATAAAGGAGTAACAGTGGAAAAGGATGGAAAGAGTTCGTTTATCGATGCCGACCGGATTTTAGTGAGCGTAGGCCGTAAAGCGAATATCACCCAAGTAGGATTGGATAAACTGAATATTGAGTTGCACCGGAATGGGGTCATTGTAGATGAACACATGTTGACCTCTCATCCACGTGTATATGCTTGCGGTGATATTACCGGCTTTTCTTTATTGGCACATACGGCTATTCGTGAAGCAGAAGTTGCCATTAATCATATTTTGGGAATAGATGACCGGATGGATTATGATTGTGTTCCGGGCGTAGTCTATACCAATCCCGAACTGGCCGGTGTGGGTAAAACGGAGGAGGAGCTGATAGCTAAGGGTATTTATTACCGGATACAAAAACTACCGATGGTTTATTCGGGGCGTTTTGTTGCCGAAAACGAGTTGGGGAACGGACTGTGTAAACTGATTATCGATCATAATGATCGGATTGTCGGCTGCCACATGTTGGGCAATCCGGCTTCGGAAATTATTGTTGTGGCAGGCATTGCTATCCAGAGAGGATATACGGTCGATGAATTCAGAAAGAGTGTTTTCCCGCACCCGACAGTCGGTGAAATTTATCACGAGACACTGTTTGCCTGATGCGGTTTATAAATAGCTCTTTTACGGATGCCGGTTTCAATCTGGCGGCTGAAGAGTATTTGTTGAAGCAGGGTACAGAAGATGTATTCATGCTTTGGCAAAGTGCTCCGTCCGTAATTATAGGCAAGCATCAGCGGGTGGAAACGGAAGTGAACCGGACGATGGCGGAACAAAACAAGATTCCTGTATTCCGGCGGTTTTCCGGTGGCGGTGCCGTATATCACGATTTGGGCAACATCAATCTTACGTTCATTGAAACTACCCGTCTGGCGCGTTTCGAAACTTATCTGGAGCGAACGGTTGAAATGTTGACTGCCGCCGGAGTTGCAGTGAGAGGCGACGAACGATTGGGTATTTATGTCGACGGGCGAAAAGTCTCGGGCAGTGCGCAATGCGTACATCGCAATCGTGCAATGTATCATTGCACACTGCTGTATGATACAAATCTGGTGTTGTTGAATAAGTTGCTTGAGGTAGAAGGACTTGAGGAAAAGGTTGCCGTACATCCTGCTGTCCGTTCGGTACGTAGCGAAGTGACGAATCTGAAAGAGTATATGCATCCGGCTCTATCTACAGATAAATTCCGGGAGTGGGTTTTTCGTTATTTTGCAGGTCCTTCGGTTGCCGAAGCGTTCAGTAAGGAGGAACTGGCTATTATCGAGGGGTTACGGGAAAATAAATACAACACTATCTGTAACTGACGTGAATATCACCAAGCAGTCTGATTATTCAGTATCCGGTGGAGGAGAACTATTTTCCTTTCAAAATTCAGCCTTCTCATACGAAAAGTGTACTTCCATCTTCCACCCTCGATTGGGCAAGCTCGATTCATCGTTTGTGTTTGATATACAGATAGATGTATCTGTTTCCCTATCTGTTCATACCATTTAAAGCAGTTTGTTTTTCTTAGTATCTTTAGTGAAAATGGTTAGGTTCTTATCTCGTCCCGCATACCCGGGTTGAGATAAAGATACTTTAGAAAGAAGTAAAGTAATTATTGATAATGCGTTATGCTTGCTATGGAATCTGCTTGCTTTCTTGCTAATGCGTGAGAACGGATATTTAAAGGATGCGCGAGATTGATTTATGTTTTTAGCCACTAAACGGCTTTCTTATCCAGGCGATTACTTAAAAAAACATTAACTTAAAACTTTCTTTTTCACAATCTTGTTCTACTTGTACAAGTGAAAGAATAAATAATTGTGTATATGGCAAGATTCGAAATAAAAATGCCCAAGTTGGGCGAAAGTATTACCGAAGGAACCATTTTATCATGGTCGGTGCAGGTAGGTGACGTGGTCAATGAGGACGACGTACTTTTCGAGGTGAATACTGCTAAGGTCAGTGCGGAGATCCCTTCTCCCGTTGCCGGAAAAGTGGTGGAAATATTGTTTAAAGAAGGCGATACGGTACCGGTAGGTACGGTAGTTGCCATTGTAGATATGGATGGAGAAGGTTCCGGAGAAGCATCGGAAACCGCAGGCTCTGTAGAAACGGCGTCTGCTCCAAAGGCTGCCGAGGTGTCGGGCACTGCGTCTGTTCCGAAAGTTCAGGCGGAAGTAGCCGCTCCCAAAGTGGAACGTTGGTATTCGCCGGCAGTACTTCAATTGGCACGGGAGGCGAAGATTTCTCAGGAAGAACTGGATTCGATTCCCGGGACAGGTTATGAAGGCCGGCTGAGCAAAAAAGATATCCGCACTTACATCGAGATGAAGAAAGGTGCTCCGGCAGCCGACGTCTCTACTACGGTGGTTTCGACGGTTTCGGCAAATAATTCGGGCTCTTCTCCTGTTCCTTCTGCAGAAGTACAAAAGAAGGCTGCCGCTACGGCTCCTCAGGCTCAGCATGGACAATCTGCTTCTGCCGTTTCTTCAGATGCATCGGTAGAAGTCAAGGAGATGGATCGAGTACGTCGCATCATTGCCGACCATATGGTGATGTCGAAAAAGGTTTCTCCGCATGTGACTAATGTGGTCGAAGTAGATGTCACCCGGCTGGTGCGTTGGCGCGAAAAGACCAAAGACGCTTTCTTCCGTCGTGAAGGTGTGAAGCTGACTTATATGCCTGCCATTGCTGAGGCCACTGCCCAGGCGTTGGCTGCCTATCCTCAGGTAAATGTCTCGGTGGACGGATACAACATCCTGTATAAGAAACATATCAATGTGGGCATTGCTGTTTCGCAAGATGATGGAAACTTGATTGTTCCCGTAGTGCATGATGCCGATCGTTTGAATCTTAACGGACTTGCCGTAGCTATCGATTCGTTGGCGAAAAAGGCACGGGTTAATAAGCTGATGCCTGATGATATCGACGGAGGAACATTCACAATCACCAATTTCGGTACGTTTAAGATGTTGTTCGGCACTCCGATCATCAATCAGCCACAGGTGGCTATTCTCGGAGTGGGTGTCATTGAGAAAAAGCCGGCTGTGGTGGAGACTCCCGAAGGAGATGTGATAGCCATTCGCCATAAGATGTACTTGTCACTCTCTTATGATCACCGTGTGGTGGATGGTTCGCTGGGAGGTAACTTCCTGCACTTCATTGCCGACTATCTGGAGAACTGGAAAGAATAGTTGCCATATCGGAGATTTACAGAATAATAAATCAGTCTCACCACAGATCTCCCGGATCGTTGCGGAACTTGTTTGGGGATCTTTATCCTTAAACTGTGATCATCTGTGTGATTTGTGGTGAAAATCCTAAACCCACTTTAAATATGAAGAAATACGATATAAAAACCACTGACGAACAGACTCTCCGCAAGTGGTATCATTTAATGACTTTGGGGCGTGCGCTCGACGAGAAGGCACCCGCCTATTTGCTGCAATCTCTTGGCTGGTCCTATCATGCTCCTTATGCCGGGCATGACGGCATCCAGCTTGCTATCGGGCAGGTTTTTACTCTTGGTGAGGACTATCTTTTTCCTTATTACCGGGATATGCTCACTGTGCTTTCTGCCGGAATGACTCCGGAGGAACTGATTCTGAACGGTATTTCAAAAGCTACAGACCCGGGTAGTGCCGGACGTCACATGTCCAATCACTTTGCCAAACCGGAATGGCACATCGAGAATATCTCTTCTGCTACCGGTACGCACGATCTTCATGCGGCAGGCGTAGGGCGTGCCATGGTTTATTATGGGCATAAGGGGGTTGCCATTACTTCACATGGTGAGTCTGCCACATCCGAGGGATTTGTCTATGAAGCTATCAACGGGGCCAGCAACGAACGTCTTCCGGTTATTTTTGTATTTCAGGACAACGGTTATGGCATTTCCGTCCCTAAAAAGGATCAGACTGCCAATCGTAAAGTGGCCGATAACTTCTCCGGTTTTAAGAACCTCCGCATCATTCATTGCAATGGAAAGGATGTATTTGACTCGATGAATGCCATGACCGAAGCCCGTGAATTTGCTATAGCCAACCGTACTCCGGTTATAGTACATGCCAATTGCGTACGTATCGGTTCGCACTCCAACTCTGATAAGCATACTCTCTATCGCGACGAGAATGAGTTGGCATACGTGAAGGAAGCCGATCCGCTGATGAAGTTCCGCCGGATGCTGTTGCGCTACAAGCGCCTGACCGAAGAGGACCTCCAACAGATAGAAGCTGCCGCCAAGAAAGAACTGGCTGCCGCCAATCGTAAAGCGTTGGCTGCACCCGATCCGATTCCGGAGAGCATTTATGACTTTGTCCTTCCCGAACCGTATATTCCTCAAAAGTATAAAGACGGACTTCCGGGGCCTGTCGAAGGTGAGAAGAGTTTCATGGTGAACGCCATTAATGAAACGCTCAAAGAGGAGTTTCGCCGCAATCCTGATACCTTTATCTGGGGACAAGACGTGGCCAATAAAGATAAAGGAGGCGTATTCAATGTCACCAAGGGGATGCAACAGGAGTTTGGTGATGCCCGTGTGTTCAGTGCTCCGATAGCCGAAGATTATATTGTGGGAACGGCCAACGGAATGTGCCGTTTCGATCCTAAAATACATGTGGTTATTGAAGGCGCTGAGTTTGCCGATTACTTCTGGCCTGCTGTCGAACAGTACGTTGAGTGTACACATGAGTATTGGCGTAGCAATGGTAAGTTTACTCCCAATATTACACTTCGCCTTGCTTCGGGTGGATACATTGGCGGTGGATTGTATCATTCGCAGAACCTTGAAGGGGCTCTTACGACTTTACCCGGTGCCCGTATTGTTTGTCCATCGTTTGCCGACGATGCTGCCGGGCTGCTCCGCACCAGTATGCGTTCCAAGGGATTCACTCTTTATCTGGAGCCCAAAGCGCTTTACAACTCAGTAGAGGCTGCTGCCGTTGTGCCCGAAGAGTTTGAAGTTCCCTTTGGTAAGGCCCGCATCCGCCGCGAAGGAACCGATCTGACTATAATTACTTATGGCAATACTACCCATTTTTGTCTGGATGTTGCCGAACGTCTTGCCCGGGAAGGGGTGGGGAGTGTCGAAGTTATCGATCTCCGTTCGCTGATTCCGTTGGATAAAGAAGCGATTTTTGCTTCCGTACGGAAAACCGGTAAAGTGATGGTGGTGCATGAAGACAAAGTCTTCTCCGGATTCGGTGCCGAAATTGCAGCGCAGATTGCCGGGGAAATGTTCCGTTACCTGGATGCCCCGGTACAACGTGTGGGCTCCACCTTTACTCCGGTAGGTTTCAATCCGATATTGGAACGGGCTATCCTGCCGAATGATGAAAAGATATATAAAGCAGCCAAAGAGTTGCTGGAGTTCTAATTAAAAAAACGATCAATCATGAAAAAGATAGGAATATTCTATGCTGCCAAAGCCGATAAAACCTCTTGGGTGGCTGAAAAGATTCAAAAAGAATTTGGTACTTCTGCCGAGTCTGTAGCTATCGAAAATGCCTGGCAGAATGATTTTGAAGCCTATGATAATTTCATAGTCGGTGCTTCCACCTGGTTCGATGGCGAACTGCCTACTTATTGGGACGAGCTTCTGCCCGAACTCCGCACCTTGCAGTTGAAAGGGAAGAAAGTGGCTATCTTCGGGCTTGGCGATCAGGTGAAGTATCCCGAAAACTTTGCCGATGGTGTCGGACTGCTTGCCGAAGTCTTTGAGAATGATGGAGCTACGCTTGTTGGTTTTACTTCTATAGACGGATATAGTTTCGAGCGTTCCCGGGCTCTGAAAGGTGATAAATGGTGTGGATTGGTCATTGACATCGAAAATCAGTCGGAAATGACTGATAAGCGAATAAAAGACTGGTGTAGGCAGGTGAAAAAGGAATTTGAAGTTTGATCCGGTCATACCGCAGAGTAGCACAGGACTGACTGTTATGTCGTTCGTGTGTTACTCTATGGCAGGCCTGTGTGTGTTAAAGTACGAACTTTACTGCTGCCCATCGGTTTTTCTCTTGATGGTGTACGAAGGTGAGTCCGTGCTTTTCTGCTTCCCGGCGGATAGCCGGAATATCATCGATATAGAATCCGCTCATAAATAACTCCGATCCCGGATGCATGCATGCTACATACTGCTTCATGTCGTTCAGTAAGATATTGCGGTTGATATTGGCTATTACTACATCGAATGGCCCTTTCCCTTGCAATGCCGAAGCATCCCCCTGCGAGACGGCAATATCTGTCACTCCGTTCAGTTCGATGTTCTCTATCGAGTTGCGTACACACCATTCGTCGATATCGATGGCTGTGCAAGGCTTAGCTCCCCGCATTCGTGCGAGAATAGCCAGTATTGAAGTTCCGCAGCCCATATCCAGCAGCGACTTGCCGGTCAGTTCGCTATCCAACAATTCTCCGATAATCAGGCTTGTCGTTTCATGGTGTCCTGTTCCGAATGCCATCTGCGGATTGATCAGGATATCATATTCTGCCTTAGGCACGTCCTGATGAAATGTGCTATGAATCACACAACGGTCTCCGATCACAATCGGTTGGAAGAAATTTTTTTCCCATTCTTCGTTCCAGTCCTTGTCTTCGGCCTCGGCAAACGTATAAGAAATTTCCGTATCCGGCACAGGAAAATTTGCCAGCTCTGTTTTCAATGTCTCTTCGTTGTAAAGTGATTGCTGAATATAAGCGGTCAGTCCGCCTTCCCGTTCGACAAAACTCTCGAATCCGGCTTCGCCCAACACGGCAGCAAGCACATCATTCACCGTTTCGGTGCAAGGATGTGTATCAAAAGTGAACTCAAAGTACTTCATAGGTGTTTTTATTTGCAAAAGTACGATTTAAAGGGATAGAAACAAAGTAAACATTGTTTTTATCGGGTTGAGATTTGTTAAGTTAAAGAACAGGCTATTATGCAGTGAGCGCAGATAGTCCAATTGCCTCAAGAAGTAGTTCTTAGCGAGTCAGAACATATATACGATACTTCTCTGTACGTTCTGCCAATATTTGCGATGTCAGGCAGCATTATTCTGGCCCATTTTACAACCTAGCGATTAATCGGCTGTATTAGATTAGAACGATAACAGAAGAAATGAATAAGGCGACTGAATAAGTCGTCTTTAACACTATAGCTTCCCATGTATGTGTGGCGCGTCCAATATGTCGTAATTTCTAATAATGGCAATAACTGGTTCAGAAAGAAATACTATCTTTGGTCATGTAGAAGCAAACTTTGTTATTTAACTGAAGTGTAAGTCTCCGGGTCGAAAGTCTCGGAGTTTTTTTGTGTATTTATTCCCCAAAGTGTGTGTGTATTCCCCAAACTTTTTTATTGTCTTGATCATAACTTGTTGTTTTATAGTTGATTTATGCTCTTTGGACATTTTGGCATGCCCTTTGCTTTTTATTTAGCATAAAAGTTGTTTTAATTATTCACACCGAAAAAATTACGATTATGAAAAAGGTATTAGTAGCATTAGCAATGATTATGGGATTAGGAACATCAGTAGCGTTTGCCAGTGTATCGGGTGACACTTTAGCAGTAGAACAAACTCTGCAAACTCCTCAGGACGAATTTACACAAATAGCCGCAAAGGAACTTCCTGCTGCTGTTATCAATGCATTGGCCAAAGATTATGAAGGTGCTTCGATAAAGGAGGCTTTCGTTTCGGAAAGAGAAACCGGTAAGGTATATAAAGTGATTGTGACTGTAATCAAGGAAGATCAATCTACGGAAGATGTAACTGTTCTTTTGAATGAGAAAGGTGAGATAGTGAAAGAATAAAGCGATTAAATGAGAGGCTTTCATTTACACTCTACTTTCTATAGCCCTGATTTTTAAAGATCAGGGCTGATTATTCTCGCAATTATAATCAAAGTTTTTTTTAATCAGAAGAATCTTCCGGGATTGTTTTACATTTCCACGAATCAGTAGTCTTATGATAAGCCTATACGTTGTGAAACGGAGGTTCAATCTCTTTTTAATCTTGAACGTAGTAAGAGGTAAACACAGGCCTCTTTAGAGGGAGGACAATATATGTGTTGTTATGTCTTCTTTTGTCAGTTCTCCCGGATATAAGGTTTAATTGTAATTTGTTGACGTTTCCCCGCTTCTTATACTAAGAAGTGGGGATTTGTTTCATCTGGAAGATTTTAGAGAATGTATTTTTACTCCTTGCTCTTTATTATATAGTATTTAGCTTTAGATCTCTGTTTTATGTATAAATACCTAAGAGTAGGTATTGGCGATTTACCATCCTTTACTTGTCTTTATAAAATATATGATTTAAGTCTTTTTTATTAATGAATTTAATCTCTTTCTTTTTTTTCGGATGTTCTGATGATATAGGGGAGTCCAACAAAAGTCTTTGCAGATAAGCTCTCCAATGGAAAAAACTTTTCATGTTGTAATGATATTGTCGGTGACTGGTTGTTTTTGGCTAAGTTTTTGGATTCAGTATTCCTCATATGAAGATCTGCTAGTTTTCTTTAAACTTACTGAATTTTAGGTTTTTTTGTAAAAGCAGTAAACTGATAATCTGTTGTCTAATAATGTATTTGACTTTTATCATTTGCTAAAAAACAAATCATAAATGAACTTTTTGATCCAAATTTTTGTTATTTGAAATAAATTTTCAATAATTGATACTATGAAGTCTAATCGACATTTTTTTTATTTTTCATTTAGATTTTGTTATTTCTATTCATCTATCAAACCACCATAAAAATCTATATTATCTATATCTTACAATATAGAGACGAAAATAAAAATCTAAACTATAACTTACATAAATCATTAGAATGAACAAAAATACTATTCTATATGCAATATTGGCAATGCTGTACTTTATGTTATTTTCTTGCTCCCAAGAAGAGTTGATTCTGCCAGACCCGACACCTCTGGATGCCTATAAAAGACAGAGTACTCAACTGGGTATTGACAGAGAAAAAATCAATATTAATACAGAAGATGCTAGTATAGTCGCAGAAATATTCAATAGAAAAAATCATCATTTAACAAGGAATTCGTTAAATGAACCTACCAAACGGATAAAAGAAATCTTTACTTTATATAATAATGGAAAACCGATGATGTATATTATCAATTATCAAGATCAAAAAGGTTACACCATTATTAGTGCAACTAAAAAATACTATCCTGTAATCGCATACTCCGATGTGGGCTCTTTTTCTCTGCAAGAGTCTTATAACGATGGTTCCTCCATTCTATTAGATGAGTATAAGAAAATTATGCAATATAACGAAATACAGCCAGATAGTATCATAGATAAATATAGGAAAAAATGGGTTGAGTTTGAAAATTTAAAAACAGAAAAGCTAAGTGATGTTTCTACAAGATCCTTAAGTGATTATGCAATGTCCATTAAAAAAGAGGAGCAAAAAAAGATCTGGACTAACAAGGGTTATGAATGCCATGACTTGGGCGCAATCCGAAATTTTCTTTCTAAGGAAAGGGCTGATGGATACATCAGAGACATCTGTAATCATACGGATCAAAACTATAACTGTGAGAAAGTAAACCTACTGTTAATAAAAAAATATCCAATAAAAACGATTGGACCATTACTAAAAACGAGTTGGCATCAACGCTCTCCCTTTAATGTAGATGCCCCCAATAAGTTGGCTGGTTGCGTACCAATTGCAATTGCGCAGATAGCCAAATATTATGAATGGCCCGTTACATATAGTTGGACACATATTCCATTGAGATGTAATACGAATATGGAAGATGATGAATTTTTCAAAAAGTTTATCAAAGACATTCGTAGTTTCTCAAAAGTAACCTACAAAGATAAAGCCACGGGAGCTACGATGGGCAACGCTGTAAAAGCATTCAAAAAATTGAATTATTCTGCAACACTAATGGACTACAAAAGAAGTGAGACAATTCAAGAAATACAAAACAACAGACCTGTTTTTATGGGAGGAGACAGAAAAGCAATTTTTTTTGATATAATCACTAAAGGTCATGCATGGGTATGCGATGGTTATGAAGTACGCCAGACACAATATGCATCATTAGTTTGGGGAAGTAAATTCAATATACCCGATATGGAAGAACCTGATTATTTTTTCACCAATGGTACCTATGATACCTCTGAATTTCTTCATATGAATTGGGGATGGGGTGAAAATGGGGGAAATGGATGGTATATTTTTGACAACATATATAATAGAACTCATGATGTCAGCTATCATTTAAATAGAGAAATTATTAAAGTGTCACCTAATAAATAACAACATTATGAAAAAATTATTATTATCTGTATTATCAATCTTTATGATTGCCTGCCACCAACCAGATACTCCACCATATTCATACAGTATGAATATAGATATGCAAATCATCTCTTCTTTGGAGACTACCTATCCTCTTGATAACTTAGAAACAGTTATTATTAACTCTAGATTAGAACTCGCTTCGTCAAGTTATCGAATAAAGACCTTGATCAGTTCTAATGACTTACAAGAGAGTTGGCTTGAACGTCCAATCGTTATGCTGGGAAGAGAAGGACATAGATATTTGTCTTTACCAATAACTTTTAATGAAGAGAAAGATAGATATAATGTGAAAATTGAATTTTATTGTCCAGAAATTTTTAAAGACGATAAATACCACACAATAAATATCGTTTATTCGATTGTTAAAGGGAAGTATTTATATAATTTAGAATCTTTTACATTAGATTCATATGCAGGAGAAATAGAGAATCAGGGAGAGAATAATGCTCCTATTATTGTATTCTCTATCAACACAGCCGAAAAAAAAGAGTAAACAAGGTCTTATAAAGAATAAGGCGACTGAATTAGTCGCCTTTAACACTATAGTTTCCCATGTATGACGTGTCTAATATGTTAAAGACGATCTTTTTGGTGCCGGTTTTTCGTTACCCGAAGTGACAGTAATCGGTAGACGTCCTACATCTTCTGAAGACCCGTTTAAATGGCCTTTTGGGGATATGCCTTCTGAATCTCCGAAAGCCCTTCCCGGACTTGATGACTTTTTTCTCCTCAAGGAGGCGGTTCATCTCCGTTATCTTCACCACAGCAATCAGGCTCTTTGCCTAAACCTGAAGAAGTCATTAAGGATGCAACTGTAAAAAAGGCTTTGGAAGAAGCCTGGAGTGATATGCTTAAGCGTTCCACAGAGGTCCAAAGACAAGAAGTTGGTTTCTGGATTTATTATGATCCGGTGAAAAAGCAATATTACATAGGTAAGAAACGATATGGTATGGCAGTGAAGAATGACGGAAAAGCAAGAGGAAATATAAGCCTTGGAGACAAATCTCCTTCTATAAATGGTGTGCCTGCCACAGCAAAAGTGGTTGCTTCTTTTCATACACACACTCCAATGACTGAAATAAAAGGTAATAAAAGAAAGGCAGGTCCATCTAAAGAAGATAAAGAAAATGCCGATAAAAATAAAATACCTATTGATATATTAGTTTTCCGTTGCATTTTAGGAAATCGTAATTTATTAAGTCAGCTATATTAATGCCGCCAAGATAATATGACAGCATAAAAATGTCTCGTATCCGAATTAGATTTTTTTCAAATCAGTATCTCGTGTTGCTTTAATTTCATCTATTTATATGATGCAAAAGGGTATGTGACGTAGGTGATAAATCAGCATTGTAGAGCAAATCTCATGATTGCTCTTACAAAGGATAGCCTTATTCTTATTGTATCAGAGCGTAATTTCTCGTTTCTTAATTTGCTATTGAGATAAGAAGTGTCTGCTCTTTTAATGATATATCCATTCTTGAACTCTTGTATGGAATTCACTGTTAGATCAGTCACTATATAGCGAGTTTCACAATTGTGCGAAAGAGCTATTCGTATTTTATGTGTATTGTCTCTTAATATTTTTCCAGGGACAATTGTCGGAAATAGATTTGTCATAATTTGTTCTACAATAAATTGATAATGTAAATGTGTCTTCGGCAATTAAATAGCCTCAGAAGTAACAGCTCTTTACTGACTATTACTAATTGATAATGAAATAGTTTGCTGAGTATTAGTGCTGTTTTTGTTTAATATAAGATAAATAGGGAAATCCCTATTATTGTTTGGGGAAAATCTATCCGGCAGCGTGAATACCTTGCTTATCTTTGTAACGTGAATAAAAAGATTAAGAAACCAATAAACCACGGAAATATGAAAAAGATTGTGTTATTATCGCTGTTTGCCCTGTGCCTCCCACTGCTTGTGATGGCGCAAAGCAATAATGACGACCTTTATTTCGTACCTTCTAAGGAAAAAAAGCAGGAAGCCAAAAAGACTCCTGTGAAGAAGGAACCGGAAAAAAAAGTTGTCACCACGAACATTTATACGTCTCCGGGTACTACGGTAGTAGTTCAGGACCGTAAAGGAAACAAACGCGATATGCGTGATGTGGATGAGTATAACCGCCGTTACGATGCCAAAGATAACGAGTTCGCAATGGAGGACGATACATTATACGTAAAAGAAAAAGCTGTCTCCGATCCGGAAGGTGAATGGGTGAACGGGTTCAATGGCTCACAGGATGACTACGAGTACGCTGAACGCATCATTCGTTTCCGTAATCCCCGTTTTGCGGTAAGCATTAGCAGCCCGCTTTACTGGGACATTGTTTATGGAACCAATTCCTGGGATTGGAATGTTTATACAGACGGTTTCTATGCTTATGCATTCCCGACATTTACCAACCGCTTATGGTGGGATTGGCGTTACAACTCTTATGGTTCCGGATGGGGCTGGGGATGGGGCTGGTCTTCACCTTATTATGCTTGGGGTGGCTATTGGGGTGGTTACTGGGGCGGCTGGTATGGCGGCGGCTACTGGGGACACCATCATCACTATCATCCCGGATGGGGTGGCGGCGGCAGCTGGGCAGGAAGATATAATACCTATACCCGTCGTGGTTCGTCTGCTGTGAGAAGCAGTTATGGCAACTCTTCGACCGTTCGTCGTTACAGTTCAGGTGCGGTACGCTCCAATAGCGGTTCTTCCGTTCGTTCGTCAGGGACATCTTCTTACAATAGAGGAGAGAGCTCTGCCAGACGTGTGATAGGAACGCGTGTAGTCGGTGAACGTCCGGGATCTACTACGCGTACAGATGCTTCTTCTTCACGTCGAAGTACCTATACCCGTCCAAGTAGTACACGCAGTAGTTCTTCTTATGAAGGAACTCGCGGCGGAAGCACTACTACAGGTTCTCCGTCTTACTCGGAAGGAGGCAGAAGGGCAAGTACAAGAAGCAGTTCTACTTATACTCGTGGCAGTTCTACGGCTCCTTCGCGTAGTTACAATGAGAGTACCACTCGTCGTTCATACAACAGTACTCCTTCTCGTAGCAGCAGTTCGTCTACGCGCAGTTATTCTTCACCTTCAGGTAGCAGTTCACGTAGTTATTCTACCGGTGGCGGTGGTGGTTCTTCCCGTTCTTCCGGTGGCGGTGGCGGCTCTTCAAGGGGCAGAAGATGATAATGGAGGTATTAACTTAAAAAAGCATTTGACGATGAAAAAAATAATTACTTTAGCAACTTTGGGGCTGTTGGTAGCAGCAGCCCCGATAAGTGCACAGACTGTGTACGATGCTGCCAAGATAACAGGAAAGGACTTGAACGGAACCGCCCGTTTTGTCGGCATGGGTGGCGCCATGGGAGCTTTAGGGGGGGATATCTCTACAATCGGAACGAATCCTGCCGGTATCGGTATCTATCGCAGTAATGATTTTATGACTTCTTTCGGCTTTTCTTCATACGGGACGGAAAGCAAATATTTGGGAGATAAATTTAAGTCGGATAAAATGCAAGGTTCTTTTGATAATCTGGGTTTTGTATTTGCATCTAAGATTGGCAATGAAACTTCTTTGCGTTATGTGAATTTTGGATTTAACTACCACAAAGCCAAATCTTTTTATAAGAATATGAAGATGACAGGAGGACTTGGTAACAGTTCGCAAACCTATCAGATGGCCCAACAAGCCAGTGGCATAACCAAATGGGGAGATTATCCTTATGATGATCCGGAGATAGGATGGCTTTCCATATTGGGATATGACAGTTGGTTGATAAGTGATATCACAACTGATAAAATGAATGCAGTTGGCAAGCCGAATTCTCCATATGTGGATAAGGATGGAAATCAAAGATACGATGCGAATGGTAAACCTCTGTATACGACACCGGGTAATTACTATGGTATGTATAATGATGGTATCGCTAATTTCCACTCGCAAGAGCGTGGTGGAATCGATCAGTACGACTTTAATGTTGCTTTCAATTTTAACGACCGGTTCTATTTTGGACTGACCCTTGGAGCATATGCGGTTGATTATAGCAAGTACACTTATTATTCCGAAGCGTATACAGGAGCAAATGCACCGCAGAACTACAATCTGAAGAGTTGGAATAAGGTAAGAGGTTCAGGTTTCGATCTTAAGTTGGGTACGATTATCCGTCCGTTTGAAAATTCGCCCTTCCGTATCGGTCTGGCCATTCACACCCCTACGTTCTATAATCTGGATTATAAGACCAGTGCCCGTGTAGAATCGGATGTGTTGAACGTTGAGACAGGAAAGATAGATCAGTGGTCGGTGGATACGCGTGATAAGTTACCTGGAAATGGAGATATGGTGCGTGAATTCCGGTTACAGACTCCGTGGACTTATAACGTAAGTTTAGGCTATACCATTGGTACAAGTCTGGCATTAGGTGCCGAATACGAATATCAGGATTATTCAACGATGAAATTTCGAGGACCGACCGGTTCAAGCTCTGAGTTTACGTTTGAAAATAGTACGAGACCTATGATGAAAGGTGTAAATACCCTCCGTTTTGGTTTTGAATATAAAGTGATCCCGCAGTTTGCGCTGCGTGCCGGATATAATTATACTTCGGCTATTTTTCATGGAGATACTTTCAAGAATCTGCCTTATTATTCTATCCAGACAGATACTGACTGGGCAAATACGAAAGCTCTGAGCAACTATACTTTGGGTATCGGATATCGCGGTTCTGTATTTTATGCAGATTTGGCTTATAAGTTTTCTACTTATAATGAAGATTTTTATCCGTTCGCAAATAAGTATGAGGAAAACAACGTAACTACGGTGCTGACACCGGAAGCAACTAAAGTGACCAATACCCGTAGCCAAGTGCTGCTTACTTTAGGTCTACGTTTCTAATTAGATTCCCAAACAATTAAATTATAACTTTTGTGTGTATAGAAATCCCCGAAGGACGATGCAGTGTTCTACGGGGATTCTTGTTTATAATAAGGCAGATTATTATTTAATTACTATTAACTGGGTTTGACTTTTGTGAAATTGCGTTTTTTTATCAATATAGTGTTTTGTTTGTTAAATTATGTTATACGTAGATAGGGCTGCTTGTTTTATTAAGATTAAAATCTTATTTTAGGAAAATTGTTATTGTTTAATTTAAAATGTAATATCATGAAGCATCAAAAAAAAATTCTATTTTCTACATTAGTCTTTCTATTTACGCTATTTTCATGTAATGATACTTGCTTAATGGAGGAGGGTGTGGGGGCAGAATCAGGTACATCAGTTTCTATTGATGATAATCTTTCATTAAAAAAAGATTTTAGCATAGCATTGGCAAAGGTTTTAAGTGAAAATCAGGATGTAAGAGATCTAATAAAAAAGGAAGCTTTAAAAAAAATTGATTTTGATTATGATGTATTATATCAACTAGTTAATAAAGAGGAGCTATCTGAAGGAAAAACGTTAGAACAACTTATGTTAAAATATTTAGGTGTAGATAAATTGAGTTCAATCAAGAATAAAATGCCTACGTTGACCATTTTTGTCCCTAGTTTGCCTAATGACAGTTTTTCTGCAGAGGAGTGGGATGTAAAAAGTCAAGTACCATTTGTTGCTGTGAGAGCAAAAGAAACAAATGATGTTATTTATTATAATAATAAGGGGGAAGAGGGGATAATAAGTCAATTTGATACTCCAGAATACCCAATAGTAGTTGTTAAGGAAAATGAACGTATAGTTTTGCAAACGAATAGTTCAACTGCGCATACGAGATCTTTTTCAGCTGCTACAGGTGATAAAGTTGCATTTGTGTTTTGTGATAAGGTTTTTGATAATATAACTAAAGTTGTTGGAGAATCAGAAAGAAAAGATCAAATATTGATTTCTTCTTTAAGGGAGGTTAGCACTAGTCGCCCTCCTATAAATTCGATTCCAGAACGCCTCGCTAAAATATATGATTCGTATGATGTCTATAAAAATAATGATGGTTGGCAAAGGGATTATGTATACTATAATATAACTCCTGTTAATGTAAAGGGACCTTTTGATTATAACTATAAAGAGCATCTGCTCTCGTTTCAAATGTGCGGTGATCCAATAACTGCTATTAATAAAATAGCAGATCAGACAGGTGATCCTCGCTATGATGGTAAAGATCATAAAAGACCTATAGGAGATGGAAGATATATAATATCTAATTGGACTGATGGGGAATTTGAATTTAAAGTAAAGATGTATCTGGGAGGAAAAGGTGTGGTTTCTGAATTGGTAACATATTTTAGAGCGAAGCCTGAAGACTTATTTAGTGTTAAATCGATGAATAGAGGAGATGTTACCATGAAAGCTGTACCTTTGTTTCTACCTTTATTTGAATGGAATTTAGAAAATTATGCTTCTTCTATTAAGATTGCAATTGAAGAAGTAGATGCTTTGGAAACGATAGAGCAGACAATTTCTACTACAAATGAATTTGCTAGTAATTTTAGTTACGATGCCACTTTTGGTGAGGTTGTGAAGAATGGCTTAAAATTTGGTGCTAGCCAAAAAGAAACGAGGACGGTTTCTTATAAAGTTTCTACGACGAAGGGCAATGATGAATTAGGTGAAGTTATTGTTAACTTTGCAGATGACATTATTATGAGTAGAAATCATATAGGCAGAAATCAGCGTGTTATTAATCCTGATTATAATAATAAATATACTACAGGTTGGTATAAGATACATATAGCCCCATGTAAAACCAATTAGGGTTATTTAGTAAATTCCCCAAATCATTTTTGGACGGAGTAAAGTTGACTTTCCATTTCAGTTTACTTTGTTTTTTTAATTATACTCTATACAGGGCTTTTCTATTTTTTGAGGTAGAAATAGCCCTGTATAAAGTTCATTTTTATCAGTATTCTATCTTATCTTCTTTTTCCATCCACTCCTCAAAAGCTTTGATTGCTTCGTCGTGGAGTAATACTTCGGATGGCAGCTTGCGGTTCTCCGGTTTCAGTTCCAATTCATCGTAGATAAACGAGTCGTCGAATCCGATGTTTTTGGCATCTGTCTTGTTATTGCCATAGTACATCTTGTCTAATCGGGCCCAATAGATGGCACCCAGGCACATGGGACAGGGTTCGCAAGAGGTGTAAATCTCGTAACCGCTCAGGTTAAAAGTTCCCAGTTTTGAGGCAGCCGCGCGGATAGCGCTTACTTCTGCATGGGCAGTGGGGTCGCATGAGGCTGTTACGCGATTGACGCCTGCGGCCACTATTTCTCCATCTTTTGCAATGACAGCTCCGAAGGGGCCTCCTCCGTTTGCTACATTTTCTCTGGAAAGTTCGATGGCTTTCCTCATTAGTTCTTCTTTGGTCATGTGATATAAAAAATCTATCGTTAATATTGTTATACGTTTTTTGCAAATATAAACAATATGAACGATAGATTGTTTCTTACGGCAGAGAAATCAGCTTATTCTTTTTGAATAGTCGGACTGTTGATGCCGTCGGGCGGGTATATGGTTGCCATCCGTCGGGCTTCCTGTTACCAATACCAGCACAGACCGAAAGAGTAGGGATAAAGTTCGGGACCTTTTTTGTGTTCGAAGAGGCTGTAGGTAGAGTAGCGCAAATACACTCCGATGTCACCGTAACCTGCTTGTGCCAGGAGGTTAATGCCTACCGGGTGGACATTCAGGCCGCTGTCCAGATTCTTTTTATGTCCGTTGACCTTTGCTTTCGACTTGGCTCCATGACGGATTTCCGCTTCAAGTCCGGCTGAAAAGAATAGAGGACCGTGAGCATTGCTGTGGCTGAATCTTTTTTGCCATTCCAGGGCTACCGGAATGCGGAAGTAGAAATAGCGTAACCGGCTTTTGGTATACACTTCCTCGTCGGGAACACCCGGAACAATGCCGGTGACTCCATCTATTTGTCTGAAGGCATAGTTGTTGCCCAGGCGGAAAGAGCGGTATCCCCAGCCTAAACCGGTTGTTATGCCCCATTGGCGATCACGTGAGAGTGTCAGGGAGCCTTGAAACAGATTGAAACCGATTTCCCAGGACTTGTTGGCGTTTATATTCAGTCCGTCCGGAGTATTGAAGTTGATGCCGTCAGAGAGCCGTGTGTATCCCATATAGAATCCGGCAATATGCGGGTCGAACCGATAATGGTTCTTTCTTTTGACGAAGGGGACGGTGAATGCCGTGCGGCGTTCGGTAGTTTGTCCGTCCGTATAGATTCCCTCAAAAATCTGATCGTTCTCTATCGTATCGCCGTGCGAAGACTGTTCGTAAAGTTTTACCTTTATTTTCCCTTCGTTTTCTTTAATCAGGATTTTGCGTCCGTTGACGTAAAGAGTCGTGTCTTGCGAAATGCCTTCTTGAGCCATTCCCGTCATCGGGATCAGCATAAACAGTAATAAATAAATGTGTTTCATATTCTTATAATGTTTAGTTTTTTTTCATAAATAACATGGTTACCAGATCGTCTGCATCCAACTCGCCCTCGATGTAAATCAGGGTAGCCGAGCCTTTTTTACCGGTTTTGAACAGGATGAACCGGTTGACATCTTCTTTTAGCTGGGGCAATTGATAATAGCCGGACTGGATTTGTCCGCCTGCCACCACTTCCTTCACTTTCTTTGCCTTCTTTTTGTCAGCATCCAGACAGTTGAGAATGGTGGGCAGTGCTTCTTCAACGTCTTTAAAGACAAGGCTTTTATAGAGAGTCATCTGGTAGGTTTCCAGCATTTCGTTGGACAGCTCTACCATAGTCACTCCTTTTTGTTTACCGTATTTCTGGAATACGGAAGCTATTTGTAGTCCCTGTTGTGCTCTTGCCATGCCGGAGGCGACAGTAAGTAGCAGGATAATCCATGTGGTGCGAATGACTTTATTCATACTTCGTTTCTTTTATTATTTTCTTTTTTTATTCGGAGAACAGCGTAGCGAATACTTCCTCCTCGCTGATACTGACATCACGAAACGCGATCATGGCTTGTTCGCGTACCAGCTTGGCATCGGTATAGCATTTCCCGTCAATGATTACATAATTAGCGGTTGAGGTGTTGAAATGTCGGTTGAGACCGGCAATACCCAATATAAGCAATATTCCGGCAGCCATTCCGCTGAATATGTAAAGTAGACGGCGGCGCAGAGGGACAGAAGTTTTCGGAACTTCGGGGACGGCAGTCTTGCTCTGCCGGTTCTCTTCGTTGAGGAAAGCAAACATCGGGCGGTACATCTGCAGATGTTCCGGTATGATGCCCCGGGTGAAAAAACGGCGGAGCTCACGTTCTTCTTCGCAGGTGGTTTCCCCTTCAAAATACTTGTTCAATAATTCTTCTATATTCATGCTTCGTTTCTCCTTTTTCTTTGTTGTATGGTTTGCAGGTAAATGTCTCTTACTTTTTTCCGTGCCCTGGATAAATTGCTGCGGATGGCTTCGGAGCTGCATCCTGTTATCTCGGCGATTTCTTCGGTTTCGTACTCTTCTACATCTTTCATCCGGAGGATGGTCTGTTGCAGAGGTGGAAGTGTACTGATGATATGTCGCATCAGGCTGAATTCGTCTTTCTCTTCAAGCAAGCGTTCGGGGGTGGCGACCGGACTGGCAGCCTGTACGCTGTCGAGCGATAGGTTGTCGGGATGTTTCCCTCTGAGGATATCCATGCAGGTATGATGGGTCATAGTCATGGCAAGGGCCTCAATGCTATGGTATTCGTCCAGTTTCGGACGAAGGTTCCATAACTTCAGCATCACTTCCTGCACGGCATCTTCGGCATCCGAGTGGTCATCTGTCAACTTCCGCGCATAACTAAGCAGTTTGTCGCGGAGTGGAAGAACGGCTATTTTGAATTGTTTTAGTTCCATTTACATAAGCAAGACGGAGAAGGAAGGAAAACGTGACATGGAAAAGATAAAAAAATGATGAACGATCAACAATAAGTAGTGTCCTGATAGGTGGAATGTAGTGTGAGGTAAGACGATCTCTATCGTTTATGGTTGATCGTTCATCGTTCATTATCAGATCTTTCCCAATATTTTATCCATCACCCAGTTGGTCGTTGTGGCACTTTCGCCATCACACGAACAGGTGGATTTTCCAAGAAGATGGTCTACTACGGCTTGAATCAAGGGCTGCTGTACGTGTTCAGGGTTTTCTACCACTATTTCTTCACGTCCTCTTTCAGTATGGAGGGCAATCGGGTCATAGGTAAATACGGAGAAGCAGATCATGCCTTTATCGCCGATAATTTCGATACGGTCTTCGCGGGCCGAATCATGGGCTACGAAGCACCACGAACCGCTCCCTACCAATCCGTTGTCGAACTGGAAACATGCGCTCAGTGTATCTTCTGCCGGATAGAGTCCGCCACGGTTGCTTTTATAGCCACTGGCTTCGAGTATGCAGCCGAACATCTCCTGCAGAAGGTCGATCTGGTGTGGTGCGAGGTCATAGAAGTATCCTCCTCCGGCAATATCGGCCTGTACACGCCAGGGCAGATTCTCTCTGTTATAGTCCAGATCGCGAGGGGGCTGTGCAAAACGGATCTGTACGTTGATTACATTGCCGATCGTACCTTTGTCCACCAGTTCCTTCACTTTCATAAAGTAAGGCAGGTAACGCCGGTAGTAGGCTACAAAACAAGGGACTCCCGTCTCTTGTGAGATGCGGTTGATGCGGGCACACTCTTCGTAAGTCTGTGCCATTGGCTTTTCGATATAAACCGGTTTTCCGGCTTTCATGGACATGATGGCATAAGTGGCGTGTGAAGAGGGCGGAGTGGCTATGTATACGGCATTTACTTCCGGATCGTCTATTAACTCTTGTGCGTCGTCATACCACTTCGGTATGTTCCGCTCTTTAGCATAGGCTTTGGCTTTTTTACCGTCACGGCTCATGACTGCCACTACTTTGGAGCCTTCTACTTTCTGAAAAGCAGGTCCGCTTTTGTATTTGGTCACCTCTCCGCAACCAATGAATCCCCATTTTATAATCTTATTGCTCATATCTTTTTATTTATCGTTCCGCAAATATACTCAATTCTGCCGAAAGCAAAGAATGATTTACAGTTATCCTGATAGAGATCGTTCGCGTTCGTTCCTTAGTACGATGGTATCGGTTGCACAACTCGTACACGACCAGTTGCTCAACTCGTACTGTACCAGTTGTACAACTGGTAACTGTTATCTTTAAAAGAGACGGGAGGAGGGAAGAAAGCCGGTTATTGTTTCCCGTAATATTTGCGATAAACGGACTGGTATTCTCCTTTTTTTCGGAAGTCGGATAGCCATGTATTCAGGCTGTCGAGTAGGGCGGGAGATTGCTTGCTGACTCCCCATGAATAGAATTGTGTGAAACTGATGGCGGTATTGATATCGAGCTGGGGTAGCGAGTCCACAGCCATCCGGGCGATGCCCTCGTCACATACGGCATAATCGATGTCTCCGTGAGCAACCATTGCGATCAGTTGCTCGGAACCATATTTCTCTATTTCGTTAACATAGATCGTATCGCCTATTTCATTGCTCAGGTTGCGGATACGCAGGATGGAGGGAGATCCTTTGACGACATTCAATGTTTTGCCTGCCAGGTCGAGTTGGCTTCTGATGGCAAGTGAATCGTTTTCTCCGACTTTGCGTTGCACCAGGACTTGTTTGCTTAAAATGATAGGGGAGGTGAGGAGCAGCGAGTCTTTCAGTTCACTCGTAGCCGGTATGCCATAAGCCACTACATCATACGTTCCGTTGGCCAGCCCTTCCAGCCGTTGATTGAAGCTCATCACCGGAGAGACCTGTACCTGTAAACCTTTGTCGCGCGCAAACGCCTCTATCAGTTCGTAATGGAATCCCGAAACCGTATCTCCATCCACATAGAAGCTGATGGAGTTGTATTCTGTTGCAGCATGAAGAATGCCGCTTTCTTTGATCTCGGCATAATCCCGCGGATGTCCTTTGGGCTTCTCTTTGCGGGGCCAACAGGTGACAACGAGGGCTGATATCAGTCCCAATACGACGTATTTCAGATACTTAGGTCTCAGTAGATTCATGGCGGCAGTTAGTCATAGAAGTTCCAGGAAACACCAATCTTAAACAGGCGCGGGTTGATGGGGTAATGGGGTGACAAGAAATAATTCGAGTTACCCATTCCCTGATTGACGTGGTACATCATCGCGAAAAGGCGCGTACGTTTCAATTGCAGGTTGGCATATACATTGATGATCGGATAACCGCCAATCTTTACCTGGTCGTCTTCCGGTTGCAAGTGGAACTGCTGGATGGCGGGAGTATATGCCGGAGCATAATATTTGGTGAAATAGCGTACGTCGGCTCCCAATTGTACGTGAAGCACTTTCTTAGCCAGTGTTGTCTGGATATAGAGGTTATGGTATAGTGAAAGTTCGGGCAGGGGCAACACGGTGTTGTTGCTCGACTTCTGCCAGGTCACTTCATTGTCCAGATGAAGAATGCCCAGGCGGAAGTTTTGTGACAGAGTGGCGGAAAGCACTTGGATATTACCTCCATTCTGTTGGGGCAATGCTTTTTGATTGAAATACGTATAGTTCTTGATGTTTTCCACTCCGGCTTTCAGGTTGGTTTGCCAATGTTCTATGTTCAGCTCACCTTCCAGTCGGGTACGGAATTCTTTTTCCATATTGTCATTGTCCCAATAGAAGTACTTGGAGTGATAATGACGCATATAGAATGCGGGAAGAGTGTTACTGATGGATCCGCGGGCAATAAAGCTGACCGTGTCTTTCCATAGGCGGAAGTTCAGGTCGAGGTCGGCGTTGACACGGAATTGCCCGATCGCTTTATCCAGGATTCCCACTTCACCCATGGCGCGGTAGTGGAGCGTTTTTCCCTGGCGTTTGGCCAGTTCACCTCCGACAAAGACTTCATGTTCGCTGTATTTATCCACGCTTACAGAGTCCCGGTCCATAAGCCGGTAATTGCTTAACTTATGCGAGATGAAAGCTGTCAGCCCGGCTTTGGCATATTTATTGAAACCCTCGAGCAGTGCGATTCCCAATGTGTTTTTGACTCCGATATAACTGGTAGAGTCATTCACCAATTTGTTTCCGGGTTGGATATAAGCCTCCGGATAAATTTTGTACAGTTCGTCCTCCGAAGTAAACTGGTGGCGGCTGCGTTCCACTTTCATCGTGTGGATGAAACTGGTGACCGGAACGAACTCTGTCTTTTGAGTGTTGGTTGTGTCATCTTTGGCTTTCTCCACTTCACGCGTGAATCCCAGTTTATAGCGTTGGGTGAGGAATATGTAAAAGTCTTTGTTACGATTGGCGCTTTTGCTCAACAGGGTAGGGATATTCTGCGATTCGTATTCCTTTTTTCCCTCCGCCATCTCTTCCGGACGGGTGATGTAACGGTCGTCGGTGATACCGCCATTCTCGTTCATCTTCAGATAGTTGTTGCTGTACAGTAAAGTGGCTTCGTAGCGGTCGCCTATGTAACTTCCGAAAAGTGCGGCATTAAAGTAAGAGGTATTCTGGTTGTTATAATATCCCCGTCCGTACAGGTAATCGAAGTTGAAACCAAATGCCAGCCGTTTATTCACATTAACAGAAAAGTAAGACTTAAACCGTTCTTCTCCATTGATCTTATTACCGGCTTTATAGTAGGTAAGATTGGTGAAGGGTACGTTACTGTTGGTGAAGTTGAATTCGTCGGGACGTATGAAGAAGCTTGAAAAAGGTTCCATAAAGATGGTCGGTTCCGCGTCCCGACGTTCAAAGAAGAGGCGGGACAGACGGGGAGAACCTAAATTGCCCAGATAATTATAATGTCCTGTCAGACCTTCTACCAGGTTGGTGTTCTGAAACATGTGGGTTGCGGTATCAGCCGGGATTCTTTGAATCGTCCCCAGGTTTTCGCTGACGTGCCACATATAAAGTGTCGGAGGAAGTCCCTGTATCTCAACGTCTGTACTATCTTCCTGAACCCGCATGGCCGGGTCTATCTGGTTGCCGTTGGCATCTCTGCCGGTACGGGGATCAACTTGTTGTGTAGGGTTGAACTGTGCCTGTGCGGTCAGCAAACCTACAACAAGGAGTATATATGTAAGTAGGATTCGTCTCATAATTAGCCGCAAAGATACTTATTAAAATGAGAATTGAGAATTGAAATTTAAAAATTATCCGCTATCTCTGCCTGTGGCATAGCTAATAATTTTTAAATTCCGATTCTCAATTCTCAGTCAGTTTAAGCTTCTCTGATCAGTTCCATCCCTTTTTTGATGGCCTCTTCGTTCATCGGGATCAGGTGATGGTGGCGTTCGGGCAAAGTTTTCTTCAAACCTTTCACTACATTTTCTAAAGTGACAATGGGGCGAAGTTTCAGCAATCCTCCCAGCACGATCATGTTGAATGCTTTAGCATTGTTCATTTCATTGGCCGCATCCATTGCATCGATGCGGTACACCTTGATATCCTTGCGGGTAGGCGGGTTGATAATGCCGTATCCGTCGTAGATCAGGATACCTCCGGGTTTCACACGGCTTTCGAACTTTTCCAGTGAAGGCTGATTCAGAATGATAGCTGTATCATATTTGCTCAAGATCGGTGAAGAGATCTTGTCGTCACTTACAATGACTGTAACGTTGGCTGTTCCGCCACGTTGCTCAGGACCATAAGCCGGCATCCAGGTCACTTCTTTGCCCTCCATCAGTCCGGAATAGGCTAAAATCTTTCCCATAGACAGTACACCCTGTCCACCGAATCCTGCTATAATTATTTCTTCTTTCATCTTAATGATATTAACTTATTATTTATCTTTCAAGTCGCCAAGAGGATAGAAGGGGAACATGTGTTCTTCCATCCATTTGTTGGCTTTCTCCGGAGTCATTTTCCAGCCGGAACTACAGGTCGAAACGATTTCTACCAGGTTGGAGCCTTTTCCGTTCATTGAATTTTCAAAAGCTTTACGGATTGCTTTTTTAGCTTTCCGGATAGCCGGAACGGATTGTACCGACTGACGGGTTACGTAAGCTGTACCTTCCAGTTGGGCAGCAATCTCAGTTATCTTCAACGGATATCCGTGGAGTTCCGGATCACGTCCATAAGGACAAGTGGCGGTTTTCATTCCCATCAGGGTAGTAGGAGCCATCTGGCCTCCGGTCATACCGTAAATGGCATTGTTGATAAAGATAATCGTAATATTTTCACCACGATTCAATGCGTGGATAGTCTCTGCCGTACCGATGCAGGCAAGGTCGCCATCTCCCTGATAGGTGAACACCAGGCGATCCGGCCAAAGACGTTTGATGGCAGTGGCAAGTGCCGGCGCACGTCCGTGTGCAGCTTCCTGCCAGTCAATGTCAAGGTAATTGTAGATAAATACAGCGCAACCTACGGGTGAGATACCGACTGCTTTGTCTTCCAGTCCCATCTCCTCGATTACTTCGGCAATCAGTTTATGTACAACGCCGTGGCTGCAACCCGGACAATAGTGCATGCCATTGTCGTTCATCAGAGTCGGTTTCTTATAAACCAGATTCTCGGGCTTGATTATTTCTTCTTTCGTCATAACTTCTTTTTTTTATCTTTAAGTGGCCGGGCTTGCTTGTTCTAAGTTCGGGTGTCTTAAACTACGCAGACTTAAAATGCTTCAAGGCCCGGATACTTATCTGTTGGTGAACCGTATAAAAAACTCCATCAGCTTGACAAAAATTGCCGCGCCGCATACGTAGATAAACACCTTAAAGTCGTCCTTCGCAACGAAGTAGGTGATAATAGCTGCCAGAGCCAATATCATAAACAGTATGTTCAATACGTTTCTTATTTTATCGGGATTCATCGTACTGTAGTTATTTGATTAATTGTTCTTTCAATGCAGTTACTATTTCGTCCGGATCGGGAACAATTCCTCCCAGGCGGCCGAAATGTTCAACTTTCACTCTTCCGTTCACTGCTAAACGAACGTCTTCTACCATCTGTCCGGCATTCAGCTCGGTTACCAGCATACCTTTTACTTTATTGGCATACTCGGCAATCGCTTTCGTCGGGAACGGCCATAGAGTGATGGGGCGAAGCATACCGACTTTAATCCCCTCTTCACGGGCCAGTTCCATTGCTTTCTGGCCGATACGTGCCATTGAACCGAAAGCTACAATCAGATATTCTGCATCTTCGCAGTCAATTTCTTCAAAACGTACTTCGTTTTCTTCAATTACTCTGTACTTTGCCTGGAAGCGGAGGTTGTTTTTCTCCATCTCTTCCGGACGCAGTTCCAACGAAGTGATGATGTTGGGCTTACGGTCTTTTGTCTTTCCGGTAGAAGCCCATGGACATTGTGCTATGACTTCCGCATCCGTACGACGGGCTTTTGCGGGAGGAAGAACCACTTTCTCCATCATTTGTCCGATAACACCGTCTGCAAGGATGATGGCCGGATTACGGTATTTGAACGCAAGTTCGAAAGCGAGTCCGACAAAGTCTGCCATTTCCTGAACAGAAGCCGGAGCCAATGCGATGAGTTTATAGTCACCGTGTCCTCCACCTTTTACAGTCTGGAAATAGTCGGCCTGGCTTGGTTGGATAGTACCCAAACCGGGGCCGCCGCGCATCACGTTTACGATCAGACATGGAAGCTCGGCACCTGCCAGATAAGAAATACCTTCCTGTTTCAGGCTGACACCGGGACTTGATGATGAGGTCATCACCATTTTGCCGCTTCCGGCACCGCCATAAACCATATTGATAGCTGCCACTTCACTTTCCGCCTGGAGGACTACCATGCCGGTAGTTTCCCAAGGTCTCAGTTCGGCAAGAGTTTCCAACACCTCCGATTGCGGAGTAATAGGATATCCGAAGTATCCGTCGGCACCACAGCGGATGGCCGCATGGGCGATGGCTTCGTTTCCTTTCATTAATACAACTTCTTCTGCCATATTCTTTTCTTTTATTCTACTTTTACTTTATAAACAGAGATACATCCGTCCGGACATACGGTTGCGCATGAACTGCATCCGTTACAGGTATCTTCAAGAATCTGCTGGGCATAATTATACCCTTTCACATTCACCTCTTTGGCGAGGGATATTACGTTGAGCGGACAAGCTACCACACACAGGTTGCACCCTTTGCAACGCTCTGTGTCGACTACGATTGCTCCTTTGATTTTTGCCATAATCTATTTTTATTACGTTTATTGATTATACATATCTTTATTGTAGAAGTTCAATATATCCATCACCATTTTGCGTGCCTGGAGAGCCGGGCTGTCGGGATTGAGTTCAATGGCGGATTGATAATTATTGAGGGCTTTTTGCCAGTCTCCTAACTTGCGGTAAGCATTTCCCATCAGATAGTAAGCTTCGTCTTTACCGACGGGTTCAGTCTGGAGAAATTCTTCAAGTGCTTGAAGCGCATTTTCTATATCTCCTTGATTGATAAGCTCTTTGATGGTTTTCAGTTGATCCATATCTTTTGATTTTCCGGATTATTGAGTCACAAAGATAGCTTTTTATCTTTTAACCTGTTCATCTCTACTGTGAAAAATAGGAAAACAGAAAAAAATAGAGGGGGGAAATAAAATAGGTATTTGTCAATCTGGTACTGTTCTGAGGATGAATAGAGGCTATTGTATCCTTCCCGGGCATTTGCGAGGGGGCTATAAAAAGGGGAGTGTATCAAAAGTTCGCTAATTTGCAGTGAACCCTTGATACACTCCCATGTTGTTATTAAAGTCAGTCTTCTATCGATGTGATATGGAGGTCGATAGGGGAGACTCTCACTTTACAGGAATTTTATCAATGCGTTTCTGGTGGCGTCCGCCTTCAAACTCTGTCGAGAAAAATTCCGTCATAATCATATCCGCCTCTTCCGTGCTGATATAACGGCCGGGCATAACCAATACGTTGGCATCGTTGTGCAGGCGTGCCATGTGTGCGATTTCTGCTGTCCAGCAGAGTGCGGCACGAATACCCTGATGTTTGTTTAATGTCATGCTGATACCATTACCGCTACCACAGATGGCAATTCCCGGATAGCATTCGCTGGCTTCAACAGCCAGTGCCAATGGATGGGCAAAATCGGGATAGTCACAGCTGTCTGTCGAGTAAGTTCCGAAGTCTTTGTATTCCCAACCTTTTGCTTCCAGCCAGCCCCTTACGTATTCTTTCAATTCGAAACCGGCGTGGTCGCAACAAATTCCAATTTTCTTCATGTCCTTTTTAATGTGCTAATATAATGAATGTGCTAATGCACTGATCCTGCCGGATTAGCGCATTAGCACATTTAATGATTGATCAGAGCATTGCTTTTACCTGATTGTATACGTTTTCTGCGGTGAATCCCAGTTTCTCATCCAGCACTTTGTAGGGTGCCGAGAAACCAAATGATTCAAGACCGAACACTTTACCGTTGGAACCTACCAAACCTTCAAGATTCACCGGAAGTCCGGCTGTCAGACCAAAGATTTTGGCTCCTGCAGGAAGTATGGATTCTTGATACTCTTTGCTTTGATTACGGAATAACCCTTCGGACGGAGCGGAAACAATACGTACTTTCACACCTTCTTTGCGCAGAAGTTCGGCACCGGCCACCAGCGTTGAAACTTCCGAACCCGAAGCTACTAGGATCACATCCGGGTTTTCATCGGCGTCGGCAATGATATAAGCACCTTTTGCAGCTTGTGAATAATCGGTTCCTGCGGGCAGGTTAACGATATTCTGACGTGAAAGGATCAGTGCTGTAGGAGTCGACATGTTTTCCATTGCAAGTTTCCACGCAATGGTTGTCTCTTCCACATCCGCCGGGCGAAGTACCAACATAGAGTTGTGTCCTTTGTGGTTCTTCAGTTTTTCAAGCAGGCGTACTTGTGCTTCTTGTTCTACCGGTTCGTGAGTAGGTCCGTCTTCTCCTACACGGAACGCATCATGAGTCCAGATGAATTTTACCGGTTGCTCCATCAGGGCAGCCATACGCAGGGCCGGTTTCATGTAGTCTGAGAACACAAAGAATGTGCCGCATGCAGCAATGATACCTCCGTGCAGAGACATACCGATACAAATACAAGCCATACTTAACTCTGAAACTCCTGCTTGAAGGAAAGCGCCGCTGAAATCTCCTTTTTTGAATGCGTGCGTCTTTTTCAGGAATCCGTCTGTCTTGTCTGAGTTAGACAGGTCGGCTGATGAAACGATCATATTTTCTACCTGAGTGGCCAATGCTCCTAATACGGTTGCAGATCCGGCACGGGTTGCGCCGCCGGCTTTCTGTTCAATGGCATCCCAGTTTACTTTCGGGGCTTTTCCAGAGAAGAATTCGGCCAGTTTAGCTGCCTTTTCAGGGTTTGCTTTTGCCCATTCTGCTTTTGCTGCATATTTGTCAGCAACAATCTTCTTCAGTTCTTCCGCACGTTTGGCATACAGTTCGGCTACTTCGGGGAAAATGGTGAATGGATTCTCCGGATTTCCACCCAGGTTCTTGATTGTATTCACATATGCGTCTCCGCCCAATGGTGCGCCGTGTGTCGCGCAGTCGGCTTCATAGCTGCTTCCATCGGCCCGGCGTGCTCCTTTACCCATGGTCGTTTTACCGATGATCAGGGTCGGACGGTTCTTTTCAGCTTTGGCTTCAGTCAGAGCTTTGCGTATCTCGTCAGGATCGTTACCGTTGATTGTGATTACTTTCCAGTCCCATGCTTCATATTTCATGGCTACGTTTTCCGTTGTTACATCTTCTGTGTTGGTAGAAAGCTGTACGTCGTTTGAATCGTAGAACATGATCAGGTTGTCCAGTCCGAGTGTACCGGCAATGCGGCCGGCACCCTGAGAGATTTCTTCCTGGATACCTCCATCGGATATATATGCGTAAATAGTCTGGTTCATTACTTCGCCAAAGCGGGCTTTCAGGAATTTGGCTGCAATGGCTGCGCCTACTGCATAAGTGTGTCCCTGTCCCAGCGGGCCGGAAGTATTTTCAACGCCACGGTCTACATTCACTTCAGGGTGTCCCGGAGTAGGGCTGCCCCACTGACGGAATTGCTTTAATTCGTCCAATGTATATTTTCCGGTGAAAGCCAATACGGAATAAAGCATCGGTGACATGTGTCCCGGGTCGAGGAAAAAGCGGTCGCGACCTTCCCAGCGTGGGTTTTGCGGATCGTATACCAAAAACTCAGAGAAGAGTACGTTCACAAAATCAGCACCGCCCATGGCGCCTCCGGGGTGTCCCGAATTGGCTTTTTCCACCATCGACGCAGCTAATATGCGGATATTATCAGCCGCACGATTCATAAGTTTACTATCGTTCATATCTATTGATTAATTTAGTTTTTTCAGATTTTTCGCAAAGATAACCTTTTAGTGGGACTTATCTACCATAAAAAGATAGCTTTTTTACATAACAAAAAGAAAGGCACATCTGTTTAGGATGTGCCTTGTCTTCTGAATATTAGTTTTTGAATCTTTATACCAGTCTTCTTGAACCGTCACTGATAACTACATCATATACTTTCGGGCTTCTGCCGAATTTAGCTTTGAATGATTCTTTAGCTTTCTCGATGAAGTTGTCATACAATTCGTCTTTCACCAGGTTGATAGTACAACCGCCGAAGCCGCCGCCCATAACGCGTGAACCGGTTACGCCACACTCTTTAGCGCAGTCGTTCAGGAAGTCGAGTTCTTCGCAGCTTACTTCGTAAAGTTTGCTCATGCCATGATGAGTTTCGTACATTTTCTGACCTACCGTTTCGTAATCTCCTCTTTCCAGGGCATCACATACATCGAGTACACGCTGAATTTCTTCGATTACGTATTCGGCACGCATGTAATCTTCTTCACTGATATCAGCTTTTGCCTCTGCCAGCATATCCATTGTACAGTCACGCAGGAATTCTACATGTGGATGTTTTTTCTGGATGGCAGCCACAGCAGCCTCGCAGCTCTGACGACGTTTGTTGTATGCCGATGAAGCCAATTCGTGTTTAACGACCGAATCCAGCAATACCAGACGATAACCTTCCGGTTTGAACGGGAAGTACTGGTATTCCAAAGAGCGGCAATCCAAACGAATCAGGCTACCTTCTTTACCGAATACAGAAGCGAACTGGTCCATAATACCACAGTTCACACCGCAATAGTTGTGTTCTGTAGCCTGACCGATTTTAGCTAATTCGAATTTGTCTATTTTGTTTTCACCAAACAGGTCATTCAGCGCAAAGGCATAAGTACTTTCCAAAGCAGCCGATGAAGACATTCCGGCACCCAATGGCACATCTCCGGAGAAAGCGGTATTGAATCCTTTCACGTCAACGCCACGTTTGATCATTTCGCGGCACACACCGAATATATATCTTGCCCAGCTGGCGCGTGGAGCATCTTCTTCGTTCAATCCGAAAGTTACATAATCTTTCAGGTCGATAGAGTAAGCGTTTACTTTATCTGTGCCGTTAGGCTTGATTTCGGCGATCATACCTTTATCGATAGCTCCCGGGAAAACAAATCCCCCATTGTAGTCGGTGTGCTCACCAATTAGGTTGATACGGCCCGGAGAGGCATATACAAATCCTGTAGTTCCATCAAAATGTTTGATGAAGCGACTTCTTACGTGTTCTATATCCATGATCGTTTTGGTATTAAAAAGTTATTATTTAAGTTTTATTCAACAGGAATATCCTTATTTACATTCTTGCAACCTACAAGTGCATAGTACAGCATGTATGCTACGGCAGCGAAGATTACCCAGTAACTTGCAATGTAGCTGCTGGTCACGTCGGCTACTGCACCCTGAATCAACGGCAGGATACCACCACCGCAAACCATTACCATGAAGATACCGGAAGCCATTGCCGTATATTTACCCAGTCCTTCTACTGCAAGGTTGAAGATACCACCCCACATGATAGATGTACAGAGTCCGCAAAGTGCGAAGAACATGATTCCTACAGGTACTGTTTCCATACCGAAACCGATGCTGGCACCTCCTTTAAATACAGGCATAGCTACTGTTGTTGCGCTGGGGGCAAACATACCGATCAGCAAGAAGATCAAAGCCAGTGAAGAAACGACTGTCAACTGAGTTTTACTTGAGAATTTAGCTCCCAAAGCACCACCGCACAGACGACCGATCATCATCAGGAACCAGTAAGTACCTACGATTGAACCTGCCATAGCTGTATCCATACCGAAACCTTTGGCACCGGCTGCATCAGGTGAAGTAGTCAGGAACAGGTTGATAAAGTTAGGAATACCTACTTCCACACCTACGTATACGAAAATGGCAACTGTTCCCAAAACGAAGTGACGGAATGAAAGCGGGCTGTGAGTGTCTTTTACTTTATGATCACTGGCGCTTTCTTTGTGAGGTTCGGGGATGTCCATGATAGCCAACACGATGAATACGACAGCAAAGATACCCATAGCAATGAACAATGCCGGATTAGCGTCACTGATACGTGTGTCCTGGCTGATAGTACCGATCAGGTAACCACCCAATACCGGAACGATTGTAGCTGAAATAGAGTTCAGAGAACCACCGAACTGAATTAATTGATTACCTTTCTTACCGCCACCTGCAAGTGTATTCAGCAATGGGTTTACTACTGCATTCAACATACACATAGAGAAACCTGAAACAAAAGCACCTGTCAGATAGATCCAAAATACAGTCAGTTCACCGGGCTGGTAGTCCATCTGTCCCGAAAGCACCTGAATGCCGACTCCGATAAATCCTACTGCTACGGCAGTAAGGGCTGTCTTTTTGTAACCGATTCTTTTGAGCATCATACCTGCCGGGAGTCCCATAAAGGCATAAGCTATGAAGTTGGCTGCATTACCCAGCTGCGTCATCCAGTTGGCAGCCTGGAATTGCTCTTTTACAATAAGTCCGAGCGGGTTAGTAAGTCCTGTTACGAATGAAATCATTGCAAAAAGCGCAAACATCATTGCAATAGGCAACACATAATTCTTTTTTTGTTGTGTCATGGTTTTTAAAAAGTTGTTAGTTATAAAAATGAGGTTAGTTATTTCCTTATTTATTTTTCAACTCCGAATTTATAGATGGTTACCTGCTGGTATTCATCGCCCGGCAGTAAAGTAGCCGACGGGAAGTGTGCTTTATTCGGTGTGTCGGGGAAGCATTGAGCTTCGAAGCAGATAGCGCTTCGTGCGGGGAAAGTAGCTCCGTTTGTTCCTTCGAAGCCGCCCAGCCAGTTGCCTGTGTATAATTGTACGCCGGCTTCTGTGGTATATACCTCCATGGTGCGTCCGCTGTTGGGCTCTTTGCAGGTAGCTGCCAGGTCGAGAGAACCTGTTTCTGCCTTGTTCAATACATAGCAATGGTCATAGCCGGCACCGTATATAAGTTGCTGGAATTTGTCATTAATTCGTTCGCCAACAGTATGTGGGGTACGGAAATCCATCGGAGTTCCTTCCACTTTGGCTATTTCTCCTGTCGGGATGGATACTTCATCGATCGGAGTATAAAAATCTGCGTTGATTGTGACGATGTTATTTTCTACAGTCGGAGTAGGATTGGCTGTTCCTGCCAGGTTGAAGAAACCGTGATTGGTCAGGTTTACGACTGTTGCTTTGTCTGTAGTGGCACGGTATTCGATGACAATCGCATTCTCTTCTTCTTCAAGGCGATAAGTCATTTCAACTTCCAGATTACCGGGGAAGCCCTCTTCTCCGTCAGCGGAAGTATAGTTGAATCGGATCACCCCTTCTTCAAGTTGCTCGGCATCCCATACTCTGGCGTGAAATCCGGTGGGGCCACCATGAAGTGAGTTGGGACCGTTGTTGATCGTGAGACTATGTTCTTCGCCATACAGGGTGAATTTACCTTTGGCGATGCGATTGCCATAACGTCCGATAGTGGTACTTAAGAAAGGTTCCGGTCCGTGCATCAGTGCATCCAGTGTACCATAGCTGAGTACGACATTGGCATATTTTCCGTCTTTATCCGGAACCATGATAGATAGAATGGCGCATCCGTAGTTTGTTACGGCAACTTCCATTCCTTTCTTGTTTTTGAGGATAAACAAATCGGTTTTCTTATCGTTTATATCCTTTTGAAAATCTTTCCGGCTGAGCCCTGACCGATTTCCTTCAGTTGGGAATGTGTTAATCATGTCTGGTATTATTAAAATTTCTTGCAAATAAAGGGAAATTCTTTCGTTCTCCCAAATTATTCTTTGTAAATCTGTTCGGCGATTTAGGAAAGTTTAGCGTTTTCCGTGAAAGCATCCTAAGTTGTAATGCGAAGATAAAAAATTCATGTTAGTTTTAATTAAAAGCCCGGATTTTGTGTATTATTTGATATTTTTCGTATGTTTGTCCCTTGATTGTTAAAATCATGAGTTTTTAATCTAAGTTTATAACAAGAAAAACAAAAATGTATCCGTTAAAATTCGAACCCATTCTGAAGCAGACGCTTTGGGGGGGCGACAAAATTATCCCGTTCAAGCATTTGAATGATGATTTGAAGGGAGTTGGGGAAAGCTGGGAAATATCCGGCGTAGAGAACAACGAATCTGTCGTAGCTAACGGCCCGGATAAAGGCCTTACACTGACCGATATGGTGAAAAAATACCGTGAGGAACTGGTAGGCGAAGCAAACTATGCCCGTTTTGGCAATGAGTTTCCTTTGTTGATAAAGTTCATTGATGCGAAGCAAGACTTGTCTATACAGGTGCATCCCACTGATGAACTGGCTAAAAAACGCCACAACTCAAAAGGTAAAACTGAAATGTGGTATGTAGTGGGTGCTGACGAAGGAGCCAAACTGCGTTCGGGATTTTCTGAACAGATTACACCGAAAGAATATAAAGACCGCGTGCATAATAATACAATTACAGATGTTCTTCAGGAATATGAAATTCATCCGGGAGATGTTTTCTTCCTGCCTGCAGGGCGTATTCACAGTATTGGTGCCGGGGCATTTATTGCCGAAATTCAGCAGACGTCGGATATCACTTACCGTATTTATGATTTTAATCGTAAAGACGCCAATGGAAAAACACGTGAATTGCATACCAGCCAGGCACTTGATGCGATCAACTATGAAGTGCTCGATGACTATCGTACCAAATATGAACCTTTGAAAGATGAACCGGTTGAGTTGGTGGCATGTCCTTATTTCACGACTTCGGTTTATGATATGAGTGAACAGATCAGCTGTGATTATTCGGAGCTGGATTCATTCGTAATCTTTATTTGTATAGAAGGCTCTTGCCTGATGACAGATAATGAAGGCAACGAAGTGCGACTGGGTGCAGGAGAAACTGTTTTGCTTCCTGCCACTACTCAGGAATTGACCATTGTGCCTCAAGAAGGGAATGTGAAGTTATTGGAAACATACGTGTAAGGACATTCTTCAACGTATTTATATTAGACGCCCGGATATGCAATGATGTATGTCCGGGTGTTTTTTTAATATCTTTTTCGGAAGAGTCCGCGAACTTTACGGATCATTTTCATACCCAGCATGACACCGTCAAAAATGGCCATACCGGTACTGAAAGAGCGCATTAACGCATTACCACCGGAGGCGGCAGGTGCAAGGGGGGCGAAAATTCGGCGGGTGGTATCCGCCATGGCTTGTTTCTGGTCACAGATTTCCTGCAACACTTCTTGTTTACGCTGAGCAATGTCTTCCAGCGTAATTTTCTTTGGAGTAGGTGTGCTGTTGTTCATTGCTTCATTTTTTATTGGAGTCGTTGAGAAATAGGTTTGCAAGGAAATTTACCATCGGCGAAATGATAAGTTGCCTGCGGAAAAAATAAATGATGGCAATCAATAAAACATTGATGCCTGCTATGATGCCGAAACTTACCATCAAACCGCCTACTAACGGCTCAAGAATATAAGCCAGGGCAAAAAGCAGATAAAACAGGGCTACCATACCTAAGATAGTGAGCACTAAAATCATTATTAACGTGGATAAGAGTATAGTTAACTTTTCCGTTAATTCCAGTTTGGTATATTCTTTCTGGAGTACAAGGAACTTCTTGAACTCAGCAAACAGCTGCTGGATATTTTCAATGCTTTTATCGTCTGTAAACATGATAGCTCTGTTTTGATCTTGTTCATTTAGTCAATTACTTCGCCTTTGATTTCAGCTGCAATTTCATCAACGAGGTTTTCCATCTCGTTACGATTCAGCTTGATACCTTTTTTGCGAAGAATCTCTGCGATTTTGTGACGAGTATCTTCTCCTTTTTCAGGAGCGAATAAAATACCCAGGGCTGCACCAACGGCTGCACCACCCAGAAAAGCTGCTAATACATTAAGTCCTTTCATAATCTTTTGTTTTTAAATGATCATATTACAAAGCTAACATTTTTATTGAAAACTTGTTCTGTTTGCCTTAATTTTTTTAGAAAAAAAATACTCAGCTTAAAATCAGAAGTAATCTTAATGTAAATGCCGGGCGGCGTTTGGGAGGATGTGCCGAAACTCTCATTCACCACAGATTATACAGGCCTATATAGATAAATGTTATTAGTTATCAATAGATTAAGCTTGATCTGTACTACTCTGTGGTGAATGATGGCATACCCTTCGGGCAGGATTGTTTTTGTCTGAATCCGAGAGTATCTATTTCCTTTTTTCCTGTTTGGTGGAAGATGGTTGATTGGTTTTTTGCTTTTTCCGTCTCCAGAAGTCGCCATTAGCCCGGCTCCCGCGGTATGTTTTGTTGGCTTTGGCTTTAACCTTGATTTCTTCCTGCTTTTCTTCCTGGGCCTTGATACCTTCGGTCGTGACAAACGGGTGGTCTTTTACCACCGGGATGTTTTTCCCTATCAACTTTTGGATATCTTTTAAGTAGGGCAGTTCTTCTGATTCGCAGAAAGAGATGGCCACTCCTTCATGTCCGGCACGTCCGGTACGACCGATGCGGTGCACGTAAGTTTCCGGAACATTGGGCAACTCGTAATTGATTACGTGTGATAATTGGTCTACATCGATGCCGCGTGCAGCAATGTCGGTTGCTATCAAGGCGCGAAGGGTATGGTTCTTAAAATTGGTCAAAGCACGCTGGCGTGCATTTTGAGTTTTGTTACCATGTATCGCTTCAGCTCCGATACCGGCTTTAGTCAGTACACGTGCCAATTTGTCGGCTCCGTATTTTGTACGCGTAAAGATAAGTACCGACTCGATTGATGTATCTTTCAACAGATGGATCAGCAAGTCCTTTTTTTCTTTTTTCTCGACGAAATAGACCTGCTGTGAGATGATGTCCACAGTCGAAGAGGCCGGGGTCACTTCCACTTTCTCCGGTTTAGTCAACATCGAATTTGCCAACGTTTCTATTTCCGGTGGCATGGTCGCCGAAAAAAACAAAGTTTGTCTTCGGGCCGGTAGCAGTTTCAGGATGCGTTTGATGTCATGGATAAATCCCATGTCCAGCATACGGTCTGCTTCGTCCAATACAAAAAAATCAAGTGAACTCAGGGAGATAAATCCCTGTGATATCAAATCCAATAATCTGCCGGGAGTGGCAACCAGTATCTGAATACCGCTCCGTAGAGCGTCAGTCTGTGGTTTCTGTCCTACTCCTCCAAAGATTACGGCATGTTTCAGACCGGTATACCGTCCGTATGCTTCGAAACTTTCACCTATCTGAATTGCAAGTTCCCGGGTTGGCGTCAGCACAAGTGCCTTGATACCTTTACGATGGTCGGTTTTATACAATTTTTGCAAGATAGGGATAGAAAAAGCAGCTGTTTTACCGGTACCTGTTTGAGCACAACCTAATAAATCTTTTCCTTGAAGTAAAATGGGGATTGACTGTTCTTGTATTGGGGTGGGAGAGGTGTAACCCTCTTGTCTTAAAGCCTTTAAGATAGGCTCTATCAAATTCAAATTTTCAAATGTCATGTACAATAATTGAATGAGCCTCTCGGCTCTGTTATGTTATATAGCACAAAGATAGGGTAATCGTAAGACGTAAATCCTTTTTTCTGTAATGCTTTAATCTTATTTAACTAAGGTGAAGGGCATATCATCGGAGGTTTAAGCGTACTTTTGCCTTTCATTATATAAGTAATCTAAATTTGTATAAGAAGAAATGAAAGGTAAAATCGTTTTTATAACGGGAGCAAGCAGTGGCATTGGTGAAGGATGTGCGCGTAAGTTTGCTTCGCAAGGTTCGGATTTGATTCTGAATGCCCGTAACGTGGCAAAACTTGAAGAGTTGAAAGTAGAACTGGAAGCTAAATACGGAGTACGTATCTGCCTGTTGCCGTTTGATGTACGTGATCGGAATGCAGCGACCATGGCGCTGGCTTCTTTACCAGAAGAGTGGAAACGTATTGATGTATTGGTGAACAATGCCGGTCTTGTGATTGGTGTAGATAAAGAATTTGAGGGAAACTTGGACGAATGGGATATTGTGATTGATACTAATATAAAAGCCTTGTTGGCTATGACGCGTATAGTGGTTCCCGGAATGGTGGAACGCGGACACGGGCATATCATCAATATCGGTTCGATAGCTGGTGATGCGGCTTATCCCGGCGGAAGCGTATATTGCGCCACTAAAGCCGCTGTCAAAGCACTTTCGGACGGTTTGCGTATTGATTTGGTAGATACTCCGCTTCGTGTGACAAACATAAAACCGGGAATGGTGGAAACTAATTTTACGGTTGTCCGTTATCGTGGAGATAAGGATGCTGCCGATGCTTTTTATAAGGGTATTCGTCCGTTGACTGGAGACGACATAGCTGAAACAGTTTATTATGCTGCCTCTGCTCCCGAACATATACAGATAGCAGAAGTGCTGGTGATGCCCACTTATCAGGCAACCGGTACGATTTCTTATAAGAAAAAAGACTGCTGAGGTATCTAAAAAAGTGTTTTTTAGGAAGATTGTTTTGTGGGGTGATAAAAATTCTATTATTTTGTCCCCTTCAAAAGAATGGATACAAGATTATTAACTAAATGTGTATAGATTATGAAAAAATTAGTAGTATTAGGGATGGGCGTATGCGTTGCCTTGGCATTTGCTTCATGTAAATCCAGCGAAAGCGCTTATAAAAAGGCATACGAGAAAGCTAAACAACAGGAATTGGCTGAGCCTCAGGTAGAAGCTCCCGTAGAAGTTACTCCGGTAGTTGCTGCTCCGGTAGAAACTAAAAAGGCTGTTGATAATGCTGCAGGCGTTCGTCAGGAAAAGGTAACAGTTGTTTCAGGTGCTGATGGATTGAAAGATTATAGCGTAGTATGCGGTAGCTTCGGTTTGAAAGCAAATGCAGAAGGTCTGAAAGATTTTCTGGACAAAGAAGGTTATAATGCAACCATTGCTTTTAATGCTGAGACAGCTATGTATCGTGTGATTGTAAATACATTTGCCGATAGGGCTTCTGCTGCGCAGGCACGTGATGCTTTCAAGGCTAAATATCCTAGTAGAAAAGACTTCCAGGGCGCCTGGTTGTTATATAGAATCTATTAATAAAAAAATCTTTTTGGTAATTTCGGGAGTGACGGATGTTGTCTCCCGGTAAAGAAGGTATCCTGTGAAGGATGCCTTCTTTTTTGTTTCACCACTTGGGTAGATACACTTTTTATTGATAACATTAAAACAGGTTCTCAAAATATTATGTATCTTTGCGGCATGACAAATACTCTTAGATCGGATTTGGTTTTGTAAACAATCTGTTTTTTTGCAACAGATTGTCCTTTCGTCTTCTCTCGGAAAACTCTTTTCGGGAGCAATTCTTTATTATTATAATTCAAGTTTAATCTGCATGCAATGCTGAAAGTATTACTATGCTTTTCGTGTATGCGAAATATATTAAGATAATGAGTAACGAAAATAAAACAATTCACGATTTCGAACTTAATTTAATCTGCGATTTTTTTTCCAATATGGAACGACAGGGTCCCGGAAGTCCTGAGGTAACATTGAAAGCATTGAGTTTTATAGATAATCTCACTGAAAAATCCCTTATCGCCGATATCGGCTGTGGAACCGGAGGTCAGACCATGGTATTGGCCGGTCATGTGACGGGGCAGGTTACAGGACTCGATTTTCTTTCCGGCTTTATTGATATTTTCAATCGTAATGCAAGACAGTCGGGCTTGCAAAACAGGGTGACAGGCATTGTCGGTTCCATGGATGATCTTCCTTTCCGAAATGAAGAGTTAGACCTGATTTGGTCGGAAGGGGCTATCTATAATATTGGTTTTGAACGGGGATTGAATGAATGGCGTAAGTATTTGAAGAAAGGAGGGTATCTTGCAGTTTCTGAATGTTCATGGTTTACGGACGAACGTCCGGCGGAAATCAATGACTTCTGGATGGATGCATATCCCGAAATCGATACGATTCCTAATCAAGTAGCCAAAATTCACAAGGCAGGCTATCTTCCTGTCGCTACATTTATTCTGCCTGAAAATTGTTGGACAGATCATTACTTTACCCCCAAAGTTGCAGCTCAGAAGATTTTTTTAACTAAATATGCCGGAAATAAAATTGCTGAGGAATTTAGTATGCTTCAATCCATTGAAGAAGAACTGTACCATAAGTATAAAGAGTATTATGGCTATACATTTTTTATTGCAAAAAAGATAGGGCTGTAATTCTTTTCATGCCTATATAAACAGTTATTTTAAGTAGGGCAGGGGAATCTGATCTAAAGGATATCGCCCTATAAGGCATCAAGCATATCTGTCGGTGCAAAGGTAAAGTCATAACTCTTTTCACCACGGAGTAACACAGAGTATCACAGAGTTTTTTTATTAATAATCAATAACTTAAAATCGGCTCTGTGTTACTCTGTGTCTCCTGTGGTGAGTTTTGACACATTTCTCCTTTAGTAAATAGGAATATGATTACTTTTTCTCACCGAACTCTTCCTGCTGTTGCTCTACTTCTTTTAGCTTGGCAGCATTTTCAGCTTTCTGTAGTCTTTCTTTTTCCAATGCCGCCTCTGATTTTGGGGCCAGGGCGTTTACTGCCTCTTGTCCGGTGAAGTTCGGAATAAGTGCTGACTCTTCCCGGTCGTATATCTGGGGGAAGTCTCCCGGTTTACTTTCCAATTCCAGCACGGCACTGCTTGGCATCTGCGAGCCTTCGAACAAGACACTGGCTGTGATTTTTATTTTTCCGGGTTTCAAAGTAGACTGAACTAATATCGGGGCTGTTCCCCAACGGACAGGGGCCGGGTTAGCCAAATTGCCTGCTCCGCCTAAAATACGTCCTTCACCTTCTATTTGAAATTTGATGGTATAGTTGTTTAAGCGTTTGATATTTCCATCTTTGTCGGCAACGGCAGCTATGACTGTGACGAAGTCAGAACCGTCGGCTTTCAGGTCTGTTCCTTCATTGTCTACCCAAAGGAGCAGCTTTTCGGGACGTCGTGCCGGAGCCACTTTGTGGGTAGCGACTACTTTACCGTCAATCAATCCTTCTGCCAATAAGTAAACGTCAGCTTGTTTACCTTGGCGTGAAAGTGCTTTATCTTTCATGAAGTCGTATACATTCTCGAATGTGATGACGGGGTGGGGCATTCCTTCTTTTTCCTGTTTATGTACATAGGTTTGCGTTTGTCCGCCTTTGAGATAAGTGAGTCTTACTTCGTCACAGTTCGAATAGACGGTGACATCTTTGCCGGAGAACGGTGTCATTTCATGGGCGATATAAACCATTGGACCGGTTTGGAAAAGGCGCTCTTCTTTTATGGGCGACCGTTGTGCCATAAACATGTAATAAGAATACTTCGGTTGGCGGAATACGTCCATGACACCTCCGTAGAAGGGATCGGGATGATAGCCGCGCTGATGATCGAACGAGTGCCAGAGGCAGCCTCCTACATGTTGCCGCGGAGTGCGGTAAAGAGCATCATAGCTGGTGTATTTATAGGATGGGCGGGCATAGTGCTGTGCTTGTATAAGCATGGCCTGCTCTCCCCAGTTGCGTGCTACGCGACTGGGAGAATTGTGCGAGTTCCAGTCATCTACATTGTCACCCCATTCGCGTGTGAAGTAAGTCAGCTGTTTCTTGATATCGTTAGTCGAATAGGCTCCTCCGTCTCCATTGAGCGGATGGGTAAAAAGTATCTGGAAATGTTCTTTCCCTTTGGCTTCGCTATCGCATCCGCTATAACAATAGGGATATGGATATTCTGCCTCTACAATGTCATGTGCGTTCCGGGCGAAATTTGCCGGATACCATGTCTCGTTCAAGATCGGTTCCCACATCCATACGCAAGGATGATTGCGGTCTCGACGAACCAGGTTACGGATATCGCTGTATACCCGCTGTGCAAAGACCGGAGCATCATTCCAGAATTGCCAGCCCGGGGTATTGACGATTACAAATAATCCCAATTCATCACAAGCATCCATGAAGGCCGGGTCTTGCGGGCAGTGAGCATTACGAATTACTTTCATTCCGGCATCTCTCAGCTTTTTGGCATCCCGCCAGTGAATACTGTTAGGTACCGCATTGCCCACAATTGCGAAATCCTGGTGCCGGTTGGCTCCGATTAACGGAGCTTCATAAGGTTTACCGTTCAGCCAGAATCCATCTTCTCCTTTGAATTCGATACTGCGTATTCCGATCCGGCGCCGGTAACCATCTATCGGATTGCCCTTTTCGTCACGGATACGAACGATCAGGTTATATAATGCCGGATTTTCCGGACTCCATAGCATCGGACTCTTTACGGTCAGCTTATCTGATGAATAGGTTGATTTTCCGGGCTTGATCCGGATGACGGAGTTTAGAGAAGCCACTTGTTGTCCGTCCGGTTGCTGAAGTTCGTATTCGACTACACCTTTGAAAGCTTTTCTCCCGGAGTTGCGAATCTGTATTTTCAGTAATACTTCGGCAGAGTGGTCCGATACATTGTTATAAGCGACAAATAGTCCTCCGCCTGCTTCTTCGTTCTCATAATTCGGATCGGTGATGAATACCTGATTGTGTGCTATCAACCAGCAATCCCGATATATTCCTCCGAAATAAGTGAAGTCCAGCACTTCCTGTTGTTTTCCGGGAGGATAGTTGGGGTCATTGCTATTGTCAGCCCATACGGCGATCAGGTTTTCCTTTCCAAATTCCAATGCATCAGTTACATCGACGACTACCGGCAGATAACCACCGAAATGTTCGGCTAGCAATTTACCGTTTACGTATATTTTGCTTTTGCCCATAATTGCCTCAAAATGTAAAAAAAGTTTTTTACCTTTCAATGCCGCATCCGGTGTAAAGTGTTTGCGATACCAGACTTCGCCTTGGTAATTGATACAGCCGCTTGCTTCTGTAGGCAGATATTCGATACCATGAGGCAGAGAAACTACTGTCCATGACCGGTCGTCGAAATTTCCGGTTTCAGCTCCGGGGCAATTTCCTTTATAAAAACGCCATGCAGGATTCATGGAATAGACGTCTCGTCCGGAGTCTGCCAGCCGGAAAAATCCGGCAGTGGAGAATTCGGGTTGATGTGCCTTTATGCATAGCGGGGATAAAAGTAAACTGATGAATAACAGAATAATACTTTTCTTCATTGTGGTAGGGATTATGATTAGTTATTATTGATGGTTTTGAATAATTTTATAGTCCTTTTTGATAGAATGATGTAAAGTTATGAAAAAAAAATATATTCGCAAGGATATGTGAATGCTTTGTATGCATAATCTGAAAGATTAATATAAAAACGGCATGACTTGAGATAATTTTATACTATTGGAAAAATATTGAAAGAGTATATGGTTACTTAAATAACAACTGTCTCTTTGGGAACCTGAGGAAGAAAAAACTCGAACGGAGAATGATTTGATATTCTATTTGTTTTGGAACCAGATATTTACAATTGTTTGTTTGAAGCTTTGGAAAGCTTAGGTTTAACATTGTGTTAAATCTGCTTCTTTACATTCAAAAGACTTGTTGTTTGAATGTAAAAGAGGTGTTATTTGTGTATAGAGAACCAATAATAGGGAGCAAAGACTTAACAATGTTAATTAGTGATGTACTCAACCGGCATCAGCGATGAAAGGTTTTTTAGAGTTTTGCCCTTTTCTACTAAAAGAAGTTATAATTAGCTGTTTAAAAACTTTTTAAAGAGATAAAGTTTTTACTTTTGTACCTCTATTAAATGGGGGATATTATGCCTTGTAGGAAACAAGGTCGTTAAAGCGTAATAAAATGGAACATAAATACTTATTTGTCGCTGTTGATGCAGCCCTGAAAGCGGGGGAGGAAATATTGTCTATTTATACCGATCCGGCTTCGGACTTCGAAATAGAGCGGAAAGCGGATCACTCTCCTTTGACTATTGCTGACCGGAAAGCACACGTAACAATTGCCACCATTCTGAACGAAACTCCTTTTCCCGTACTGAGCGAAGAGGGGAAACATTTAGAGTATGATACCCGTCGCAATTGGGATGTGATGTGGATTGTCGATCCATTGGATGGTACGAAAGAGTTTATCAAGCGAAACGGTGAGTTTACGGTAAATATTGCGTTAGTGAAAGCCGGAGTTCCCATTATCGGAGTGATTTATTTACCGGTCAAAAAAGAACTTTACTTTGCCGGTCAGGAAATCGGTGCCTACAAGCTGTCGGGCATTACGACTTTAGAAGACGATGCAACACTCGATAAGCTGGTAGCTGCTTCCGTACGGTTGCCGCAAGACCTGCAGCGGGACCGATTTGTAGTAGTGGCTTCCCGTTCACACCTGACTCCGGAGACCGAAGCGTACATTGATGCGGTGAAGCAAAAACACAAACATGTCGAGTTGATTTCCAGCGGCAGTTCTATTAAAATATGTTTGGTTGCCGAAGGTAAAGCGGATGTTTATCCCCGTTTTGCTCCTACGATGGAGTGGGATACTGCTGCCGGGCATGCCATTGCGCGCGCTGCGGGAATGGAAATTTATCAGGCGGATAAAAAAGATGTTCCTTTGCAGTATAATAAAGAAGATTTGCTGAATCCCTGGTTTATTGTTGAGAAGAGAAGGTAAACCACTAATTGTTTGCGTTTATGACATTTGAAATTGCATTTGTGCTGTTATCCTTATTAGGGATGGTAATTGCTTTGATCTTGGACAAAATGCGTCCCGGCATGATACTTTTCTCTGTAGTGGTGTTGTTTCTCTGTGCGGGTATTTTGACTCCGAAGGAAATGCTCGAAGGATTCAGTAATAAAGGGATGATAACCGTGGCCCTGCTTTTTTTGGTCAGTGAAGGTATCAGGCAGTCGGGAGCGTTGGGGCAGGTTGTCAAGAAGTTGCTTCCTCAGAAACGGACGACGGTCTTCCGGGCACAATTACGCTTATTGCCTGCGGTTGCTTTTATTTCCGCTTTTCTGAACAATACTCCGGTAGTTGTCATTTTTGCCCCGATTATTAAACGATGGGCACGGACAGTCCATTTACCTGCCACTAAATTTCTAATTCCTCTTTCGTACGTAACTATATTGGGAGGTATCTGCACTTTGATCGGTACATCTACCAACCTGGTTGTGCATGGAATGATATTAGAATCCGGTCATGAAGGATTTACCATGTTCGAATTGGGCAAAGTGGGTATCTTTATTGCAATAGCCGGTATTATTTATCTGTTTGCTTTTTCTAAGAAACTGCTTCCGGATGCACGTCCCGATACAGCTGTGCCCGATGAAGAAGTAGAAGAAGGCGATAAGCTTCACCGAGTGGAGGCAGTACTTGGTGCCCGTTTCCCGGGTATCAACAAAACTTTGGGAGAGTTTAATTTTAAACGTCACTATGGTGCCGAAGTTAAAGAAATAAAGAAACGTAACGGACAGCGGTTCATCAACAACCTTGAAGAAGTGATCTTGCGTGAAGGAGATACGTTGGTGGTAATGGCGGATGACACGTTCATACCCACTTGGGGAGAATCTTCCGTGTTTGTGCTGTTGGCTAACGGAAATGATAATGAACCGATACCGGGAAAAGGAAAACGTTGGTTTGCATTGATTCTGCTGATCCTGATGATTGCCGGTGCTACTATCGGTGAGCTTCCGGTAGTGAAAGAAATGTTTCCGGACATGAAGTTGGATATGTTCTTCTTTGTTTCTGTCACTACCATTATCATGGCTTGGACTAAAATTTTTCCGGCACGTAAATACACTAAATATATTTCCTGGGATATCTTGATTACGATCGCTTGTGCTTTTGCTATCAGTAAAGCAATGGTAAATTCGGGTGTGGCCGATAAGGTTGCAGGATTTATAATCGGCATGAGCCATGACTATGGCCCGCATGTATTACTGGCAGTTTTATTTATTATCACCAATTTGTTTACGGAGCTGATAACAAACAATGCCGCTGCTGCATTGGCTTTTCCGTTGGCTCTGTCGCTTTCGGTCCAGTTGGGTGTCGACCCTACACCGTTCTTTGTGGTCATTTGTATGGCTGCATCTGCCAGTTTTTCTACACCGATCGGTTATCAGACAAATTTAATAGTACAGGGTATCGGCAACTATAAGTTTATGGATTTTGTCAGGATCGGATTGCCATTAAATCTTATAACATTCCTGATTTCCATATTTCTGATCCCTTTAATCTGGCCGTTTTAGTAATTGAAACAACATCTAACATATTATAATGGAAGAAAATAATAATATATATCCGATATTCGACCGGATGCTGACCCGGCAGGATAAAGAAGAACTCTTGAAACAGCGTGGTGTGATGATCTGGTTTACCGGGTTGAGCGGATCGGGTAAGAGTACCATTGCCATCGCTTTGGAACGCGAACTGCATAAACGCGGATTGTTGTGTCGTATCTTGGATGGAGATAACATCCGTACAGGCATCAACAATAATCTGGGCTTTTCCGAAACTGACCGGGTAGAAAACATACGCCGTATAGCCGAGGTTTCGAAACTTTTTATTGATACAGGCATTATTACAATTGCTGCTTTCATCAGCCCTAACAACGATATCCGTGAGATGGCTGCCCGCATTGTCGGACCGGATGACTTTCTGGAAATATTTGTCAGCACTCCGCTCGCCGAATGTGAAAAGCGGGACGTAAAGGGATTGTATGCCAAAGCTCGTCGGGGAGAAATAAAAAACTTTACCGGAATATCCGCCCCTTTCGAAGCTCCCGAACATCCGGCTTTGTCACTTGACACTTCCGTATTGTCACTTGAGGAGTCTGTCAATCGATTGCTGGAAATTGTGTTGCCTCGGGTAAGCAGACATGAATAAAATATAGATGAAGAAATAATCATAAAAATGAAAGAAGAATATAAGTTAAGCCACTTGAAAGAACTCGAAGCCGAGTCCATCCATATTATCCGCGAAGTGGCGGCGGAGTTTGAGAATCCGGTCATGCTGTATAGCATCGGGAAGGATTCTTCGGTTATGGTACGCCTTGCCGAAAAAGCTTTTTATCCGGGCAAAGTACCGTTTCCTTTGATGCATATCGATTCAAAGTGGAAATTTAAGGAAATGATTCAGTTCCGTGACGAATATGCCAAAAAGTATGGCTGGAATCTGATTGTGGAAAGCAATATGGAAGCTTTTCATGCAGGGGTAGGGCCTTTTACGCATGGCAGTAAGGTGCATACGGACTTGATGAAAACACAGGCTTTGTTGCGTGCGTTGGATAAATATAAATTTGATGCTGCCTTCGGAGGTGCTCGCCGCGATGAAGAGAAATCGCGTGCTAAAGAGCGTATATTCTCTTTCCGTGATAAGTTCCATCAATGGGATCCCAAAAACCAGCGTCCCGAATTGTGGGATATCTACAATGCCCGTGTACATAAGGGTGAAAGTATACGTGTATTCCCGTTGAGTAACTGGACCGAACTGGATATCTGGCAGTACATTCGTTTGGAGAATATTCCGATTGTACCGTTGTATTATGCCAAAGAGCGTCCTGTGGTGCAGATGGACGGTAACTTGATTATGGCTGATGATGAACGTCTGCCGGAAAAATATCGTGATCAGATCGAAATGAAAATGGTACGTTTCCGTACATTGGGATGTTGGCCGTTGACCGGTGCTGTCGAAAGCGAGGCCGACACCATTGAGAAGATTGTTGAAGAGATGATGACTACCACTAAGAGCGAACGTACGACCCGTGTTATCGATTTCGACCAGGAAGGTAGCATGGAACAGAAGAAACGCGAAGGATATTTTTAAACATTACAACTATGGCAGATAAATTAGATATAAAAGCATTTCTGGATAAGGACGAACAGAAGGATTTGCTTCGTCTGTTGACAGCAGGTTCGGTAGATGACGGAAAGTCTACATTGATCGGACGTTTGCTGTTCGATAGCAAAAAATTGTATGAGGATCAGCTTGATGCATTGGAGCGTGATAGCAAGCGGTTGGGCAATGCCGGCGAACACATTGATTATGCCTTGTTGCTGGATGGCTTGAAAGCAGAGCGTGAACAGGGCATTACGATTGATGTGGCTTATCGCTACTTTTCTACCAATAACCGTAAATTTATCATTGCTGATACTCCGGGGCACGAACAGTATACCCGTAATATGATAACCGGCGGTTCGACCGCCAATCTGGCTATTATTCTGGTAGATGCCCGTATGGGAGTAATTACTCAGACAAGACGTCATACATTTCTGGTATCTCTGTTGGGAATCAAGCATGTAGTGTTGGCTGTCAACAAGATGGACCTGGTAGATTTTTCGGAAGAGCGCTTCAATGAGATTGTAGCAGAGTATAAGAAGTTTGTAGCTCCTTTGGGGATTCCCGATGTGACTTGTATTCCACTGTCCGCACTCGATGGAGACAATGTGGTGGATAAGTCGGAAAGAACTCCGTGGTATGAAGGACTTTCCTTGCTCGATTTTCTGGAAACAGTCCATATCGACAGCGATAATAACTTTAGTGATTTCCGCTTTCCGGTACAGTATGTACTTCGTCCGAACCTCGACTTCAGGGGATTCTGTGGTAAGGTGGCATCCGGCATCATACGCAAGGGAGACAAAGTAATGGCTTTGCCTTCCGGTAAAGTATCTCATGTGAAGAGTATCGTTACTTTTGATGGTGAGCTGGATTATGCTTTTCCCCCACAGTCGGTCACACTGACACTTGAAGACGAGATAGATGTCTCAAGAGGGGAAATGTTGGTTCATCCGGATAATTTGCCTATTGTGGATCGTAATTTTGAAGCAATGTTGGTGTGGATGGATGAAGAACCGATGGATATCAACAAATCGTTCTTTATTAAGCAGACAACGAATGTCAGCCGCACGCGTATCGACAGCATAAAATATAAAGTGGATGTCAATACGATGGAACATTCGTCTGTTCCCTTTTTGTCTTTGAACGAAATAGCACGTGTGGTGTTTACTACAGCTAAAGAACTGTTCTTTGATCCGTACCGGAAGAATAAATCGTGCGGTTCGTTTATCCTGATCGATCCGATAACCAATAATACCAGTGCTGTGGGAATGATTATCGATCGTGTGGAAAAGAAAGACATGAATATTGCCGATGATTTTCCGGTTTTGAATCTGCCTGAATTGGGCATAGCTCCTGAACATTATGAAGCTATTGAGAAGGCGGTAAAATCATTAAGTGAACAAGGTTTCGAAGTCAGAATAGAGAAGTAAATGATTATTCGGTGTGCCGATATGCCTGCTGCATGCAGTTTGTCGGCACATTAACAATGAACACATTATTATGGGATTACTTGAATTTAACAAACTTCCGATAAATACTTTAGTAGGGGCAGACTGGCGGACATTTAAAGCTATTACCGGAGGAAGGGAGATCGATGCGGCTTATACAGGTAAATATCGTCTGACAAAGGCAGTTTGTCGCTTACTGTCTACTTTGGCTCCACTTCAGGATAAACGTTATGAGAAGCTGCTGGCAAATAAGCCGTTGGAACACGATCCGGTCTTTATCCTTGGTCACTGGCGTAGCGGAACTACTTTTGTACACAATGTTTTTTCGTGCGATTCACATTTTGGCTATAACACCACTTATCAGACTGTATTTCCGCATTTAATGATGTGGGGACAGCCATTCTTTAAAAAGAACATGAGTTGGCTGATGCCGGATAAGCGGCCAACGGATAATATGGAGCTGGCTGTCGATTTGCCGCAGGAGGAAGAGTTTGCCCTTGCCAACATGATGCCTTATACCTACTATAATTTCTGGTTCTTGCCAAGATATCAGCAGGAATATGCAGATAAATACTTGCTTTTCGATACTATCAGTGAAGCGGAATTGAAGGTTTTTGAGGAGACTTTTACCAAATTGATTAAGATCTCTTTGTGGAATACGCAGGGTACTCAGTTTCTTAGCAAGAATCCCCCTCACACGGGACGCGTGAAGGAATTGGTGAAAATGTTCCCCAATGCGAAATTTATTTATCTGATGCGTAATCCGTATACTGTATTTGAGTCTACCCGTAGTTTCTTTACTAATACGATTCAACCCTTGAAGTTGCAGGATATCACTCCGGCTGAGTTGGAGAACAATATACTCTCTATTTATGCCAAATTGTATCATAAATACGAGGCCGATAAGCAATTCATTCCTGAAGGAAACCTGATGGAGGTGAAGTTTGAAGACTTTGAGGCAGATGCTATGGGAATGACTGAGAATATTTATCATGCTTTGGATATTCCGGGATTTGCCGAAGCGCGCGGCTCGATAGAGAAATATGTGGGAGGTAAAAAAGGATATAAAAAGAACAAATATAAGTACGATGACCGTACTGTGCAGTTAGTGCAAGATCATTGGGACTTTGCACTGAAACAATGGGATTATAGTTTATAAAAAAAGGAGGAAAAATGATTCAGAAGACATATCGCCTGTGGGTGGCAAGTCTGCTAACTTTGTGTTCAGCTTCTGCTGTAGCGCAGCAGAAAGTAGAGATACTCCCTTTTGGGAATATGGATCAATGGGTGACACGTGAAATAAAAGAGTCGGGCATTATTGGTGGAAATACCAAAAAAGTATATGCCATTGGCCCTACCGAAACCATTGTGGGTGCGAAGCCTTATGCAAATAAAGGTGGTTCACCCTGGGGAACTTCTAACGTAATGGCACGTGTGTCGGGTATTACCAAAACCAATACTTCGGTATTTCCCGAAACCAGAGGAGACGGTTTCTGTGCCCGTCTGGATACTCGTATGGAGAGTGTAAAAGTACTTGGTATTGTAGATATCACCGTACTTGCTGCCGGATCTATGTTTTTGGGAACGGTTCATGAACCGATTAAGAGTACCAAGAATCCGAATAAGATGTTGCAGATGGGAATACCGTTCACTGAGCGTCCGTCGGCTATTCAGTTCGACTATAAAGTGAAAATGTCCGATCGTGAAAACCGTATACGTGCAACGGGATTCAGTAAGATAACGGATGTGCCGGGTAAGGATTTTCCGGCTGTTATTTTATTGCTACAGAAACGTTGGGAAGATGCCAAAGGCAATGTGTATGCTAAACGTATCGGGACAATGGTGAACTATTACTATCATTCGACTGATTGGAAAAATGGTTCAAAATACGATATCATGTATGGTGATATCACGAAAGATCCGGCGTATAAAGCACACATGATGCGACTTCAGGCCTCTGAATATTTTACGGTAAACAGTAAGGGCGAAAGTGTGCCGATTCATGAAGTGGCGTGGGGGGAAGCTGATGATGTGCCGACGCATATGATACTTCAGTTTACATCCAGTCATGGTGGTGCTTATATCGGTTCACCGGGAAATTCGCTCTACATTGACAATGTAAAACTGATCTATTAAGTCCCTGCTTAAATTTTTCTAGATTAAATTTATATGGGTTTATTGACCCGTTTAGAGTTTCTTTCCGGTCTCTTTCCGGGTAAAATTTAAACAGGTTTTAAGTTGAGTTCAAGCTAGCAGTAGTTATGGTAGCTTTATGTGGCAACCGGACTTTCAGCCTTAGGAATTAAGAGTTTAATATACTTTTCTATAAATCCGAATCTGGCTGCTGCGGTTTTGCCTGTCTGTGCAGTGTATCAATAACTACTATAACTACTGTTATGTCGACTTATTCTATTTTAATCTTAAATCGATTTGTCCATAGCAGGGCAGAGCCGTTCGAATCGACTGTGGCATTTAAGCTGAAATGGGAAAAGATTTCGGGTAGGAATTCCAATTGCATCAAGGTCGTACCATCTGCTCCGGCTTCAAACAGATGACTGATGTCCGAAGTGGTAATCATAATTTCTCCTTCACGAAAAGTGATACTCTCATGATCCGGATGGAGAATGCAGCTTCCCTTTTTCACATAGTTTATTTCGATACGTAAATGCTGATGTGATCCATACATCTCACCGGGATGGAATGAAATGAAACGAAAAACGTCAGCCAGGCGCTTGGTTTTAATATTTTCTGTGATGCTTTCTAATAGTTCCCGAAGTGAATACTGCTCTGTCCGATTGTCCATGTTATTGCTTTAAGGTTTATATACCGGATATAGATTTACAATCTCTACTTTTTATATAAAAAAACAAATGATGGATAAATTGGGGGGATAATTTTCTTCTTTCAAATTCAGAAAGAACGTATAACAGTGATGGCGGAAGAATAAAAAAGAGTGCGTCTCAGCGACGCACTCTTTAAAGTATAGAGCCAAAAACTTTCCCGCCCTATTGGGAATCGAAACCCTATTATTCTAAAATTACAACACGGTTCAGGAAGTTCTTGCCAAACATGTTGGCTGTTCCACCAAAACCGACGAGTTCCAGTTGATCTTTGCTTACGCCTTCTTTGATAAGAGCGTCATAAACGGCTTGAGCACGGGCCTCAGACAGTTTCTGGTTCCACTTGGCACTACCTGTAGCCTTATCTGCATAACCGGCTATTTTGTATTTCTTATCCGGGTTGGCTTTCAAGATCTTAGCGGCCAGTTGGATGTTAACCATACCATAGTCGTCGATCTTAGATTTACCAATCTGGAAGAAGACTGCGCGAGGGCCGGCTACTTCGATTTCTTTCACCACTTCTTTCGTTACAGGTTTTACGTTAGCCAGCGCGTTTTTGGCATCGGCTAAGTCCGATTGCGCTTTTGACAGTTCACTTCTGTAACGATTCAGTTCTTCGTTGATAGCGTTTTGGTCTACCTGCGCACCGCAAGAAACGAATCTCTTGCCACCGAATGTGTAAGTCACACCTGCTGTCAGAGAAACAGCACCGTCGGTACGAGCAGAACTATAATGTCCGAAGACAGAAGGAGAGACTTCACCTCTTGCTTCTACATTGATATCCAAATATTTGTTGATGTTGAATTGTCCCATCAAACCGACAGAACCATTAATCAACGCATTCAGTTTATCTTGATTACCATAGGCCTTGGCAAACGTAAGTCCCGGACCTGCAAATACGGATACAGTGAACAAGCGATCTGGATTATAGCCTCCGATAGCGTTTGACAAGTTGAACAATCCGTCGGCACGTAGAGTGAAGTATTTTTTATTCTTCATCTTATTGTATTCGCCTTCCGGCATTCCATATTCGGAGTATAATGTACTCCAACATCCGGCTACCTGGCCACGGATCCCCCAAATAGGGTTGAACAGTTTACCGACTGATGCGTGTATCAGTGGAGTTATGGCATGTCCAAAGCCATAATCAAAGTTGTCGGGGTTGACACATCCCTGTGCTCCTACACCCACGCTGATAAAGATATTATCTTTAGCTTTTTCGCTATAATAATGCTCTTTTGTCTGCGCTGAGGCTGAGACGGCTGCGCCTGTCAACAGTAAAGACAATATTGCTATTTTACTTTTCATGTTATTTCATTTTTTGTTTTAACTCTTTGTTTCGTTTTTGCTTTTTCATTCCATCTTTTCCGGACAAGCGGAACTGGAAAGTCAATCCACCTGTGAAATATTTCATTCTTTGGAGTTCCACTTGTGCATGCAAATGGTTGAAAAGCAAATAGGTGGCACCTAACGCAAAATCTTTCGAATCATATTCGGCAATTAATCTCAATTGCGGATGGAAAGACGGGTTATAACTGATACCTGCCGCGATCCCATTCAGTTTGTACTCTATCCTTTTGTTATAAAGATAGGAGAGGTGTACTCCCACTGTCTCTCTTCCTAATTGGACATGCCTGGTGGCTGCGATGTAGAAACGACTGAAGTATCCGTTACCTTCCGTCGGAGCCACAACTCCGTTGCCGGACGAGGTAAAAGGATCGGAAGTGCCTACTACAACAGCGGGCATGTATTTCCAGAATTGCCCTTCTTTCAGTGCCCGTAATCTGAGAGAAAAATACCGGTCCTGATTCGTAAAGCCTGAGTAACCATAAGGTTTTAATCCAAGAGCTTCCGCCTTAAATAAAGTACAGGTATATGCTACTTCCATCCAAGGTAAAATGGTTACATTCAGGTAGTAATTGTACGTGTGGTAGTACCACGTTGGAGGAGTTATCTCCTTATTCATAAAGTTTGCACCCAGCATGACTGTTTTGTCCTTCTGCATTTCTGCCGAGGGAGCATGCAGCAATCCTGTAGTACCGTAGGTCAATTGAGCCGAAAGCATAAAGGGTATAGCTATAAATAGCGATACTATGAAGATTCGTTTTAAATTTACTGTATACATTCTCTACGCTTTCGGTTCAATGATTTCAATTACTACATTTTATTCTCTCGGTTATTCAGAGATGATAATACCACCACCGGCATTCAGGTCATCGCCGTGACCATGACCATGTCCGTGACCAATCGCTTCAATCGTTCTAACAACTACTGAAGAAATCTTGCTGATCGTAACTTCAGCTGTTTTCTTTTCGATTGCTTTAGTTGCTTTATTATAAACAGCAAACGGCAATACATAGGTAGTCTTGATAACGTTTCTTGTTACGTCGAATCCTGTCAACTGAGTATAAGCTGGTACTTCAAGTTCATATGTGAACTTTTTGTCTGTAAATGCAGCTCCCGGAGTAACATTGGCATTATCGTCTTTGATAGCTTCTTCCAAAGCTGCGCTGACCATCTTGATAGTAGTTGTAGTTAGTGTGGAATGTGCTTTCTTGATAATTTCTTCTACAGAAGCACCACCTTCACACTTGATACCACCCTTCCAGTTGATTTCCATTTTTACTTTGGCAGTTTCACCTTCAGTGTAGCATGCTTTGTCGAATTTCATAGAATCCAAGGCTGCTTCAGCCGTAGCTTTGCTGTCGGCTTCTTCGAAACCGAATTTGAATTTAGAGAAGTGGTGAACATTGCCAACAAATACTCCGTTCTGGTAAGTAGCATAGTTTTCTTCAGCTTCCCAAGTATTAGTCTTTTCATTGAAGTAAAGAGTAGCCAATGCAACTTCAGGAGTTTCTCCTTGAGCTACGACAACAGCAGGAGTAAATTTCACTTCCATCGGAGTTACGAAAATAGTTCCGGTTGGAGTACCGTCGTATTCACGGACAGAAGCACCTTCTTTACCTTCGTCAGTACGGCTGATGTTCAGGGTGCTTGCTACGCCACTTGTAAAAATGATTATAGTGTTAGCCGGAAGAACGATTTCGTCAATAACGGTTTCTTCTTTATCATTATTAGTATCAATTACTTTAGATTCCAGTTTGAAGGTCGTTTCTTTCTCGATCGGAAGAACTGCTACCTTATCGATTTCTGTCAAAGTACCGTTGGCTACATATTTTTCCATAGTGTTAACCACCTGTTCTGCTTGTGCCGGAGTAATCTTGATGTCCGATCCAGCAGCTTCCAAAACCTTGTTAATTGATTCTTCTACAGCAGATTTACTTGGAACTTTTTCACCTTCTGCTTTTTCCGGTGCGGCTTCAACAGCATTCTCTGTTGGAACTTCAATCTCTACATTGCCACCGATAAATACATTATCGTCATCATTCGGTTTTTCTGTATCCGGTTTCAGTATCAGAGTTACATTGACTGTGGTGTTAGATACTTGGCCATTGTCTACCGGTGCTATAAATGCAGTATATACATAAATCTTATAGCTGTTATGACGGATTGTTACAGTTGCTTTAGTCAGACCTTTTACTTTGTCGGCAGGAATCTCGAATTTGTAGAAACCGTTGGAAGCAGTAGTTGTTACTTCGTATCCTGACATGTTCAGTGTTACTTCAGCCTTAGTAACCATGCCACCATCCTGATTGTAGATATTTCCTGCCAAATAGTATTTAGGGGCAACCTCTACTTCTTTTTTCTGCATAGCAACAGTTACCGAAGTTTTTGCAATGAAAATACCTTCACCTTCCGGCCCGGCTACTTCACTGATCACAACGTCGGCAGTAGCCGGTTTGTATCCGTCAGCAGTGATATATATAGTGTGCTGACCCAGACCTACATTGGACATAGTGAATTCGTTACCATTCTGAATGGTTGCTGTCAATATGCCTGGCATAGTTGCGGTTTTGATAGCTACAGGCTCACCGCTTTCCGCATCAAATACAGAACCTTCAATTTGATATTCTACATCTTTTGTCGGTTTTGTTTCTTTGCCTTTTTCCATTTTAGCGTCGATGGTATAGGCTACGATAGAACCGTTTTCCTGTTTAGTAACGAATACCGAGCTTGTCACTGTTTTATAACCGCTCTTTGCAAAAGTTACTACGTTGGTTTCTCCCACTTTAGCTTCCAGAACATACTTACCGTCTGCTGCGGTAGTCATTGACTTTGAGTTTGTGACATTGGTTACTGTGACACCGTCCATTACAGCATTGCTTTCAGCATCTGTAACAATACCTGCTACTTGGTACGTCGTAGCTGTAGGGTCGGTCACTTTGGGAACATCAATCTCGTCTTTTTCGTAGCAACTTGCGAACATACCGCACATTGCCAACAGGGTTAGCGCTAACTTAGCGCCATTACCGAAAAGTTTACTTTTCATTTTCATCTCAATAAAATTAAAAATTTAATAATTCAGATTTTATAAAATATGGATTAAAACTATTGTTCTTCATTATGTTATCGTCAGGTGCTGAGCGATAAGTCTTATAGTAATATTGTTCATTTCCCGCATTATAAGACATTCCCATATTATTGGAAGGAGTGATCCGAGGAATATATCCTTTGCGTTTATATCGGTAAGGGGGTAAAGCTATTTGGAAACGGAATCCTCCATTGGCTTTCACGTCTTTGGCTTTCATTGCATAGAATCCAATGGAAGCATAGCGAAAATGCCGGATTGCTTCTACTCTAACTGCTTTCTCCTTTAATAGATATTGTTCAACTCTTGCATTTAATTCTACATTATAGCGTGGCCAATAAAAGCTTCCTCCCAATGACCATGTAGCCCGCATCTTTGTTCCATAATGCATAGTAAAACCTTCCCAATATCCTGTACCGGTATACCCGATGCGGCCTTCTATACTGAAACGTTCATCTTTAAAGTGGTGGATCAGGTTGAAGTCGATGCCATATCGGCTATTATTAAAGCTACCGATAGCCAATGTTGCCCAAAAATTATAGGGCAGACGGACTGTTTGCGATAGTTCAAGGAAACCCGGATGTAGTTTATCGTATCTGCTGGCATATCCGTCATTATATACCGGAATCACCATTTGAGCCGTGAATTTCATCCCTTTCCAGAAAGAGACTTCTATGGCGGGTGATAAATTGAAAAGCACTTGATAAATCTGTGTGATTACCAAGTTTTTTAGTGATAATTCCGGATATATTGTGATATCTACTTTATACAAAGAGCTATTTGCTTTTTTATTCCTTTTTACTTTGTTCCAGCTATTTCCCAGATTATAACTAACTTCCCAGTCTTGTCTGCTAATATTTACTGTACTATCTTTGAAAGATGGCTGATAATAAAGAGATATTTGCGGCACATTGTTATTCAAAACGATAATACGGCATGGCTTTCTTTCGGGTAATCAGTAGTTTGATTTGTAGAATATCACATCACTTACTTCGTTTCCTAATGTATTGATATACATTGGATTGATATTTTAGTAGATTTTTCGGTTCTATTAGGACTTTGGCTGGTTGCTTCTATATGGAAGTATCTCTGTTACTGAGCTGCTACTTTAATTAAGATTCATAAAGAATCTTTGTTTTATTTATAATATTTTGGTTATCAGAATTATAGTGGATTTTGAAAACCGGTTTTTGTCTGATCGCTTTTTATTAGAAATCTTTTTTCATGGACTTTTGTTACCTGTTTGTTACTTATAACAGAATAATGTCTATATTTATAACTAAAAACATACAAACAAATAATATGAAAAAAGAAGTAAGGATTAAAGAACCGGTCAGGATCAGGACTAAACGTCTGTCGAACGGTTGTGAGTCTATATATTTAGATATTTATATGGATGGAAGAAGACGATATGAATTTTTAAAGCTATATATAATACCCGAGCATACACGGACGGATAAAGATTTAAATCAGAGTACCATGAAACTGGCCAGTGCAGTGAAGGCACAAAGGATTATAGAATTGCAGAATGGAGTATACGGCTTTAACCATCAACAGGAAAAGAAAGATATAATGCTGATAGATTATATCAAGTATTTGGCAGACAAAGATATAGAAAAAACTTCAAGGAAAGTGTCTATGTATACACTGATATACCATCTTCAGCATTATGATAAGATGGGTATCAGGCTCAGACAGGTAGATAAAAAGTATATACTTGGCTTTGTTGAATACTTGAAGACGGCAACTCAGAAACACTGTAAAAGTGTGAAGAATATAAGTGCCAATACTCAAGTTCATTATTATAAGGTTTTTCATCATTGCCTGAATAGTGCTGTAATTGATGAAATTATAACTTCAAATCCAATGGATAAGATAAAAAATGAGGAAAAGCCTAAGCGGAGAAGGACTGAACGGGCATTTCTGACTATTGATGAATTGAAAATATTGTCACAAACAGATTTTCATAATGCGACTTTAAAAAAGGCTTTTCTATTCAGTTGTTTTTGTGGACTGAGACATAGTGATATAGTGGCACTTACATGGGGAAATCTGAAAAAGGGAAAAGTCGGTAAAATGGAGCTGCATATGACGCAACAGAAAACTCAGGAAATCCTCTCTCTTCCTCTGAGCAAGGAGGCTTTGAAACAACTTCCTGTCCGCGGAAAAGTACCTGATACAGAGAAAGTGTTCAAAGGGCTTATCAGTTTAGGAAGAACCAATGAAATATTACCCAAATGGGCTGCTAAAGCCGGTATTCAAAAGCATATTACTTTTCATTCGGCACGACATACCCATGCCACAATGATGATTACTCTTGGTGCCGATCTTTATACGGTATCTAAACTCTTGGGACATACCAATATTCAAACAACTCAGATTTATGCCAAGATAGTGGATGAAAGTAAAGAGAAGGCTATCGATTTAATTCCGGATATAACTTGAGAGGATGATGTATAGCAAGGTTAGATAGTTGCTAAAAAACGAATCTCAAAAAGATACAAGAGGCTAAGAAAATGCTACAAAAGAATTTTTGTTTTGTAATGTGTTGAAAATGAATGTTCTATATATTAATATCCTGCATTTACAAAGTTAACTTTAAACCTGTGTTAAAGTTAACTTTGTAAATGCAGGATATTAACTTCGTAGATGTATCAAGTTAACTTCGTAAATCGAGAAATATGATTATCTCTTTGGATGATTAACATTGTTAATGCAATAATTTCAATCTTTGTGTTATTATATATAAGAAATACATTATTATATGTATTGATGTTTTTTATCTATTTTTTATTTGGGTGGTTAATAAATATATATTTGGTTAGATTAGCTACTGCCTGATTTTACCGGAATTTAGTAAATTTGTAATATAGTAGATATACTATTGAAAATTTGATCTTACTATATAATACGATTTGATTTTATTAATTTGTTAGCCTTATAACTCTCTCTATTAGTGATTCTAAAATAGGAGGTGGATATTATTTAAGATTACAAGTGGGTTTTCTGGTCCATTTTTAAGCAAACAGGTATTTGGATGAAAAAAAACTGATACAAATGTGCGAAAAAACATGTAAAATTCTTTGGTATTATTAAAATTGTGTCTATTTTTGCACCATATTTTGCATCCATAAATTTAGATGCTTAAGTTATAAAGCAAACAAATGAATCACAAAGGCCCTTACATGAGGAAAAACATAACAATTGGCACTACTTTGCGCAGAATTTCACTCATATTATTCTGTTTACTTCCTTTGAAGGGGATTTGTCAAACAGGAGAGGCCACTGTTGACGCACTTGTTAAGATGGGATTTGAAAATGTAGGGTGGACAGAAGATACTGAAGAACGGGTTTTTGTGATACAAAACTCAGCCTATCGCCTTGAGGGAGTTGGAATAGGTAAAGCGGTTGATTTGATCCAGAAGATGGGTTTACCCGAAAATAAGCCATGTAGGTTAATAGTTTTGGACAATAATGTTCCTCAGATATCCCTCTATTATCAGCCGATGAAAGGAGATAGTATTGCTGAAGTCAGTCGGGCTGATTGGAGTGTAAGTTATGATTTGGGAGAAGGATGGAAACAAGCGAGACGGATTAAGAAGCAAAATAGCTCTTTGTTTAAAGTAGATATAGTGGTGTATCCGGAGTTGTTGTTTAGAAACTATATTTTATCTAAGGTCTATGAAATAGTGGTTAATGTTTCTCCTGCCATAGAAGTTTCTTTGTGGAAAGGAATGAAACTGACTGGACAAGTAATTTTTCCTATCTATAATGATTATGGACAAAGGTATAAGCAAATCCGTCCAGGTTTTGTGACTTTGTCGCAGACAGTACGTTTACCACAGCGTACATTCCTGACTGCTTCGGTCGGTTTTTTTAATAAATTTCGTTGGGGAGGAGATTTGAAAGCAAAGCACTTCTTTAAAGATGAACGTTTTTCGGTAGATGCGCGTATCGGATATACCGGAAGAGGATACTTTGAAGATTGGGCTTTTTATCATGGAACCAAATGGACCTTGACAGGTTCTATTGGGGCGAATTTCTATTGGCCAAAGTATAATACGCAGTTTAGTTTAAAGGGGGAAAGATATTTAGAAGGAGAGTATGGTGCACGTTTTGATATGATTCGTCATTTTCGATACGCTTCTATTGGCTTTTATGGAATGAAGGTGCAACATGCGGGTAACAAAGGGCTGAATGGCGGCTTCTTGTTCCAGATAGCATTGCCTCCGTATAAATATAAGAGAAAAGGTTATATCCCAAGAGTGATACCCAATAATTTCGGATTCCAATATAATGCGGGTAATGAGCGTATATATGGTAAAGGATATAGTCCTCAGGCAAGTGATAACGTGATGGAAAATAATAGTTTTAATCCATATTTTATAAAATCAGAATTATTAAATTTTTAATTTTATTGAGATGAAAATGAAAAGTAAATTTTTCGGTAATGGCGCTAAGTTAGCGTTAGCCGTTTTGGCAGTTTGCGGTACACTGTTTACAAGCTGCTATGAGAAAGCAGAAGTTGATGAAGCAACAAAGCCAGCCCCTGCAAAGTATTATATTGCCGGTACTATTACTGACGCAACAACAGGTCAGGTATTGACTACTGCTACAGTTACATTGGGTGGTGAATCTGTCGGAGCTACATTCAACAAAGAAGTTTCTTATAAGGCAGAAGGATATAGCCTGGAAGTTTCTGCAACAGGTTATTATACTGTATCAAAACAAGTATACTTGAATCAGGTTAGTGATGGCCAGACAAGTGTTGCAACTGTAGATGTTGCTTTGGTTTCTGTTGAGGCTACAACTATTCCTCCGGTAGTTCCTCCGACTGATCCTAAGACTGATGTAGCTGAATCTGAAGCTAAAGCACTGGAAGCTAAAGCTGCCGAAGAAGCTAAACCTTCTACTGAAACAATTAAGAACATGTGGGATGGTGCAACAGCTACAGCTGACGAAAAGGCTAGCCTGGAAACTACTAAAGAATTGACTGGTAATGTTACTACCGGTACTACTACTGCTGAAGCTCAACCTGATGGCTCAATCTTGGTTACTACTCCGTTTAATTTTGCAAACTCTGTTAAGGATGCTGCTATTTTGGTTCCTTATTTCTATAATGAAGGTTGCGAACTTATCGGTGATGTGAAAGAAGTTGCTGCTCCTGTAACAAGAGCTGAAGGTACTGTTTCTGCTGATATTCAGGCTGCTTTCATTGCAAATGCTGCTAAAGCTTTGAATAAGAATGCCGGATTCGTACAGAAGATCGGTTATGCTAAAATCAGCGTATTGAGCGGTTATGGTATTATCGGCTATAGAGTTCAGGGACAATTGGTTTCTAAGAAACTGACATTCTTGATCTCTGGCAAATATTATGAAGGTATCGTTTCTTATCAGAAGGGCGTAATGATCTATCCTAACTATTACAGCCACGATACTCACGATTCTCATGATTCTCACGGTTTCAACCCGAATGCCGGTGGTGGATCTAACGACTAATCAGAGTAAAGTAATTGTTGAGAATTGAAAAGTACGAGTTGAACCGAAAGTATAGAAATTGCAGATAATGATGAAAAAGATACTTCTTATAGGCTTGTTCCTTTGCTGTCATTTGGCACTTTCGGCTCAGTTGACGTACGGAACTACCGGTCTGCTTCATGCCCCGTCAGCAGAGATGCAACGGGATAAGACGGTAATGATCGGTGGAAATTTTTTAAATAAGGAGATAACTCCTCCTACATGGGATTACCATACGTATAATTACTTTTTGAACGTAACTATCTTTCCCTGGCTGGAAATAGCTTATACATGTACGTTGTTTCAGTCGCAGACGATAGGGATTGATTGGAAGGTCGGAAAGAAGAAGTTTACGAATCAGGACAGGTATTTTTCTGCCCGTTTGCGAGTTTTGAAAGAAGGACAATTGTGGAAGTACATGCCGGCTGTTGTAGTGGGAACTTCGGATCCCTATACCGAGTCTGGCGATGGCCAAGTAGGTTCTGCCGATGGTAATGGCTATTTCTGCCGTTTTTATGTCGCAGCCACCAAGCATATCCCGATTGGAAAGGAGAAGATAGGTGTACATCTGTCATATCTGTACAATCGAAGAGTGGATTACCACTTGAATGGATTAGCCGGAGGTCTTACTTACGCTCCATCTTTTGCCCCCGATCTGACAGTAATCGCGGAATATGATGCGAAAGACTTTGCGTTTGGTGCTACCTATTTGCTTTTCAACCATTTGCATGCGCAGGTAGAATTGCAAAGAATGAAGTATTTTACCGGCGGACTTACTTATAAAATCTATTTGAAGTAAGCGAGTGGGTCGGAGCAAATAAGAAACTAAAAGAGTTGAAAATATTTAAAAACAAAAAACAATGAAAAGTAAATTAGTAATATTATCTTTATTGTTGGCCGGTGCTACTGCAGCTACTGCTCAGACTAAAGAGACGTTCTACAGCGAAAGCTTCAAGGACAATATCTTTGTGAGTGTAGGTGTTGGCGCTCAGGGTTGTGTAAACCCGGACAACTTTGATTATGGCTTTGGTAAAGCCATAACTCCGCTGATCAATGTGTCAGTTGGTAAACTGTTCAATCCGGTTTGGGGTATCCGTGGTCAGGTAGCCGGTGCATGGACTACTTTGTATTCTAACTATGGACAGCCTGCCGATACTTATATTAAGAGCAAGAATAAACATTACTTCACTATGCGTGCAGACGGTATGTTTAACTTGTCCAATGCTATTGGCGGTTACAACCCGGATCGTTTGTTCACCGTTTCTGTTTTTGCAGGTCCCGGTTTGACATTTGCCAAAGCTTATGGCGATCAGGATAAAGTAAATGCGTTGATTAACGGTTCTGTTGGTTTGGCTGGACAGTTCAATATCAACAAATACTTGGATATCAACATTGAAGCAAGAGGAGAAGTTTCTCCGTCTCCGTTTGGTAATATCAGCTCTGCCCATACCGACGGTGCTGTTTCTCTGACTGCCGGTGTGACTTACACTTTCGGTGGCAAGAGATTTGTTTCTTGTGGCTCTCAGGTAGATCAGAACGCTATCAACGAAGAGTTGAATCGTTACAGAAGCGAGTTGGCTAAAGCTCAGTCTGACCTGGCTGATGCTAAGAACGCACTGGCTAACGTGAAACCTGTAACCAAAGAAGTGGTGAAGGAAATCGAAGTAGCCGGACCTCGCGCTATCTTCTTCCAGATTGGTAAATCTAAGATCGATGACTATGGTATGGTTAACATCCAGCTGGCTGCCAAGATCTTGAAGGCTAATCCGGATAAGAAATACAAGGTGGCAGGTTATGCAGATAAGGCTACCGGTAGCGCTAAGTGGAACCAGAAACTGTCTGAAGCTCGTGCACAGGCTGTTTATGATGCACTTATCAAAGAAGGTATAAGCAAGGATCAGCTTGAACTCGTCGGCTTCGGTGGTACTGCCAATATGTTTGGCAAGAACTTCCTGAACCGCGTTGTGATTCTGGAATAATACAACTTTATAAGGACGATAGTCCGATAAATTTTAGAAAGGGTATCCGAACAACGGATACCCTTTTTGTTGCTTAAATAGGCGATAATCCAAATTTTAATCGTATTTTTGCAATCCAAATATGAGTAGAATAGTAGCAATAGATTACGGACGGAAACGTACAGGGATAGCTGTGAGTGATACGATGCAGATCATCGCTAACGGTTTGACAACTGTGCCTACACACGAGCTTCTGGATTTCATTACTAATTATGTGAAACAGGAATCGGTGGAACGTATTATTATAGGTCTGCCCAAGCAGATGAATAATGAGGTCTCTGAGAATATGAAGAATATAGAGCCTTTTGTGCGTTCGCTAAAAAAACGTTTGCCCGATATGCCTGTGGAGTATGTAGATGAACGTTTCACTTCTGTTCTCGCACATCGCACGATGCTTGAAGCCGGACTGAAGAAAAAAGACAGGCAAAACAAGGCATTGGTTGATGAGATTAGTGCAACTATTATTTTGCAATCTTATTTGGAAACTAAGCGTTTGTAAAAAGAGAGAATAATTAAAAAGAATAATTTTAAGATATGATTTTACCTATTTATGTATATGGTCAACCGGTTCTCAGACAGGTAGCGGAAGATATAACTGTGGACTATCCGAATCTGAAGGAACTGATTGAAAATATGTTTGAAACGATGGATCATGCTGACGGGGTAGGACTTGCCGCTCCTCAGATCGGTTTGCCTATTCGTGTCGTTGTTATTAATCTGGATGTGCTTTCTGAGGATTATCCCGAATATAAAGATTTTCGCAAGGCTTATATAAATGCCCATATTGATGTGGTAGAGGGTGAGGAAGTATCTATGGAGGAAGGTTGTCTCAGTTTGCCGGGTATTCACGAGTCTGTGAAGAGAGGCAGCAAGATACACGTAAGATATATGGATGAGAATTTTGTAGAACATAATGAGGTGGTAGAAGGATTTCTGGCACGGGTTATGCAACACGAGTTTGACCATTTGGATGGAAAAATGTTCATAGACCATATCTCTCCTCTGCGTAAGCAAATGATAAAAGGAAAATTGAACACGATGCTGAAAGGTAAAGCACGCAGTTCTTATAAAATGAAGCAGGTGAAGTGATATGCCTGACTCTTTGAAATAAAAGTAACGGGTAAAGTTGATCGTATCGATCAATTTTACCCGTTACTTTTTTAGGAAATATCCTGAGTATCTGTCCTGCTCGGAAGTGTTATGGTTGTTTTAAATATACTATCATCATTACCGGGTTATCGTCTTCATTCAATCCTTTTAATGGTTCGATTTGGAGGATGGAAGGAGTTTTTTCAGCCTTTTCAAGAAGTTCAGGAGCTTCCCATACATATAACAGCGTATGGCTGTCAAGTGCTGTTATCGGGCGTAATGGCAAACCTGGAGTTAAGTCATTCTTTATATGGCCTGTGGATACTTTAAAACAGTTTTTGGCCTTTTTATCGTAAATAGCCATTTGTCTTTCTTGCTCTTTCTCTCCTGCCCAATTAGAGTAAGGCATGAATATGTAAGAGTCAGTCTCTATGGTATTGTATTGGATGTAAGGAGCAGCTACTTCCTGAAAGCGCTTCCCATCGCCGTTCAGATATTCAAATCTGCACTCTATCGGTAAAGAGTACTTACCCATTTGGAATATATATCGAGGCTCCAAAGTTTCTTGGGTAATAGTAAATAGAGTATCGTTATAATATTCTTTATAACAGGTATGGCTTTTGTAATGGAACATATAACGATCTATGTCACTGCTGATCATCCAGCGATATTTACTATTTAAGTCAAATAGGTCCCAACGATTGAAAATTTTCAATGTGTCACCTTTCAGATTAGAAAGGTAAATACGTTCTTTACGTTTTCCGTTATTATTGCGCATGAATGTTGCAGCAATTGTATCCTGAACACGTAACATCGCAAACTCACTTACTTCTATATTAGGAACTTTCATTGCACGGATGAATTTACCTGTTTCCATAGAATAGATATTGATTTTCCCCGTAGTTGTTAACATGTAGACCAATCCTTTTTTTTCATCCACATCGATCTGCATGATCCAGTTAAACTCACCCGGTCCGCCGCCTTTGCGCCCCAGTGTCCGTATGAATTTACCATCTTTTGTGTACTGAAATAATTTATCGATCCATGGTAGGAAGAAATATTCTTTTGTCCGGATGATATTGCTTCCCTTTAACCCTCTTATCAGGCATTTATTGTTCGTTTCCAACGGGATGTACCGAATCGAATCGGCAATCTCACTTAATAGTATCTCTTGTTCTGTTTCGATGCCTGTTTCAAAAGGTACAATTTGTGGAAATTCGGGTTTAACGATTTGGACTGCGGTGTCAGACAACTGTCCGCTGTTCTTTTTTCCTCCGCAAGATAGTAGCAGAAAGGGTAGCAGTAAAAGAAGTGATTTTTGTCTCATGTTGATTATAATTAGGTGTATAAAAGGTATAATTCGCAATTAGTCTTTTTTATTCAGTGTTTTCCATCTTCGTATGATCTGATTCGTTTCTCAATTTATGGCTATGTTACAAACGTACGTAATAATCGTAATTAAATAAGGAATAGGTCGTTAATTCATGTTAAGGATGGTTGGGAGGTACTGAATTTTTTTTATCAAACGGACTTATAAAAAAATCAAAAAATATAAAAAGTTGCCCGTAATACCGGTTTAATAGATGAAAAGCATTACTTTTGCTCTACTTAAAAAGTAATCAAAAGCCGATGATTAAAAAGATATTAGCAGCATTATTGTTGTTTCCTACATTTGCATATGCTCAGATAAACACAGACAGGGTGATGATGATTGCCCGAAACGCGTTATACTTTGAGGACTATGTCCTTTCCATTCAGTATTTTAATCAGGTGATTAATGCGAAACCCTATTTGTATGAACCCTATTTTTTCAGGGGACTTGCCAAAATCAATCTGGATGATTACCAGGGGGCTGAAGCCGACTGCGATGCGGCTATCGACAGAAATCCTTTTGTAGTGGGGGCTTATCAGATTCGTGGGTTGGCAAGAATTAAGCAGAATAAATACGATGGTGCAATTGAGGATTATAAAAAAGCGCTCCACTTTGATCCGGAGAATATTACTCTTTGGCACAATCTGACCTTATGCCATATACAAAAAGAGGATTACAAAGCTGCTGAAGATGATTTAGGCAAATTGCTTGCAGTCGCTCCGAAGTATACAAGGGCTTATTTGATGCGTGGAGAAGTCGCTTTGAAACAGCAGGATACGTTGCGTGCCCTGAATGACTTTAATACGGCCATTGAGATGGATAAATATGATCCTGATGCCTGGGCTTCCCGGGCCATCGTCAGGTTGCAGCAAGGGAAGTATGCCGAGGCTGAATCGGATTTAAATCACGCGACACATTTGAATGCTAAAAATGCCGGAAACTATATTAACCGTGCTTTGGCACGCTTCCACCAGAACAATCTGCGCGGTGCTATGAGTGACTATGACCTGGCTCTCGATATTGATCCGAACAACTTTATCGGACACTATAACCGGGGCTTGCTCCGGGCGCAGGTAGGGGACGACAACCGTGCTATCGAGGACTTTGATTTTGTACTTCAGATTGAACCGGACAATATGATGGCTACATTTAATCGCGGATTGCTTCGTGCCCAGACAGGTGACTACCGGGGCGCCATCAAGGATTATACAAAAGTGATCGATGTATATCCAAACTTCCTGGCAGGGTATTATCAGCGTGCCGAGGCACGGAGAAAGATTGGCGACCGCAAAGGTGCTGAAATGGATGAATTTAAAGTTATGAAAGCGCAACTCGATAAACAGAATGGCGTAAGCAATGCTGATAAATCGGTGGCAGACAATAAAAACGGTAATAACAAAGACGAGAATAAAACTCGTAAAAAGTCTGATAAGGATATGAATAATTATCGGAAAATCGTTATTGCAGATAATTCTGAGGTGGAACAAAAATATAAGAGTGACATTCGGGGCCGGGTACAGGATCGTAATGTGAATATTAAAATGGAACCGATGTACGCTCTCACTTACTACGAAAAGATGAGTGATGTGAAGCGGGCCGTGCATTATTATAAATACATTGATGATTTAAATCGTGCTGGTGTTTTACCCAAACGTCTGTATATCACTAATATGGAATCGCCACTTACCGAAGAACAGGTAAAGTTCCATTTTGCACTGATCGATACACATACATCGGCTATTGTTGAAAATCCCAAAGATGCGCGCACACGGTTTTCTCGTGCTCTCGACTTTTATCTGGTGCAGGACTTTGCCAGCTCTATTGAGGACTTGACTCAAGCCATTTTATTGGATGACAGTTTCTTCCCCGCTTATTTTATGCGTTCTTTGGTGCGTTGCAAGCAATTGGAATATCAAAAAGCGGAAGAAGCTAATGCCGCTTCGGCAACACCGGCCACATTGCCGGGTATTTCCGCTCCGCAAAAATCGGAAGTCAGTGTATTGGATTACGACATTGTGAAAAGTGACTTGGATCATGTGATCACTTTGGCTCCTGATTTTGTTTATGCTTATTATAATCGGGCAAATGTGTTGGCTATGCTGAAAGATTATCGTGCGGCGATTGCCGACTATGATAAAGCTATTGAATTGAACAAGGAGTTTGCGGAAGCTTATTTTAATCGTGGATTGACACATATTTTCTTGGGTAACAATAAAAACGGAATAGCTGACTTAAGTAAGGCCGGAGAGTTAGGTATTGTTTCGGCATATAATATCCTGAAACGATTTACAGAGGTGCCGGAATAACATTTTTTAGACAAAAAATAGTAAACTCAAAAAGAAATCCTTATTTTTGCGTGCAATAACGAAAAATATAACATAACATTATGATAAAAATAACATTTCCTGATGGCTCTGTTCGTGAGTATAACGAAGGAGTAAACGGACTGCAAATTGCAGAAAGTATCAGTTCGCGTTTGGCGCAAGACGTACTGGCGTGCGGAGTGAACGGTGAGATTTATGATTTAGGACGTCCCATCAATGAAGATGCTTCGGTAGTACTCTATAAGTGGGAAGATGAACAGGGAAAGCATGCTTTCTGGCACACGAGTGCCCACTTGCTGGCTGAAGCTTTACAGGAACTGTATCCGGGCATTCAGTTTGGTATCGGTCCGGCTATTGAAAACGGTTTCTACTATGATGTTGATCCGGGAGAGGCGGTCATCAAAGAGGCTGATCTGCCTGCCATTGAAGCGAAGATGGCTGAGTTGGTTGCAAAGAAAGAGGCTGTCGTGCGTCGGGATATTGCAAAAGGCGATGCTTTAAAGATGTTTGGCGACCGTGGAGAAACATATAAATGTGAGCTGATTTCCGAATTGGAAGACGGACATATAACTACATATACACAAGGTGATTTTACGGATCTTTGCCGTGGTCCTCACTTGATGACAACTGCTCCTATTAAGGCGATAAAGCTGACTTCTGTGGCAGGAGCTTACTGGCGTGGCCATGAAGATCGTAAGATGCTGACCCGTATATATGGTATCACTTTCCCGAAAAAGAAGATGCTGGATGAGTATCTGGCTTTAATGGAAGAAGCTAAAAAACGCGACCATCGTAAAATTGGTAAGGAGATGCAGTTGTTCATGTTCTCTGATACGGTGGGTAAAGGATTGCCTATGTGGTTGCCGAAAGGTACTGCTTTGCGTTTGCGCTTACAGGACTTCTTGCGCCGTATACAGACTCGTTATGACTATCAGGAGGTGATTACTCCGCCTATCGGTAACAAGCTGCTGTATGTGACTTCGGGACATTATGCGAAATATGGTAAAGATGCATTCCAGCCCATCCATACACCGGAAGAGGGTGAAGAGTACTTCCTGAAGCCGATGAACTGTCCTCATCATTGTGAAATTTATAAGAATTTCCCGCGTTCGTATAAGGATTTGCCTTTACGTATTGCCGAATTCGGAACTGTTTGTCGGTACGAGCAGAGTGGTGAGCTTCACGGGTTGACTCGTGTGCGTAGTTTTACTCAGGATGATGCACATATTTTCTGTCGTCCGGATCAGGTGAAGGGAGAATTCCTCCGTGTAATGGACATTATTTCGATTGTGTTCCGTTCTATGGATTTCGATAACTTCGAAGCACAGATTTCTTTACGCGATAAAGTGAATCGTGAAAAATATATCGGTAGTGATGAAAACTGGGAAAAAGCAGAGCAGGCCATTATTGAAGCATGTGAGGAAAAAGGATTGAAGGCAAAGATAGAATATGGTGAAGCTGCTTTCTATGGCCCTAAATTGGATTTTATGGTGAAAGATGCCATCGGTCGCCGCTGGCAGTTAGGTACTATCCAGGTTGACTATAATTTGCCGGAGCGCTTCGAACTGGAATATATGGGATCGGATAATCAGAAACACCGTCCGGTAATGATTCACCGTGCTCCGTTTGGATCTATGGAACGCTTTGTCGCTGTATTGATTGAGCATACTGCCGGTAAATTCCCGTTGTGGTTGACTCCGGAACAGGTAGTTATTCTCCCGATTAGTGAAAAATTCAACGAATATGCAGAGAAAGTGAAAACTTATCTGAAGATGAAGGAAATTCGTGCTATTGTAGATGATCGTAATGAAAAAATCGGGCGTAAGATACGCGACAATGAGATGAAACGTATTCCGTATATGCTGATTGTCGGTGAGAAAGAAGCCGAAAATGGGGAAGTTTCTGTTCGTCGACAGGGCGAAGGGGACAAAGGAACCATGAAATTTGAAGAATTTGGTGAAATTTTGAACGAAGAAGTTCAGAATATGATAAATAAATGGTAACTTTGCGCCCAATTGTAAAAGCACAGCATTTTGGTAATGTTCTAAAGACAGCTTTTACTTTAATACATAATTAAATTTGGTAGACAATAAAAAACAAACTGGAAGTAAACGTTATTTAATGAAGAATGACAGCATGAAATCGCAATACCGGATCAATGAACAGATCCGTGCGAAAGAAGTCCGCATTGTAGGTGATGATGTAGAACCTAAAGTATATCCCATTTTTCAGGCTTTAAAATTGGCTGAAGAAAAAGAACTGGATCTCGTGGAGATTTCTCCCAATGCCCAACCACCTGTTTGTCGTATTATTGACTACTCTAAGTTTCTGTATCAGTTAAAGAAGCGTCAAAAAGAACAAAAGGCTAAGCAGGTAAAAGTAAACGTAAAAGAGATACGTTTTGGTCCGCAAACAGATGACCATGACTATAACTTTAAGTTGAAACATGCCAAAGGATTTTTGGAAGATGGTGACAAGGTGAAAGCTTATGTTTTCTTTAAAGGTCGTTCCATTCTTTTTAAAGAACAGGGTGAGGTGCTTTTGTTACGCTTTGCCAATGATCTGGAAGATTATGCAAAAGTAGACCAGTTGCCGGTGTTGGAAGGCAAACGTATGACCATTCAACTTTCTCCGAAAAAGAAAGAAAGTGCAACGAAAAAGCCTGCAACTCCCAAACCAGCTACTCCGGCTGCAGTAAAAGCTGAAAAACCGGCTGGAGATAATGAAGAGTAAGAAAAATGCGTAACGCGCAGGTATAGTGCGTTGCCATATCATTTAATAATTTAAAAACAATTAAGATGCCAAAGATGAAGACTAACTCCGGTTCTAAAAAAAGGTTTGCCCTTACCGGAACAGGTAAAATCAAAAGAAAGCACGCTTTTCACAGTCACATTTTGACTAAAAAGTCTAAGAAAAGAAAAAGAAACCTGTGCTACTCTACAACTGTTGATACAACAAATGTAAGCCAGGTTAAGGAACTCTTAGCTATGAAGTAATCAAAAGCGTACAAAGTATTATTAAAGTTATTAACCGAATGCTTTAGCTTTAAGTTCGTTACGTGAAGTAACGGCGCTAACATTCAAAAAAGAGAAAACTATGCCAAGATCAGTAAATCATGTTGCTTCAAAAGCAAGAAGAAAGAAAATTTTGAAATTGACCAGAGGTTACTTTGGTGCAAGAAAAAATGTATGGACCGTAGCTAAAAACACTTGGGAAAAGGGTTTGACTTATGCGTTCCGTGACCGTAGAAACAAGAAGAGAAACTTCCGTGCTCTTTGGATACAGCGTATCAACGCTGCTGCACGTCTGGAAGGAATGTCATATTCTAAACTGATGGGTGGTCTGCACAAAGCCGGTATTGAAATTAACCGTAAGGTTTTGGCTGACTTAGCTGTTAACCATCCGGAGGCTTTCAAGGCTGTGGTTGCTAAGGCTAAAGTTGCTTAAGTTTCAACAGTTTTAAGATTTAGAAAATGCCGGGTACAATAATGTATCCGGCATTTTTCGTCTTAAAGACTAAGTTTACATTTCAAAAAATAGTCTAAGAAAGAAACAAAATTTCGCTTTTCCTTGTTTATCTCACAAAAACTATCTATATTTGTTGTAGTAAAATATTAGCCGCATTGATTGGATCGGGAAACTCATCAATTAAACTGAAAACCGAGACAAGCTTCGCTTCTCAATGGCGGGCCACATCCTTCGGGATAACTTTATAGTCGGTGGATTACAAAGAGGACGGGCACTCAAATCATGTCATTCGGAGTTTCATCACATCATCGGTGCGGCTTTTTAAATAAAAGGAAGAGGGCGGTAATCATCTAAAGACTACCGTCCTTTTTTTATGCTGTTTTCTTTAATATATATACATTATAGTTATGATATTCTATTTTTCAGGAACTGGAAATTCTAAATGGATTGCGGAGCAGATCGCTAAGGCACAAAACGAAGTGCTTGTTTTTATGCCGAATGCCATCAGAGACGGAATAGAAGAGTTTGTGTTGGCGGATGATGAAAAAGTAGGTTTTGTTTTCCCTGTTTATTCATGGGGACCTCCGTTGAGCGTATTGCGGTTCTTGGATTGGATTACTTTATCTAATTATCATTTTCAATACGTCTTTTTTGTCTGTTCCTGCGGAGATGATACAGGGCTGACGGAAGAACTCTTTCGCCGGGCATTGTCTCGTAAAGGAATGGAGTGTAATGCCGGTTTTTCAGTGGCTATGCCTAATAATTATGTTTTGCTTCCCGGATTTGATGTGGATAAGAAGGAACTGGAGAAAAAGAAGTTGGATGAAGCAGTTGGCAGGGTAGAAGAGATTAATGATTCGATAACCGGAAAGAAAATAGGTTTTCATTGTAATGAGGGAAGTTTTCCATGGTTTAAAACCAAAGTACTCAATCCGCTCTTTAATCGTTTTATGACCTCGGCAAAACCATTTTACGCCACTGATGATTGTATCGGGTGTAAACGTTGTGAAAGGATATGTCCGGTTGGGAACGTGGTGATGATAGGGTGGAGGCCTGTGTGGGGAATGGATTGTACATCCTGCCTGGCTTGCTATCATGTTTGTCCGAAGCATGCTGTGCAGTACGGAAGAAGGACTAAACGTAAAGGACAGTATTTAAATCCCAATGTGAGTATTTCACATGAGGCGGCCGCCCAATAGTAATAAGCGTATTGATAAGTGAAAAAACCTTTGTATGATCTGTTTAGAGAAAATACAAAGGTTTCTTTGGATAGTTAATCTTTTATTGTAATCCGGCAATTGGATAAATCTTCGATGATGGCAAGAGACTCTACTCTTACTCCTCTTTCTTCAAGTGTTTTACGCCCATTTTGAAATGCTTTTTCAATGATGAATCCCATTCCAACCAGATTTGCACCGGACTGTTTGATCAAATCAATGACACCTAAAGCGGCGTTTCCATAAGCTAAAAAATCATCGACGAATAATACGTTGTCTTTCGGAGTGAGGAAGTCGGAACTGATGACTACTTCATAATCACGGTCTTTGGTGAAAGAGTGTACTGTGGTACTTAGCGCATTCTGAATTGTTCTGGGCGATTTTTTTTTGGCAAAAACGACCGGCAAGTCCATTAAATATCCCGTCATTATGGCCGGAGCTATTCCGCTGGCTTCAATGGTCATGATCTTATTGACGTTTGTCCCTGCAAAGAGACGTACGAATTCTACGCCAATTGACTTCATTAGCACTGGGTCCATCTGGTGGTTGATGAAACTGTCTACTTTGAGAATTCCCCCCTCATAACATTTTCCGTCCTGTAGGATTCTTTTTTTTAATAATTGCATGATTTATAATGATAAATTTAATGTGCCCAATATACCAATGTATTTATGAATGGTGTACATTGGTATATTTAGGTTCATTGAATGATTATTTATTGTTTCTCAGATCTTTTACTCTGACAGCTTTGCCTTCGCTCTGAGGTAAAGAGCCTTTTTTTACCAACTTGAGTTTAGGCGTAACAAGTATCTCGTCTTTTAGCTGGCGGGTAATGTCTTTGCGTATCTTTTCCAGTTCGATATAATTGTCGGTAGAAAGATCACTCAGTTCTACTTCTACAATCATCTCGTCTTGATTGTTCACAGTTTCGAGCGTAATGAGATAATTGCTTCCTAGTTCGGGGAATTGTACCAATATCTTTTCTACTTGCATGGGGAATATATTTACTCCCTTGATAATGAACATATCATCACTACGGCCTTTAATACGGTCTATCCGGATATGGGTACGGCCACAAGGACAGTTTCCCGGTAAAATGCGGGTAAGGTCACGTGTGCGATAGCGTATTAGTGGCATCATTTCACGATCAAGAGTAGTGAGTACAAGTTCACCGATTTCTCCTTCGGGTACAGGTTCACCTGTCTCGGGATTAATGATTTCCACATAATAGCAATCTTCCCAAAAATGCATGCCATTCTGCTCGGTACATTCAAATGCAACACCCGGACCGTTCATCTCAGTCATGCCAAAGCTATTGTATGCTTTCACGCCAAGCATGCGTTCGATCTTTTTCCGCTGTTCGTCTGTATGCGGTTCAGCACCGATTACGAGCGTTTTAAGGGTGGTACTGCGCGGATCGATACCTTCCTCCTGAAAAACTTCGGCCAGGCGAATGGCGTAGCTGGGGATCGCATGCAGAGCTGTTGTCTTAAAGTCGGTGATAAACTTGATCTGACGCTTACTGTTGCCGGCAGCAGCGGGTACGGTCAATGCTCCCAGTCGTTCGGCTCCGTATTGGAATCCCAGTCCGCCGGTAAACATACCATAACCTGAACTGTTTTGAAAAACATCCGTATTACGTATACCTACACAATATAAGCATCGCGCAACCAGATTGGCCCATGAATCTAAGTCATGCTGTGAATGGACAATGACTGTCGGTGTTCCCGTTGTGCCGCTTGAAGAGTGGATGCGTACTCCGTCTTCTTTCATATTTCCTGCAACAAGTCCGAAAGGATAATTTGCCCGCATATCCGCCTTTGTGGTAAAAGGCAATTTACGGATGTCGTCTAGAGACTGGATACTCTCCGGAGTAATGCCATGCTCTTGAAATACTTTCTTATAATAAGGGGCATTGGCTGCTATATTTATTGTTTTTTTAAGCCGTTGGAGTTGTAATTCCTGTAGCTTCTTGCGACTCATGGTCTCTATCTCTTCTTCCCAATATTTTGTATTCATGGCTTCTGATATTTATTTAGATAAGGGGGATAATATATCAAGGTGATAATGCGACGATTGTTTCAATCACATTATCACCTTTTCCCATATTCAATTATCTCTGGTTATTTCATCGTTTTTTCTGCGATCTCTTTTCCGGCGGCCAAAGCTTTTAAATTCAATTCGACTATTGCATCGCCTTTCCGCTGGAATATTTCACGGATACTATCTTGTATCTTTTCATAATCAATGCCTAAAAACGGGATAGTGGCACCCAATAGAACGATGTTGGCAACTCGTGTAGACCCTAATTCTTTAGCTACTTTATCTACGTTCAATACGACTTTGTGTGGCAGTTTATTAATTTCTGCCATAACATCTGATTCAGCCGGATAATTGGGGATATTAACGAACGGAGTTTCATTCGTGACCAACCAACCCTCATGACCGAGGTAGGGCAGATATCTGAGTCCTTCCATGGGTTCGAGTGAAATGATTAAATCGCATTTACCCGAAGGAATCAAGTCGGAAGCAATGGGCTGATCGCTTATTCGGAGATTTGACTGTACATCTCCACCTCTCTGGCTCATGCCGTGTACTTCTGCCTGTTTCATATACAGACCATCTTTAAGAGCGGCCTTTCCGATTACTGTGGCGATAGACAGGATGCCTTGTCCGCCTACACCTGATAATATGATATCTTTTTTCATGGCTTACTTACTTCTTTTTTTACGTGCTAATGTTTGTATACACTCTCTGCGCGGGATGATAACGGATACTCCTTTATAATTAATTTCTTCGCGTATGATTTGCTTCATCTCTTCATAGTTCTTTTTCAATGGAACTACTACGCGAATGTGAGCCGGATCTACACCTAATCCGGCGCAAATGGCTTCAAGGCGACCTGTGCCGGCAGAATCTTGTCCACCGGTCATTGCTGTTGTTTCGTTGTCCGAAATGACGATGGTAACATTGGCATTTTCGTTGACACAGTCCAATAGTCCGGTCATGCCCGAATGAGTAAAAGTTGAGTCTCCGATTACGGCAACAGCAGGATGGAGTCCTCCATCGGAGGCACCCTTGGCCATGGTAATAGAGGCTCCCATGTCCACACATGAATTGATTGCGTTGAATGGGGCGTTTGCTCCTAAAGTATAGCAACCGATATCGCTGAAAACTTTGTGAGTGGGGTATTCTTCTTTTAGCACTTGAGTCAGTGTAATATACATGTCTCTGTGCCCGCACCCTTCACACAATGCCGGCGGACGCATTTCTACAATATTCGGAACATTGAATTCCGAGCTGTTCTCTTTGCCGAGCGCACGTGCAACCGTGTCCGGATTCAATTCACCGTCTTGTGATAATGTACCGTCAAGACGGCCTTTTACTTTTAATCCGATACCCAGATATCCTTTCAATTGTTTTTCAACAAATGGTTGTCCGTCTTCTAAAACAAGGATTTCGTCGCAAGCGTCGATTAATTGCATCAATTGTTTCTTGGGAAGCGGATATTGTCCAACTTTTAATACCGGATATTCGCAACCTTCCGGATAATTCTCCATTAGATAATTGTAACCGATTCCACAAGCTACAATACCAGTTTTCTTATTGGGGCCATCGATATATCTGTTATATGGTGACTCTTCTGATGCTTTGATGAATTCTTCCTGGCGTGTGAGTAGTACTTTATAACGTTTGCGTGCGTTGCCCGGGAGCAGGATAAATTGGCGCGGGTCTTCGCTGAACGAAATTTCGTTTTGTGGCTTTTGTGCTTTGTTTTCTACACCTGAACGAGAGTGAGCCAGACGTGTCACCATACGCATTAGTATCGGTTCACCTATCTTTTCAGAAAACTCAAAACCGTTGTACACCATGTCATAAGCTTCCTGCTGGTTGCTCGGTTCGTACATCGGGATCAAAGAGAAATCGCCATAAAAACGGCTATCCTGTTCGTTTTGCGATGAATGCATGCTGGGGTCATCTGCTGCTACTACAATTAGTCCGCCTTTTACACCTGTGATGGCCGAATTGATAAAACAGTCGGCGGCTACGTTCATTCCTACATGTTTCATGCAGACTAATGCACGTTTGCCAACAAAAGACATACCTAAGGCAGCTTCCATTGCCGTCTTTTCGTTGGCACACCAACGGTTGTGTATGTTACGCTCGCTCGTAATAGGAGCCATTTGAATATATTCGGTAATTTCAGTAGATGGAGTGCCGGGATAAGCGTAAACGCCTGAAAGTCCGGCATCCAATGCTGCTTGCGCAATGGCTTCGTCGCCAAGTAAGAGTTGTTTGCTCATATCTTATTTTCTTTTGGTGTTAATCACGTATTTTGTTATAATATCGGGCAAAGATACATTTTTAAGATCATTTTATCACGGGATTACTTAAAAATCTTTCTTTCATTCAGCGCTTTCCAGTATTTTCTTGCATTAACCATGTGATCTGCATAGTTGGAGGCAAAATTATGCGTACCGGAGAAATCTTCTTTTGCGCACATATAGATATAGTTATGCTTTACATAATTCAAGACACTGTCCAGCCCCTTGGGTGATGGTATCCGGATAGGACCCGGAGGCAGTCCCGCATTCAGGTAAGTGTTATAGGGAGACTGTACGTCTAAGTGTTGATTGGTGATTCTGCGTAACCCGAAATCTTGTAGTGCGAATTTGATAGTCGGGTCGGCTTGCAGGGGCATGCCGGCATGTAATCGGTTGATGTACAATCCTGCAACCATAGGCTTTTCTGCATTGTTGTTGGTTTCTTCTTCTACGATGGAGGCCAGCGTGCAAATTTCTTCAGGAGTCATCCCTATTGCTTGGGCCTTTGAGAGTCGGTCTTTGTTCCAAAATTTATCATGCTCTTTCTTCATTCGGGCTAAAAAGTCTGCTGCACTGACATCCCAATATACCTGATATGTTTCGGGAATAAATAAGCAGGGGATGGTGGCTTCTGTGTATCCCATTTTTTCCAGAAAAATAGAGTCGTATAGTGCCATGGCAATTTCAGCGGAATCTATCATTAACTGTTTCCCTACGCTGCGGACTAATCTGTCAAGTGTTCGGACACTTCCAATTGTCAGGTTGACAGGAGTTTGATAGCCTCTTGATAATCTACTGTATAATTGATAAGTGTTATCTCCGGGTTTGATGGCGTAACGTCCGGTATGGATATTTTTACTATATTCACGGAAATGGGACATCCATTTGAAGCCATTAAAGCTATGAGGGTTTCCTTGCTTTTTTATTTTATTGAAGATGGAGTCTGTAGTATCATCGCGGTCTATATAGATATAAGTTGTCTTACTTGGATGAAACTGGGGGTAAAATAGGTAGTAATAGACTGTTCCTGCACCGGCGATACAAATGAAGAAAAAAGTAGCCAGTATGCTGAGAAATATTTTCTTTCTTTTCTTATTCATATAGAATATCTAATGGTTATAAAATCGTGCCAAAGTTAAGAAGATTTCAATGATGATTGCTCTTGGATAATAAATGTTTTCTATCTGTTTAGTTATTATTTGCTTTTGGGGACTGTTGTTTTTTTCAATTCTTATCTTTCAATTGATGTGTTTGGGTTTAGATGCTCCATAAGGTGGTATCTATCCGACTTTCTATTTCATTTTCTAAAGAATCGGGGAGTGAAGAAAAGAAATCCAGTCCGGTGAGTTGTTCAATGCTGTCAATAGAGACGGCATAATTTCGTAAAGGTGCTATTGCGCGTTCATTCTTAAAAATAAATCCGATAGCTTTGGGAGTGGAACCGTGAAGAGAGAGAATGACCTTAAAGAACTTTGATGGAACAGTCACCCGGTTTTTGCCGATTACCGGAGATTTTTTATTCGTGACCGGGCCGCAAATAATAAGGATTGCACTATCGGCTACAGCCCATTCGCGGACCTTGTCCTCCAGTGTTTTCCATTTCCGACGGTTAAGTTCGGGATGTTGCGGACATACATTGCTGAAATAAAAGGATTCTTTCATGGCTTCATTACTCCATTTCATGTCGGCAGCAGGTGCCATATGACCTTTGTCAAATCCGGAACGGGAATAATCAGAATTGTTTGCCATACCTCCTTTCACGACAGGATCGGCGATGAATCGTTCGTTTCTTTTTATATTCCCTTGTGTCTTTTGCTTGGTGAGTTCGTAAGCTACCCAATTGGGGATCTTTTTATCCTTATTATAAGACACAGTATAACCTTTGTGATGAATTATCTGCTCTGTTAATGGGAATTGGGAAACCGGAATCTTCAGATTTTCATCGTGAGAATAATTGGGACGTGCAACATTCGGTCTTGATACTTTGGTTGCCTGAAAGAATACAGCTTGAATGTCCGGTGTACAGAGATAGACTCCGTAGATTAATGGTAAAATCGCAAATAGAGCTATTATCCAAAAGCTCTTAAATGAATTGTGGTGTTGTTTTTTAGATGGTCTTTTTCGCTTATTTTTCATGATATTGAAAATTTAAAGCCGGGCGTTTCGAATAATATATTGAGCGAGTCATTGTTGACACTCTCAGAATAACTATTGGGGATGATTTTTGTCGCATCAAAATTAATCAATCGATCAAGAAGTAACAAATTAAACAGGTAGAATTATGAAAGCGGCCATTGATTACAAAGAAGCAAATAGTGCACTAATCGGCGTTGACACATTCGAGGGTATATTGGGCTATATTGTAGCGACAGTTATTTCAAATAAGAACATTCAAGCTCATGAAAGGAGCGGGAAGATATATGAATGAATTTGATTATATGGAAGTATAGCATAAAACGAGGAACTAATAGAATATAGTTATCTGCCTGCAAATGATACCGCCTTTGTAAAACTTTTACGCAGACGGTTTATGCATTAGCGGATATTATGACTCTGTTTGAACTTTTTTGAATAAACTTTTATATAGGTTTTATCGATCTGTTTTGAGTTCCTTTTCGATTTATTCCCTCGTTTTTTATTCGTCACATAACCCGCTATGCAGCTCACAAAACGGGAAAATATCTTCGAAAACAAATCTCAAAACAGCTTCGAGCGAAATTTAAACAGACCTCAAAGGGCAACGATTTTTTCAGCGAATGGCTTCCAGGCTTTGTTCTGCTTGTATGTTTCGACAAGGTTTTGGGGAACTCTTATCTTTTGAATTCCTGGCGGTACGGGGTAATAGTCGGCAGTAACCATCGTAGGCGACATTAATGAAATTTCGTCCAGCGAAACAGCATTTCCGAAAGCATTGAAGTCTAATGCCTTCACACTTGCGGGTAAAATAAGAGTTTTTACTTGACACTTGTTCAGAGCACTTATTCCTATTTTAACTATGCTTGCGGGAATTTTAAGAACAGTGAGTTTAGGAGAATGGTTAAAACATTCGCTCACTATTGCTGCCGTCCTGTCAACAGGCGAAGGTGTTGTTCGGGTTCCGTAAGTTTCGATGGTAGTAAGTTCGGGACAGTTGTAGAAAGAGCGGTCAATGTGGTAAATAGTATTCGGAAGGGTTACTTTCTGAATGGAACTGCCGGAAAAAGCCTCCAGGTCAATCACTTCACTTCCTTCGGGCAGAGTCAATTCTTTCAAGTTCTTTGTCTCTATGAAAGCCGATGCACCTACAATCTTAAAAGTGGAAGGCAAAGATATAGAAGATATACCGGATTTCCCGAAAGCTCCGTTCTGTAGTTCTTTGACGGAAGTATGGCTTATGTCGATAACATTCAGATCAGTACACCCGTAAAATGCCTCCTTTCCAACAATTTCCAAAGAAGCAGGCAGTGCTATTTTTTTTATTCCGGAAAATAAAAAGGCCTCTTCCGGCAATTCCTTAATCGATGTGTGGCTTAAATCGACGATTTTCAGATTTCTGCAATAAGCAAATGCTGCCTGTTCAATCGTACTCAAAGAGGCAGGGAACAGAAGTTCACTCGCTTTGATATTCTTATTTTCAAAGGCCTTTGATCCTATTGTGCGAATACCATCCGGGAAGGTTATTGATGTAAAGTCGGAATCAATGACACTTACAACTTTATCTCCGTCTACTTTTACAGGTAATATTTGCACATCAAAAGATACTTGTTTACCATCCAATTCAAGTGTCACTATTTGAAGTTGTGCCGGTACGGAAGAATTGAAACCTTGTACCCAATCAGCAGATGGAGCTGAATTTTCTTTTATCGTACCATCGGCATAGTTTATTTCAAGTACCATATTACTGAGGGAGAGAGGCTCTCCCAATGTATATACGGTTTTTGAAGGTAAAGTCTTAATTGAAATCGCCTGAATATCATTAATCAGCACTTGTATTTTAAAAGTAACGGTAAAACTGCCTTTGTGTACCTCTAAAATCTGATCGTTTTCGGGAACCGTACTATTGAATCCAGTGACTTCGTCTTTTTTTACAGGAACTATTTCAGACGTTTCGTTTGAATAAAATACTTTCAATGTCATATCGGATACATCCAATTCTTCTCCTATGAAATATATTCTTTTTCCAGGTAGTTCATCGATCTCGATTTTTACTATTGTATTAGGAATTAATTCATTTGGAGAGTCTTTGGAACATGCACCCAAGAAACTCATTGACAGAAGGAAAACATAAATAAAGTAAAACTGCTTTTGCTTCATCTTTTTCTATTTTTTTTTAATGCGGACATAATTATCCTTAAACTAAAGAACAAGAACAAGGGAGGAAATGTTCTTGATGCCATTGAGCACAAAATGTTTTTATGTAATAGTAATATTGGTAATGTTTTGGTTACCAGTGAGTTTTTCTTCTACTGGAAGTTACTCTATACGATTGCATATAAAGTTATTAAAAATGAATACATAGGATGGATGTTTTTTTGTTGAGATACACAACAAGATAGGAAAATATTTCCTGCTGTTGGTTTTGCCTTTAGAATAGTAAAGGATAATATTGCCATAAGCTATACTTTTGTGACACCCCATCAGACACTTCCAATGATTTAGATGTAGTTCGGTTTCACTTTTTTATAGCTTTGTAAATTGCCCTATATATGATGACCCTTTTATATCTCTTATAAAAGAGCCGCTAGCCAGACTTGAACTGGCGACCTACGCGTTACGAATGCGTTGCTCTACCGACTGAGCTATAGCGGCGTGACACTTTACCGTTTACGGCGTGCAAAATTACAGCTTTATTTTTAAAAACAAAATGAATCTATACTTTTTTCGTGATAATTTCTCTGAAATGTTTATAAAATAAAAAGGTTAGGGATTAAATTAGAAAATAGTTGTAGATTCAAATATTTAAACTCATATTTGCATATTTACTGATAAATCTACTTTTATATTACTATGAATATACGATTTTATTATAAGTATCTTTCATCGCGAGTTGCTTCAAAATGGCTGATACTTGCTGTCGATGTTCTTTTAGTGATCTTTTCAATGTTTCTGGCAAGCCTTTTGCAAATAGGTCTGTCGGCATTAGTCTTTGAGTTTTCGTTGTGGGTGTGGACAACACTGTTTTGTGTAATATTCAATGTGTGCTTCTTTCATCTGAATCGTACTTATGTAGGGGTCATTCGATATTCTTCCTTTATTGATATTTCTCGTATTTTCATTTCCTTAACCTTGGGATATTTGGTTACCTGTGTAGGCAATTTGCTTTGGATGGGGTGGAGTGGACGAGAAGTATTGCCGATTAGTGTTATTCTTACAGCTTATATCGTCAATTTCTCCTTGATGGTCTGTTTGCGTATTTTGGTGAAAATGATCCATGAGTTGATGACTTTCGATCGTAGACATAGTATTCGGGTGTTTGTTTATGGTTCGAAGGGATCTGGTATTAATATTGCTAAATCATTACGAGTTAGTAGAAGTAATCATTTTAGATTAAAAGGATTTATTTCAGACGATACAGGCTTTATAGGGAAGCAGACGATGGGGTGTAGGGTATATGCGAATAATGAATCTCTGTTTGATATTTTAGAAGAAGAGAGAATTGAAGCTATTATTGTTTCTTCTGAGAAAGTGCACCGACTTGAAACCTCCGGTATGATTGACCGGTTGATAGCCGAGGATATTCGTATTCTTACAGTTCCTCCATTCAATGATCTGGGAAAGGAAGGTATGCAAATAAAGGATATTCAGATAGAAGATTTGTTACAGAGAGACCCTATTCATGTAGATATTCGAAAAATATCTTCCCATATAGAAGGAAAGAGAATAATGATTACGGGAGCTGCCGGTTCAATTGGGCGTGAAATGGTGAGGCAGATAGCCGGATTGAATCCATATAAATTAATTTTGGTTGATCAGGCAGAATCACCTTTGCATAATGTACAATTGGAACTGTTGGATAATTGGCGGGATATTGATGCTAAAATGCTGGTTGCCGATGTGACTAACCAAACGCGCATGGAGTCAATCTTTAAAGACTATCGTCCGCAGTATGTTTTCCATGCTGCTGCCTATAAACATGTGCCCATGATGGAAGATAATGTATCTGAAGCCATACAGGTGAATGTGTTGGGTACTCGTATTATGGCTGACTTAGCTGTAAAATATGGTGTGGAAAAGTTTGTGATGGTCTCTACGGATAAGGCTGTCAATCCGACTAACGTTATGGGATGTAGTAAAAGACTTGCTGAGATTTATGTTCAGTCTCTCGCACATCAATTATCTAAATATGCCAATGATGGGGCATTAGTGAAATTTATCACAACTCGTTTTGGGAATGTGCTTGGCTCGAACGGATCTGTGATACCTAGATTTAAACAACAGATAGAGAAAGGAGGGCCGGTTACTGTAACGCATCCTCAGGTTATACGTTATTTTATGACTATTCCGGAAGCGTGCCAATTGGTATTGGAAGCGGGAAGTATGGGTAATGGGGGTGAAATCTATATTTTTGATATGGGCAATCCTGTGAAGATTGTTGATCTAGCCAGAAGAATGATCTATTTGAGTGGGCAGAAAAATATAAAAATAGAGTTTACTGGGTTACGGCATGGTGAGAAGCTATACGAAGAGTTATTGAATGTGAAAGAGTTCACTTGTCCTACCTACCATGAAAAAATAATGATAGCCAAAGTTCGTGAATATGATTATGAAGAGGTTAAGCAAGAAATTCAAAAGTTAATAGATTTGAGCTATACTTCTGACACCATGGGAATTGTCGCTTCTATGAAAAAGATAGTTCCTGAATTTGTAAGCAAGAATTCGGAGTTTGAGATATTAGATAAAGCCTCTTTTTAATCTATTTTCGAAAACTTAGGAATGAAATAAATGTATATTATGAAAATAATATATTACCTTTGTGGCCGATTTATAATTTATTAGAGGAACACTAAAGATTAATCAGAATATCTTATGCGTAGATTTATTACACTATTCTTCTTGATTTTTACCTTGTCCGGAGTGGCTGTAGCTCAGCAAATGTCCGATGATCAGGTCGTGCAGTATGTAAAAGATGCTCAAAAGATGGGTAAAACTCAGAAGCAGATTACAACAGAGTTGATGAGAAGGGGCGTTACGAAAGAACAAGTCGAACGCATTCAGGAAAAATATGAAAATGGAAGTGGCAGTACCGGTACACAGAACAACCAGAACTCAACAAGGTCGCGTACACGTACTCAGCAAAATGATGAAAGTGATTACTCTAATCGCTCTCAAAAAAATCTGAAAGATCAGAAAAATCAAAAGAACCAGAAGAACCAGAAGAATATAAAAGGGCTTCGTCAGTCGAACAACCAGAAAAACAAGCGTGGAATAGGAGATGAGAATCTGGAAATGACAGATGAAGACATGATGAATGAGGAAGACTGGTCTGACGAGTACACCGTGAAGCCGGAAGAGGATCCGACTCAACAAATTTTCGGACATAATATTTTTACGAACGAGAACCTTACATTTGAACCCAATCTAAATATAGCAACTCCTGTAAGCTATCGTTTGGGACCTGGAGACGAGGTGATTATAGATGTGTGGGGAGCTTCTCAGACTACAATCAGACAAACCATTTCTCCGGAGGGTAGTATTTTAGTCGATAATCTTGGTCCTATTTACCTAAGTGGAATGACTGTTCGTGAGGCTAATAATGCGGTACGTCGTGAATTTGCGAAAATCTACGCAGGTATATCCGGCCCGAATCCTAATACTTCAGTTGATCTGACGTTAGGCAATATCCGTACTATTCAAATTAGTATTATGGGAGAAGTTGCTGTTCCGGGTACTTATGCGCTCTCGGCATTCTCTTCTGTATTCCATGCTCTCTATCGTGCCGGTGGTGTTAATAAGATAGGTAGTTTACGTAGTATTAAAGTTGTGCGTAACGGCAAAAAAATAGCAGATCTGGATGTTTACGATTTCATAATGAAGGGGAAACTGAATGACGATGTTCGTTTGCAAGACGGTGATGTGGTCATTGTTGATCCATATGAATCTTTAGTGCAGATTACCGGTAAGGTAAAACGTCCGATGTTTTATGAGATGAAGCCTTCTGAGACAATGGCTACTATTTTAAAATATTCAGGTGGTTTCACTGGGGATGCTTATAAAAAAGCTATACGTTTAATTCGTAAAACAGGCCGTGAGCATCAGGTTTATAATGTAGATGAAATGGATTATTCGGTATTTAAACTGGATGATGGAGATGTGCTGGCTGTGGATTCGGTATTGGAGCGTTTTGAAAACCGTGTTGAAGTCCGTGGTGCTGTTTATCGTGCCGGTATGTACCAAATCGATGGAACTGTAAACACAGTAAAACAATTAATAAAGAAAGCTGAAGGAGTGAGAGGGGATGCTTTCTTAAACCGTGCTATCATCGATCGTGAGAATGATGATCTTACTCATGAGATGATTCAAATTGATTTAAAGGGATTGTTGAATGGTACTGTAGCTGATATTCCTCTTCAGAAAAATGATATCCTTTATATTCCGAGTATTGAAGATTTGAAGGAGGAAGCAACCCTTACGATTCATGGTGAAGTAGCCAATCCGGGTACTTATTTGTATTCATCCAATATGTCGGTTGAAGACCTTGTTCTACAAGCCGGAGGATTATTGGAGGCAGCTTCGACAGCCCGTGTGGATGTGTCCCGACGAATAAAAAATTCAAAAAGTACTGAATTGAGTAATGTAGTTGGTAAGACTTTCTCTTTTGAATTGAAAGATGGTTTTCTTGTAGGAGGTGATCAGGATTTCCATTTGGAACCTTTTGACGAAGTATATATTCGTCGTAGCCCTGCTTATCATCAACAACAGAATGTTACAGTTGGAGGCGAGGTCTTATTTGGTGGACGTTATGCGCTATCAAAGAAGAACGAACGTCTTAGTGATTTGATTTCTAAAGCGGGCGGTATTACTCAAGATGCTTATGTGAAAGGTGCCCGTTTGATTCGTAAAATGACAGAAGAAGAGTTGCGCCGCAAGGAGGATGCACTTCGTATGGCTAATAAGGGTGGAGCTGATTCCATTTCTGTTAAGACCCTTGATGTCTCTGATACTTATTCTGTCGGTATTGAGTTGGAAAAGGCTTTGGCTAATCCGGGGTCAGACTTTGATATGGTATTACGTGAAGGCGATATTTTGTTTGTGCCGGAGTATGTAAGTACCGTCAAAATCAATGGTGCTGTGATGTATCCCAATACAGTATTATATAAGAAAGGCGAAAGTTTGAAATACTATATTAATCAGGCCGGTGGTTTTGCAAGTCTTGCAAAGAAAAAAAGAGCTTTTGTGGTTTATATGAATGGAACAGTGTCTCGTTTACGTACGGGAAATTCTAAAGCGATAGAACCGGGCTGTGAGATTATCGTGCCAAGTAAAGATCCGAAGAAGAGAATGTCGGCAGCCGAAATTATAGGAATGGGTACTTCTGCTGCTTCATTAGCAACTATGATTGCAACGATGGTTAACCTCTTTAAGTAATAACTATGACTGAAGATAAGAATATAAATAAAACGACTCCGCAATCTGAGGAACAAGAAATTGATCTGATAGAGTTGGCTCAGAAAGTTTGGGCCGGTCGTAAACTAGTATTAAAGGTTTGTGGTGTTGCCGTGTTAGTAGGACTTGTAGTGGCTTTTAGTATTCCTAAAGAGTATTCTACAAGTGTAACACTGGCACCGGAAACAGGTAGCAAGTCTTCTACTGGAGGCATGGGGGCATTAGCCGCTATGGCCGGTATTAATCTTGGCAGTTCAACCGGAGAAGATGCACTTTCTCCCGAATTGTATCCTGATATTGTTAGTTCCACACCTTTTCTATTGGAAATGTTCGATGTGAAGGTTGCTGATCAGAAAGGTAAGATTAATACAACTTTGTATGAGTACTTGGATAAATATCAACGGGCTCCTTGGTGGGGAGCGGTTGCTTCAGCTCCTTTCAAAGCATTAGGTTGGGTTGTATCTTTGTTTAAAGATGCACCGGAGGAACAGGGAGATGCAAAGATAGATCCTTTCTATTTGACTGCAGATCAAGCAGGAATAGCAGATGCTTTGAGTCATCGTATATCTGTTTCGGTAGATAAGAAAACAGGAGTGACTACACTTACTGTGACAATGCAGGATCCATTAATTTCTGCAGCATTAACAGATACGGTAATGCATTGTTTGCAAAATTATATCACAGATTATCGTACCAATAAAGCGCGTCATGATTTGGCTTTTACTGAGAAACTATTTAATGAAGCTCAGGAGAACTACTATGAAGCGCAGCAGAAATATGCTCGTTTTATGGATGGTAATCAAAATATCATTATGCAAAGTTTTCGTACAGAGCAAGAGCGTTTGCAGAATGAGATGAATTTAGCTTATGGAGTATTCACTCAAGTGTCGCAACAATTGCAATTGGCGAAAGCTAAAGTACAGGAAATAACTCCTGTTTATACTGTAGTACAACCTGCTACAGTCCCTTTGAGACCGGCTAAACCTAATAAAATCATGATTTTAATTGGTTTTGTATTCTTAGCGGGTGTAGGTAGTATAGGATGGATTCTCTTTGTTAAAGATTTATTGAACGGATGGAAGAAACAGCCAGAAAAATAAAAGAAAATACTTCTTGCTGGTATGCTGTATATACAGCACCGAGAGCAGAGAAGAAAGTGAAGGAACAGCTGGATAAGATAGGCGTTGAAAACTATTTGCCTCTTCAACCGGTAGTTCGTTTGTGGAACAATCGCAAGAAAAAGATTTTCATTCCTGTTGTTCCGGGATGTCTATTTGTGCACATCTCCTCTGAGGAGATTGCTCATGTAGCCGGTATTCATGGAGTAGCTTTTTTACTGAAGGAAAAGGGACAATATGTTTCTATACCGGAAGTTCAAATGGAGACTTTCAAGACTATGATAGAGCACTCTTGCGAACTGGTCGAGTTTGCGCCAAATGAGTTTGTTCCTGGAACCATAGTGCGAGTAATAAGTGGACAGTTACAAGGATTGGAGGCTGAGCTAGTTGATTGCCAAGGAAATAATAAGTTGTTACTGCGAGTTGAAGGGTTGGGATGTGCTTTGGTTACAGTCTCAACGGATTGTGTAGCTTCAAAAGAGGAATAATGAAACTGATTACCGAAGGGCTTCTTGATAAAGTGACTGATCAGGCAAAAGAGAATTCACGCCTGCGGATGAATTACAATTTCCATGACTCCATGGATGCTCCTATTCACAGGATGTTGAATGCTTTGGAGCCGGGAACTTACTTGCCGCCACATCGTCATAAGAATCCGGATAAGGAAGAAGTTTATCTTGTATTGAGAGGTAGTTTGTTGGCTATCCTGTTTGATGATGAGGGTAATGTAACGGAAAAGGTTCATTTGAATCCAGCTGAGGGACATTATGGAATTGAGATTCCTCCCTGTGTATGGCATACTATCGTTGTCTTAGAATCTGGAACCGTTATTTATGAAATAAAGCAAGGGCCTTTTGCTCCTCTTATTCCTGAAAATTTAGCATCTTGGGCACCTCCTGTAACCGATGAGGAGGCGGCCCGAGTATTTATACAGCGAATGCTTGAGCTTTAACACTCAAACATTCTGCTCCTTGCAAGCATGCAAGCTCCGACAATACCGGCTCTGTCTTTTAGTTTTGAAGTGACGATTGCCGAGTCTTTATTGACCAGATTAAGTGAGTACTTGCGGACAGCTGTTTTTATTGGTTGAGTAATGTAGTCTCCTGTCAGCGAAATTGTTCCTCCGATAATGACAAGTTCCGGATTAAAAAGATTGATAAGTCCGGCAATTTGTTTGCCTAATTTCTGCCCGATTTCTTCCACTATTTCAATACATAAAAGATCTTCCTTGTTTACAGAAGCAATGATTTCATCCAAGGTTATAGGATTGTTAATGTCTCCTATACGATTGGATAAGATTGAGTTTTCACCATTTTGTATACGTTCCAGCAAGATGCGGTGTAGCGCAGATCCGGAAGCTTCTGTTTCGAGACAGCCTTTTTTGCCGCAGTGGCAAATAATTTCATTGTCAAAGGTACTGGTATGGCCGAATTCTCCGGAAAATCCGGATTTTCCTGTATAAATTTTGCCATCGATGATGATTCCAACACCTAGCCCCCAACTGATATTTACGAAGATAATATCTTTTTCGCCATTTACACACCCCTTTAGGTATTCTCCATAGGTCATGGCGCGCGTATCATTATCTATTGTTACCTTATACCCTAATTTTTCAGCTAAAACTTCAGATAATGGGCGTTCTTCAAAATTGAATTGACTAAAACTATATCCGGATTCCGGATTAACGCGTCCGGAAACATTTACATTGATATTTAATATTTTGTCTTTAGCTATTGTCAACTTCTTGATAAAATTTGAAATGAGTTTGCATAACTCATTCAATCCTTCTATTGAATTTTCAAATTTATAAGGAATATTCATTTTAAGTTCCATCATATCACCTTTGAAGTTGATCAAGCCGATATTAATGGCAAATCTTTTGATATCGACTCCTATAAAGTAGCCGGATTCAGGATTTAAGCCATATAGGTTAGGGTGCCGTCCTCCACTTGTTTCCAATTTACCATAGTCGTTGATATAACCTTCTTCGCACATTTCACTGATAAACTTAGTGACTGTAGGGACACTAAGATCCAATTCTTTAGACAGGTCGGTAATTGTTGAACTGCCATTATATATATAATGTGTAATAATTTTCTTTTTGAGAAGAGCGCTTTTGGTACCTAGTTCTATTTCTTTTAAAAGATGTTGTTTCATATAGATTAATAATTTTGGTAATATCTACAAAGATAGTTAATTTGTTTATTAATTTAGGGTTTATAAGGTGAAAAGATGTTTCTCTATTGTTTTTAATTAATAATAATAGTGAATGAATTTTATTAAGTAGATCTTTGGAATCTCTTTTTATTAATAAAATATTTTATTATATGATGATTGTTTAATAAATATGCGTATATTTGTAGCGATATACTAAGGATATCAAGAGTGTATTATGAAAAACTGTTCCCAATCTATATTAAAAATCTATATCATTAATATAAAAACGAAATTATCATGGAAAAGATTATTGGATTGATCAATGCCCCTTTTACTCCGTTTTATGAAAATGGAGAGGTTAATTATGAACCAATTGAAGCGTATGCTAAGATGTTAGTAAAGAACGGACTGCAAGGAGTATTTATTAATGGATCTTCCGGTGAAGGATATATGTTGACCGATGAAGAACGTATGAAGCTTGCTGAACGTTGGGTAGAAGTTTCACCTAAAGGATTTAAGGTGATTGTACATGTAGGTAGTTGCTGTGTAAAATCAAGTCGCAAGCTTGCCGAACACGCTCAAAAAATCGGTGCATGGGGAATTGGTGCCATGGCTCCTCCTTTTCCTAAAGTAGGTCGTGTCGAAGAGCTGGTGAAGTATTGTGAAGAAATCGCTTGCGGTGCTCCCGATCTTCCTTTCTATTATTATCATATTCCTGCATTTAATGGAGCATTCTTGTCAATGGTTGCTTTCTTGGAAGCAGTAGACGGTCGTATTCCTAACTTTGCCGGAATAAAATATACTTTTGAAAGTATGTATGAATACAATCAGTGTCGTTTGTATAAAGGGGGTAAGTTTGATATGCTTCACGGACAAGATGAAACGATCCTTCCATGCCTAGCTATGGGAGGTGCCCAGGGAGGTATTGGCGGAACTACCAACTACAATGGTGTAAATCTGGTTGGTATTATAGAAGCATGGAAAGCAGGTGATCTTGAGAAAGCACGTGAATTACAGAATTTCTCTCAGGAAGTTATTAATGTCATTTGTCATTTCCGCGGAAATATCGTAGGTGGAAAACGAATCATGAAGTTGATAGGATTGGATTTGGGTAAAAATCGTACTCCTTTCCAGAATATGACGGACGATGAAGAAGTACGTATGAAGGCTGAACTGGAAGCTATTCATTTCTTCGATCGTTGCAATAAGTTTTAAGATAAACTAATACTGCGATTGTTATGAATACTACAGAATATTTACAGACTTGGTCTGACTCTTATAAAAATGACATGATAAGCAATATCATGCCCTTTTGGATGAAATATGGTTGGGATCGCAAGAACGGAGGTGTTTATACCTGCGTCGACCGTGATGGTCAGTTGATGGATACCACCAAATCTGTTTGGTTCCAAGGGAGATTTGCTTTTACATGTTCATATGCATATAATCACATTGAGCGTAATACTGAATGGTTGGCAGCTGCGAAAAGCACTCTCGATTTCATAGAAGCACATTGTTTTGATACGGATGGACGTATGTTTTTTGAAGTAACCGAGACCGGATTACCTATTCGTAAACGTCGTTATGTCTTTTCTGAAACATTTGCTGCTATTGCAATGTCCGAATATGCCATTGCATCAGGAGATCATAGTTATGCTGTAAAAGCTTTGAAATTGTTCAATGATATCCGTCACTTCCTTTCGACTCCGGGAATCCTGGAGCCCAAATATTGTGAACGTGTACAGATGAAGGGACATTCTATTATTATGATTCTTATCAATGTAGCTTCCCGCATTCGCGCCGCTATTAACGATCCGGTTTTGGATCGGCAAATAGAGGAGTCTATAGCGATTCTGCGCAAAGACTTTATGCATCCGGAGTTTAAAGCTCTGCTTGAGACTGTAGGTCCCAATGGAGAGTTTATAGATACGAATGCCACTCGTACCATTAATCCCGGCCATTGTATTGAGACCTCATGGTTTATTTTGGAAGAAGCCAAGAACCGCAATTGGGATAAGGAAATGGTTGATACAGCACTTACGATTCTGGATTGGTCGTGGGAGTGGGGCTGGGACAAAGAATACGGGGGTATTATAAATTTCCGTGATTGTCGAAACCTGCCTTCACAGGATTATGCCCATGACATGAAGTTCTGGTGGCCACAGACCGAAGCGATTATCGCAACTCTATATGCGTATCAAGCTACTAAAAATGAAAAATATCTGGCTATGCATAAACAGATCAGTGACTGGACTTATGCCCATTTTCCTGACGCAGAGTTTGGTGAATGGTATGGGTATCTCCATCGTGACGGAACGATTTCTCAGCCTGCGAAAGGAAATCTGTTTAAGGGACCATTCCACATTCCTAGAATGATGACGAAAGGCTACGCACTTTGTCAGGAATTACTGTCAGAAAAATAACCTCTTATTTTTATCATGAAAAACTCAAAAATTTATCCTTGGATAGTGGTTGCCCTCCTTTGGGGGGTAGCCCTACTCAATTATATGGACCGACAAATGCTTAGCACAATGAAAGATGCTATGCAGGTAGATATTGTGGAACTTCAGTCGGCAACCAATTTTGGCCGTTTAATGGCTGTTTTCCTTTGGATTTATGGCCTTATGAGCCCGATTTCCGGTATGATTGCCGATAGATTGAATCGTAAGTGGCTGATTGTCGGCAGTCTTTTTGTCTGGTCTTTTGTAACCTATTTGATGGGTATTGCAGAAACATTTAATCAGGTTTTTTGGCTGCGTGCATTAATGGGAGTGAGCGAAGCTCTTTATATTCCGGCCGGTCTTTCTCTTATTGCCGATTATCATACTGAAAAGTCACGTTCTTTAGCGGTTGGTATCCACATGACTGGTCTTTATACCGGACAAGCTATTGGTGGATTTGGAGCTACTGTTGCCGCTGCTTTCTCATGGCATACCACATTCCATTGGTTTGGTATTATTGGTATTGCCTATGCTTTGGTTTTGGTATTATTTCTGAAAGATAAGAAAGAACACGTTAAAACAGAACGTTTGAAACCTTCATCAAAGAATGGTGAAAAAGCTGGCTTGTTTAAAGGTTTGTCGTTGCTGTTCAGTAACATAGCTTTCTGGGTGATATTACTTTATTTTGCAGCACCTAGTTTGCCGGGTTGGGCTACTAAGAATTGGTTGCCTACTCTGTTCGCTGAAAATCTTGATATTCCAATGTCACAGGCCGGACCTATGTCGACTATCACGATTGCATTATCTTCATTTATTGGCGTGATTCTAGGTGGTACCCTTTCTGACAAATGGGTACAAAAGAACATCCGTGGTCGTGTATATACCGGTGCAATAGGCTTGGGATTGACTATTCCTTCTTTATTGTTATTGGGATTCGGGCATAGTTTTGTTGCTGTTGTGGGAGCCGGATTATTATTCGGTATCGGTTATGGTATTTTTGATGCTAATAATATGCCTATTCTTTGTCAGTTTGTCTCTTCAAAGTACCGTGCGACAGCATATGGTATCATGAATATGACCGGGGTATTTGCAGGAGCGTTTATCACGGATTTGTTGGGTAAGTGGACCGATGGAGGAAATTTAGGTTTAGGTTTTGCCATGTTAGCTATCATCGTATTTATTGCTTTGGCAGTGCAACTCTACTTCCTGCGTCCGAAGACAGATAATATGGAATAAAAAAATAAAAGGAAATGATTGTATCTAATTTGCAAAACAGTCAACGGGTGGAAGGACTCCACCCACTGTTTAAAACTCTGTTTGATTACGTAAAAACACATGATTTATTTCATGCCGAATTAGGACGAATTGAGATAGATGGTGATAATTTATTTATCAATAACGTGAATCCTGAGTGTGTTGCACGTGACAAGCAAGTTTTGGAACTACATCGCGATTATATTGATGTACATATTTTGTTGGAAGGTACTGAGACTATTGGTTGGAAGGCTATCGAAGATCTGAAAGATGAAGTGAAACCTTATGAGGCGAACGGTGATTGTGCTCTTTACTCTGATGCACCTACCACCTTTGTTGATTTGCTTCCTGGGCAATTCATGATAGTATATCCGGAGGATCCTCATGCTCCTCTTATAGGACAAGGTAAGATTCGTAAATTGATAGCAAAAGTTAAATTGTAGTTAGTTAAAACATATAGTTGAGTTATATAATTACCATCCTAATTATTAAATATTAATAATTAGGGTGGTTTTTTATTGTCACTCATGTTGTAAACTTATATCATCATTACTGGAGTTGTAATCTTATATCTGTATAAGGGGGAGGGGAGGAGGAAATGTTTTGGTGTTGCAAAATACTACTTTGATGTTATATATGACTTATAATCAGCATTATCCTGCTTTTACAGTGTTCGTGTTTTAAGTGGGGGAATGACTATTATGATACTGTTCTAAATGAATTAAATTCGTACATTATATATTGATAATTAATGTGTTGATATGGGATTAAGTAGATGATTTATAGGCATATAATGCTATTGCTTATTTAGTAATTTGAGGGTGATAATTTGATGTGGTTCCGATAGAACTTAGTTTAAATAACCAAAAACACATATAAACATCTTTATTATTAACTCAAAAAGCAATACTTATGAAGAAAACCATCTTCTTGATTTTGTGCATTTTATGTTCTCTTGGAGCCATGGCACAAAAGAAATCAATCACAGGTGTGGTTACGGATGCTAGCGGTGAATCAGTCATCGGAGCGAGTGTTGTCGAGGTCGGTACCACCAATGGTGTGATTACTGACATTGACGGTAAGTTTACGTTGTCGGTCGATCCTAACGGAAAGATCAGAGTATCTTATATCGGGTATCAGCCTCAGGTACTTGATGTAAAGGGCAAAAATTCTTTTAATATTAAATTGAAAGAAGACTCTGAAATGCTGGAGGAAGTTGTTGTAACGGGGTATGGTGGCAAACAGCTGCGTACGAAAGTGACGAACTCTATTGCAAAAGTAAAAGATGAAGCATTGAAAGTCGGCTTATTCTCTAACCCCGCTCAGGCACTCTCCGGAGCAGTTGCAGGTTTAAAGGTTACCCAAGCCTCTGGTAGCCCGGGTGCGGCTCCTAAAGTAACGCTTCGTGGCGGTACTAACTTCGATGGTTCAGGTGACCCTCTGGTTATTGTAGACGGACAATTGCGTGACGGTATGCAGGATATCAATCCGGAGGATATTGAATCCATGGAAGTCTTGAAGGATGCCGGAGCAACCGCTATTTATGGTGCGCGAGCAAGTAATGGCGTAATTTTAATTACTACAAAAACAGGTAAAGAAGGACGTCGCGAAATCAACTTCAAAGCCAAAATGGGTTTGAGCTATGTAAATAACCCTTATGATTTTTTGGGAGCCAAAGATTATATCAACGTACTGCGTACAGGCTATAGTAAATCCGGATTTACAACCTCAGACGGAGAGTATGTCTCTATTGCCCCACTTGGTAACTTGACAAGTGCTTCTCCATTCGGTACTGGTAATACACTGAATGATAAAACGATCTGGAATATTATGAATAAAACGGCAGACAATGCCTATCTGTTACAGAAAGGATGGCAAGAAATGCCGGATCCTCTGGATCCCAGCAAAACCATTTTATATAAAGATACTAATCCGGCAGATTATAACCTGAATAATCCGGCAATATCTCAGGACTATAATATCAATATGTCCGGGGGTAATGATAAGGGTACTTACTATGCAGGATTAGGTTACAACCGTCAAGAGGGACTTCCTATCAAGACATTCTATGAGCGCTATAGTTTTGTTTTGAATGCCAGTTATAAAATTACAGATTGGCTTACCAGTTCATCCAATTTCAATTATAACCGTGCAAATTGGAAAAACATGCCGGGATCACAAACCAGTGAAGGCAATTACTTCGGACGTATCATGTCTACACCTCCCACTGTCCGCTTCCAGGATGAGGATGGAAATCCAACTTTAGGTCCGGTAGCTGGTGATGGAAACCAGAATTATCAGCCCGACAAATGGTGGAATTTTAATCAGAGTGACAAATTTACCATGGTACAGGCCTTCCAGATTGATATTTTGAAAAATCTTTCTGTAAAAGGTACTGCCAACTGGTATTACTCCGAATCATTGGCTGAAAGTTTCACCAGAGACTATGAAAACACGCCGGGTCAATTTGTGAGAACACGTAGTTCTTCAGCAAGTTTCTCCAGAGATTTCTCTCAGACCTATAATGTGGTATTAAACTATAATCAAACTTTCGCTAAAGATCATAATGTGGCTGTTATGTTGGGTATGGAATATTTTGATAGATATAGCCGCAGCTTTAGTGCATCCGGTTCAGGAGCTCCAACGGATGATTTTGCCGATCTATCATTGACAGATAATGGAGAAGGGAAACGTTCCATTGATTCAGGACATAGCGATTATCGTATTCTTTCTTATTTCGGACGTCTGAATTACGACTATAAAGGCCGTTATTTACTTTCTGCTGTCTTCCGTCAGGATGGATATTCATCTTTATTAGGTGACAACCGTTGGGGATTTTTCCCGGGAGTTTCTGCCGGATGGATTTTTGGACAAGAAAATTTCGTAAAAAATGCTCTGCCTTTCCTGTCATTTGGTAAATTACGTGCGAGTTATGGTGTAAATGGTAACGCAACCGGAATTGGCGCCTATGACTTACAGGGATCTTACAATTCTCAGAAATATAATGGAAATGTCGGCTTCTTAATCGGTGCACTACCCAACCCGGGTTTGAAATGGGAGAAAACCCGTACTGCAGAAGTCGGTATAGATATGAGTTTTTTTGAGAATCGCCTGAACGCAAACTTTACCTATTATAATCGTTTAACTTCAGACAAGTATGCCAACTTAAGTTTACCTTCTACAACAGGTTTCTCGTCAATTAAGAACAATAACGGAAAATTTCGTAATAGTGGTGTGGAAATAGAACTGTCGGGAAAAATCCTAAAAACCAAAGATTGGAGTTGGGATTTGGGTGGAAACATATCGTTCAATAAAAACAAAATAGTTTCGTTGCCGGATAATGGCTTAATTCGCAATCAACAGGATGCCGCTCAAATATACAGTGGAAGGCAATTATCTGATGGCACATATGAGAAGATTTGGGTCGGCGGTAATCAGGAAGGTTATGAACCCGGTGTGTTAATTGCATATAAAGCCGATGGGCTTTATCGCAGTTGGGATGAAATTCCCGGAGACTTGGTAGTCACATCCGGTAACTATTTCGGTAAAAAGATGTATGGACCGGAAGCTTGGAAGAAGTTGAGTGCCGCAGAGCAAAAGAATGCATTACCCATTCAGCCCGGAGATGTGAAATGGAGAGATATAAATGGTGATGGTATGATTGATAATTATGATCAGGTTGTTGTGGGAAATACAAATCCGCATTGGATTGGTGGTTTCAACACCACATTGCGCTGGAAAAACTTCCAACTGTACGGACGCTTTGATTTTGCATTTGATTACTGGATCTATGATAATACTACCCCTTGGTTCTTGGGTTGTATGCAAGGAACTTACAATACGACCAAAGATGTATTCAACACTTGGTCTGAAGAGAATCCGAATGCCAAATATCCGCGATTTGTGTATGCTGACCAGCTTATGAATGCAAACTATTATCGTACTTCCACATTATTTGCTTATAAAGGTAATTATTTGGCTATCCGTGAAATATCTTTGAGTTATTCTTTACCTAAAGCATGGGCAAACAAGGCTTACTGTCAAAAGGTGGATGTGTCGATCACCGGACAGAATCTGGGATATATCACATCGGCTAATGTAGCTTCTCCTGAGGTTTCAAGTGCAGGTTCAGGATATGCTTTACCAAGAACCCTCCTGTTCGGATTGAATGTAACTTTCTAATGCTTAACTGATTTAAAAAGAAAAATATATGAAAAGAATAAAATCTACAATATTATATGGTTTACTGGTGGCATCTTCGGGGCTGTTAGTAACGTCATGTGCCGATAAATTGGATCTGTCTCCGATTGATTACTACGGAAGTGGGTCTTATTGGAAAACAGAAGCTCAGGCTACCGCCTATATAGATGGTATTCATAAGCATTTACGCGATGCGGCATGGCAACATACAATCACATTCGGAGAACTTCGTGGTGGACGTTTCATCACCGGTGCAAGTAGTGATGGCATGGGAGTTAGTAATGGTGATATTATTTTGCAAAATTTTGATGAAACACATACCGGAGTAAGTAAGTTCGGAGATTTATTCGGCCGTATTACTAACTTGAATCTTTTCATAGCACGCGTTACGGATGCCACCTATCTGTCCGATGAAATGAAAAACTTCTATTTGGGAGAAGTGTACGGTTTACGTGCTTTCTATTATTTTGATCTATACCGCATCTATGGCGGGGTACCTTTGCGTTTGACGGCTGATGTTGTTGAAGGAGTTATTGATCCTAATAAACTGTATATGGCCCGTTCGACCCCCAAAGAAGTAATGACCCAAATAAAAAGCGATTTGAATAAATCGATGGAGTATTTTGGAAATATGAATGATTTTGATCCATACAAACGTGGCAAAAAGGTGTATTGGTCAAAAGCTGCAACCGAATGTTTAATGGGAGAAGTTTATTTGTGGACTTCTAAAGTAACCACAGGAGATGACGTAGCAAATCCTGCTGATCTGACTATAGCTAAAACCCACCTTGAAAGTGTATTGAATAATTATAATCTGAAAATGCTGGATGACTTTTCACAAGTATTCAATGCCAAAAACAAGGCAAATGACGAGATTATATTTGCCATTCGTTTCTTAGAAGGTGAAGCAACCAATAGTAATGGTACATTTACTTATAATGTAGGTACCGGTAGTACCAAAAACAGATATCAAGCCAATGGTGAAGTATTTGGTGATGCTTTAGACATACAGAATACTGGCAATCAGACGTATGAATACAACAAAGCTGTTTATCAAAATTTTGATGATGCAGATACCCGTAAGGAAGCGACCTTTATCGCCTCATACAATAAAGATGGCAAAACAGGTGAGTTATCTCTCTATGGAACACATGTACGTAAAAATATAGGTTATGTAAATGCACAGGGAGCCCGTGTTTACTGTGGTGACTATATCTTCTATCGCCTGCCGTGGGTTTATCTTACTCTTGCAGAAATAGCAAACATGGAAGGAGATAATGCAGCTGTTGCCAAATACATCAACCTGGTAAGAAAACGTGCCTATGGCAATGCATGGGATGAAATTCTGTATGCATATCCGGAAACGGCAGATTTTACAACTAATGAATTGGCTATTTTGCATGAGAAAGATAAAGAATTTATCCAAGAAGGACAACGTTGGTGGGATTTACGACGTATGACTTTGACTAAGGGGGGAACACCTTTGGTTTTCTGCAAAGAAGGAAGTCTTTTGGGAGATGCCCCGATATTGAATAAATCTACAGAAGCACATAAACTTTTGTGGCCAATTGAAAAAACAATGTTGGATAAAGACCCCGCACTGGAGCAAACACCCGGATACAAATAATAATCGATAGGTATTTCTCAATATGCGATTATGGTAGAGGGCGGAATGCACGTAATGTGTATTCCGCTTTTCTTTTAAATAGCTTGTTTAGATTTCAATTATATTTCATCTTTCTTCCAATAATTTTCTCAACCAGGGTACAACCAGTTCTGATTTAAAATAATGATTGGGACCATCTACATTTACCATCCGAAAATATTCATTACGATCTAGTCCTTCAGGTAAATATTCTACATTTTTTCGTGTATCCGGATCTGAGAACTTCTTATAATGATATATTTTCACGTTATCGGGAGTGCCTGCTATAGCATACGCTTTTCTCACAAGGTCCAAGTCTCGATCTAATCCTCCTTCAGTCAGTATGATAGGACGGGGTGCCAAAGCCGCTACGATGTCCGGAAAATTAAAATTTTTCCAGAAATCAGGTATTAAATGGCGTATAGAATTAGGGAATGGACGACGTCCGTTTTTGTCAGGCATAGTCATTACTTCCGCCCGTTCTTGAGTTTGACATAAGAAATCATTGTAAACAAAAGCATAAATTGAAGTATCAAGCGCACCCAATACCATCATAGGTTCGGTTCCCAGAGAAAATCCACTTACTACAATGCGATCTTTACGAATATGCTTCTGGGTCTTCATCCAATTTAAAACCTGCATATCCAAATATGAAGCATATCCCAAATAACTCCATCCCAACTCTAAAAGATAGCGAGATACAACATCGTAATCATAATTAGAGCCCAATGTATATCTCTCAAGGTCTGAGGCTTCTCCGGCAGCCGGGTTATCTACTGCCACTGCTATATACCCTTCTTTTACAAAGTTGAGGGCTTGGGTCAGTTTCGGATCTTTGTACCGGTCATTCAATTTGGGAGCTATCCCCGGTTCACCTGCAAGTTCCTCCTTATTTCCTCCGGAACCGGGAATACACAAAATGGCAGGTACGGGCTTGTTTATATTATCAGGTATTAAAACAAGAAAAGTAGAAACGCATTCAGGAAGCGGATAAAATTCCCATTTTTCTAATCGATACCCTTCCCGCTGTTCTCTTTTTATACAGACAGGAGCTGGAGAGTTTTTTATTTGAGGAAATTTCATTATTTCTTCCATCGCATGGCGAAGTCCCTTTTGCCATTTTCGAAATTCTTTGGGAGAAAAGTCACTATGAAAAGCATAGCGTGGCTCAGTATTTCTGAGCATGGCATGCACTACACCATAAGAACTTAAGAATCGTCCGTCCTCACGTACAGACTTAATTAAATTATGATCTTTAGGAGACCAGTCATCGGACTGAGCATATAGGCTGCCATTAAAAAACAGTGATATTCCAATTATTAAAAAAATATTTTTCATTTGATTTAAATTTTATAGATATTACAAATATAGTTTTATTTTTTTGATATACTCCTTTTTAATTGTCGAAATATACAATTAGACATATAGTAAGTGACAAGATAAAATATGATGCAAAAAGATAGCATTTTATTTGTTTGGGAATCCTGTAATTTTATCACTTATCCTACAGATAGAAGATAATATGAATAAATTGGGGAATAATATACTGTATTGGCGAAAGTAGTGTATATAAATTCGTTATAACTACCGGAAGATATTAACTGATTAAAATCAGAATGTTAACTTTGTGTTTTCAAGAAGTTAACTTCGTGCAGATACGAAATTAATTTCTTGAAAACAAATTGTTAGTTCTCTGTCAACAGACGCTCTAAATCACTGTTAAGAGTGTGAAAAGAATCTTTTATATGTTCTATCTGACAATGAAATTAAGAAAGAAGAAATATGTGATAATATTCCTTTTTTGAAATTTTCCCAAATAAGAATAAGTCGTAAATAGGTAAAAACATTCTATTTGGTAGTAGAATGATAATTTTACTTTCCCTTTGATTTTGTGAAATGGTTCAGATTTTGTTTTTTCTATTACGGTTCCGGTCACTTCTTTGATTAGCACGATACAGGGACATCAAGATATACAAAATGTCAGCTCTGTACCAATATAGCAAATTGATAAAAGGGGGATTCAATCTACTACATATCCTCTAATGATAAGCAGACTGTGTTTATTTGATATTTAGCCAGGACTTTATTCTCTAAGTGTTCCACTTTCTTTTGGAAAAGTTCTGGCTTGAAATTCTTTTTTTGACGTTTGACTTCTGCTACAATTGCACTTTTGTTATCTAAATAAATAGCTACAATGTCAATTTCATTCTGATTGCCTTTAGGCTCCCACCACGAACCAATAAGACGGAACTCGTAACTTTCAGCATATTTTTGTTTGAAATACTGTTCCAGGATTTTTCCTGAATATGTCGGATAGTCAGCTTTTATTAATTTTCGTAAGCCAATGAAATTTTTTATTTCAATGAGTGAACGATTTCTATCGAAATAATTAAACCAGAAATGAATAAAGTTATCGCATATCCCATATCTGACAGTTTGAGAACCCTCTTTTGAAAAGACAGGACGTTGGCGCACTACTATGTTATAATCTTCAATTAATCGCTTTAGATAACCGCCCAAACTCTTTTCGCCAAGCAACGCTTCTATTTCTGTCTGAGTATTATATCCACCTGAGATAGCACTTAGGATTGAGAAATAGGTACCATAATTCTTGCCGAATTCTTCTATTAACAAATTTTTTCCTTCATCTGTAAAAGGGGAGTTGTCTCTGACCATGAAATCAATCATTCCATCAACGGTTAATACTCTGTTATCACAAAATAATTCAACGTATTTAGGAACCCCACCGGAAAATGAGTATAGTGCCAATAAATCATCATTTGTATATTGGGGATGATAGTCTTTTATGATTTTCTTTAAAACATTCAGACTGAAAGCTGAAAGTTTTATAATATTGTCAGCACGGCCAAAAAGAGGTTCCTTTTCATTATGGAAAATCTTTTCCATTAAAGAATAAATAGAACCACTCACAACGAAATTCATGTGAGTTTTTTGTCTATACTGATCCCAGATATCTTGTATATCACTATAAATCGACTTATTGATATTATAGAATTCTTGAAACTCATCTATAACCAAATTGAATGACTGTCTGGTAGCAACTTCCATAATATACCGAAAGAGAGATTTGAAAGTCGATATTTCTTCTGGCACATAAATATCAAGTGCTTGGGAAACTAAAGTTATGAATTCCCTACATAAAGATGCTTCATTTTTTCTCCCCACAAATAAATAGATAGTAGGAGTTTTTTCAAAAGCTCTCATAATAAGACTTGTTTTACCTATTCTTCTCCTTCCGGTAACTACTGTCAGACGAGAGTTCTCTTCAAAAGATAATTCTTGTATCCTTTGTAATTCAGCTAATTCATTCTCCCTATTGTAAAACTTCATATCCTTTGTTTATTAAGTCTTGATTCTGTAACGATGGTTACTGTAACCACGGTTACAAAGATAATCCTATTTTTATTATTTCAATTACAATATTTTATAAGATTCTTCTTACAGTTTGTATAATAATGTTAATGGCTAATTGTGTGCTTCTCGATATGTCATTTTATACATGTCAACTATTTTAAACTAATGAGTTATTTATTATTCTATAAGTTAATTATGAAGATTATATTTATAATATAGCATTATTTGTTTGTCTTTTATACCCTTATGCTACCATTGTCTTTTATAAATAATAAGTCTGAATTTTTCTTTTTTATAATACTATTTGATATTTAATCTTTTGTATATAAGTCCTTTATGTGATATGGCTATTATGCCTTTTTTCTCCATTTTTCGCCTACCGTCCCGATAGAACTTAGCTTAAATAACCAAAAACACATATAAACATCTTTATTATTAACTCAAAAAGCAATACTTATGAAGAAAACCATCTTCTTGATTTTGTGCATTTTATGTTCTCTTGGAGCCATGGCACAAAAGAAATCAATCACAGGTGTGGTTACGGATGCTAGCGGTGAATCAGTCATCGGAGCGAGTGTTGTCGAGGTCGGTACCACCAATGGTGTGATTACTGACATTGACGGTAAGTTTACATTAATGGTCGATCCTAACGGAAAGATCAAAGTTTCTTTTGTTGGGTATCAACCTCAGACAATCGATGTGAAAGGTAAAGGTTCTTTCAATATTCAGCTGAAAGAAGACTCTGAAATGTTGGAGGAAGTTGTTGTAACAGGTTACGGTGGCAAACAGCTGCGTACGAAAGTGACAAACTCTATCGCTAAAGTAAAAGAAGAGACCTTGAAACAAGGTATGTTTACTAATCCGGCTCAAGCTCTTTCGGGTGCTGTAGCGGGTTTGTCAGTAAGCCAAACTTCCGGTAATCCGGGCAGTGCTCCAACCTTAGTACTTCGTGGTGGTACAAACTTTGACGGTTCTGGTTCTCCACTTATTTTAATTGATGGTCAGGTACGTTCTTCTTTAAGCGATATTAATCCTGATGACATTGAATCTATGGAAGTTTTGAAAGATGCCGGTGCAACAGCTATCTACGGTGCACGTGCAAATGACGGTGTAGTACTTGTAACAACCAAACGTGGTAAATCTGGTAGAGCAGAGGTGAATCTGAAAGCTAAGTTTGGTTTAAACTATTTCAAAGATTCCTATAACTTTATGAATGCCGGCGATTATCTTTATTGGATGCGTACAGGTTATATGAATGCTTACGTTGGAGATATGAAACATCCGGACGGTGCCGGCATAAAAGGATGGTCTTCTTTAAGTGGACTAACGACTGCAACTCCTTACGGAACAGGTAACCTGTATTTTGACAAAGATGGTGTAACGCCATTAGACGGAAATAAGACAAGCTCCGCTATATGGAGTCCGATGCTATATTCGGATAATTTATCATTCCTGCTTGATCAGGGATGGCAAACCATGATAGATCCGATATATGGTGATAAAATTATCTATAAAAACACCAATATTGCCGACTTCAATATCAATACCCCATCATTCTCTCAAGATTATAACTTGAGTGTCAGTGGTGGTAATGATAAAGGTAACTATTATGCAGGTTTAGGTTACAATAAAAGTGAAGGTACGGCAGTGGGAAACTGGTACCAACGAATCACCTTTACTTTTAACGCAGATTATAAACTTAAAGAATGGTTGACTTCTAATTCAAGTTTCAATTTTGCGGATGCGACTTGGAATGGACTTCCTGCATCACAAACAGCTGAAGCAAACTATTTCTCACGCTGTCTTTCATTACCTCCTACGTTCCGGGGCTACAATGCAGATGGTGATATGTTGTTAGGCCCGAACTCCGGTGATGGTAATCAGCAATACAATTTCAAGCAGTTTGTCCGTGATAATAATACGGATAAGTTTACAATGAATCAGTCTTTCACAATCGATTTCATGAAAGGTCTATCATTGAAATTAGGGGCTATTTGGTATTATTCTGAAGAAAAAACAGAAGCTTTCAATAAAGATTATTTGAGTTCTCCCGGTAATTTGATTACATCTCATTCTACTTCTGCTTCATACGCACGCACTCTTGACCAAACATATAATGCAGTGTTGAACTATAATTATCAGATCAACAAAGATAACTTCTTGGATGCAATGGTTGGTTTTGAGTACTATGATTCATACAGTAAAGGATTTAGCGCTTCTGGTTCCGGGGCTCCCACTGATGACTTTATGGATTTGGAATACACTTCCAAAGAGGAAGGTAAGCGTTCCATAGACTCTTCACATTCTCGTCAACGCATTATGTCATTCTTTGGACGCGTTAATTATGACTACCAATCCAAGTACCTACTTTCTTTGGTTTTGAGACGTGACGGATATTCAAAACTGGCCGAAGAGAACCGCTGGGGAGTGTTCCCGGGGGTATCAGCCGGTTGGGTATTCAGTAAAGAAGAATTTATGAAGAATACAGCATCTATTCTTTCATTTGGTAAATTACGCGCCAGCTTTGGTTTAAATGGTAATGTAAACAAGAACTTTGTTGGTAACTATACAGTGCAAGGTGCTTATGGAAGTAATCGTTATAATGGTTCAACCGGTTTCTTGTTGAGTAGTATTCCTAATCCCTATTTGATGTGGGAAAAATCGAGAACTTTTGAAGTAGGTCTGGATATGGGCTTCTTAGAAAATCGAATCAATGCCAATTTAACTTATTACAATCGTCTGACCAGTGATAAATATGCTAATATCACAGTTCCTTCCACTTCAGGTGTAAGTTCGGTTACTTCAAACAATGGTGAGTTCCAGAATCAAGGTTTTGAGTTTGAATTAGGTTTCCGGATTATTGATGCTAAGGACTGGAAATGGAATTTAAACTGGAATGGTGCTTTGAACAAAAACAAGGTTGTTTCTTTGCCGGATAACGGACTTGAAAGAAATCGTCAGAGTGCTTATCAAGTTTATACAGGAAACGGAGATGAAAAGAAATGGGTCGGAGGATACCAGGAGGGCCAACGTCCGGGTGATCTCTACATGTTTGTTGCAGAAGGACTGTACAAATCTCAAGATGAAATACCCGCTAATCTGATTGATTTGACAACAGGTAACAATGGTTCTAGCGGCCGTCCTCTGTATGGTGGCACTGAAGGTTACAATAAACTGACAGATTCTCAGAAGTCGAATGCTCTTCCCATTCAGCCGGGTGACGTAAAATGGAAAGATGTTAATAACGATGGAGTCATTGACAATTATGACATGGTAAAGGTTGGAAATACTGTGCCTAAATGGACCGGTGGTATCAATACAACTGTAAGTTGGAAGGACCTTACCTTGTCGGCACGTTTCGACTATGCATTGGGATTCACTGCTGTAGACTGGAAAACGATGTGGATCATGTCATGTGCTCAAGGTACATACAATACTATTGAGGAGACCAAAAACACATGGACTCCGGAAAATCCGAATGCTAAATATCCGACTTATGTATGGGCCGATCAATTGGGTAAACGTAATTATTGCCGTAGTTCATCCATGTTTGCCTATAATGGAAACTATATAGCATTACGCGAATTATCACTGTCATATAAATTGCCTTCAATATTGGTTCAGAAAGCTAAGTTATCTAATGTAGAACTTTCAATAACAGGTCAGAATTTAGGTTATTTGACAGAAGCAAAGCACTTATTCTCACCCGAAAAAGCTGATAATAATGGAGGATATCCATTGCCTCGCACAGTGATTTTTGGTATTAATGTTTCTTTCTAAATATAAAAATATAAATTATGAAAAAAATAATATATATCATTTCCTTATTTGTATCATCTGTTCTTTATACGTCATGTGATGCGTTGGACCTTGCTCCCGAAGATTATTTCGGAAGTGGTAATTACTGGAATAATGAAGCCCAGGTAGAAGGATTCATGTACGGAATGCACTCTCAATTGAGAGGAAACTATAACATGTTTTATTGCTTGGGAGAACTGCGTGGTGGTACACAACGCGTTGGTAGCTCTTCTCAAAATACGAGTTTGGACTACGCTATACTGCGTACCAATACCTTAAGTCAAGATAATCCGGGATTCACTAACTGGTTTGGACTATACAGTCCTATTATGCAAGTAAATCACTTTATTCAAAAAGTTGAAAATGAGTGTGCTTTCCTAAGTGAAGCAGATAGAAAAACCTACTTAGGACAGGCATACGGTTTGAGAGCACTTTATTATTTTATGCTTTATAAAACTTATGGTGGTGTACCTATAGTCACAACTGTGGAGTTGTTGGATGGTAAAGTTACCGCAGACAAATTCTACGTTGAACGTGCTACCCCGGAAGCTACTTTATCTTTCATAAAAGAAGATATCGGAAAATCAGAAAGTTATTTTGGCACAACGGAAATAAATAACAAGCATGATAAAACAATGTGGTCCAAAGCTGCAACCTTAATGTTAAAAGCCGAAATCTATATGTGGGCTGCAAAAGTTTCCATTAATGGTTATACTGCTTCCGGAAAATCTGATTTGGAGATCGCCAAAAACGCCTTAAATGGGATAATTGGTAAATTCCAGCTATTGAATAAGTTTAGTGATGTGTTCAGTACTTCCAATAGAAACAATGCTGAGGTTATTTTCACTTTACATTTTGCAGATGGTGAGGCAACCAATTGGGGAGGTATGTTTCTTTATCAGGATGCAGTGTTCATTGGACAGGTTTACGGTCGCGATGACAAGAAAATCGAAACAGATACATTAAATCTGAAAGGCACAGGTGGCGTTTTCCGCCATGAATACACAGAAGATTTCTGGAAAAGTTACGATGAAAAAGATACTCGCCGTGATGCGACATTCTTAGAGTATTATACTAAAAAGAACAAGGAAGGTTTTGGCTGCGTCATGCAGAAAGCTATCGGTTCTATCAATTCAAATAATAACCGTATTTACGATACCGATTTCATTGTCTATCGTTATGCTGATGCTCTGTTAATGATGGCTGAAGTCGAAAATGGTCTTGGAAATCCATGTGCCGGCTATATCAACGAAGTACGTAAACGTGCATATGGCTCCGATTATGAAGCTAATAAATATACTGAAGGAAATTATGCGGAAAACGAATTAGCCATTCTCCATGAACGTGATAAAGAGTTTGTTTGGGAAGGTAAACGTTGGTTTGATGTGGTTCGTATGCATGATGCCAACGGTAAGTCTCTGGCATTTTCTGCTACGGCTAATTATCCGGCAGACAAATCGATTTTGGATCCGAGTGAAGAATACAAGCTGTTATGGCCTATTGATGTAGATGTCATGAGTGTCAATCCCTTGCTGAAACAGACCCCCGGATATGAAAAATAAAACTTAGTCAATAGGTTTTAAATACGATTATTTATTACATGTAGAAGCTGCCCCAATACTCTTGGAGGCAGCTTCTTTTTTCAGTCATATCTGATAAGTTGATATGCTTGATAATCAATTCTGATATCCCGGAGTTTGTTTTAATGCCGGATTATCTGTCAATACACTTTCGTTGATCGGCCATAATAAGCGGGTAGCAACGGCTGAAGTACGTTTAGTCACATAGTCTGCACCAAGCAATCTTAAGTCATACCAACGTTTTCCCTCAAACATAAACTCACGCATACGTTCTTTCAAAATAGCTTCCAAAGGATCTTCGTCGCCGGACATATATTTATTATCTGTATAGAAGTCTCCTTTATCATTGGGATAAGCCAATGTAGCTTTGTTGGTTTCAAAGAATTCTTTTCCATAAGCACGTTCACGGACCTGATTAATTTCGGCAGTCGGATCCTCACCCAACAATGCTTTAGCTTCAGCAAGCAATAACAGGCAGTCGGCATATCGGTAGATTGGATAATCATTCAAGAAGCTACGTTGTGAAGCTCCATCAAGTAGAACTCCCTGGTATTTATTACAAAATGGAGCAATATATTTAACTGTACCATCCTGCTGTTTCTGGTAGACTGCCGTCATAGAAGCATCTTTACGGGTGTCTCCATCGCGGAATGTTTTATTGTACAAATCATATCTTATCTGTAGACGAATCAAGCCGTTCAATTGTCCTTCGGGCAAATCTTTAAATGACACTCCCTCTTTATTGCAATAAGTAGAGGTCATATATGCTTGTTGGGGCACCAGGTTCTGTCTGAATTTATCGTCCCACATATTATACTCGTCTTTAGCGTTACGTATTGAGAAAATGATTTCAGAGTTGTCTTTATTGTTATAAGCAAATACTTTTGAGAAATCATCTTGCAAACTAACATTTGCATTGCTGACAATTGATTGCAAAGCAGTTTTGGCTGTAGTATAGTCGGCTGTACCGCCACCCATTTGGCGACCACTCCATAAATAAACCTCACCTTTTAACATCTGTGTAGCAGCCATCGACCAGTAATATCTGCCATATTTGAAAGAATAATCGCTGCCAAATCCTTTTTCGGACGCTGTAATGTCTTCTTTGATTTGTTTCATCACCTCCTCCGCAGGAGAAGCTGCTTTTGATAGATTGCTTAAATCCAAAGAAGCCCCATTCGTATAGTCAAGATAGAGGATAACATCTCCCCAAGAGCGTAGCAAATGGAAATAAAGATAAGCACGCATTCCATAAGCTTCGCCTAAGTAATAGTTTTTACCAGCTTCGGAGAGTACTGTCGTTTCCTTTGTTTTGGCTATCATCAGATTGATCTGATTGATCACTTTGTACATTCCTGCGAAGTTGCTTATTCCTGTATTCTCTTTATTGATTGTATTGAAAGGCAGACGCTCCATACCTTGAGTTGCTTCTCCTCCGAAAGGAACATCTCCGTAAATATCTGCACGAGGCTCACCTAACAAGAAAAAGTTAAAGCTGCATTCTCTAAGCAATGCGTGCAACCCCACATTAAAAGTGCTGAACTGGGCCTCTGTCTTCCAGTAATTACTATCTGCAATAGAACTGGTAGGATCAATATCCAGCGCATCACATCTTGAAAACAGCAGGAGAGAAAGCCCTGCTAACATATATGTAAATATTTTCTTCATAATGCTATTTGTATTAGTCATATATAATTAGAATGTCACTGACAAACCGAATAAAACTGTTCTCGGAGTAGGATAACGGCCGTTATCTATTCCACGGCCATAAGTCGTATCTACAGCCGGTTCAGGTGAAACGCCTGTGTATCCGGTGATATAGAATAGATTCTGACCTGTTACATAAACTGAGGCATCTGTCATGCCTACTTTACTAATCCATGTTTTAGGCAGATTATAGTTCAATGTCAGTTCACGAAGGGCCAAATAGTCACCTTTTTCATAGAAACGTGAACTGTTATTGTCAATAGCCGTAAGACCATTATTTGAACGTGTTATATTCTTCTTACTTAACTGGTCGGCATAATAGAATGCAGGCAGATCAGTATCGGTATTTGTTTCACTCCATGTTTTTTTAACTTCTTTAATGATGTTGAACGAACCTTGATATTGCCCCAATGAACGTGCTGCAAGGTCATTATAAATCGTATGTCCTAAAGCATAATCGAAACGGGCATATAAAGAGAGGTTTTTATAACCCAATGTAGTAGAGAATCCACCGGTAACTTTTGGGAATATATTTCCTACTACTTGACGGTCGTATCCATTAATAACACCATCGCCATTAATGTCTTCCCAGCAAACATCACCCGGTTCGATAGGTTGCCATCCCTCTTTTCCGGCATATTGGGCTGCAAGTCCCGGACCATATAAGTTGGCTACCTCATCGATACGATTATTGGCATATTTTTTCACATCATCCCAATCTTTGAATATGTGGTTTTGTTTATAGGCAACTAGTTCTCCCAGTTTACCACCTTCCTGACGACCGGCGATCCATTTGGTTTCATCTGTTCCATCGGCTTTTTTACGTCCGGTTGCTACTTCATAACCACCAACACGATTATTGGGATTACCATTGTAGGGCAATTTTACGATCTTATTTGCAACAGAAGACAGGTTGGCTGTTACATCCCATGTTAACCCTTTCGGATTATTCAGAATATTAGCTCTGACTTCCATTTCAAAACCATAATTACGCAGAGTTCCCATATTGGTCATGATTTCCGTGAAACCGGTATATCCCGGAAGAGCTTGTTTAGTTAACAAATCCTTTGTAGTACGGTTATAATAGTCGAGGATAAAGCTCAAACGATTATTTAAGAATCCGATGTCAAGTCCTGCTTCAAATGACTGACTTTGTTCCCAACGTAATCCAGTGTTTACCAAACCTGAATTGTAGAATGCGGTTGAACCTCCGTATGTTTTTGCGCCTACTTGTGAATATGCGCCATATACATCAAAATTTCCGATTCCATTCACATTTCCATTGACACCATAGCTCAAACGGGGCTTCAAGTTAGAAATAACTCCTGATATCTTAGAGTCTTTCCAGAATCTTTCTTCCATAATATTCCAACCGACAGACACACCCGGGAAGAATCCCCAACGATTATCTTTCAGTTTCGAAATACCGTCATAACGAGCAACAAACGAAATTAAATATCTCATATCGTAGTTATAGTTAATACGTCCGAATCCGGAAAGAATACGATATGCTGTTTTGGTTGTTGAAGTATAGGTTCTTGTAGAGCCTGCGTTTAAGGTAGGAATATCATCAGTCGGAGAATTTTGAGTTTTAGCTTCAAAATCGAACTGATCATAAGTGAAATATTCGGTTCCTAACATTGCTTCCAGATTATGCTTTTCTGCAAAAGTATCTGTGTATGTCAGTGTTCCGTTCAACTGAATTTGATTGTATTTCTGAACATAAGCCTCAGCCTGGCGTGTATTGTCAGGAGTTGCGGAAGATTGAGCTTGATAAGATTTATTAAACTTCTCTCTCTGCCAGTCATAACGATAAAGTGAAGCATTGCCATTTAACACTAATTTTTTAGGTAAAATGTCAAGGGCAAATCCAACACTGTAGGTTGATTTATTAGTGCTGTTCTCGCTCGTCAACTTATCTCTGTAATAATCGGGATTACCGTCTCCTGTACCGAAACCGGAGGCCGGAGTTCCATCTTCATTCCAAGGGTTCCATGTCGGACGTTGAGAGCGTGTACGGTAGAAAAATTCATATTGACCGATCCAGAGTTCCGGTTGAGTTGACCAAGAGTAAGTCGCATTTGCCTTTACCGTCAAAAAAGGGAATACTTTATACGAACCGTTCAATGCTCCATTGAAACGTTCGTATCCGGTACCTCTAATCTGACCATCTTCTTTGTAATAGCCTAGGCTGGCAGAGAAGGTTCCTTTATCGTTACCGCCTGTAATGTTTACATAATGGTCTTGTGTCAAAGCGCTATTATTGAAAACAACATCATCCAACTCACCTGAGTAGTCTTTATATAGAATTGTTTTTCCATCATAAAATGGGTCTGCCATAGAAGCCCAACCTTCATTCTTTAAGTTAGCGTTTTCATCTGTCAAATAACGGATGTCAAATAGATTGTTACCAATACCATATCCCATTTGTGTATCTACATTGGTACGTCCGGTTCTTTTGTAACCTAAACGATTGTAGTAGATGTAGTCGTGCGCATCGCAAAAGTCATAACCTTTACGAGCGAAATTCACACCCATTTTGAATTTATAGTTAACAGATGCTTTACCTTCTTTACCACTTTTAGTCTCAACCAAAATAACACCGCCATTGGCACGCGCTCCATAAATAGCGGTTGAAGCAGCATCTTTAAGGACTTGAATCGACTCAATATCGGAAGGATTGATATCGCTCATGCTATTGCGGACAATACCATCGACTACGATAAGTGCTTTACTATTATCACCTGTAATAGTGGCACCACCACGTAATGTAATATCCGGTTCACTACCGGGTTGACCTGTTTTGTTAACAACACGGAGTCCTGTTACAGAGCCTTGCAAGGATTGTCCTGCGTTGCTGAAAGCCGCATTTTTAAGTACCGAGTTATCCAATTTAGAGATAGCAGTAGTCAAAGTAGCACGCTTTTGTGAACCTCCATATCCTGTTATCACTACTTCATCCAACACTTCTGTGTCTTCCTTCAGTACTATATTATAGGTATTTTCAGCACCAACAGTAATCGTCTGAGATTTATACCCAATATAGCTAACTGTAAATTTAGCACCAGTAGCTATCGTTAAAGAGAACTTGCCGTCAAAGTCAGTTATGGTACCATTAGTTGTACCAACTTCAACGACACTTGCACCAATGATTGACTCACCGGCACCATCTGTAATCACACCCGTGATAGATTTCTTTTGCGCCATGGCCCCAAGAGAACATAAAATGCACAAAATCAAGAAGATGGTTTTCTTCATAAGTATTGCTTTTTAGTTAATAATAAAGAAAATTATAATTGTTTTTACTAAGTTCTATCGGGACTTATCCTTTTAAATAGTAATCCCAGAATCAGATAAAAACATAATTATTTATAATACAAACTATTACGTCTTAATAGTGAATCAAAATAACAGGGTATTTTTAGTAAAAAAACACTCATGAATTAATAATGGTGAAAAGTAGTGAAGCACTAAATATTTTTTTCTCGTCCTAATTCCTCTAAAATCTACTTTTCAATAAGCCAAAAAGAGTTATCTATATTTCAACACAAAGAAACACCTTATAACATATAATAAGGTTTTTGAATATATCCTTTCGCCCTTTTCAAGTCAGTCCAATAGCTTTTTAAAACAATAATATATTACATATACCTATTCTAAGGTGAATCGCTATATATATAATATAAGAAATCAATATTATATGAGAGAGAATACCCCATAAACAATCTTTTGTGAAATTTCCAAGTGGGTTATCTTAGTTTTTCAATATTATTTCGTCTATATAAAAAATATATTTAAAATATGCTTGTGAGTTTTTAATATAATATATATATTTGCAACGGTTTGATAGTATATAAATGAAAAGAAATAATAAATTTAACCTTTTTCATTTATTATTTAGGTAATGAAAATACCAAGTACCGATAGAACTTAGTTTAAATAACCAAAAACACATATAAACATCTTTATTATTAA